>Ga0310811_10005456_pt1 | contig 16077 bp, 14 predicted proteins | sample YCmetagenome_FD_207642 | JGI IMG/M metagenome (GOLD analysis project Ga0310811, IMG submission 207642) | Soil microbial communities from experimental microcosm in Duke University, North Carolina, United States - YC | ecosystem: Engineered > Artificial ecosystem > Soil microcosm > Unclassified ...
GACCAGGCAGAGTGCCTCGATGACATAGACCCGGCCCCAGCCGGTGACTCGTTTGGCGAGCCACAGCAGCGCTTGGTCGCCTCCGTGGCGGCGTTGGAGGGCGCGGGCGGCCAGTGGACCGAACCGTTCGACAGGAGAGCGATGGTCCGGATTAACGGGATGTCCTCTTCTGCCCAGCCGGCGGCGAGCAGTGCTAGCCCGACGGTGGTCGAGCAGCGGTCGGCGCTGTGCTGTACCAGCCATTGCCCGGTGTGTTGAACTCGCTGCTTGTCCGCCCGCAATGCCGCGGCAGTGATGTGTTCGTTGTGATGGATGGGGACGTCGACTTCATGGAATGCGTCGGCGAGTGCGCTGGGCGGTGCATCGGGCTTGGCGAAGTGGGCGTCAAGGATGCGGGCGACGTCTGCGCCTACCAGTCGTTGGTCTTCTGGCGCGTGTGGTCGGTGTCGACGGTGGAGTTCGTGGTCGGGATACGGCTCGCCGTCTCGCGGCAGGGGCGAGTCCGGATCTTGCTGATGCAGGTGCATCGCGTAGTCGTACAAGCTGACCTGGGGTCCGAGCGGTCCAGGCTCGGTCGTCTCGCTCACCGGCGGACGGAGGACTCGATTCTCTTGATCATGTTCGCGGGGTGGAGTATGACATGGCGGCGGTGTCCGGCGCCTACGTGCGCGAGCCCTCCCACCGCGGCCGGGCCAAGGCGGTGGTCGAGGAGGACCGCAAGGTCATGCTCGGGGTCACCTTCGTCGGCCCTGGCGTGGCGGAGTTGGTGCATTCGGCCACTATCGCCGTCACCGCACAGGTGCCGCTGGAACGGCTCTGGCATGCCGTACCGTCGTTCCCCACGGTCAGCGAGGTGTGGCTGCGGCTGCTGGAGACCTACGGGCTATAGAGCCGAAGCAAAGGGCCGGTCCCCGCGCGGACCGGCCCTTTCGCATGGAATCAGTGAAGCGCCGAGACTTAGCGCGGGGTTGGCGTTTACGGCTGGCGCTCCCAAGATCGTTTTCGCGTGCTGTCGATCATGCCTGGCGTTGGTCGGCATGCAGTACACCTACGCCTTCTCCTCCCAGGCCGTGCTGGGCGGGAAAACCGACGCGTGGGATGTGGCCTTGCGTAAGACCTTGACCGGCATCGAGCCGTCCGGGCGGTTCACGGCGACCGTGCAGGCCGCGGTGATCGTCGGTCAACGGCCGTGACGCGGCTATCCGCGGCCGAGCCGGTGGATCGTCCAGTCGGCCCCCGCCCACCAGTCGTCGTGGAGCACGGCGCGGGTGTCGATCGCGACCCGCCTGGCCACCACCTCGCCCAGCTCCTGCGGGTTGATGGCGCGGAACTCAGGCCAGCCGGTCATGACGAGCAGCACGTCAGCGTCCCGCGCGGCCGCGATCGGATCCTGCGCGTAGCCGAGCTCCGGGTGGGCGGCGCGGGCGGTGTCGATGGCCATCGGGTCGTAGATGGTGAGGGCGGCGCCTGCGGCGTGGAGGCGGGTGGCGACGTCCAGGGCGGGGGAGTCGCGGATGTCGTCCGTTCCGACTTTGAATGCGGCACCCCAGACGCCGATGCGTGTGCCTGCCACGTCACCCCCGACCGCCTTCGTCGTCAGGTCGACGACGCGGGTGCGCCGGGCCGCGTTGATGTCGTCGACGACGGACAGCAGCGCCACGGCGCCGTCCGCGCCGAGGTCGCGTGCTCGTGCGGCGAACGCCCGCCCGTCCTTCGGCAGGCAACCGCCGCCGTATCCGAGGCCGGCGTCCAGGAACGCTCGGCCGATGCGCGGATCCAACCCGATCGCATCAGCAAGCAGACGGACATCGCCTCCAGCCGCCTCGCACAGGTCGCCCATGGCGTTGATGAACGAGATCTTCATCGCGAGGAACGCGTTCGCCGAGCCCTTCACCAGTTCGCAGGTCACCGGGTCGGTCACGACCAGGGGAACACCGGCGTCGGTGATCGGGGCGTACGCCTCGCGGATGACCCGCTCGGCCTCCGGGCTGGTCACGCCGATGACGATCCGGTCCGGGCGCAGTGTGTCCTGAACGGCGTGGCCCTCGCGCAGGAACTCCGGGTTCCACACGACCTCCACGGCGTCCCCGGCCGGGGCCACGTCGCGGACGAGTTCCTGTACAGCTGCGGTGGTGCCGGCATGAACGGTCGACTTGCCGACGATCATGCAGGGTCGGTGCAGGTGCCCGGCGAGCATGCTCACCGCCGAGAACAGCTGCGTCAGGTCGTACTCGCCGGTGTCCGTGCCCGGGGTGGCCACCCCGACGAAATGCACGTCGCCGAACTCGCCTGCTTCGGCGAAGTCCGTGGTGAACCGCAGCCGGCCCGACGCGATGTGCCTGGCCAGCATCTCGTCCAGATCGGGCTCGTGGAACCATGCCCGACCTGACCGCAGCGTCTCGATCTTCGCTGCGTCGACATCCACGCCCAGGACGTCATGACCGATCTCCGCCATCGAGGCCGCGTGCGTGGCTCCCAGATGGCCGCACCCGATCATCGTCATCCGCACGTTCTGGTCGTCCCTTCGCTCGGAGGTACTCAGTGAACATCAGCGTCATCGGATGCGGGGGGCCTCGGAATCCCGTACGCCGCCGGTATGGCGATCGGGGGCAACGAGGTCCTCGGCCTGGACGTCGCCCCGGCCATCGTCCGTACCTTGTCCTCGGGCCGGGTCCCGTTCTCTGAGCCCGGCTTGGCCGAGGCTATCGCCCGCCACGTCGATTTCAGAGTTCTCGTGGTGGGACGACGGTGTCGACGAGGCCGGTGAGGACGTCGTAGACGAGTCCGGAGACCTGGATGCCGTCGAGGCAGGGTTCGGCGCGCAGCGCGGCGACGTCGCGGGCGACGGCGGCCCGCGGGTCGCCGACGGCGACGGTGCTCGATCGTCTGCGGGGTCACCCGTCCGCCGGGGTTGCGCAGCACGGCGATCTCGCCCTGCTCGGTGCCGAGTACGACGGCTGGATCCACCCGGGGGTCGAGGCAGGTGATGACGGTGGTGTTCAGTCTCGGCCGCATACGTAGCCGCGGGTCGAATCGCGTCTCGGCGAACGCTCGGTTCCGGCGGATGAGGGGCGCCGGGCGAGCTATCCGAGCGCACCATGGGCCGCACCCGAGGTGTAGGCCTTGTCCGCCCGGACACGGCCAGGCCGGGTCCGGGGCCGCGCGCTACCCAGACGAGGCACCCGGATGGCGTCGATGACCGCGGTGAACTGCGGGCTGTCGCCACGATGACCGGCGGTCAGCACGATCGCCGGCGGCTTTTGACCCTGCTCGCACGCCAGATGCAGCTTGGTGGTCAGGCCGCCGCGGGAACGTCCCAGCGCATGGTCGGTCACGGCCCGCCCGGCGCGACCGGGCCGGGCGGGCACCCCGACCGGACGCCGGCGGACACCTCATCGAGCACCAGGCAGTCATCCGCGGTGACGTCCTAGCGGGTCAGCCGTGCACCCTCGTAGCGCCTTGGAGCCGCTCTAAGCGCGCTTGGGCCAGATGAGGCCCTGGTCGGTCCAGATGACACCCTTGTTGTGGCAGAGGCAGAAGGGGTGGCCGACGGGGTCGGTGTAGACGCGCCAGCCATAGCCGTCGGAGCCGATGGAGTCCTGCTGCAGGGACGCCCCGAGGGCCAGGACGCGGCTCTGTTCGGCCTCGATGTCGTCGACCTCGAAGTCGAGGTGGAATTGCTTGGGGTGCTCGCTGTCGGGCCACTGGGGGGCGTGGTAGTCCTCCACCGGGTTGAAGGCCAGCTCGATCTCGCCGAACTGGATACCGGCCCAGTTCTCGTGGCTGCCCTCCTTGAGCGGGCGACCCGTCACCTCGGAGTAGAAGGCCGCCAGTTTCATCGCGTCTGGGCAATCGATGATGAAGTCGGTGAATCGCAGCATCCCGGGATCTTGTCACAAGATCAAATAAGCCGGGACTCTGAGGCAGGCCCTAGAACGGGCTACCACAGCCACCAAGAACACAAACGCACCCTCCAGGCCGAATACGACCTCACAGCCTGACCTCTCACCAAGCATGCCGTTGTGACGAACGCTTTCCAGTTGGAAAGCATGGCCGCATGCACAGGCGACAGTGGTGTCCTCGATGCGGTCAGGGATGGGTCAAGCCCTACCGAGTACGGGGCGGCGAGATCAGCTTCCTCCTCTGCGAGGAATGCGACGCCACCTGGACGCCTGAACAGCAACCCGAGCGCGGCACCTTTCGCGATCTCAGCAACCGACTGAACGAAGCCTTCGGGACCACCGGTCAGAACATCAATTGGTGGACGCGAATAGAAGAACCGCCAGAGCAAACCTGACCCAGGGCGCGCCTCTCCTTTCCCTGCGGACGAGAAACACCCTGGCGAGAATGCGGTCGGCTCTGTCCCCTGCCTCTCCATGAATACCCGGCGACTTCCGTTCCACTGGCGCGGGTGAATTCCAATCCTCCTATTCCAAAAATACGCGAGGAAGAACGTTCGGCCTGCTGAACCGGCAGGCCGAAAGGACCGCCCGCACGGGGTAGCCGTCTGGGTACTCGGCCGCTCCCGGCGGCCCCGAGAGCTGTCGCACCGGCGCTGGCGCCCACCCCCTTCCTACGTCCGGCGCAGCGCACGACGCGGTACACGGGGCGGGACAGGGCGCGGAGCAGAGCCAGAACACGGGGTGGGGCACGGAATTCACGCGAAGTCAAACAACAGGATCAGAAATTGACAGAACGCTTGGCGGCATGCCCACGGGAGCGCACTCAACCGCCGGCCCGCTCACATCTTCAAGAATTGACAGAACACTTGGCGGCATGCCCTCGGGGGCGCTGGAAAATCGCCGACCGTGACCGGCTACCCGGGAATTGACATACGCCCGATGGTTGCCTACGGTCCGCTCGTCAGCTTTTCCAGACCGCATTCGAAGGTATTCATGACTACATCCACGTTGCCGAATTCCAGGCAGCAGTTGATTCTTGCCGTTCTCATGGTGTGTTCACTGCTGATCTGGCTGGACAACACCGTCCTGAGTACCACCCTGGAGACCCTCGCGGACCCGGTCCGTGGGCTGAACGCCGGCCCGGCCGAGCTGCAGTGGGCCACCGGCTCGTACACGCTGGCCTTCGCCACCTTGATGTTCACCGCGGGTGCGCTGGGCGACCGCTTCGGCCACCGGGCCGTGCTCGCGACGGGCCTGGTGGTCTTCGCCGCGTCCTCGGTGTGGGCAGCGTACGCGGGGGACGCGGGGCAGCTCGTCGCCGCGCGGGCGGCGATGGGCGTCGGCAGCGCGCTGATCATGCCGGCCAACCTGGCCATCCTCATCTGGACGTTCACCGGCCCGGCGCGGTCGACCGCGATCGCCATCTCCTCGACCTCCGCCGGTGTCGGCATGGCCGTGGGCCCGGTGCTCGCCGGTGTGCTGCTCGGCCACTTCTGGTGGGGCTCGGTCTTCCTGGTCAACGTCCCGGTCGTGGTCCTCGCGCTGATCGGCATCGCCCTGCTGGTTCCGAACTTCCGCAGCCCCGTCGTGCGACCGCTCGACCCGGCCGGGATGCTGCTGTCCATCACCGGCCTCGCGGCGCTCGCCTACGGGCTGATCCGCGCGGGTCAGGCGGCGGCCTGGGGCCGTACAGACGTCTGGGCGCCGATCGTCGTCGGACTGATCCTGCTGACCGTGTTCGTCCGCGTCGAACTGCGCAGCAAGATGCCGAGCTTTGATCCCCGGCTGCTCGCCCAGCGCGCGTTCGGCGGCGGCAACGCGGCGCTCGGCCTGCTCCTGTTCGCCATATCCGCGGTCACCTTCTACAACGCGTTCTACCTGCAGGGCGCGCGCGGCTACTCGCCGATCGAGGCGGGCCTGGCCGGCCTCCCGACCGCGCTCGGCGCGATCTTCGGCGCGCCCGTCGGCGCCCGCCTGGTGCACCGCTGGTCGCTGCGGCTCGTCGCCGTGCCGGCGCTGATCGTCGCGGCGCTGACCATGGGCGCGTACGGGCTCTTCGGACTGGGCACGCCCCTCGTCTGGATCGAGGTCGTGCTGCTGGTCCAGGGCCTGTCCATCGGCATGGTGCTCGGCCCGGTGACCGCGGCGCTGATCAGCACGCTGCCGCTGGAGCGGGCCGGTGCCGGGTCGGCCGTCACCAACACCGTGCGCCAGACCGGCAGTGTGATCGGTATCGCCGTCGGCGGCTCGATCATGTCGATCGTGTACCGACGCGCGATCGAGCCGTCGCTTGACGGTGTCCCCGGACCGGTACGGGAGCAGGCGCGGGTCTCCGCCGAACAGGCGCGGCACATCGCCACCACGTCCCACCTGCCCGCGCTCGGGCACGCCGCCGACGACGCGTTCGTCCACGCCATGCATGTCGGCGCGGTCTGGATCATGTTCATCGCGCTCTTCGGCGCGGCCGTACTGCTGCTCGCCCTGCGCGCGATCCGCAAGCCCGCGGCTGCCGGGGGCGAGCCGGAGCCCGCGCGGGACGGCAGCCCGATCGCGGACGAGACGGCCCCCCGGGCTGGGGCCGAGGACCTGACCGCCCGCGAAGGCGACGAGGTGGGCACCCGCTGACGCCAGGGGAACCAGGCAGAAACTCCCCGAGGCGCCGTCGGACAGTCAGGCCACGTACCTGCCCGACCGGCACATGTTCGCCCTGTGGACCTGGGCCGACGTCGCCGTGGGGCCGGCCCCGCCGAGCCAGGGAGGCGGGCACTGAGGACTCCGGTCAGGCGGCGCGCTGATACATGTTGATCTCGTCCACGGTGGTCGGCTTCTCGAAGGACTCGTCGTCGGCTTTCTCGTTGCCGGCGCGCTGGTCCGGAGTGGCGGCCAGCTCGCTCAGTACGTCTGGCTTGTTGGTGATGATGCCGTCTACGCCGTAGGAGGTCATGCGGCTCATGTCGTCGGGGTCGTTCACGGTCCAGGTGAAGATCTTCATGCCGTTGTCGTGTACGCACTTGACGTATGAGGGGGTTACGTCGGCGTACGGCGGGTTGATCTCGTCGGCGAACTTGGCGAGGTCGTCGAGATCCGCGGTCTTCGGTGTGCCGAGCAGGCCGATCGGCACCTGGGGCAGTTCCTTGTTGAAGATACGCATGGAGTCCCAGTCGAACGACTGGAGGACGAGCCTGCTCCCGCTGAGCCACGAGGAGTTGCGGCGCAGCTTGCTGGCGACGCGGCCCTCGATGCCCGGGTAGAGGTGCGGGGACTTGATCTCCAGCCGCAGGTCGAGCCCGCTTCCCTGCATCGCGCGCAGCGCCTCGCCAAGGGTGGGCACCGGTTCGCCCTCGTAATCGGTGTCGGCCCACGAACCGGCGTCGAGCATGCGGATCTGCGCGAGGGTCAGGTCGCCCACCTTCCAGGAGTTCCGGTTGGGAAAGACCTTTTCCGCGTCGGTGGTGCGGTTCAGCGTCGTGTCGTGCATCAGGACCAGCTTGTGGTCCTTGGTCTCCTGAACGTCGAGTTCGAACATGTCCGCGCCCTGTTCGGCGGCCAGCTTGAAGGCCGCGACGGTGTTCTCGGGCGCGTACGCCGACGCTCCGCGGTGGGCGACGCCGATCACCGTTGAAGGATCGGCGGCCGCTGTGCTCGCACCTACCGCCATGGCAGCCAGGGCGGTGGTGATGATGAGGCCGACTCGGCGCAACTCAGATCTCCCCGTACTCGGTTAGGCCTACCACGAGCTGAACTTGCCCATTGATCGCGGCTTGCAGGCGATGGACGAGTAACCCATTGATTCCCGGCAGGTGAGCATTCGAGCGCCGCGTGGCCAACCCTTGTCACCCCTGTCCCAGTGCCCTGGCCAGAAGGGCAGATCGGGCCGGTCTCCTTGACGATCCGCACCGATCCCGCCCGGAACTTGGGATCAAGCGTTATGCGGATCAATCCGCGAGAGCAGATGAGATGGCACGCCGCAGGCGGCGATGCCACCAGGACGACGCCCCTTGATACCGCGGCCAATCGGATGTCGCGGGTCTGGCGGCCTTCTGCTCCGGGTCGGGTGTCTTGCCATCGAGCGATCACGGTCGAGCGTCGATCTTGCTTACGCCGATCGGCTACCGAGGGTTACCATCGAGACGGGCGATCAGGCTGCTTGCGGGCCGTTACTGCGATCTTGTTCCGTGGCTGTTCCGCGAGAGCTCGTAAGCCAGCGGGAAACCATGGCAGATGCCCAAAGACGTAGGGCCAAGTCGGAGGCTAGATCGGGGAATCGCCGCAGGTCGCTCAAGAGCATGGCGAAGATCACCCAGGTCTACGAGGGCACAGTCTGCTGATCACCGCACCAACCGGTCTACGTGAACGCCTGTCCGGCTCAACGCGGCCAGGATCCCCGGTCATGAAGACCTGCGAGTGGCTTCCCTCGATCTGGGTGGCAGGGTGTCCACTTTTGGGGGAAGCCGGGGCTGGCGGGACCGGGAGATCGTGTGGGCATGGGTTACCCAAAGATCTTCAAGGGTGTGGCCGGGATCGTGGCTGTGGGCGTCGTCGGTTCGGTGCTCGCCGGATGCGGTGGCGGTGGTACGCCGTCCGCGTCCGCGTCGTCGTCTGCGGACGGGGCGAAGGAGGCGGCTCTCTGGCGGCAGGCGGCGCAGTGTGTTCGGGAGCACGGGGTACCGGACTTTCCGGATCCCGTGCAGAACGGCGACGGGGACTGGGATCTGGCGCCGGGGTCGATCATGCCGCCGCAGTCGGTGCAGGACGCGTGTAAATCGATCATAGATCAGATCAAGGCGTTGGACGGGGGCGGCGACAAGCCGCCGTCGGCGGCGGACGTGGCCGCGCTGCGCAAGTTCGCGCAGTGCATGCGCCGGCAGGGGATCGCGGATTGGCCGGATCCCAATGCCGACGGCGCCTTCATGCTGCCGTCGCGGTTGCAAGGCAGGGGGAACGTCAAACTGTTCGACGCGCAGGTGAAGGCGTGCAAGTCGTTCATGCCGAATGGCCGCATGAGAATCGTGTCCCCCTCATGACCGCCGGTGCGCGAGGACAAGAAGCGGACCAGCATACGCAGGGCGGGCACCTGGAGTATCCCGCCCAGAAGATGGACTCGTCCGGTGGGAAGCGGGGGCGCGGGCGGGCCATCGTCGTGGTAGCGGTGGTGCTGGTGGGAGTCGGCGGGGCCGCTGGATGGGTCGTGGTGAATGGTGGCTCCGGTGGGAGCGCGCAGGCCACGGCGTCACCGGGCGTGGCGACTTCCACCGCGGAGGTGGTCAAGGCCGACATCGCCGCGCGGCAGCTGGTGAACGGCACGCTCGGATACTCGGGGACGTTCGACGTGATGGCCGGCCGTACGGGCGTGGTGACGTGGATCCCGGCACTCGGCGCGGTGATCGAACGTGGACGGTCCGCGTTCGAGATCGACGGGGTTGCGGTTCCACTCCTGTACGGCGAGCGCCCGGCCTGGCGCGATCTGCGTCTGGGCATCTCCGACGGCGTGGATGTGCGCCAGTTGGAGCGCAACCTCGTCGCGCTGGGGTACGGCAAGGGCCTGACGGTGGACCGGCACTTCTCCTGGGCGACCTATCGGGCGGTGCGGCGCTGGCAGAAGGCGGCCAAGCTGACGGTGACCGGCCAGGTGCCGCTGGGCCAGGTGGTGTTCGTTCCCGCCGCGGTGCGGGTGGGTGGCCACGATCTGAAGGTCGGCGCCGTGGTGACGCCGGGCCAGTTGGTGGTGCACGGCACCGGCAAGAGCCGCGCGGTCCTGGTGCAACTGTCCCCAGCGGCGTTGCCACAGATCCACGTGGGTGACACGGCGGCGGTGACGCTGCCCGACGGCTCGGCCCGCACGGAGCGGATCAGCTCGGTGGGCGCGGTCGCGGTCGACAGCGCCTCGAAGTCTGCCGACGACAGCGGCCCGGACAGCGGCTCGACGTCGGCGGCGCCGGTGACGATCACGCTGAAGGGTGAGGTCAGCGGATTCCTGGACCAGACACAGGTTCAGGTGCAGATCGTCTCGGAGCAGCACAAGGGAGTGCTGGCGGTGCCGACGTCGGCGCTGCTGGCCCGCCCGGGCGGCACGTACGAGGTCGTCGTGGTCGACGGCAGCACCCGTACCCGAGTCCCGGTGCAGACCGGCCTCTTCGATGAGAGTTCCGGCCTGGCCGAGGTGACCGGCGATCTCACGCCGGGCATGCTGGTGGGGGTGCCCAGTGACGGTGCTTGAGCTGCGCGACGTACGGAAGACCTATTCGGGCGAGCCGCCGGTGGAGTCGGTGCGCGGGGTCAGCCTGGCCGTGGAGGCCGGCGAGATGGTCGCGGTGCGGGGGGCCTCCGGATCGGGCAAATCCACCCTGCTGCACCTGATGGCAGGGCTGGACCGGCCGACCAGCGGGTCGGTACGGCTGGATGGCCGGCGCGTGGAGCAGATGACCGACGCGCAACTGGCAGGGCTGCGCGCCTGGCGCGTCGGCGTGGTGTTCCAGCAGTTCTTCCTGCTGGAAGCGCTGACCGCGGTGGACAACGTGGCGTCCGGCCTGCTGTACCGGGGCGTTTCGGCGCGGTTGCGACGCCGGGCGGCCGTCGATGCGTTGGAACGGGTCGGGCTGGCCCATCGGATCCACCACCGGGTGACCAAGCTCTCCGGCGGCGAGCGGCAGCGCGTGGCGATCGCGCGGGCGGTCGTCGGCCGTCCCGCCATCGTGTTCGCCGACGAGCCGACGGGCAATCTGGACTCGGCCAACGGGGCGGAGGTCCTCGCCGTGATGCACGAACTGAACCGGGCGGGAACCACGCTGGTGATCGTCACACATGAGGAGCCGGTGGCTGTGGCGTGTCATCGCCGTATCGACCTGCGCGACGGGATGGTGGTCTCGTGAGCAGCTCCCTTGAGACCCCGCTGGCCAGAGACAGCGCGCAGACGCTAGACCACCGCAGCAAGCTGCGGTTGGCCGACGTGGTGCCGACCGGGACACTGGGGCTGCGAACCCGGAGGCTGCGGGCGGCCCTCTCGGCACTGGGGATCGCGATCGGTATCGCGTCGATGGTCGCGGTGCTGGGCGTCACCCGATCCAGCGAGTCGCATTTACTCGCCCAGCTCGACCGGCTCGGCACGAACCTGCTGACCGTGACCAACGGCGCCGACTTCGGGGGCACCGAGGTCGCGCTTCCCGCGACCGCCGCACCGATGATCAGGCGGATGTCGGGGGTGCTGGGCGTGGCGCCGACGGCGCAGGTCACCGCCGGCGTCTATCGCAACGACCAGATCCCCGCCGGCCAGACCGGTGGACTGGCCGTCCGCGCCTGCGACGCGTCACTGCTGGACACGCTGCAGGGCTCGGTGCCGGCCGGGGCCTTCGTGAACCCCGGGCCTTTTCCGGTGACCGTGCTCGGGCATGACGCGGCCAAGCAACTCGGCATCAGCGATTTCGACCAGGGCACGCGGGTGTGGCTGGGCGGGCACTGGTTCACCGTGGTGGGGATCCTCAACTCCTTCCCGCTGGAACCCGAGATCGACCGTTCCGCGCTGGTGTCGTTCGCGGCGGCGAAGCAACTGCTCGGCCATACCGGGTCGCCCAGCCGCGTCTACGTGCGGACCGACCCCGAACAGGTGACGCAGGTGGCGGACTTGCTGGCCGCGACCGCCAACCCGGCTGAGCCCTTCGCGGTCAAGGCAAGCCGTCCGTCCGACGTGCTCACCGCGCAGGTCGCGGTCAAAGAGTCCTCCGGGGCGCTGTTCCTAGGGCTCGGTGCTGTAGCACTGCTGGTCGGCGCCATCGGGATCGCCAACGTGATGGTGATCTCGGTGCTGGAGCGGCGCTCGGAGATCGGGCTGAGGCGCACGCTGGGTGCCACCCGGGTGCACATCGCCGCGCAGTTCCTCACTGAATCGCTGGCGTTGTCGGCCCTCGGTGGTCTCGGCGGCCTGGCGATCGGTTCGGCCGTCACCGCGGGCCTCGCCTTCGGTCAGGGCTGGGGCCTGGCGATTCCACCAGAGGCTCTCTGGGGCGGTCTCGGCGTCGCGGTCGTCGCCGGGGCCGTCGCCGGGCTCTACCCTGCGCTGCGCGCCGCGCGGCTGTCGCCGACCGACGCCCTGCGCGCCGTCAGCTGATCTCGTCAGCCCTTGCTGTCCCCGGCGCTGCGTGGGGAGTCCGAGAGCGCCTCATCGAGCGGGACCAGGCCGCGCTGCAAGCCGAAAATCGCGGCTTGGGTGCGGTCCTGCAAGTCCAGCTTGGTGAGGATGCTGGAGACGTGAGACTTCACGGTCTCCTCACTCAGCGAAAGCGTCCGGCTGATCTCCCGGTTGGACCGGCCACGCGACAGCACCGCCAGGACCTCGCGCTCGCGCGGCGACAGCACCCGCAGCGGATCGTCATCGCCCTCGCCTCGCACGCGCTGAACCAGCAGCGCCGCGACGGCCGGATCCAGGACACTGCCGCCGACGGCGGCCGCATGCACCGCCTCCACGACCCGGTCGACGGCGATGGTCTTCGGCAGGTACGACAGCGCCCCCGCGCGCACCGCCTCCAGCGCCCGCCCGTCCTCGACGAACGAGGTCAGCACGATCACCGCGGGCCGCAGCGGCTGCTCCTTGAGCTTCTCCAGCACCCCCAGCCCGTCCAGACCGGGCATCAGCATGTCCAGCAGGACCACGTCGGGCCGCAGCCGGGCGATCGCCTCCAGTGCGGCGTTTCCGTCCCCGCACTCCCCTGCGACCTCGATGTCGGGCTCGTCCTCCAGCACGTACCGCAGGCCTTGCCGTACGACCTGGTGGTCGTCCACGATCAGCACCCGGATCATGACGTGCCTCCTGGAATCCGTGCCCGGACCGTCGTGCCATTGTCCGGCCGGCTGGTCACCTCGATGGTGCCGCCGAGTTCGGTGACCCGCTCGCGCATCAGTCCCAGGCCCATCCCGTGGCGATCTCCCGCCTGCTCGGGGTCGAACCCCCGCCCGTCGTCGCGGACCAGTACCTCGACGGTGCCGTTGACGGCCGCCAACACCACCTCGATGGCCTGGGCGCCACCGTGCCTGGCCGCGTTGCTCAACGACTCCTGCACGACACGCAGCACGGTGTGCTCGGTGGCCGGATCCAGTTCCACCGCACCCAACTCGGCGTGTACGGCGATGCCGAGCCGCACCTCATAGGCCTGGCAGAGTTCGCGCAGCGCCGGGGCCAGGCCCATCTCCGCCAGCGCGACCGGCCGCAACTCCAGCAGCATGGTGCGCATCTCCCGCATCGTGTGGTCGATCGTCTGCTCCATCGTCTCGGCCTGCTCCCTATGGCGGGAACCGTCCGGCAGCGTACGCCGCAAGTTGCCCGCCAGCAGGCTCAGCGAGAACAGGTCCTGGGAGATCGAGTCATGCAGCTCGCGGGCGATCCGGGTCCGCTCGACCAGCCGCGCCTCCGCCCCGGCCGCGTCACGCTCCGCCCGGCTCGCCGCCTCCACCCGCTCGCCCATCAGGTTGAAGCCCTCCTCCAACTGTCCAACCTCGTCCCCGCCCGAAACCGGAACGCGAGACCTCAGATCGCCCCCGGCCATCGCGGCCGCCCCGGCCGCCAGCCGCCGGATCCGTGAGATCAACCGGCGCATGCTCAACAGCCCGAACCCGGCGCAGAGCGGGATGAGCAGCAGGGTCGCCAGCGCGGCGGAGGTCAGCCACCCGCCGCCGCTGCTCCAGTTGAAATGGACGATCGGGAGGCTGGAATCCTGCACGTAGACGACGCCGATTGCGTCTCCGCCAACCAGTATCGGGCTGGTGGCCCATTGGAGCGGAATCGCCGGCCTGCCGACTACGTCGATCTTCCTCGGTCCGCCGGGCGACACCCATGGCCCTACCGGGCCACTACGCGCCGACGTTCCCGCGGTGAGCCCCGGCGGCGTGGACCCGGCAGGATAGGCGGGTGGAACCGACGCCGACACCAGGCGCCCATCCGGCCCTGCCACCGCCCGCACATCGGTGCCGGACAGCAGGCTCCCTGCCTGGCCGGACCATCGTCTCGCCACCTCGGCCAGGAGCGCCTGATCGGAGAGATCACCACGCTGCGCGGCGACGTCGGCCGCGACCAGTCCCAACCCGGCCGCCATTCCCTTCGCGAGCATCTCCGCCCGGGCGCTGGGTCCCAGGTTGACGTTACTGGTCACCGCCATCGGGACGACGACCGCCACGATCGCTTCGACGAGCAGCACCGCCACCGCTGAGATGAGGACATACGACAGAGCCATCCGAAACCGGAGGCCATACCGGGAGAACATCCACCGCCTCCACGCAAAGGGGACCAAGCCAGCAACGCGTCAATAATGATCCCGATCTTGTTCAGGGACATGCCGTTCGTGAATCTCTGTGACAGGCCGACCCGCCGGATGGAGACGGCGAGCAGGTAGGAGGTGGCCACGACGCTGACCAGGCTTGGTCGGCTGGCCCCCGGCGTTCCAGTAACCAGTCCGGGAAGTAGGACCCCTGCCACAGTTTCGGGATGGCCGGCTCGACCGTTCCGGCGCGGGTGTCCCACTCGCGGGTGCGCCGGCCGTTGCGCTGGTTGGTCCGCACGGTGAGACGCCCGCTCACCTCCCCTGGAGGCGAGCGGGGTTCTTATGTCCAGCCAGGCTCAGCAGGCCTTGGAGTAGACCGTCGACTTGGGGCTGTACGAGCAGGAGTCCTTCAGCGTCCTGGACGCGTTCCGCAGGTAGGCGGCGTCCGAGGTGTTGTTCCCGATATAGGCCTGAGAGCCCAGGCTGGTGCTCCTGCCCCAGTAGCGGGTGGTGGAGGTGTTCCGACCCTTCCCGGTCCGCACGGTGACGGTCTTCCCGGCACCGAGGGTGAACGTGCCGAATGTGTAGATATGGCCCTTCGCAGCGCTCTGCTTGTCGCGGATGGTCCAGCCCTTGAGGCTGACGGCCTTCCGGGTCGTGTTCTTGATCTGGATGTATTCGCCGTTGAGCTTGGTGTTCGTGACCGGGGTGTCGGCGGTGCGGCCGTACGAGTTGTTTTCGCAGGTGGGGGCGGGCATCGCGGCTGATCCCGCCCCCGTCGGGGTTGCCTGGGCGTCAAGGGGTCGCAGGTTCAAATCCTGTCGTCCCGACGCAGCTCAGAGGGCTGATCCGATTGATCGGGCCGGCCCTTTCGGCGTCTTGAGGACCACGATCATCTTGCGTCCGGCTGATGGCGTTGCCTGACCGCCGGTTAAGAGCTGTCATGGCGATTGCCGCCGTATTCCTTTGAGTCTCGCGCGGACGAGGCTGTTCAACCCGGCCCCCTCGGGCGGCTGTGTGCGCCTGACGTGTCGGGGCCGGGCCAGGTTCGGGATCGGAGTTCGGCGATCCCGTGGTTTGCACCGCCTTCGGGTTTTACAGGTTCGCGGACGCCAGCCGAGCGGCTCGTTTCGCCAAGGACGGCTGGAGCTTCATCACGAGTCGATAGAGACCCCGCATCTGGGGAGGGTGTTCCTGCCAGTAGTCGAAGAAGTGACGAACCATCTCTTCTCCGCAGACCTTCGCCACCCTGCGGTCCAGCCCATATATCCGCTGCCTCAAGGCGTACGGACTCATCACGATGACGACCGCCACGATTGCGACGACAGCCGGGATGAACGAGTCGAACAGGATGACAAACGGGGCCACCAGGGTGCCGACCACAAGGCCTATGACAAGGGCGCGCCTGATGGATACACCGTCCTTACGGGAACGTTCGCGATCGGATGCCGCGACAAGCCACGCGATATCCGCATCCTGTAAACGCTCTGGCAACGCGTCGAAAGTATCTCCGATGACGATCACTGAGCTCTTCCCGAGTCTTCTCAGAATGCAGTCCGCTCCTTCTGGCGGCGTGCCATGGATGACTTCAGGGGGCTTGACACCGAACAGCCGGGACATCTCCTCGACGTGAAAACGAATCTTGTCCATATCCACGAGGCCATCTTCGCAGCTGGTCAGAGTCCGGCGACCCCGACGGATGCGGGGCCCCGACTGGGCCGTGAGACGCGTGCGGGTGACGGACGCAGGCCCGTACGTTGTGGCCATGAGCAGTGATGAGTACCGCCGCTCACACGCCGCCTGGTGACGCCGCGGCCTACCTGCTGGCCCTCTCCCAAGGCTTCGCCGTCCACCTGCATGGCACCATGCCCTGGGAAGAGGCGCACCGACTTGCGTGTCACGGCCGATGGCTTGGTCGTTCGTCGGTGAGG
>Ga0310811_10005457_pt1 | contig 16076 bp, 12 predicted proteins | sample YCmetagenome_FD_207642 | JGI IMG/M metagenome (GOLD analysis project Ga0310811, IMG submission 207642) | Soil microbial communities from experimental microcosm in Duke University, North Carolina, United States - YC | ecosystem: Engineered > Artificial ecosystem > Soil microcosm > Unclassified ...
TGTACACCTCGCCCATGCCGCCGCGGCCGAGAAGTGTCTCGACGCGATAACTTCCGAGCTCGGCGCCCGGCTGCAGCGGGCGCGCGCCGCCGGTGATGTCGGAGAGCGCCGCCGGGACGTCGAGCATCGCGATCAACTCGGCCCGCAGGTCGGCGTCGCTGCAATGCGTCTCCAGGTACGCCTGCCGATCGGCGGCGGGCAGACTGCCAGCCGCCGCGAGCAGCGATTTCGCCTTCGGCCAGACGTGCGCATCCATCACCGGCTCCGCATCCGCTGCCCCAGCCAGAACCGGGCGCTGGCGACGTCACGCCGCACCGTCGCCGGTGACAGGTGCTTCATGGCCGCGACTTCCTGTTCCGTCAGGCCGCCAAAGTAGCGTAGTTCGACGATTTCGGCCTGTCGCGCGTCGAGCGCGGCGAGCTGCTCGAGCGCTTCGTGCAGCGCGAGGACGTCTACGTCCCCTTGTGTCGACGGATCCGCAATTTTTGAGGCGCTGATCGCTGCGCGGCCGTGCGGCCGCTTGAGCGCGCGGCGCCGCCGCGCGTGGTCGACGAGCACCTGCCGCATCACGCGCGCCGCGATTCCGAAAAAATGCGCCCGGCCTTCCCACTGGACGTCGCGCTGGCCGACGAGACGCAGGTATGCCTCGTTCACCAGCGCCGTCGGCTGCAGCGAGTGATCGCGCCGCTCGCCCCGCATGTACCCCGCCGCGATCCGGCGCAGCTCGTCGTGTACGGCAGCGAGCAGCTGCGCTTCCTCCACGGCGGAGCCATCCCGCCACTGCGCGAGCAGTTCCGACACGTTCTGGGGCGGATGGTTGGCCATGCCGCTGGTGATGCGCGACCAGAGTAGCCCCGCCGCGGCAGTTTTGCCTAGTCGGATGAGCGGTTCCGCATCCCTCCTGCGCACGTGGTGGGCAGGAGGACGTCATGCGCTGTCCCACCGTCGCGACGGCCCTGCTGGCCGCTCTAATGGTTTCCGCCACCGCCGACGGCAGGCCCTGCCTTCCAGTACTCCCGAGCCACATCCGCGTCACGAACTGCCGCCTCGCCGCGTCGCTTGCGGACGGGCTGGTCCGTTCGCCGACGCTCCGGCAACTCGTCGAGGGCGTCGCGGCGCTCAACGGGATCGTTTACGTGGTGGTCGAGCCTGCGCCGCCTGTGAACAAGACGCTTCTGGGGGCTCTCTCGCATCGCGTGTCCGGCTCCGGCAGCATTCGCGTGTTGCGCATCAACGTCAGACGGGACCGAGGTGACGCGGCGGTTGCAACCGTGGCACACGAGCTGCGGCACGCGACGGAGCTGTTGGAGGACACCTCGGCCCGCACTGACGCCGACGTCTCAGCACGCTTCGCGCGGATCGGAGTGGAACTCAGAGCCGGTGTCTTCGAGACAGACGCAGCGATAGCGTCGGAGCGCGCCGTGTTCCGTGAGCTTCACGAATCGCGGCGCCATTCGGGGCCCCAGTGACCGGGGTTCAATGGCACACTGTGAGTGCGCGAGCGCGCACGGGCGGCCGCGACAGCGTTTGGGCCGGCAACGACGCGTTCGCCGGATCGACAGGACGCCGATGAACGTCGACATCACGACTCAGACCGTAATCGCGGCGCCAGTGGCAAGAGTCGCCGCATTCGCCTCCGAGCCGGATAACGCACCGCGATGGTACGTGAACATCAAGAGTGTGGAATGGCAGACGCCGCGTCCGATCGCGATCGGCTCCCGATTCGCGTTCGTGGCACAGTTCCTGGGCCGGCGCCTCGAATACGTCTATCCAGTCGTCGAGTACGATCCGGACAAGCGCCTCGTGATGCGCACGGCTGACGGGCCGTTCCCGATGGAGACAACGTACGAGTGGGAACCCACCGAGGCCGGTACGCGCATGACGCTTCGAAATCGCGGGACGCCATCAGGGTTTTCCAGGATGGTGGCGCCGTTCATGTCCGCAGCGATGCGGCGAGCGAATCGAAAGGATCTGGCCGCACTGAAGGCACTGTTGGAAGGTTCGGATGAATTCTCCGCCCCGTGACCGTGGCTGCCGTCATGAGAGCTGCGGGCTCACAGTCGTTCCGAGTAACCTCCTCGCCGCTCGCGAATGACAGGCAGACCTGGCTCATTCGCGGGACTCGAGCGGTTCGTACTCGAGGCCCGACTTCCGTAGACCCGCAAGGAAGCTCTCGACCAGATCGGGCGGAACCTTTTTCGAGTTCGCCGCGAGCGTTTACTACAGCGGGATGCCCGGACCGAGCAGGCAGACGAACGCGAACGCCGCCACTCCGGCCGCGGCGACGAGGCGGCCATCTCGAGCGATGCGGGTCGGCGCTTCGTCGATTCCTTCGGTGGCGTTGCCGCGCAAGAAATTCGTGCCCCACCACAACCCCGATGTGCCGCCCAGCGATGCGGCAGCAGCCGAAATCAGCAGCAGCCGCGGACCGCTCGGATTCAGGGCGCCGGCGAAACAATAGAGGACGGCGCCGGTGGCATATGAAAGAAGCGCCAGGTGTCTGCCGCCCGTAAAGCGATCAGACGAACCGCCGCCGATGAAGTGCGCGAGCGCTGCGAATGCGCGCTTCGTCGCGATCCAGTAGAGCGCGAAACCACCGGCCGCCGCCACCACCCGCCAGACCCATTCCGGGTGAACCGCCGCCATGACGTCGGCCCAGTCGCCGATTCTGCCGACGCCAGAAAACAGGAAGTACCCGAAACCCGTCAGGAAATTGATCGTCCCGAAAAGCCAGAGAAAGAAGCGAAGCGCCGGCCCGCGCGCGGCCGAACGGCGATACGCAATAACCGCGACAGCGCCCGCAATCAGGTTGACGATCGTGCCGGACGCCGCCACCAGTCGGGCCGCCGGCGCGGAGACGCCGTTAGTGCCGCACTCGAAGTTCGCCGACGTCAGCAGCTGCGGCGCTCCGCCAACCAGCACACACGCGCCGCCGTGGCCGACGCCTTCGTGTAGCACGTTCGCGGCCGCGTACGCCAGCACCGCCAATGACGCGACCGTCAGCCAGTCGCTGGGGACGAGACGGCGCCGCTGGTCGAGCACTCCCGCTGTCGAGAATCCGTCGGCACGCTGATCGGTATCGGCCATGCGCCACATGACTTTCCACGAACGAGGATTACCACCCTGCGACTATCGTGCGCTTGCTGCTCCTGCCGACGACGCCGGCGCGCGAGTTTCATTCGGGATGCGTGCGCCGCTACTCGGCACCGGCACTCTGTCGCACCCGGGTGTATGCTGACCCGTTGTCGAGTGTCACCATCCTCAATCGATATGTGCGTCCCTCGTCGACGTAGGTCGTGGATCCCACCGCCACGTGGCACCTCGGAAGGTAATCACGCGATCACGGAAACTCCATGCGCTCATCGTCTCACCTCCCATGAACAGTGACACGCTGAGTCGCTATCGGCTGCTCGAGCTCATCGGCACCGGCGGCATGGGCGAAGTGTGGAAGGCCCACGACGCGACGCTCGATCGCATCGTCGCGGTCAAGATGCTGCTGCGCGGGGCACTCGGGCCTCTCGGCCACGACACCGGCCGCGAGCGATTCCGGCGCGAGGCGCTGACGCTCTCCCGGTTGTCGCATGCCGGAATCGCGACGGTCTTCGACTTCCACGCCGAGGAGGACCACGAGTTTCTCGTCATGGAGTTTGTGCCGGGCGGTACGCTCGAGTCCCGGTTGCGAGAGGGTCCGCTGCCGCTTGAGCAGGTCGAATCGCTCGGCGCCGCAGTCGCCGACGCGCTGGAGGACGCGCACTGCCACGGCATCCTTCATCGCGATCTGAAGCCGGCGAATATTGCGCTGACGACGGATGGGCGACCGAAGATCCTGGACTTCGGCCTCGCATTGCTCATCTCGGGCGACGCCGTGACGGGCCGGCTGACCCAGGCGGGCAATGTGATGGGCTCGCTGGCATACATGGCGCCCGAACAACTGGCGGGCGAGGAAGAAGACGCGCGAACGGACGTCTACGCGCTTGGCGTCACGCTGTTCGAACTCGCCACAGGCCGGCGGCCCTTTGCGCAGGACCGGCCGCAGGCGCTGATGTTCGCGATTGTCAATACACCGGCCCCGTCAGTGCGATCCCTTCGGCCCGATGCGACCGTCCACTTCGACGATCTGATTGCCTCCTGCCTCGAGAAGGAACGCAGCCGACGGCCGGCCTCGGCAGCGGCGGTCGCGGACTCATTGCGACGGCCGTTCGCCAACGGCGAGCGCGGGCCATCATCTCTTTCGTCGAGGGAGACGATCCGCAGTGTTGCGGTCCTGCCGTTTCGCAACGTCTCCCAGGATCCGACGCAGGAGTATTTCGCCGACGGCATTACCGAGGCGGTCATTTCGGACCTCGCGCGCATCAGGGCCCTGCGCGTCATCTCGAGGACGTCCGCGATGAAGTACAAGGGGACGGCGTTGTCCCTCCCGGAGATCGCCCGGGAACTGAACGTGGAGGCGATCCTCGAAGGCTCTGCGCATCTCGCCGGCGGGCGTGTGCGGCTGAACGTCCAGCTCATCGCCGCGCGGACCGACGAAACGCTCTGGAGCGGTCGGTACGACCGACAGCTCCAGGACGTACTCGCACTGCAGAGCGAGCTCGCTGAACAGGTCGCCCGCGAGATCGCCGTGCAGCTGACGCCGGCCGAGGCCACACGGCTCGCGCGCCGTCACGTCGTGAACCCGGACGCGCATCTCGAATATCTCAAGGGACGGCATTCTGCGTGGGGTGGATCGCCCGAAGGGGTCGAACTCGGCCTCCGCTACGTGAAGCGGGCGCTCGACATCGATCCGGAGTTCGCCGCGGCGTGGTCGGCACTCGCCGATTGCCACATGATTCGCGCAACGCGAGGGATGGCGCCTGCGGCCGAGGCGGCTCGGGAAGCCACGGCGGCCGCACGCCGGGCTCTCGAGCTCGATCCGTCGCTCGCCGATGCCCACGTGTCCATCGGAGTCGTCCAGATGCACACGGGCGATCTGCACGAGGCCATCCGCTCGTTGCGTCATGCGATCGATCTGAACCCGGCGCTCGCCATCGCCCACAACATGCTGGCCCGCGTGCTTTCATCATTCGAGCGGCACGAGGAGGCACTGGCCGCCGCGCAGCGGTCTGTCAGCCTGGATCCGCTCGCGGTCATGCTGCACACCATCCTCGCCGACGTGTACTACTTCGCGCGCCAATACGAGAAGGCGGTGCTGTCGTACCGCATGGCGATCGAGCTCGACTCCCGTTTCGCCAGCGCGCATACCGACCTCGCGCGCGCGCTCGAAGCGCTTGGCCGTTTCGACGAGGCGCGCGAGGCATACGAGACGGGACGGCGGTTGTCGGGCGGCATTGCCGGCCCGTCGTTCGGCCTTGCGCACCTCGAGGCGGCAGCCGGTAGCGTGGCGGAAGCGCGGCGCATCTTGAACGACCTCACAACGGCGCGAGCGCAGCGTGTCGTGTCGGCCTGGGGAATCGGCGCCGTGCACGCGAGCCTTGGTGACATCGACGAGGCGTATCGCTGGCTGGAGATAGCCGTGCAGGAAAAGGCGTCGGGACTCATCCTTCTGCGCGTGCATCCCCGACTGGATCCGATTCGATCCGACCCGCGCTACTGGCCGCTCGTCCGCCGCGTGGGTCTCGACGATGCCTCGATCTCGCATCAGTAGGCGATCGGGCAATGCTGATTGCCGCGGCGATCAAATCGGCGTGGTGGCGTCGACCGCGCTCGAATCACTCGCGGAGTAACATCGCCTGTTGACGTGCAAGAGCAACCGCCTGCGCCGGTGACATCGCGCGCCCTTCCGCTCGGGCCGTCTCGAATGGGCCGACACCGAGCGACGTCTTCACCTGCTGGATGTAGCGATCGCGGATCCACCTGATGGTTGGGTTCAGCGAACCGCCCACGCTCGACAGCAGGCCGTCTGAGGCACCCCACAACCGGGCCGCGCCGTCGGCATGTCCTCGGGCGGCCAACAGCCCCGCGAACACGTCGAGGCTCCAGGCAATCCCGCGTGGATCCTCGAGCTCCTGACAATGCGACAGCGCCTCGGACGCCTGCGCGCAGGCCCGCTCGAAATCGTCCCCAACGATACGCAGGCCCGCCGTGACCGAGAGGATGATTCCCAGGCCCCAAATGTCACCGGCCTGCCGACAGACCTGGATCGCTTCATCGTAGAACTCCTGCGCACGATCGCCGTCGCCGCTCGCGACGGCGAGGTTCGCAAGTATCAACAGCGGCGCGGCGGGGAGTGCGGGGTCCCCGCTGGCGTTTGCGGCCTCTCGCGCCTCCAGGCCGCGCGCGGCCGCGCGCGCGTGGTCGCCAAGCTCAAATGCAGACAGCGCCTGAAGAAACAGTGCGAATGGCAGGGTCCACGCACGATCGTCGCGGCCCAGCGACAGCGCCTGGTCAGCGCAGGCGCCAACCTCAACGTGACGTCCCTGGAAATGATGCATGTGCGCGAGGCCGATGAACGCCCGCGCCCGAACGAGCGCCGGCGCATCTACCGCAAGCGCCCGTTCAAGCCACAGCCTGCCCTCCTCGAACACGCCGCGTTTGGTCCAGAACCAGAACAGCGCGCCGGCGAGCTCGACGCCCTTCTCGGCAAGCGCCGGCGACGTCAGAGCCCATTCGAGCGCCGCGCGGACATTTTCCTGCTCGATCCGCAGCCGCCGGAGGCACGACACCTGATTGTGACCTCGGAGAATCGGCAATACCCCGCGAAACTCGTTGAAGAAAAACTCGAAATGCCGCTCGCGCAGCCGGGCGGTGGCGCCGCTTTGCATGAGTCGTTCGCGCGCGTACTGGCGGACCGTCTCCAGGAGGCGATAACGGCGATCACCGCAGACATCGCACTCGAGTGCCACAAGAGATTTGCTGACGAGTTTCGACAACAGGTCGAGCATGTCGCCCGCCTCGATCCCGTCGCCTTCGCACACCTGCTCGGCGGCTTCGAGCGTCCATCCAGCGGGGAACACCGACAAGCGGCTGAGGAGCTGCCGTTCCACATCCGACAGCAGCTGATAACTCCAATCCAGGGTCGCCTCGAGCGTCCGCTGCCGCGCGACGGCGGTGCGCGCGCCGCCCGTGAGCAACCGGAATCGATCCTGCAATCTCGTGTTGATCTGGTCCACTGATAGGACGGCCACACGCGCCGCGGCCAGCTCGATCGCCAGTGGAATCCCGTCGAGACGGCGGCAGATCTCCGCGATCACGGGTGCGTTGTCCGGAGTCACCGAGAAACCCGGGTCGATCGCGGCCGCACGATCGATGAAGAGCCGCGTGGCCTCCGACTCGAGCAGCGCCTCGATATTGAGAGCGGGCACCGCCTCGGGCACTGACAGCGAAGGGACGCGGCAGACTGTTTCTCCCGGCACGCCGAGCGCTTCACGACTCGTCGCGATAATGCGCAGCGCGGGCGCTCCGCGCAGCAGCGCCTCGGCCAGCTGGGCGCAGCCGTCGATCAGGTGCTCGCAGTTGTCCAGGACGAGAAGCAGCTCGCGATCGCGCAGGTGTTCGAGGAGGCTGTCGCGCGCCGATCGCTGCGGCCCCTCGCGGACCCCCACCGCGGTCGCGACCGTCTGCGCGACCAGGTCGGACGACGACAGTGGCGCCAGATCGACCAGCCACACACCGCCCGAAAACTCGTTCACGAGGCCGGACGCGAGACGCATCGCCAGTCGCGTCTTTCCAGCACCACCGGCTCCCGTCAGCGAGAGCAGACGCGATGATGTCAGCAGCGCAGGCAGCTCCGCGAGCTCCTTGCGTCGTCCAATGAAACTCGTGAGTTCAGCCTGCAGGTTGTGACGGTGCGTATCCGGTAGACCTGCGCGTCCCGCGTCTTTGATCCGCTTCAACGCCTGGAGATCGATCACCAACTCCTGGGCGCTTTGGTAGCGGCGCTCGGGTAGCTTTTCGAGGCACTTCCGGATGATCCGTTCCAGGTCGGCCGGCACGTCGCGGTTGTGCCGCGCGACAGTCTCGGGCTCGCCATGCCTGATCAAGTCGATGGTATGCAAATCGGTCGAGCCGTTGAACGGCAACCGGCGGGTCGTCATCTGATACAGCACGACGCCCAGTGAGAAGATGTCGGTGCGGTGATCGAGCGGCGCGCCGATTGCCTGTTCGGGACTCATGTACGCGACTGTGCCCATCACCACGCCCGCGGTTGTCGCTCCCTCGCGCGTGGCGTCTGCGGACGTGCACGTCAAGCTGGCCCGGTTATCTTTGGCCAGTCCGAAGTCCAGTATCTTGACGTGACCGCTCGTCGAGATCATCACATTCTGCGGCTTGATGTCGCGGTGGACGACGGCGTGCGTGTGCGCGGCGTGCAGCCCGTCAGCGATCTGAATGCCGATGCTGACGATCTCGTCGAACGAGAGCGTCCTGTCCGAGATTCGGTCCGCCAGCGTCCAGCCTTCGACGTACTCCATCGCGATGTACGGGACGCCGCCGGCATCGCCGATCTCGTAGATGGTGGCGACGTTGGGATGGGAGAGCGCTGCGGCCGCGCGCGCCTCGCGCGTGAAGCGGCCTCGTCGGTGGACATCGGACTCGAACTCAGCAGGAAGTACCTTCAGCGCGATTCGCCGGTCGAGCCGGGTGTCTGTGGCGAGGAATACCTCGCCCATGCCGCCGGCCCCGATGGCCGACACGATTTCGTAGCTCCCAAGCATGGTGCCGCGGGCGAGGGGCACGGCTCACGGAATTATAATTCCGCTGACTACGGGTGCGTTCTGTCACGTGAGACGATTGTACGAATCAAGGTGTGTAGCAGCGGCGAATCAGCGGGCCGACGTCGCATCCAGCCGACACAGCGCCGCCGCGAACGCGTCCGCCGCTTCGTTCGCGAATGAGACGAACAGCGACGGCTCGATGACCTCGACTTCCAGCAGCACGAATGCGTCGCCGACTGGAACGCCGTCTACCCGCGCATAGAGCGTCGGTCCCGGCACCTGCGACAGCACGCGGCTGCAGCGATCGATCTGCGCCTGGTCCGGCTCGATCCGCGCGGCGGTACCGCCGAGAGACTCCTGGACCCGGTATTCGCCGGGAGAGGGGATTTTCCGAACAGCGTGGCTGAAGCGCCCTCCCATGAACATCAGCGACAGCTCGCCGTTGACGATCTCGGGGACGAGCTCCTGGACGAGCATGTCGCGTTCCTTCACCCACTCCTCGAACTCGGCCTGGCGGGTGTGGGCGCCGCCACTCGTGATCACCTCGGTTTGATACGCATTTGCGGATATCGCGGGCTTGACGACTGCGGCGCGCCACCGCCGCTGCGCCAGCACACCTTCCAGCGACGCATGAGTACCCTGCGGCACCATCACCATCGCAGGCACTCGCACATCATCACCGGCAAGCGGTGTCAGATACCGCTTGTGCATGTTCCACTTGATGACGGACGGCGGATTCCACATCGAGACCCCGAGCCGTTCCAGCTCGTCGATCCATTGAGTGAAGCGTTGCGGATGCAGGTGGTAGTTCCACGTGGTTCGAACGACGACGGCGCTGAACGAGCGCCAGTCGCAAGGAACATCCCAGGGCTGCGCACGAACGATGAGGCCGCGCGCGCCGCACGCGTCAGCCAGCAGCCTGTCGTCGTCTGACAGATCCGGCGCTCCCGACCACGTGGCAAACGCGATGCGGAAATTCGGAGCGGGAGTAGTCGGACTCAATGGCGGAAGCTTCAACCTGCCTTCACGCGATCACTTCAAGGATCCGGTCGATCTGTGCCAGGTGATTGCGATCGTGCCCCGCCTCGATCTGCAGGAGCGCCGCCGCCGTCTCGGTGCCCCACTCCTCGTGCGTGCCGGCGCGGGCAAGATACTCGCGGGGCACCCTCGCCACGAGCGCCAGATTCGCATCGCGGATGGCGGAGAACAACGCCAGCGAATCGGCAGCATCGCACTGCGCGTAGCGGAAGCTCTCCGCCCATACATCTTGATCGAAGGCCGTCAGCTTTGCCTGACCGCCACTCAAAACGAGCCGCAGCCGGTGGGCGAACACGATCTCACTGTCGGCGAGGTGGGCGAGTACCTCTGAAATAGACCATTTCTGAGGCTGCGGACGACGAGTGGTCACGTCCGCGGGCAGGTCAGCCAGCAGTCGGCGCAGCAACGATGGCGTTTCCTTCAGCACCGACAGGGGATCGTCTGCTCCGGCAAGACTCTTCAATCGGGCGATATATGGATCGGGCTGCTCAATCATGACGTCGATCTTTGCCAAGACCTGGCACCCTGTCGATGACCATTTCGCGGAAGGAGCGGTCCGCCGGCAGCGCGTTCACGCGACAACGTCGACGCCGACATCCCGAACGAGGGCGGCCGTGATGACGATCAATCGTTGGGGGCAACCGCCGCAAATGACCGATGACTCTCCTGCAGCAGTTTCAAGATCTCGGCCTCACTGGCAAGGCGCGGGTGGTTCGAGTAATCAGGCAGAACGAGCGAGCGGCGCGCGAGGAGTGGAAGCTCGTTGATTGGAACAGCGAGCTGATCAAGCGTTAATGCGAGGCGAATGCGTGCGAGAAAACGATCGAGTGCGGCAGCCGCACCTGCAGCCGCCTCCGCCTCCGATGCGTCCGCGAGGGCGGGCTCCAGATGCCGACCGAGCACTGCGAATTGCGACCGAGCGTCTTGCCATGTGAAACGCATAATCGCGGGATAGACGGCCGCCAGGGCCTCTCCGTGCGCAACGTGCGGGTACAAGCCGCCAATGGCCATCGCCACTCCGTGCGGTAGCGTCACGCCGGCGTTCGCAATGCACAATCCCGCTAGCGTATCGGCCCACGCGAGTGCCGACCGGACCACCACATTCTTTCCGTCGGCGATGGCCTCCGGTAGTCGTCGCAAGACGAGGCGAATCGCTTCGAGCGCGAGGAGTTCCGTATAGGCGGAGCGGTGGGGATGCAGGTAGCTTTCGAAGCTATGTGCAAAGATGTCGAACCCTGTCGCCGCCGTCACCGGCGGGGGGACCGTCGTCATCAGCTCCGGATCGACAATACCGACGCGAGGATACAGAATCGCGTTGTAAAGTGCAGACTTGTCGCGCGTCGCAGGATTGGTTACGACCGCGACCTGCGTGACATGAGATGCCGATCCGGATGTGGTCGGAATCGCGACCACGGGCAGCGTGCGTTCATCCGGTTGTGGAGTGCGATAGAAGAGATAGTCCCACGCCGTGCCCGGATGCGACGCTTCCACGGCGATCGCCTTGGCGGTATCCATCGCAGATCCGCCCCCCAGGCCTACGACCACGTCAGCCCGATGCGAGCGCGCCACTTCGGCGCCACGCGTCACGACGTCCGTCGTTGGATTCGGCGCCACGCCGTCGAAGTGCGCGACCGAAATACCTGCGTGCACGAGGTGTGTTTTGACGCGCTCATACAGAGCGGCGCGTGGCGAGGCGGAAGAGGACGTCACGAGGACGCAACGCCGCCCGAATCGCGCAGCTGCCTCGCCTGCCTCGGTCACGCGCCCTGCGCCGAAACGGATTTCGGTCGGCTGGAACCAGGCGAACGTGTTCACCCCTCCATCCCTAGACGTCAATGAACACCTTCATCGTGCGGTCACGCGATTGGTCGATGAACGCATACGCCTCTGCGTAGCTGTCGAGGGGAAAATGCTCGGTCTCGAGGGGTCCGGTTACAACTTCACCACTCTCGATCAATTCGACGGCCCGGACAAAATCCTTATATTGGTACATCAATGTTCCACGTACAGACAGCTCGCGATCCTGGATGAGCGCGGTATTCATGCGGATCGGCCCGCCGTAAACGGCGACCAGAACGATGACCCCACCCTTCTGCACATTGGCGATCGCGTCCGTCAGGGCCTCCTCGACACCCGCGCAGTCGAACGCCACATCGAAACCATCCTCACCAAATGCGGCGGCTGCTGCCGAAGCGAGTGTTTCGCGGCGCGTATTCGCCACGAGCTCGAGACGGCACTGGCGCGCCACGTCGAGTCTGAAATCGCTGACGTCAGTCAGCAGCACGCGCGCTCCGTCGGCCCTGAGAACCTGCCCGAGCACGTTGCCGATCGGGCCCGCACCTACGACAAGCACGTTCCGCCCACGGACGGACTGCACCCGGCTTACCGCGTGTACGCCGACCGACACCGGTTCCACGAGAGCGCCCTGTTCGAACGTGAACGTGTCCGGGAGCGGCACTACACGCTCGGCCTTCGTAACGAAGTAGTCCTGCGCGCATCCCGCCGCCTGGAACCCCTGCACCGCGAGTCGTTCGCAAATGTGGTAATCCCCTCTCCGGCACGGACGGCATTCGCCACAGGTAACCTGCGGCGTCGCTGTCACCTTCTGCCCAGGGTGCAGGCCACTGACACCTGCACCGACCTGGTCGATGATCCCCGAGAACTCGTGCCCTTGTACGACGGGATAGCTCGTGAACGGGTGCCGCCCGTGGTTCACATGCACGTCGGAACCGCACACGCCTATTCGGTGAATCCGCAGGCGCACGTCGCCGGGGCCGGGCTGAGGCACGGGCACCTCGCTCAGCTCAATCGTGCCAGGCGCCGTCATCGTCGCACGCTTCATTTGACTTCCCTCACGGTTAGACCTTTGGCACGGTCTTATAGCGCTCGACGTCCTGGCGGTAGAGGATCCGCACTCCCGTGTCGATGCTGTCCGGCACGGGACCGAAGCCATCCCGGCCGGAAGACCCGGTGACGGTCGGATGTCGGGCTGCATACGCCAGGAGCATGCTCATGTACCCCATCTGATAAGGATCCTGTCCGACAGTTCCCTTAATCTCGCCGCGCTCAATCAGCTCGATAACCGGTCGCGCGAAATCGAAAGCCATGATCTGGACCTTACCTTGAAGACCGAGATTGCGCACTGCCGCAGCGGCGCCGGAACCCGGGTTACCATGCGCGCAAAAAATCCCGGAGATGTGAGGATGCGCTTGCAACATCGCGGTGATCTGGGTCTCGGCCTTGGCAATGTCCCCTTCGTCGTTGACCACCGCGGCAATCGCAATGTCCGGTCCGAACTTGTGTAAGGCCGCCGTAAATCCGTCCACACGCTTCTTCAGATGGTCGGGCCCGGGGAACGTCGAGATCCCGACCTCCCCTTTCCCTTGCAGCCACGACGCCATGGCCTGACCGGCGGCCCAGCCCGCGTTGTAGTTATTCGTGCCTACAAACGACAACCGCTGGCTCGCGGGCGAATCCGAATCGAACGTCACGACGGGAATGCGCCCCGCGATTGCCTTGTTGATCGCGGGCACCAGCGTGTTCGCCTCCCCCGCTGTCACGACAATTCCGTCAATTCGGGTCGCGGCGAGCTGCTCGAGGGTGCGAGCCTCCAACGAGGCGTCCCATTCCGCTGGCCCCTTCAGCTCCACGGAGACATGAGGTCCAAGCAGCGCGGCTGCGTCGCGCATGCCCGCGTAGGCCCAGTTGAAGAATTCGGAGCCGGCGAGGAAGACTACCATCGCATACCGCTCAGGCGGCTTCGCGCCTGCGATGTCGCGCGAGCGCCGTCCGCATGAGAGCGACGCTGCAAGGCTGGCAATGAGGATAATCCACGCCGTGACTCGGCGGCGACCCATTCGCATAGTGCCCCTCTGCTGACGTTCTTCTTGCGCGCAGTACGGAGCGCGACCGCACGGGCGACATGCCGGCAGCGCCGGCTACCAGTTGCCGCGTTCGCCCAGACTCACGGCTATCCGTGCGTATCGGTCCGAACCCTTGCGCCAGTTCGTGATGACGCATCGTTCGGCACGGTCGGCTTCCCCCTCCGCAATCGCGTCAATGAGCGCATCGTGTTCCGCGAGGGATTGGGTGAATCCATCGGACAGTGACGCCGAATAGACTCGTTCGTACCGCTCGACCTGCGGCTGCAGCGCGTTCAGTTCGGCCAGCAGCCGGGGCGGTGCAGCAGCCTCGACGAAAGAACGATGGAATTGGACGTGGAGGTCCTGCGCTTCACGGACCCGTAGCGCGTTCGGTGTCCACGCCTTTCTGAGATTTCCATTCAACTGCCGCATTCGTGTCACGAGCGCCCTGCGCTGCTGCGGTTCCAACGCCGCGGCGGACCGCGCGGCAAGCCCCTCGAGAACCCCGAGGATCGCGTGCAGCTCGCGCATGTCGTCGACGGTCATCGGCGCGACGAGGAGACGTGATACCGCCCCCGACTGGCTGACGACGGCAAAACCCTCCTGCTGCAGCCGGTGGAGTGCCTGACGTATTGGCGTGCGGCTGACTTTGAGCCGCACCGTCAGGTCAGACTCGCTGAGCGTCGTGCCCGGTGACAGCTTCAACGACACGATCAAATCTCGCAGCTGTCTGTATGCGTCGTCAGCCAATGACGACCGTGCCGTCGATAGCTGTTCCGCCTTGTCACGCTCTTCTTCCTTCGTTGGCACGCCCACCGGCAGCTCCTGATTGACCACTCAAACGCTCTGATAGCTGTCCAGTCTATCCTGTCACGGCTAACGACGTTTCCAGTCTGGCCACACTGGAGCGTCGGCCTGAATACCTCGCCACAGCGGCTGGAGCCGCGAGGTCATTTCCCGCAGACGGGCGGGGTCCGCGTCGGACAGATCACGCCGCTCGCCGATGTCGGTTCGGAGGTCGTACAACTCGAAGCGATCCGGTTGCGCAGTCTTGATATGGTCGATCCAGAGTCGATCTCTTGGCTTTTCCGGCAGCCATGCCGCCAGAGCGTAGTCCCCTACGCGCATCGTCATGCTCGGAAAGAACGTGTAGTCGACGGGGAACGTCCAGAGTGCGGGAATGGGCCGAACCACCGGACGCCCTTCGAACATCGGGATTAAACTCGCACCGTCGATTGTCCGATCGGCAGGTACGGGTATGCCGGCGAGTCCGGCAATGGTCGGCAAATAATCGGTGCCGTTGATGAACTCCGCGCTGACGGCGCCGGGCGTGACGCGGCCGGGCCACCGGACGATGAGCGGCACGCGGTGCCCCCCTTCGTACGTATAGCGCTTCATACCCCGGAGTGGACCCGGCGTCCCGAATGAACGATCGCGGAGTGGATCCTCCCACTCGTCGTGCGACTCGGTCCAATTGACCGGGTACTCCGGGCCGTTGTCACTCGTGAAGAAGACGATCGTCTCCGCCGAAGGCCGGTGCGCATCGACTCCGTCGAGCAGCCCGCCGACCGCGCGGTCGAGTTGAGTAACCGTCCCATAGTAATAGCGGCCGTCCTGGTTCGGATTGGGCCGTCGTTCTACGCCGCCGTAGGGTACTGAAGCCTCGAGACGGGCGACATCGAGCGCCGCGTATTTTGCTGAATCCTCCGTCGGTGGATCGATGGGCGTATGCGGCTCATGGCTGCAGGCATGGATATAGAACGGCCGCCGGGGATCTGCACGATGCGCGAGCCAGTCCAGCGCTTCACGGACGATGGCGTCGCAATACCACCCTTCGACCGGCCCGACCCGCTCCCCGTTCCTAATGAAGTCACGCGGGTGGTGCGGCCCCTCGAAGGCGTTGTGCTCGGTGGCAAACCAGTGATCGAACCCGAAATCACCCGGTGACGGTTGCCCGTTGGCGTGCTCCCCCAAAGTCGATACGTGCCACTTGCCGACGAAGCAGGTGTCGTAACCCCGTGATTTCAGCAGCGCCGCTATCGTGACTTCCTGGCGCTGCAGATGTACCCCGCTCTCGAGCAGATAGTAAATGCCGAGTCGATACGGCTGACGACCGGTGAGCAACGCCGCGCGCGCCGGGGAACAGATCGGACTCGCCGAATGCGCGTCGGTGAACCGGCACCCTTGACCGGCTAATCGATCAAGGTGAGGAGTCTGGATGATCGGGTTGCCGTAGCAGCCCAAATCACCGTAACCGAGGTCGTCCGAAAGAAAGAACAGCACGTTCGGCCGACTGCTGTCGAACCGTCGGTCGCGCGCCCCTGTCAGATCCACGAACGGCAGCGAAATTCCTGCCGCGAGAAGAGTGCGCCCGAACGCACGACGGGACAAGTCACCCATAATTATGGTGAGAGGGAGGCGCGCCGGGATCCCGCGATCTCGTCGGCGCGCCGTGTAGTCCGCCTCAGAACGAATACCGAACCGAGAACTTGATGATTCGAGTACCCGTCTGTCCCGTGAGCCCAGT
>Ga0310811_10005458_pt1 | contig 16076 bp, 11 predicted proteins | sample YCmetagenome_FD_207642 | JGI IMG/M metagenome (GOLD analysis project Ga0310811, IMG submission 207642) | Soil microbial communities from experimental microcosm in Duke University, North Carolina, United States - YC | ecosystem: Engineered > Artificial ecosystem > Soil microcosm > Unclassified ...
CCGTGAAATTCGACCAAACCCTCCCTTTTTTTATTATACTTTGAGGCCCAAATTTAACCCTTATGTCAAAAACCAAGATCCTTGCCCTGGCCGGTGCTTTTTGTTTGCCGGTGCTGATCTTTACTATCGGTGGATGCACCAAGACGCCCATCGCCACACCGGTACACGATACAACTACGATCGTCAAACGCGACACCACCACGCAGAACGACACCTTATATACCGGTAAACCCGATTCTACCGTTAACCTTGCCAAGGGTCTGTTGCTGTATCTGCCCTTCACGGGAAATATCGCGGATTCCAGCGGCAATGCCAACCCGACCACCGCTCGCGGCACTGTGCTCACCTATGACGCCTATGGCAATGCCAACAACGCCTTTGGCGCCACCGATCATGGGGAAGAAGTGATCGTTACCAACAACGGCTCCATCAAATTCGACACGGCTTTGACGCTTTCCTTCGCCTTTACCACTTTTGATACCAGCCGCAACCAAAGCTATATCAGCATGATCAATGTTGCTACAGGCCAGGCTCCCAGCTTCACCGTCGGCTCTATCAACCTGGGTACGCGTAGTCTTGGTTGGGGTATTGAGGACCAGAGTGTTGGTTGCAGCAATTATGGCGGGAACGACAACTTTTACGACATTTCCGATACGGTCAATTTCGTCCCGGTACCCGGCGCCTGGTATAAGGCTATCTGCGTGTACCACAATGGCAGCACGGAGTTTTACCTCAACGGAAAGCTGATCGGTTCCAAACATGGGATCGGTACAAAGATCAACAACTGCCCGACTTCGCAAATCGTCATTGGTGGTTGGTGGGATGACCCGAATTACAACGGTAACCTCAACGGTAAGCTGGACGCCATCCGTCTGTACAACCGCGTGCTGACGCCGCATGAGATCGCGGCTTTGTCGTCCTACTACCAGGTCAATGCGAACGGCGTGAAACCCGTTGTCAAAACGGCTCATTGAACTCGTTCTAAATGACACGGTTATCCGCCGGATTTGCAAATGAATACTATAATTAATATCTTGTCGCTAATACACCCAACTCAGCTATGAACCACTCAAGATCCCTTGCCGTCGCCGTTAGCTTCGTCACCTCTACACTGGTTGTTTTATCCGCCTGTACGAGGACTTCTGTTCCGATACCCGTCGTTCATGATACGGTCACGGTGGTCAGGCACGACACTACCGTCAACATCGATACGCTTTATGGGACGCCGGATCCCAGCATCAATATGAAAAATGGATTGGTCCTTTACCTGCCCTTCAACGGGAGCTTTGCGGATTCCAGCGGGTCCGGCAATACGATAACGGCTGTGGGTGGAGCCACACTCGACTATGATATGCATGGCTATGCCAGCAGCGCCTTCAACGCCACCGGGGCCGGGGAAAGGCTGATCGTTGGCAACAATGGCGCCTATAAGGTGGATACGGCTTTTACGGTGTCCTGTGACTTTATGCTCCGCAGCAATGCCTACTATAGTGGCGGCTACGACTTTAGCGGCCTGCAGGTGTTCCTCAGCATCGTAAACGTGGCCGCGGGCACCGGTCCTACGTTCAATATAGGTATGTCGGTCCCGGCTTTCCCGCAATATTTTACCTTTAATGTCTGCGGCGCGCAGGGCAATGATTGCAGCAGCTATGGAGCCAATATGGCCTATAATATCAGCGACACCTCCAATTTCATCCCTCAACTAGGTGCCTGGTACAACGTCGTTTGTGTGTTCAATAAGAATATCACCTCGATCTATGTCAACGGTAAGTTGACAAGCACCCAGACGAATCCGAACACCGCCTCTGCTCTATTCTGTACCGGTTCGAATTTCGTCGTAGGCGGCTGGTGGAATGGCGGCAACAGCGGCACGGAGAACCTCCGCGGGAAACTGGATGAGGTACGGTTCTACAACCGCCCGCTGAACTCCCATGAGATCGGGTGGCTGGCGCGCAACTTCCAGCCCACCTCCGTACGTCAAGCGCCGGGAGCTCAAACGGGTTCCGGAAGCAGACTCCATTAGTCCTATTTAATTGGCCCTATTGTTGAATGGATAGCGACATGGGTCGCTTGATCATAATATCCAATAGATTGCCATTTTCCCTTGACAAGGAAGGGGACTCCGTGTCCCTTCGTCAAAGTTCGGGAGGACTGGTTTCAGCCATAAAGAGTTATTTCGACAATGCCACCGCCCAACGGGGAGAGATCACCGAGAAGATGTGGATGGGTGTAGCGGATTTTCCCCAGGAGGACTGGGAGCAGGTGGTCGCGGCCCATGCCGCCAGCCAGGACTTTGACATCCTCCCTGTCTTCGTTAATAAAGACCTGTATGACAATTACTACAACGGCTTTTCGAATTCCGTGCTATGGCCGCTTTTTCACTATTTCAACTCCCTGGCCAACTATGAGAGCCAGTATTTCGACGCCTATTTGCAGGTGAATCAGCTATTTGCGGAGAAGCTCATTCCGATCCTGCGACCGGACGACAGGGTCTGGATCCACGACTACCAGCTCATGATCCTGCCGCACCTGCTCCGGGTAAAAAGACCCGAGGCGACCATCGGCTTCTTCCTCCATATCCCCTTTCCGTCCTACGAGATCTTCCGCCTCCTGCCCACCGAATGGAAAAATATCCTTTTGCAGGGCGTGATGGGGGCGGACCTCATTGGCTTCCACACATATGATTACGTTCAGCATTTCCTCCAATCGGTGAAAATGCTGCTTGGGGTGGACAGCTATTTCCACAACCTCCAATACCAGGACCGGCTTGTGCGGATCGATCTGTTCCCCATCGGTATCGACTACAATAAATTCCACCAGGCCGCCGCCGATCCCGAGGTCGAGCAGCTTCGAAACCGGATACTGGACAACTTTCCCGATAAGAAGATCATCTTTTCGGTCGATCGTCTCGACTATACGAAGGGGCTGATGCAGCGGCTCAACGGCTTCGAATATTTTCTCGAACGCTACCCCGAGTGGCGGGAGAAGATGGTCTTTATCCTCAATGTCGTCCCCTCGCGGGATACGATCCCCGCCTATAACGAACGGAAAAAGACGATCGAGGAGAAGATCGGCACCATCAATGGCCGGTTCTCCTCCATCAGCTGGCAGCCCATCATCTATCGCTATAACCACCTTCCCTTCAATGAGCTGATCGCCCTCTACCAGGCGGCGGACGTAGCCCTCATCACCCCCCTTCGAGACGGGATGAACCTCGTCGCCAAGGAATACGTGGCCGCCAGCCTCGGCCGTGGGGTGCTGATCCTGAGCGAGCTGGCCGGTGCGGCCAGCGAGCTGAGCGAGGCCATTCTCGTGAACCCGACGGATACTTCCGATGTGGCATCCTCCATCACGCGCGCCCTGGCCATGCCGCTTTACGAACAACGTAACCGCATCTCGCTGATGCAGCGCCGCATCCAGGAATACGATGTCGTGAAATGGGTGAACGATTTTATGGATCAGCTGGCCCAGGTGAAGCTGGAACAGCAGAAGCAGAAGGTAAAGCTGCTCGACGAGAAGTCCATCGCCGCCATCCGCAAACACTATCAGCACAGCAGCAACCGCTGCCTGCTGCTCGACTATGACGGGACCCTGGTCCCCTTCTCGCGCATCCCTTCCGAAGCTACGCCGGACAACGCGGTGAAGGAGCTGCTGAACAGGCTGTCGGCCGACACAAAGAACCATGTCGTCGTCATCAGCGGGCGCGACCTCTCCTCCCTCGACCGCTGGCTTGGGGAGTTCAATATGACGCTCGTCGCCGAGCACGGCGCCAGCTTCAAGATGCGCGGCGGCTCCTGGCAGCAGATGGTGTCGGTGTCCGATCTCTGGAAGGATGAGATCCGCCGGATCATGCAGCTCTTTGTGCTGCGTTGCGCAGGCTCCTTTATCGAGGAAAAAACGAATACCATCGCCTGGCACTACCGGAATACGCAGGCGGGTCTGGGCTTTTCGCGCAGCCGCGAGCTGCTCAATACCCTTTCCCAGCTGATCCAGAACACCACGCTGCAGGTGATCGACGGCAACAAGGTGGTCGAGGTGAGGATCGCGGGGGCTGATAAAGGAGCTACCGCGCTGAAGATCGTCGGCGAGATGGACCCCGACTTTGTGCTCTGTATGGGCGACGACACCACGGACGAAGACATGTTCAAGGCCCTCGAAGGGGAGGCCTATACCATCAAGGTCAACAATGGCGCCTCGGCGGCGCAGTATACCATCCTTTCGCAACAACAGGTATTACCCATCTTGAACAAGTTGACGGCCGAGACCACCTCGTCCGCGCAGCTCCCGGAAACAAAATATGCCGATTCATAAGTATAACATGGGCGTTATCGGTAACTGCTCTTACCTCGCCTATATCGATACCCACGCGGATGTAAAATGGATGTGTCTTCCGAGATTCGACAGCAGCTTTCTCTTTGGCTCCCTGCTCGATGAGGACAACGGCGGACATTTTTATATACGGCCTACGGACGGCAGGTATACCTCCCGCCAATACTATGTCACCAATACGAACGTCCTTTGTACGGAGTTCACCGGTCCCGACGGGCGCTTTGTCGTCAAGGACTGCGCTCCAAGGATGCGTAACTATGACCGGCAGTTCCGGCCGCTGATGCTGGTCCGCAAGATCGAATGGCTGGAGGGAACGCCGGCGATCACGATCAGCTGTCAGCCGCGGGGAGACTATGGGAAACAGGTGCCCGAATCGGTCATCGCCAGCAACCATATCCGTTATCTCAACCTCGACCAGCAGGTGCGGTTGACCACCGATGTGCCGCTGACCTATATCGAGAAGGAGAAATCGTTTATCCTCGATCAGGACCGCTATCTCGTGCTCACCTATGGGGAGCCGTTGGAGGCGCCGTTGAAGGAAACGGCCGAGGAGTTCATCCGCAAGACCGTCGGGGACTGGCAGGCCTGGGTAAAGAGCTGCTATCTGCCCGATATCTACCAGGAGGAGATCATCCGGTCCGCGCTGATATTGAAAATGCACCAGTACGAGGATACGGGCGGGATCATCGCGGCTGGCTCGACAAGCCTCCCGGAATTCCACGACAGCACCCGTAACTGGGACTATCGGTATTGCTGGTTTCGCGACGCCCATTATACCCTCAGCGCCTTCAACCAGATCGGCCACTTCGAGGAGCTCGAGAAGTACTTCGACTTCATCTTTAATATTTTGTTGAATGCCACGGATTCGCTCCAGCCGCTGTATTCCATCGCGGGGGACAAAAAGCTGTTCGAGCTGAGCCTCGACCTGCCCGGCTACCTTGGTAACCGGCCGGTGCGCGTCGGGAACAAGGCCTATATCCAGTCCCAGCATGACGTCTATGGGCAGGTCCTGGTGAGCCTGTTGCCGTTGTTCCTCGACAAACGGCTGATCTTTCCCAAAAAAAGCAGCTATGCGAAGATCGTCCCCTGGCTGCTCGCGCAGATCGAGCGGACCCTTGAGGTCCCCGATTCAGGGCTTTGGGAGTTTCGTAACGAGGTGCAGGTGCATACCTATACGCTGCTCTTCCACTGGGCGGGGGCCAAGGCTGCCTATAAGCTAGCCTCCGCCTTTGGCGACCAGGAGGGGATGCGCAAGGCGCTTCGACTGGCCGAAGCCGCCGACCGCCTGATCGGGCAGGCCTATGATCCCGAACGCCGGCTCTACACCCAGGCCATCGGATCGGTCAACCTCGACGCCAGCACCCTCTCGATGATCACCATGGACTACCTGGATCACCAGGGCGCCCGGGCCCGGGATCACATCGCCGCGCTGGAAAAAGAGCTGCTGACCGAAAATGGACTCTTCTACCGGTATAAGCATTATGATGATTTCGGTTTCCCCGAGAGCACCTTCCTTGTCTGTGCGTTCTGGTATGTCGACGCCCTGGCCTGCGTAGGACGGACCGATGACGCGATCCGCCATCTCGACCAGCTGCTTGGGTTTGCCAACCATCTCGGCATTTTTAGCGAGGATGCCACGCCCGATGGCTCGCAGTGGGGCAATTTTCCGCAGACCTACAGTCATGTCGGGTTGATCAATGCAGCGTGCCGCATCGGCCGCAAGATCGACAAAGCGGATTTTTTATAAGCGGCGGCTGGCCGGGCGGCGAATTTTTGTCCTATATTGCCGCATGTCATCAAGACTGATCTTCAACATCCGGCAACTGGTGGGTGTCCGCGCGGAGACCGCTCTGTTACGCGGTGCGGATCTCGCTCAATTACCCGTCATCGACAACTCCTGGATACATATCGAAGGCGACCAGATCGCGGCCTTCGGCCCCATGCGAGCGCTGCCCCCCGACCTGGCCCTGCTGACGGGGACGCCGGACGGGGTCGACGCCACCGGTTGTTTTGTCCTGCCCGCCTGGTGCGACAGCCACACCCATCTCGTCTTCGCCGGCAGCCGCGAGTCGGAGTTCGTCGACAAGATCAAGGGGCTCAGCTATGCGGAGATCAATGCCAAAGGCGGCGGCATCCTCAACTCCGCCCGGCGGTTGGCCGACACTTCGGAAGACCGGCTGTTCACCACCGCCTGGCAGCGGCTGGAAGAGCTCTCCCGGCTGGGTACCGGCGCCATCGAGATAAAGAGCGGTTATGGACTCACGGTAGAAGGAGAGCTGAAGATGCTGCGGGTGATCAAACGGCTGAAAGAGCGGTCATCGTTGTCGATCAAGGCCACCTTTCTTGGCGCCCATGCCTATCCCGAAGCCTACCGCCAGGACCATGCCGGCTATATCGACCTGATCATCCGCGAGATGCTGCCGGCGATCGCCGCCGAAGGGCTTGCCGACTATATCGACGTATTCTGCGAGGAGGGGTTCTTTAGTGTTGCGGAGACGGAGACCATTGTCCGGGCGGGGCTTTCTTATGGCCTGCGGCCAAAGATCCATGCGAACCAATTGCATTTATCCGGTGGGGTGGAGGCGGGGGTACGTCTCGGGGCATTGTCGGTAGATCATTTGGAAACGATGGATGAGGCAGCGACCGGCGTTCTTGCGGCCTCACCGACCATCGGGACCCTGCTGCCGACGGCAGCCTTCTTTTTGCGCATGCCCTTCCAGCCGGCCCGCGCGCTGATCGATGCGGGTTGCGCGATCGCGCTTGCCTCCGACTTCAACCCCGGCTCCTCGCCGAGCGGGAATATGAACCTCGTGGTGGCGATGGCCTGCACCGGGATGCGGATGCTGCCCGAGGAGGCGATCAACGCGGCTACCCTCAACGGGGCATATGCGATGTCGCTTGGGGAAAGCCTCGGCAGCATTGCTGTCGGCAAGATCGCCAATCTTATTGTTACGAAGCCCATGCCTTCGCTGGCTTACCTGCCTTATGCGTTTGGATCGAATTTGATCGACCGGGTCATGATAAAAGGGGACTTTATTGGCTAAGAAAAATACCAAACCCGACTTTATCGAAACCGTCTCCGGGCGAAGCACGATCCTATCGATCGGCGACAGCGAGGCGGGGTTGGACTTTTTGGTCTCTTTCTTTGGCGTCATCCGGCCGAATCGGGGTCATCGCGACGCGGCGGCCAATCTCGCGGCCGTGACGGGCGTGCTGCGGGAGCGGCCCATCGTGCTGAGCTGTCTTCGGCAGGCTATCCTTTCTCAACTGGTTCGCACCGATCTCTCCGCCGCATTGACGGAAAGCGGGATGCCGCTGGCGCGGGGCTTCTGGCAGGAGCTGTTCGGCCGGTTACGGCATAAGCTGCTGCCGCCGTTGCAGCCCGAAAATGATTTTCTGTATGTGCTCAACCGCGTTTTCTTCCGAAGCAACGACTACATCTGGGTGGAGGACATCCCCCGGGCAGAATGGGTCATCTTCTTCGAGAGCCTCGGCCTCTCGCTCGATATCGAAGATCGCCCCATTCGTCGCCAGCTACTGCTCTCGCTCAATACGCTTTCCTTCCAGGTGGCCCAGCTGGGATTGGAAAAGGAGGTGCTGAATTATATTCCAGAACCCTACCGAAAGGAGAATCCCTTTGTTAACCAGAGCTATTTTGTTCATGAGCTGGGTCGGGGGGGTGATGCGGGTGGCGCCGGCGGTGCTGCGGCAACGGAGACTGCAGCCAGGATCAAAGCGCAGATCGGCTGGTGCCACGAATGCATCGGCCACATCCGCGAAAATCATTCGGAGCATGGCGCCAGCCTGCACCAGACCTATATGCTGCTCCTGCTGACCAACCGCCTTGACCGCATGACCATCCTGCTCGACCTGCTTGACGGAGATCATGCGATGGACACGGGCCGGTTCGTCGACTTCTTCCGCATGCTGATCCGCAATGAGAACCGCAAGAACAGTATCCTCGAGTTCATGTCCCAGTCGATGGGTTATCTTGCCTACCAGATCGCCGAGCACAAAGGCGCCAAAGGCGGCAAATACATTACCTCCACCTGGCCGGAATACCGCGCGATGCTGCGCAGTGCCATGGGCGGCGGCGCGTGGATCTGTTTGGTCGTGCTGATCAAAAATTTGCTGACGAAGATCCCCATGGCCATCTTCTGGCATGGCTTCGCCTATAGCATCAATTATAGTTTGGGGTTTATCCTCATCGAAGAGACGCATACCACGCTGGCGACAAAACAGCCCGCATTCACCGCCAGCGCGGTCGCGGGCTCCCTGGATACGCGGAACAATACCCATCAGCCCAATCTCTACAACCTGGCCGTCACCGTGGCGAGGGTAAGCCGGAGCCAGATCGCTTCCTTTGTGGGCAATCTGCTTGTCGTCTTCCCCGGCGTCTGGCTTATCGCCTGGGGCTATGAAGAGATCTTTGGCCGCAAGTTGGTGGAAGGCGCCGTGGCCCTGAAGATGCTCGAAGACCAGCATCCCTGGCACAGCCTCTCGCTCCTGTATGCCTGCAACACCGGCGTGTTCCTTTTTCTCAGCGGCATCATCGCCGGCTATGTCCAGAATAAGATCCGCTATGGTCGCATCAGCCGCCGCCTGCAAACCCATCCTATCCTTCGCCTCTCGATGCCCGCGGCCAGGCTGAAGCGGGTCGCCGACTATGTGGAGCAGCATGCGGGAGCGCTTGCCGGCAACATCTGTCTCGGCTTCTTTCTCGGCATGGCCGGTTTCTTTGGCGAGATATTCGGCATCCACTTCGATATCCGTCATATTACCATCTCCGCGGGCAACACCTCGCTGGCTGTTTATGGATTGGGCTTTGCCAATATCGACCCGGGCTACCTTGCTACTGTTATTGCGGGAGTCCTTGGCATCGGGTTCCTCAATTTTCTGTCCAGCTTTTCCCTGGCTTTCATCGTTGCCGTGCGTAGCCGCGGCATCCGGCTTCACGAGTATCCCGAATTCCTCGGCATTCTCTGGCGCTATTTCAAAAGCGCCCCGCTGGATTTCATCCGGCCAAGGCGGCGGGCGGGGCCGACTGAGTAAAAAAAAGAGGGCCACCGGGTGGTCCTCCTAAATTTCTCAACCTGCAAGCATGAATAACTCGTGGGTTAAACAGCGGCAATCGCAGGAATATGGGGTAAAGGTAGAAAGAGATTTTTTATGTTCAAAATATTTTTTAGCTTCGACGCCCGTAGAAAACCTGATCTTGTGGAGAATAGTAAATTGCATACCGCCATATCCCTTCCTCGCTTTTCCAGATACTATATTGCCTGCAACAACAACAGAAGAAAGGCGCTCGCACTATACCGGGCCAATATAATCCTGTCGGAGAAACTGTATGCCATAATAGGCATGTTCGAAATAATTTTGAGAAACTCGATCGACAGGCACTTCATCACTAAAAAAGGGGATCACCGGCTGGAAGAAGCGGTCCAGCCCGGCGGTTATTTGGATGTATCGGATGGTTGCGAAGATTCTTTTCATGTAGTACAGGATGCAATCCAGAAACTCGGCCCCGCTTATACCCACGAGGCCTTGATAAGCAAGCTTACCTTTGGATTCTGGACCTATCTGTTCGCCAAAAAGCAATTTGTGGCAGGGGGTAGCACGCTCTTGGAGATATTCCGCAATCGACCATTTGCGGTTAAACAGAAAACGGTTTTCCAGGATTTAATAAAGATCAATGAGATCAGAAACAGAATAGCGCACTACGAGCCGGTGTGTTTCCTCAAGGGAACGGACCAGACAATCGCCGTTGTAAATTGCATATATTGATTAAATTGCCACGGCATAAAGCGATTGCACTCATCAAATACCAACTATGGACCCCATCATCGAATGTGTCCCCAACTTCAGCGAAGGACGTAATCCCGAAACAATAAAGCAGATCACTGCCGAGATCGAAGCCGTCCCCGGTGTCCGTCTTCTCAACGTAGATCCCGGCAAGGCCACCAACCGCACTGTCGTGACCTTTGTCGGGCATCCGCAAGCCGTCATCGACGCCGCCTTCCTGGCGATCAGGAAGGCGGGCGAGCTGATCGACATGCGCAACCACAAAGGCGAACATCCGCGCATGGGCGCAACCGATGTCTGCCCGCTGATCCCCATCGCCGGCATCACGATGGAAGAGACTGCCGTCTGGGCGCAACGCCTGGCAAAAAGGGTAGGCGAGGAGTTGCAGATCCCGGTGTACCTCTATGAGGCCGCGCAGACCGATAAGACTCGAAGCAATCTTTCCATCATCCGTGCCGGCGAATACGAAGGTTTCTTCAAAAAGATAAAGCTCCCCGAATGGAAGCCGGACTTTGGCCCGGCCGAATTCGACGTTCGCCGCGGCGGCACCGTCATCGGCGCCCGTGATTTCCTCGTCGCCTATAATGTCAATCTGAATACCACCTCTACCCGCCGCGCCAACGCCGTCGCCTTTGATGTCCGCGAGGCGGGCCGGACCATCAAGGAAGGGGAAAGAACAACGCAGGTACCTGGTACGCTCAAATCCGTAAAAGCCATCGGCTGGTATATCGAAGAATACGGCATGGCCCAGATCTCCATGAACCTGACCAATATCCGCGTGACGCCGGTGCATATCGCCTTTGACGAGGTATGCCGCAAGGCCGCCGAACGCGGTCTTCGCGTCACCGGCAGCGAGCTGGTCGGTCTCATCCCCCTGCAGTCCATGCTGGATGCGGGCCGCTATTTCCTCGAGAAACAGCAGCGCAGCACCGGCGTCAGCGAAAAAGAGCTGATCCGCATCGCTATCCTTTCGATGGGGCTCGACGAGCTCGGACCCTTCAAACCGGAAGAGCGGATCATTGAGTATTTGCTGCGCGACGCCGCCGGCGAACGCCTCGTGCGCATGCCGCTGAACGATTTCGCCGATGAGACGGCCAGCGAGAGCCCGGCGCCCGGCGGCGGCTCCATCTCTGCGTATGTCGGCGCCCTCGGAGCTTCCCTCGCTACGATGGTTGCCAATCTCAGCTCCCACAAGAAAGGCTGGGATAGCCGCTGGAAGGAGTTTAGCGACTGGGCGGACAAAGGTCAGCGCAGCAAGGACGAGCTGATGCGTCTCGTCGACGCCGACACCCGTGCCTTCAACGCCATCATGACCGCCTTCGGCATGCCCAAAGGGACGCCCGAGGAAAAGGCCGTCCGCAGCAAAGCGATCAAGGAAGCGACAAAGACGGCGATCGAAGTGCCGTTAAAAGTCATGGAGATCGCGGCAGGCAGCCTATCCCTTATCAAAGCCATGGCAGAGACCGGCAACCCCAATTCGGTTTCCGATGCCGGCGTCGGAGCGCTCTGCGCCCGGGCGGCCGTGCTCGGCGCCTTTATGAACGTGCGGATCAATGCGGCGGGGTATGAGGATAAACAGTATGTGGCGGATGTTATCGCAAAAGGCACCAGCATCCAACAGGAGACTTTGCGTGCTGAAGCGGAGATCCTCAAGATCGTAGACGGAAAGATCGGGTCCTGACATGGAAAGATCGGGTCCTGACGGGCTACCCTAAATTCTTCGTATATTCAATGGGAAAATCAACGCCATGCCACAGCTAAGGGTCTTCAGCAAATCGGATGTCCTGTCCTATACAAAGATCCGCAGATTTGAAACCCGGGTGGGCGAAGTGGTGCTGGTTGCGGCGGACCCGGCCAATATACCCGCTTCGATCGAAAAGTCGCCCGCCGAATATGTATTGTTGGGCATCCCCGAAGACATCGGCATCCGCGCCATGGAGGGGCTTGGCGGCGGAGAGACCGCCTGGAACCATTTCCTGAGAAGCTTTTTCAACATCGAAAGCAATGATTTTTTGACCGGCGCGAGTGTCCTCGCGCTGGGGTATTTCGATTTCAGTGACCTGTCGGCTCTCATCGAAGCCAACGCGGCCGGCAGCGAGGAAAAGCTGATGGCCTATCGTCATGCCGTGCAGTCCATCGACGAAGCGGTTGAACCCCTGATCCGGATCATCACTGCCGCGGGAAAGATACCCATCGTGATCGGCGGCGGCCATAACAATGCTTATCCGCTGATAAAAGGGGCGGCAAAGGGATTGCAGAAAGCCGGCCTGACGCCCCTGGCCCAGATCAATGCGATCAACCTCGACGCCCAGCCCGAATTCAGCCCGGCGGATGGCCGTCACAGCGGCAACCCGTTCCGGTATGCCGAAGAAGATGGATACCTCGTGAAATATTGCGTTGTCGGGGTGCATGAGAACCATCTCCCGCAGAATGTCTGGTCCGATATTCTCAACAATCCCTTTGTCGACTGCATCACTTACGAGGACATCTTCGTGCTTGAAAAAAGGACGTTCCCCCAGGCCGTTGCGCACGCCACGGGTTTTACGGATGATAATTATATCGGTCTCGAGCTGGACCTCGACGCCGTCGCGCATATGCCAGGCGCGGGTCTCCCTCCTTCAGGGCTCACCCCCCTGCACGCCCGCCAATACGTCACCTTCGCCGCGATCGACTCGAAGATAGCCTACCTGCATGTCTGCGAAGGCGCGGTCTGTGTGGGCAATGGTTGCTCCAACCCTTCCAGCGGAAAGCTGATGAGCTATATCGTAAGCGATTTTATAAAATCCCGGGAATAAAGTAGCGGTTTAGCGCGGGACCATCTCCCCGTAATGCCCCGTGGCGGGTTCGAGCCACTCGTATCGTGTAGAGTCCAGCCTCTCGATCGTGGACGTAAAGGTCCCCAGCGAATTGTTTACCTGCACGCCGGTCTGGTTGTTCAGGAAGGTCCATGTGCCGTTGTATACAACGCCATTCTGATCGGTTTCCGAATACGTTCCGTCAGAGTGAAAATTTACAACATTGAGAGAAAGGTTGAGCGTGCTGTTCGCTTTATTCGTTTTCCAGACCAGCGAGGGGACGGGGGCGCTGAAACCATCGAAATATTCTGCATAGACCCAGGTCCTGGACGTCAATAGCTGCAACCGGCTGGCCGTGCTGTCGAAGGATTGGTTCCTGGGGACCATGACGCCATAATTGCCGTTGGGGGCAAGCCATTCATAACGCTGGCTTGTCAGCGATTGGATCGTGGAAACAAAGGTTCCCTGGCTGTTAACGACCTGCACCTGGGTCTCGTTGTTGAGATAAGACCATGTGCCGGTAAGCATATTGCCGTTCTGGTCGATCTCGCTGTATGTGCTGTCGGCATTGAATTTCACCTGGTTAAGAGCGAAATTCAGGGCATTGGCAGTCCGGTTGGTCTTCCAGGCCAGCGAAGTGACCGAGGAGTCGAAGCGGGTGAAATATTCGTAATAGACCCAGGTTGCACCGGTTAGCCGGCTGGTGGTAGAATCCAGCGTAGCAGTGGGGTGGGGGAGAGGAATACTGTGTTTGAAACAGGAGCTCATGGACACCAGGAGTCCACCGATCAGGATGCAGGATTTCAGGAGTTTCATAAAAGTAGGCTTGTTCCGCAAGATAAGCAGAAAGTAGCTCCGGTCAAAACGGAATCCCGATATTAATATACCCGATGACCTCCCTTGACTGGTCGGAATACATCGCGCTGAGTTCCAGCGGCCCCAGCGCAAAATGATAGGTAAAGGTCAGCGCATAGCCCGACAGGAAGTCGGGTGTTGTAAAGAAGTTGCTTTTATAAAGGAAGTTATTGAAGAGCACATTGGCCCGCCCCGTCACCATCACGTTATTGTATAGCTGGTACCGCAGCGCCAGCCCTCCGCCGGCAATGCTCGCCGAATAAAAGGTCCCTTCCCGAAGTCCGGCGAAGGTCACCTGGTTATGGAACTGATCCGTCAGCCCCCCGACACTGAACTCGTTCATGACATTGTTGTGATAATGGAGGTTGAGCCCGCCTTGCAAATGCACCTGTAGCGTGTACCGGCCGCCCAGCGGGATGTATTGGTCATAGCCGGCAAGGAGCCGCTGGTAGGGATGCGAGGAGAAGCTCGTGTCGTTGCGGATGACGCTGGAAGCGAAATACTGGACGTTTGGCGTTTGCTCGAAGACATGATCGGCCTCGATATCGAATTTCAACCCCCGTCGCGGGTAGAAGGGCCGGTCCAGCGTATTGCTGCGGATGAAGAAATAGCTGGTGACGAAACTGTTATTGCCCTTGAAATCAAGGCTCGACGTGATCGAGGGATCATAGTTGATATATTCCCAGCGGCTGCCCAGCCCGATGGTGAGGTCGCGATTGGTGGAATAACCGAAATGTCCGTCCCCGCGGAAATAGCTTTGGTTATAGAGACCGGCCTCCTTATATGCGGTGTTATACGTGGTGATCTTGAATTGATCCAGCTGCGGGCCGATGGTAAAGGAGAAATTGGCGCGCCGGCTGAAATATTGGAGGTGTTCGGCGCGGATGCGGAAGTTTTGCCCAAGGTTCATCGTGACCAGGCTGCGCGAGGTTGGCGTAAGGAAGTTCCGGGTGGTGAGGTTGAGGATGGCGTTGATGCCGCTGAACTGGTTGTAGTTGATCCCGAGCTTGGCGAAGGTCAGCGGATTCTCCGCCACATCGAAGTCGATCCGGGCGGTGCTGTCGGGCATGGGCTCCAGCGCGTAGGTGATCCGGTTATAATACCGGGTCCCAAAAGCCCGCCGCACCATCCGCGCGAGGTTGTCCGCAGTATAGTAGTGGTTGGTCTCCAGGTCCATGCTCTGGATAAAGAAGCCCTGGCTGGTCCTCATTAGCCCTTTTACCTGGTAGGAGGAGATCTTGATGGGATGCACGGCCGGCAGCCGGTTCCTGACCAGCTCCTGCGGACCATAGATGGCGTTGAGCGAATCGGCCAGCGCCTTCAGCCGGGGATAGAGCCGCCGCCCTTCTTCGACCCCATCGGCGATGATCTCGTCGGCATCCCCGAAATTGCCCATCGTGAATTTGTCCAGCGGTTGGTGGACATAGATGTCGCAAAGCGGGATCTGCTCCCGGGTGTCCGCCGCTTCGCGGAAGAACGCCACCTGCAACAGCACCTGTAGGGCATTGGTTACCTGGTCCGGCCTTCGCAAGGCACCCGCCACATTACTTCCGATGACGATATTGGCGCCCATCTGCCGCACATCCTTCACCGGGAAATTCCGCACCACCCCGCCATCGACAAGCTTCTGATTGCCATATTCCACCGCGGTAAAGACCGAGGGGATGGCCATGCTCGCGCGGATCGCCGAGACGACCTCGCCGGTGTCGAGCACCACGGCCTCGCCCGTCGAGACGTCCGTGGCAATACATTTAAAGGGGATGGAGAATTTGGAAAAGTCCTTGATCTTATAGACAGGCCGGAACAGCTCGGAGAATTTCAGCCACAGCTCCTGGCCTTCGATGACGCCGGTGGAGAGGCGGAACGCGTGGTTTACCCACGGGAGCTCGACATCATACCGGCCGTACTCATCCTTTTCGTCCATGATCATGCTTCGCATGCTGGACTGGTTGGAGAGCAGCAAGCCCCAGTCGATGCGGCGGGAGATGTTTTCGATGGAGTCCGCTGAATAGCCGACGGCATAAAGGGCGCCGAGGATACTGCCCATACTGGTGCCCGTGATATAGTCAACCTTCAGCCCGGCCGAATCGATGGCCTTAAGGATGCCGATATGTGCGAGGCCTTTGGCGCCGCCACCGCTCAGCACCACCCCGATCTTCGGCCTCGGACCCGGCTGCGCAAGCGCCCCACACACGGGCAGCAGCAGCAGTACAAAGGCGATAACGGGGTGTTTTCTCATGAAGGAGGTTTCAAAGTGCCTTTTCCAGCTGGACGATCTTGTCGAACACCTGCTCG
>Ga0310811_10005459_pt1 | contig 16075 bp, 8 predicted proteins | sample YCmetagenome_FD_207642 | JGI IMG/M metagenome (GOLD analysis project Ga0310811, IMG submission 207642) | Soil microbial communities from experimental microcosm in Duke University, North Carolina, United States - YC | ecosystem: Engineered > Artificial ecosystem > Soil microcosm > Unclassified ...
GCACGCAGCTGACGCTGCGTACGTTCCACATCGGTGGAACGGCCGCTCGTATCGCCGAACAGACGGCGCGCAAGTCGAAAGTCGCGGGCACCGTCGAGTACTCGGATCGTCTCGTGGTCGTGACGAACCCCGAGGGCCAGCGCATCGTGACCTCGTACGAAGGTGAGATTCTCATCAAGTCCAGTGGTGAGAAGAACGCCAACGTCGCGGCGCGGTTGCAGGTGCCGCTCGGCGCCATCCTCATGGTCGAGGACGGCGCGGACGTGAAGCGCGACCAGGTGATCTTCACCTGGGACCCGTACACCAATCCGATTCTCGCCGACGTCGAAGGAACCGTGCGGTTCGTCGACATCGTCGAGGATGAATCGGTATCCGAGGAGCTCGACGAGCTCACCGGTCTGCGCCAGCGCGTCATCATTGAAGACCGCGAGAAGAAGCTCCACCCGCACATCGAGATCATTCAGGAAAAGGGCGGGAAGGAGAAGCGTGTCCGTGACTTCATCATCCCGGCGGGCGCGCAGCTCACCGTGGAGGATGGCCAGAAGATCTTCCCCGGGACGACGCTGGCGAAGGTGGGACGTGAAGCGTACAAGACGCGCGACATCACGGGCGGTCTGCCGCGAGTCGCCGAGTTGTTCGAGGCGCGACGTCCGAAGGATCCAGCCACGATCTCCGAAATTGATGGGGTTGTCCGTTTCGGTGAGATCAAACGGGGCAAGCGCGAGGTGTTCGTCGCGCCGATCAACCATGACGGCTCACTCGACGAGACGCGCGAAGCGCAGCTCTACGAGGTGCCGGCCGGTAAGCACTTGCGCGTGCACGAGGGCGACCGCGTGCGCGCCGGCGACCGAATCTCCGAGGGTCCGGTCAATCCGCACGACATCCTTCGGATCAAGGGCCCGCGCGCGGTTCAGGAGTATCTGCTCAACGAAGTGCAGGAGGTTTACCGCCTGCAGGGCGTGAAGATCAACGACAAGCACATCGGCGTCATCGTGAAGCAGATGCTGCAGAAGGTGCGCGTCATGGATCCGGGCGATACGGAGTTCCTCGAGGGCGAGCACGTCGATCGCCAGGTCTTCCGCGACGAGAACGAGCGGGCGAAGAAGAAGAAAGACACTCCGTCGACCGCCGAGCCGTTGCTCCTCGGCATCACGAAGGCGAGCCTCACGACGCAGTCGTTCATCTCGGCGGCGTCGTTCCAGGAGACCACGCGAGTCCTCACCGACGCGTCGATTCGTGGCGCGAAGGACGACCTGCTCGGTCTCAAGGAGAACATCATCATCGGCCACCTGATTCCGGCGGGTACGGGTATGTACCGGTATCAGGAGGTGGACGTCGAGCTCGCGGTTCCGGAAGGTTTCGAGCCGCTGCCGCCGCTCACCGAGTCGTTGCCGAATGTGTTCTCGATGGCTGACGACGAGGATTTCCCGGCGCTGCCCCGGCCTGGGGTGAGGGCGTCGGAAGAGTAAGTCGTGGGGTCGTTGAACGAAGAGGGGCGAGCCTTTGGGCTCGCCCCTCTTTTTTTACGTCCAACACTCCAGGCCTTCGGGTGCTTCTCGTCGCCGACTGGCTACGGGTTTTGCGTGCCCGGTCAGCGCACGCGAATCTGGACAACCGTTCGCTGCTGCAATTCAGGCGGGAACGGCGCCACCAGCTGATACGCGAGTTTGAGCGAGCTGCCCGCGGCCGGCGTCACCTCGAGATCGTACGTCTCACCGGCACCGAGGGCGACGACGGCAGGTCGCGGTTGCGCTTGCGACGCCGGCCGCGTGAACCCGTCCTTCGCGACGACGCGCCACATTGCCGGCTTGTCGCCGTCCATGATCGACACCAGCATGCCCACATCCGACCGGATGTTGATGAGACGCAGCTTCGTCGCGACACCCGCGCGCAGATCGAGCGGGTCGGGTTTCTCCTTCCCGTTGAGGAGCGGCTTCGCCAGCTGCGACGGATCGAGAAGATTGACCGTCGGACCGTTGTCGCTGAGGATCAGTACTTTGTCGACGGTCGTATCACGGGCCGGCCCGGCGTCACGCACGATCAGGGCACCGTAGAGTCCCGACGAGATCTGCTGGAACTCGTTCGAGTGCGAATGATAGAGGAACGTTCCGGAGCGCGGTGGCGTGTAGTGGACGGTGATCGAGTCGCCCGGCTTGATGATCGGCAGCACGTGCCCCGGGTCGCCGCTGACCTCGGGAACACCGTCGGCATAGCTCTCGAGCTCGATGCCGTGCCAGTGGATCGCCGCGCCTTCGTGGCTGTTGTTCACGATCGTGAACGCGACGCGTTCGCCGCGCGTGAGCTCGAGGACCGGGCCCGGAACGGGCATCGCCTGCGGGTCGCGCTCCGCCGGCGTTCCGCCGAGCACGAACGAGTAGCCGACATACTTGCCGCCGTAGACGTTCGTCTTCGACCGGATGAGCATTCTCATGCTTCTGGTGGCGTCGCCTGCCTGCACCACGGCGCCTTTGGGCTTGACGCGAATGCTCATCACGAGATTGGACATATGCGGCATCGCGGCCGCCGCCATCCCGGTGTGCGGCATCGTCCACGCCGCGGGTTTGAGCGTCGTACGATCCGCATCCCACGCGTCGCGTGGCGACATGTGGCCGGCGAAATGACAGTGGAAGATCCAGTTGCCGGGACGGTCCGGGGACCAGCTGAGCGACATCGTCTGCATTGGCGCCATGTACTCCACATTGCCCATTCGTCGATCGGGCGCCGCATACACCGTGTCGCGGACGCCGTCACCGTGAGAGTCCACGCGGAAATAGAACCCGTGCAGGTGCAACGGGTGATCGATGAACGTGAGGTTCACGAAACGCCAGTGCGCCGAATCGCCCTGCGTCAGCTCGAAATGCTCGTTGTTGGGGAAGGTGCGGCCATTGAACGCCATCGTTCCGTTCTTGCCGAGGAAACTCGGCCGGCTCGGGTCGATCGTGAACCAGCTCGTGACGGCGAAGATCCGGTCGTTGGCTTTCACGCCCGGAGGATCGACGACGATCACGCCGCCGAGCTGCGTGTCCTCCGTTAGCCGTGCGAAGACGGGGAAGGTGTCGGTCCGCGCCGCGTAGTAGTAGGTGCCGGCGTCGCTCGCCACGAACTGGAAGTCGTGCGTCGAACCTGGGGCGATCTGCGCGCTGTCACCGAGTCCGCGTTTCGCGCCGAGGCCGTACACCCACATTGGCTTCGCCAGCGTGTTGTGAATGCTTGCGCGCACGGTGGTGCCGACGGGGACGCGAATGAGTGGACCGGGGGTCTGCAGTGTCTTGCCCACTTCGGCGAAGGCCGCCGTGGTGATCGTCGGCCCGCTCGGGCCGTCTGGCTGCCATGCCCCGGTGCGCGACTCGAGTCGCACTGTAAGCACACCCTTTCCGAGCGTTCCTGCCGCGACGCGATTTTCGTTCGGCTGGATCGATCCAGGCGACGACGACATCGCGTGTGTCGCGATCACGCCCGTAAGTCCGGCGGATCCGAGCAAAGCAACAAGTGTGTAGCGCATTTTTTCCCCAGCGTCGGCGAATGAGTTGCGTGGCGGAACTGTAGCGACAGTATGCCGTTTCCGGCCGCGTCCCGCCAGAACAGTTTCAGAAGCCGACCCGGGAAACGGCAGAGGGGTCGCGCCCTTGGGCGGGACCCCTCTCTCGCTCGCGTGGATCCTCCCGGTCCGTACTAGAGACCGAAAGTCAGCTTTCCATAAAGGAACCGGCCGTTGAAGCCAAAAGGCGTGATTCCGGCAAATGGCAGGATGCCCGAGTTTGTGTTTGCCGCGATCGTCGGATCCGGATACTTGTCGAAGATGTTGTCCACGCCGAGAATGACCGTCGCGCGCCGCAGAACGGGTCCGAAGGTGAACGACCCGTCGGTAATCCATCGCGGTCCAAACATCTGATCGCCGCTCGACGTCGTCCCGAACGATGTCACCGGTCCGTAGCGGTGGGTCCGCAACATGATGCCCGCGCGGCCAGCCTCGAAATTTCCTGAGATCAGGAAATTGCTGCGCGGATTGCCCACCTCGAGGCGAGCCCGGTCCACCCGACTGAATAGGGCAACCGATTGTCCCGCGACGATCGACGACGTGTCGACACGCGTCACCTGCGTCCAGTTGCCGTTATAGCCCGCGGTGAGCGTCAGCACGCTCTTCGGGGAGAAGGTCCATCCGTAGTTCGCGACGACGTCGATGCCGTTCGTCTTCGTGTCCACGGCGTTCGTGAAGTACCGGCCGCCGCCCAAGCCTGTGAGGCCGTGCGCGGCGAGCGTGTCGATCACCGCCTGCGCCGTGAAATTGTTCGACAGGACGATCCGGTCCTTCATGTCGATGCGGTAGTAGTCCACCGTCGCCGACAGACTCCGGAACGGCGCCAGCGCCACACCCGCGCTGTAGTTGACCGACTTTTCCGGCCGCAGCGGCTGGGCGTGCAGTGCTTGGGCTTCCGCGCTCGCCACCGGGAACGTGCGGATCTCCAGCGGCTGGGCCGTCGTCTGTCCCGGCAGCGTGATGAAGTTGATCGCCGTGTTGGAGAAGAATTCCTGACCGAGCGACGGCGCGCGGAACCCCGTGCTCACCGCGCCGCGCAGCGCGTAGCCGCTGATCGGCTCGAACCGCGCGCTCACTTTACCGGTCGTCGTCGAACCGAAGTCCGAGTAGTGCTCGGTGCGGCCCGCGACGTCGACCAGCAGGTTCGAGGTGATGTCACTCGAAAGGTCGACGTAGCCGGCAACGTTGTTTCGTGAATGGCTACCGGCGTCCTCGGGACGGAAGCCAGGATACCCCTGTGTCCCAACCGGCGCCGGCGTTGCCGTGGGATTGCCATTTGCGTCGAGCACTTTCGCGCCGCCGTTGATCCACGACGCGGTATCGCCCTGCGTCACCTTGTACTGATCGACGCGGAACTCGGCCCCCCACGCGACGTGGAGCGGCGCACGCATCCCGACGTTCACGTCCCGGAAGACGTCGAGATTGTTCGTCCACTGGCCGAACGCGAGCTGTCCGGCGTAGAAGTTCGTCGGCGAGCTCGCGCCGAGTGAGACGTTGACACTGTGCACGACGTGCATGTCGAACTGGTTCCGCCCGTACCCCGTGCTCAAGTCGTAGTCCCAACCGACAGCGCGCCCCTTGATACCGCCGAAGCCGGAGGCATCGAGGATCGTGGGCTGTTCCTCGGGCACGAAGCCATTGGGATAAATCGATCGCACGTTGGTCGGGTCCTGGGGACGTCGCCAGAACGCGAATGCGTTGCCGAAGCGATGGTTCGCGCCGCCGAACGCATAGAGCTCGACGCCGTTGGACAGGGTCGTCCCGGTGTTGAGCCAACCCGACATGTCGTGGTTGTAGGAGTCGCCGATCGAGAAGTCGACGCCGCCCGGAACCGGAAGGTTGGGATCGCTGTTGCGCGGATCCCCGGTGAAGTACTGCTGGCGGAGGTCGGGCGCCGCGCGATTCGTCAGCCCGCGATCGCGGATCTCGCCGTTCACGAACAGGTAGCCGCTCTGTCCGAAGTTGAAGCTCTTGCCCGCGCTGGTATAGAACAGCTTCCCGTCGTGATGATAGACGTCGGCCTTCCAATTGCCCGCCGCCGGCTGCCTGGTGCTGTACTCGCCGAGTTGCGTCGTGAAATCGCCCGGCGCGTTCGTCTTGAGCACGATGTTGATCACCCCGGCGATGGCGTCGGAGCCGTACTGCGCCGCCGCGCCGTCGCGAAGAATCTCGATGTGATCGATCATGCTCGCCGGAATGGCGTTGAGGTCCACCGCCTCCGATCCGCGCCCGACGAAGCCGTTGATGTTCACTACGGCGCTGAGATGCCGCCGCTTACCGTCGATCAAGACGAGCGCTTGGTCGGGCGACATCCCACGCAGAGTCGCCGGTCGCACGTTGTCGGTCGCGTCGCCGAGCGTCGTGCGCGGAAAGTTGAACGACGGAGCGAGCGCTTGAAGCATTTGCGCGGTCTCCGTTCTGCCCGTGGAACGTATCTCGGCGGCCGGCAGCACATCGATCGGCACGGGCGCGTCGAGGACCGTGCGTTGCTGGCCGCGCGTGCCGAGTGTCGTGACGGCTTCGAGTGCCGTCACCGCTTTGTTGAGAACGAAGTCGTGCGTGGTTGTTCCACCGGACGCGATGTTCACCGTATCGATGCGACTCGCGTAGCCGATGAGGCGCGCGCTGACCACGTACCGTCCGGGCGCCGCCGTGAGGCGATACCGTCCGTCGGCGCGCGCCGCCGCGCCGATCTGCGTGCCGCCGAGCGCGATCGTCGCGCCTTGGACCGGGTTCCCGGCTTCGTCGCGGACGACGCCAGTAAGAGTGGCCGTCGCTTGCGCCGCGAGCGCGTGAGGAAGGAGTGCGGCGGCGAGTGCCAGGATTCGTCGCGCGCCGCGCGAGACAGGAAAAGCAAACGCGTACGTCATGAGCTCCATCTCGTCGATGTCGAGGTGATTTTGCAAACGTGTCCTCGTGCTCAGGCGCGTACAAGCGGTGCAGGAGGAGCCGGTCCAATTCCGCCGTGCGGCGGCCGATCTCTTCCGTGGAACGCCCGCGTGGCCCAGTCCGCTTCTTAGCGGAACCTTAATGCGGCATCACGTCCGCGATGGCGCGTCATGAGAATACGTGAATAAGGACATACACGCGGCAGAGGATCAAAAAAAGAGCGAGCCGGTTTGGCTCGCCCTTTGTCAACCGCCGGCCCGGCTGGCGGTTCAGCACGCGACGTGTGCGCCGGCTACCGGAAGTACGGAACCTCGTTCACCCAGTGAAAGCCCCGGCTCACGAGCAGATATGAGCTCTCCGGCCGTCGTCTCAGCGTCATCTCGACCGAGTCAGCACCGATGCGGCCGGCGAGGTTGAGGTGCATCGTGTCGGGGAAAATGTAGGAGAGCCGCACCCACTTCGAGCTGTCCGGACCGTTGGCGAGCGTCGCCAGGCGCTTCAACGTGTCCGTTCTCAGTCCGAAGCGCACCATCGAGTCGGTTGAAAGCCGAACGAGCGCGCTGTACCTGCTCGTCGCGAATCTCCGCCAGCGCGTCGCGTCCGTCATCAGCGGCGGCTGGACCGCGCCGTTCTTCACGAACTCCTCGACCTCGAAGATTCCGTACAGCGGCCCGCGCGGTGAGAGGCGTCCGTACTCGTACAGCCCGTGGAGCTCACTATAGAAGATCCCGCCGATCATCCAGACGGATACGACGACGCCCCCAACCCACGCCGCAGCCTTCGAACGTCGGGTGGGGAAGAGCTCGAAGTGGCGCGGCGGCGCCGTGCCGCGACCCCGCAGGAACAGGTCGATGACACGCTGGCGATCGAGCGCGGCAAGGAAAACGCACATCAGCAGCAGATGCGCCGAATATTGCTTCACCGGAACGTCGAAGCTCATGTTGATCATGAACACATTCGTCAGCACGGCCGCTCCAAGGAGCGCGCCAAGCGTTCGCGTGCGACGAAACAACAGCAGCGCCGCCGCGAGTGTTTCGGCGGCTCCGGCGAAAATCTCGTAGGGGATCGAGAAGCCGAGGAAGGTCCACGCGAAACCGCCCGGGGATGTCTCGCCGATGTATTGCGTCAATCGCGCCGGGTCCATCGGCGAAAATTGATTGGGGAGCACCTTGTCGAATCCGTAGCTGAACATCGTCCGCGCGAGACTGAAGCTGAGATACAGCGTAAACGCGGCGAACAACTTGTCGTGCGATTTGCGACGCCGATCGATCAGACTCCAGACGGTCGCCGCGACCAGCGCGATGGCGAGCATCGTGGGAATCGCGACCCAGTCGAAGAGTTTGTCGCCGCTCCCCGAGGGCCGGATGCTGATTGGGCTGGCGAGTCTGAGTACGTGTGTGCCGAACCATGGAACGACAGTCCGCCAGAGCGCGCCGTATGGGCTCGTGATGAAGTCGGTCCCGGGGAGTTCGTTGATCGGCCCGGGGAAGGTGTACAGCACGACGTACGCGAGCAGGACTCGGAACCCGAATCGCTCGGCGAGCGTCCAGTCTCGTGTCGTGTCGCGGGTCGCGTGCTCCGCTTGGCGATCAGAGTGTGGATGGTACGACGGCGCCTGCGCGACCGACGGCGCGTGCGGTTGAGTCATTTGAGTGCTCTACGGAATCGATGAGTCGACGACATTAGCCCCCCTGGGGTCGCGGGAGCAAGGACGCTCCCGTTCCGTACAACGCACGAAGATCGCGCGGCTTCTCACGCCCGGCAGGCCCGCGGTCGTTCGCGGAGGCTTCCGGGGTGGCAACCCATGACCCAAACCCATAAGATCGAGCGCGACTCTTTTCGGCCATCGAGGACTCAAATGGATCGTCGTGTCTTTCTTCACGGTACAGCCGCGGGCGCGGCCGCTCTGGCCATGGGGCGTCATGTCCGCCTGCTCGAGGCTTCCCCCAAGGACGACGTGATCGCCAAGATCGCCGGCCAGCATGACCAGACCATAAAGATGCTCCAGGACTGGATCGCGCTCCCGTCGATCGCCGCCGAGAACCGCGGGTATCCGCAGGGCGCGGAGTACATGGCAAAGTTGGCGCGCGAGGCGGGCTTTCAGCGCGTCGACCTGATTCCGACGAAGGGAAAGCCCGGCGTGTTCGCCACCCTCGATGCCGGCGCGGCGAATTGGATCGGCATCTACTTCATGTACGACGTCAAACAATTCGATCCGGCGGAATGGAGCTCGCCGCCCCTCGAGGCACGGGTCGTCGACAAGCCGGGGCTCGGCAAGGTGGTCGTCGGGCGCGGAGCGACGAACACGAAGGGGCCGCAGGTGGCCTGTCTCGCCGCGCTGCACGCCTTCAAGGCCGCCGGCGTCAGACCGCCGGTCAACATCGCGCTCGTCTGCGAGGGTGAGGAAGAAATCGGCTCGCCGAATTTCCCGCAGATCGTTTTCAAACCGGAAGTCGAAGCGGCACTCAAGAAGTGCCTCGGGGTGATCATCCCGCTCGGCAGCCAGGCGCTCGACGGCTCCGTGGAGATCAACCTCGGCGCGAAGGGTGTCGTCGAGCTCGAGCTCGTGTCGAGCGGCGAGAAGTGGGGACGCGGTCCGAGCCATGATGTGCACTCGAGCCTCGAGGCGCAGCTCGACAGCCCGTCGTGGCACCTCATTCAAGCGCTCAACACGCTGGTCACGGCGGACGGCCACACGCCTGCCGTCGCCGGGTTCTTCGACAAGGTGCGTCCGCTCTCCGCTCGCCAGAAGCAGATTCTCGAGGCGGCGATCCCCAAGCGCAACGAGGCGCAAACGAAGAAGGCACTCGGCGCGGAGCGTTGGTTCAAGGACGAATCGTGGCACGCCTCGCTCGTCCGGCTCGTCACTCAACCGACGATCAATATCGAAGGACTCGTCGGCGGTTACACCGGGCCGGGCGGGAAGACGATCCTGCCGCATCGTGCCGTCGCGAAAATCGACATGCGTCTCGTCCCGGACATGACGGCGAAGGGCACGCTCGATCTGCTCAAACAGCATCTCGCCAAGCACGGCTTTGCCGACATCGAAGTGAACATGAGCGGCGGCTACGATCCGACGGAAACGGATCCGGACTCGAAGCTGATCAAGGCGCAGACGGCGGCGTATCGCGCGCAGGGCGTCGAACCGTTGCTGTGGCCGCGGCTCGCCGGCTCATGGCCGGGCGTGACGTTCACCGGCGCGCCGCTCAAGCTCCCCGCCGGTCAGTTTGGGATGGGCCATGGCGACGGCGCTCACGCACCCGATGAGTATTTCATCATCGATTCGGCGAATCCGAAGGTCGCCGGATTGGACGGCGCCGTCAGGTCGTACGTCGAGTTCTTCTACGCTTGCGCGGTGTGACACGATGACGCCCCACGGGAAGAGACCGGCGAAGAAAAGCGCCGCCAAAGGCGCGAAGAAGAAAACCGCGCGGAAGATGCCGGTGTTCTCGAAGCCGAGCGCGGCAACGCTCGAGGCATTCGACCGGGCGGTCGTCAAGCGTAGCGACGTCGAATGGCGCACGATGTTCGGCTATCCGTCGGTGTTCTTGCGCGGTAACATGCTGGCGTGTGTGTTCCAGGACCGGATCATGGTCCGTCTGTCGCCGGCGGATCGCGAGGCGGCGGTGGCGATCGACGGCGCGCGGCTTTTCGAGCCGTCGCCGGGCCGCGCGATGAAGGAGTACATCGACTTTCCGCGGAGCGTCATCGACGACGACTCCGCGCTGGGCGCATGGATCGATCGTGGCGCGCGCTACCTGATGTCGCTGCCGCCCAAGAATCGCAGTAAATGACTCGACGGCGGGTGTTCGTGATCGGCATTGCCGTGGGGGCCTGCCATTCGGCGAGCCCGCCCCGGCCCGCCTCCTTGAACGGCAACTATCGGTTCGTCGAGCAGCCGCCGATGATGAGCGAACCTATCGCCGGCGGGATCGTGATCCGCGGTGACACGTTGATCGCGGTCAACGACGCCGGCGTCTGCGAATACGACACTCGCGCCAGCCAACACGACAACGTCATCGTGTACCGCTGCGGCGCGGTGACGCTCCGGTTCGCTCGTCGTGATCCGATTGGCAAGGCTTCCTACGAGACCACGGCTTCCATCCAGTCGAGACAAGTGGTCTGCGATGACCGTCAACGCGGCTGCACGCGGAACCGCTTGGAAAACACAACCGTGGCCAGACCTGTCAGCGGCAAGCTGCACCTCAAACGGATCGACGAGCCGCGCTAGCCGTCGGACGCGCCGGACCCGTCGTCGGTTCTGGGCTTTCGTTGGGGGCACCCAACAAACAGAAACAAGGCAATCGTTGGCTTTCTCCGTGATCTCCGTGATCTCCGTGTTTCACATTCGCCGTTTCGGCTGGCCAAGCTGATGGTTGTGTGGCTCACTGTCATCGGATTCGCGGCTATCGCGCTCCTGACCGCCGCGTGGTACGCCCGACGATCCGGCCGACGCGCTTTGCTACGGTTTCGCGCGCGCATCGATCGATTCAAGCTGGCCGGACGAAAAGCGGTTCGAGAGCGGCTGCTGTCGGATCCGATCATTCGTGAAGCGGTCGTCGCGCACGCAGCTGAAACCAATTCCACCGAGGGCGACGTGTGGTCGCGCGTCGATGGGTACATCCACGAGATCGTTCCCTTCTTCAACGTCGTCGCCTACTACCAGCTCGGATATCGCGCGGCCGAGTGGTTGCTGAATCTCTTCTATAAGGTGACGGTCGAGCACGAGGACGAAGCAGCGCTCGAGTCGGTGCCGCGCGATGGTGTGCTCATCTATCTGATCAATCATCGGTCGAATGCCGACTACGTACTCGTGAGCTACGCGCTTGCTGGACGCGTCGCGATATCGTACGCGGTCGGCGAATGGGCGCGGGCCTTTCCGCTCGAGCACATCTTCAAGGCTTTCGGTTCTTACTTTGTTCGTCGCCGCTACCGCGAGCCACTCTACCACGCGGTCCTCGAGCGGTACGTCCAGCTGATCACCCGCGAAGGCGTGACCCAGGGGATTTTTCTCGAGGGCGGCCTGACGCGCGACGGCCGTCTCAAACCGCCCAAGATCGGCCTCCTCGACTACATCCTCGGTATCGCGCGGGATCCTGCGTATCGGTCGCGGATGCAGGTCGTGCCTGTGGCGGTCAACTACGACCGCGTGCTGGAGGATCGCTCTCTGCTGGCAGAACTGGCGAGCCGCGAAGGGGGACGTCCTCGCTCGTCGCGGTGGACGCAGTTTCGCTCGGTCGCGCGGTACGTGTGGTGGAACGCGGCGCGATTGGTGGCGCGCCGATGGCAGCGCTACGGTCGCGCCGCGGTCGTCGTCGGCGCGCCAATGCCGCTCGAATCGTGGTTCGCGCACAACGCGGACTTATACGATATCCCGAAGCCCGAGCGATTGGCTCGCGTTCAAGGCCTGTCCGACGACGTGATGAGCCGCATCGGCAAACTGATTCCGGTGACGCCTGTTCCACTCGCCTGCGCCGCGATTCAGAGCTTCGACCGCGATTTCATCCCGCGTGCCGACCTGCTCGAGCGAATGGGAGACATGCGCGACGTTCTGCTCGATCTAAACGGACGAGTAGTACGACATGACCGGATCGAGGACACCTTGGACCGCGCCTGGCGGATGCTGAAGATGCGCCGCGTGCTCGCGGAGCATGGCGCGGGATACGCCGTGCTCCCCAAAAGTCGGGAGCTTGTGAGCTACTACGCCAACAGCGTCGCTCATCTGCTCGGCCCCTTCGAGCTGGCGGTACGCGAGCGTGACAGGCTTCCTGCTACGGCGACGTCAGGAATTAGTTGACGCGCAAGGCTTTATTCATGGCAGATTCCCGCCTTGCAAGCTGTTACAATGGGTGACAGCGTTTTTACAGAGCCGCTACTTAGCGGCTGACCTACCCTCCCCCTTCTCCATCCACCCTCGGAGAACTCCATGAAAGTGTTCCCGATCAGCGCGGCGCGGCTGCTGGTTCGCCTCGTCGCGGTGAGTCTGTTCGCGGCACCAATGGCCGCGCTGTCAGCGCAGGGCACGATACGTGGCAAAGTGGTCGAGATCGGAACGGAACGTCCGATCGCCGAAGTGCAAGTGAAAGTCACCGGCACGACCTCGGGCGCCGTGACGAATAGCCAAGGCGAATTCGTCATCGCGGCGGTCATCGCCGGCCCGCATGAAGTCGTCGCGCGACGCCTCGGCTACACGAAGCAGGCGACGAACGTGACCGTCCCGGCGAGCGGCGAAGTGCGCGCGAGCTTCACGATGACGCCCGCGGCGTCCGAGCTCGAGGCGATCGTCGTCTCCGGCACCGCGGGAACGGCGGAGAAGCGTCAGATCGGAAACGCCGTGACGCAGATCGACGCGGCCAGCGTCACCGCGAAGACCACGTTGACCACCGTTGCCGATCTTCTTCAGGCGCGCGCGCCCGGCCTTGTCGTTGGTGCCGGCTCCGGCTCGCCGGGAACCGCGGCGGAAATCACCATCCGCGGCTACGGCTCGCTGACCTCGAATCGCCCGGTCGTTTTCATCGACGGCGTGCGCATCGACACGGACAACATCGGCAACTTCGGCGCGTCGGGCGCGGGCACCGGGCAGTTGAGCGGTCAGACGACGTCCGCGCTCGACATGGTCAATCCCCAGGACATCGAATCGATCGAAGTGCTCAAGGGCCCCGCTGCGGCGACGCTGTACGGAGCGGACGCGGCGAGCGGCGTCATTCAGATCATCACGAAGAAGGGGAAGCGCGGCCAGCAGCCGCTTCGCTGGAGCGGCCGCGCCGAGAGGGGCTCGAACGAGTGGGGCGTCAAAGAGCTCACCAACTACTCGATGTGCACGCCAACGCGAAAAACAGCCGTCGATGCAGCCGGCGTTCCGACGTGGTCGCGATGCCAAGGTCTCGCCGACAGTGCCGTCATCTCCGACCAACCGTTCGTGCGTGATCCGAACGCCATGCGGAACGGCGTCGTCGAGAATCTCAGCACATCACTCCACGGCGGCGGCGACCTGTACTCGTTCTATGTGTCGTTCGACAAGATCCACAATGAGGGCATTCTCTTCAACAGCAACGACGACCGCCGCTCGGTGGCAAGCCATTTTACGTTCAACCCGCAGCCGGCGATCGACTTCAACATCAATCTGTCATACATCCGTTCGCTGTTGCGGCTTCCGCTCGGCGACGAGGCGGCGAATGGCCTGCTCCTCTCGGGCGTGCGCGGCATTCCTGGGTTGACACCGCCGTCGACGGATACGACGCGGTGGGGTTGGGGAACGATCAACGCCGTCAACGCGAACAAGTACAACAACCAGACGGAAACCGATCGTTTGATGCTCGGGTCGACGGTGAACTACAACCCGCTGTCGTGGTTCCACAACCGCCTCACCGGCGGCGTCGACTTCCGGTCGAGTCTCGCCGAGGTGTTGTCGCTGCCGAACGACCCGGACACGCCGGCCGGACTGAATGCACAGAAGGCGCCGCGCGTTTGGACTTATACGCTCGACTACGCCGGCACGGCTGCCTTCGACCTTCGCTCGAACCTCAATTCGCAGACGTCGGTCGGAACGCAGATCATTTCGTCCCAGACCGAGCAACTCGGCGCGACGGGCACCGGGCTCCCGACGTCCGAGGTGACGACGATCAATTCCGCGCTGAGCCTCTCCGGCTCGAGCTCTTTCAGCGAGAACAACAGCGTCGGTGTCTACGGGCAGCAGCAGTTCGGTTGGAACAACCGGCTCTTCGTCACCGGCGCTATCCGGATGGACGACAACTCGTCGTTCGGAACGAACTTCGACGCGATCGTATACCCGAAGCTCTCGGCGTCGTACGTGATGTCCGAGGAGCCGCGCGTCCGCGCGATGCTCGACCGCTTCCACATCGACAACCTGCGCCTCCGCGGCGCGTGGGGTCAGGCCGGTCGGGCGCCGGCGCCATTCTCCGCGGCGCAGACGTACACCTCATCGCGCACCGCGGTCGGCGCGACCGGCGTCGTCGGCGGGATCCGCACGTCGAGCATCGGCAACCCGGACCTCAAGCCGGAGAAGGGCAGCGAGTACGAGCTCGGCTTCGAGTCGGACGCCTTGCGTGGCCGGTTCGGGGTGGACTTCACGTACTACCATAAGAAAATGAACGACCTCCTCGTGGCGATCGCGCTGCCACCGTCGGCGGGGTTTACGGGATCGCAACTTCAGAACCTTGGCTCGACGTTGAACGACGGCGTCGAACTGTCGCTCAACGCCACACCGCTCGACCGACGCAACTTCCAATGGGAGAGCCGCGTCAACTTCGCCTACAACCGCAATAAGCTCCTGGCGCTGGACACGATTCGCACGTGTCAGCCATGGTTCGGCGAGAAGTGCCAACCCGGTAAGAGCCTCGCCGAGGACATTCCGGGCGGCGCGTCCTACACGCCGGGCCTGCAGCGGAATCGTCCTGGCTTCCCGCTCGGCGGGTTCTGGGTCCGCTATCCCTTGAAAGACGCGAACGGCAACTACGTGTTCACCGGAACATCGCCGAACTTGGTGCCGGTTTACGACACGGCCTTCAAGTACGTGGGGCCGGCTTGGCCGCCGCGCACTGCGTCATGGTCGAACACCTTCTCCGTTTTCGGTTCGATCCAGGTTTACAGCCTGTTCGACTACCAGGGCGGTCACTACCAGATGAATCAAAAGGAATACAACCGCTGCGCGACGGTGGCGAACGGTCCGAACTGCGAGCGACTCGCCAAGCCTGGCGTTTCGCCAGAGGATCGCGCGTTGTGGGGCGGTGCCAGCACACCGACGAACGTCACGGTGCCGATGACGCAAACCCTCTATCTCGAGAAGGCGGACTTCGTGAAGCTCCGCGACGTCTCGGTGTCGTACACCCTTCCGCGCTCGCTGACGTCGAAGACGCGCATGGAGTCGGCGAGCATCGTGCTCAGCGGGCACAATCTGAAGATGTGGACGAAATACTCCGGACTCGATCCCGAAGTGAACGGCTACGGCAGCAACGTCGTCCGCGGCAGCGGGAGCAGCTCGCAGTTCGTTCGCGTGGACGCGTACTCGATGCCGATGACGCGCCGCTACACCATGCAACTCAACGTCAACTACTAACCGGGGACGACTCAGATGAAGAACACGATTCGCGCCTCGCGTTGGTCTCGCGCGCTTGCGTTCGGCGCCCTCGTTGCGACGACTGGCGTCGCCGTCGGCTGCGACCAGTTTCTCACCGCGAGCAATCCTGGCTTGATCCAGACCGATCGGCTGAGCGACACGTCGCTCGTCGACCTCATGGCGAACAGCACGATCGGCGTCATGCAAGACGTCTACTCGTGGATGGCGGACTACGGCTCGGTTTATACGGACGAGACGCGCAACCACGCCACTTTTCCCGAAGAAGGATTCTACGATCAGCGCCGCCTGCAGGCTGACAATGGCACGCTGAGCACGTTCCATTACGCGCCGTTGATGCGGGCGCGTTGGCTCGCCGACAGCCTCACATCACGCATCCGCTCGATCTACGGCGACTCGGCGACGCATGATGTGCGCGTCGCGCGCGGCTATGCGATGGCGGGTTTCGACCTCGTGATTCTCGGCGAGTATTTCTGCGAAGTGCCGGTGCCCGCTCCCGGCGAGCGGTATGGCCCGCTGATCAAGCCGGACTCGCTCTTTGGGTTGGCAATGGC
>Ga0310811_10005460_pt1 | contig 16075 bp, 25 predicted proteins | sample YCmetagenome_FD_207642 | JGI IMG/M metagenome (GOLD analysis project Ga0310811, IMG submission 207642) | Soil microbial communities from experimental microcosm in Duke University, North Carolina, United States - YC | ecosystem: Engineered > Artificial ecosystem > Soil microcosm > Unclassified ...
GCGCGTGATACTCAGGATCTACGCGAATACATCGAAGCTTAGGATTATCCATTCTTCCTATGCCAACGCCAACTATACGTGCTTTATCCTCTGCCACTATCATTACATCCGATCCTACTAGTACTCCCGGCATGACCTGATTAACGTACCAGTATTCAAACTCTGGATAGTAGGTGCTGATAGGACGCAGTACATTCAAGGCTAATGCTGTTTCGGTTAGCGTGGTTACCTGCTTATACGTAATCATCGGCCTAGGGCCAACAAGTCAAGAACAGGTATCATACCGGGTAGCACTGGAGTGACTGAAGCCGGCAGTGTTTCCCAAGATAGCACCTGACCTTCTAACCCTTCAGGTTCGTTATGCCATTCATGCACCCTGCAGAAGTTAAGCTTGGCTACAGCGTGTGGGTACTCATATTCCATAGTGTACCAATAGCGACAATCCGCTACCTGCACGTCGATACCTAGTTCCTCCCACAGTTCACGAGCCAGCGCAATTTCTGTTGTCTCATGCTTCTCTATCTTACCGCCTGGGAATTCCCAATAACCGCTGAGCGGTTTGCCTTCAGGGCGCTTCTGGAAAAGATATCTACCTTGCTCATCCTGTAGAATACCTACCGCTACTTCAAACATAGGACGTGACGGTTCAGATATCATCATCTTCCTCGTCTTCATTTTCTAGACCATCATCAAAGTCTTCGTCTTCCGAACTGTTGCGCAACCTATCACGCACTGAAGGATCGTACGGAATAGAAGTATCTTCCATAGGGAACCAACCAAGGAACTTTTCACTGTCGGTAATTTCTATCTTTTCGTCGTTGTCACCTGCAACAGACCAAGTGCGATCATTCCATAAGTTGACGTACTGGATAACGGCTACCCACAAACCTCCAGTAATACCTTTCTCTTTTTTGAGATAAGTGTTGAAGCAGTGCACTAGGCGAATGTGATGGGCCTTACTATCCTTCTTGGCCAGCTTGCCAATCTCGAAGCACAGTCCTACCATAGACTCGGAGTGTAAGACCTGGTAAATGGTGTCCCTATAAGCTGAAAAACCAAGCCCTTGTACGTTCTTAGCTACTCCGTCATGCCGTGCTGAGGTACGTTCAATCTTCGGTTCGTACAGAAATGGCTCTTCTGCTATCTCCACAACATTGTTACCGTTGCCGAAGCTAGTTAACCACGATGCTATTGCGTTAGCTGCGTCCATATAATCCTCTTAGTGTACATATTTCATGTTTGCAGGAGTCGGAGTTTCTTCCTCGTATTCGTCCTCATCCTCTTCTTCCGATTCATCCTCATCGTAGTCATACTTCGCGAGGTCTCGCATATCACCGCGCAGCATAGACAACTGAGTTTCCGCATCCGCGCTCAACTCTGCCTCGTTCATCAATTCATCCAGAGAATAGAATACGCGATCAATTGCAATGCCCTCAGCATCACGGATGACCAAGCCATTCTTGAGGACTGCTAGCGCGTTTGCAGCGCCTGACGCGAAAGCCAGGAGCAGTGCGCCAACGATTTCATCCGGCAGCCTACCAGTATCCTTGTCCTCCAGAGCCTTAAACGTATTCGCGTACATAAGCAACGTCTCGTGAAATCCTGAGAGGGTCGGACACTCATGGCGTTGCATGTCTACGCCGTCCTTGGACGAGATAATGTTCTGGGCTTGCGCAATCATTTCACTCAACTTCTTCACTGTATTCTCCGTCAGAGGATGAACCACAAAAGGACAAAGGCTGTCTACTACACTATTTACTAGCGAGTAGACAGCCCTTTTGACTGCACTTACTTGAGATATTCAAGCGGAATCATAGTGTTCTGCAGTTCGCCGTACGCGACTACCACAACAGTGCTGCCCCTAAATTCCTTGTATTGAAACAGACGCTTGGCACAGTCGCCTACCTTTACAAGCTTCCCGTTAAGCTTGGCTACTGCGTTCATACGCTTTGCGTACGCACTATCTTCCGGCACACAAATCTGCATAGTGCGCACAGTGTCGATATCGATGGCGCAGTTGTAAAGCAGGTCCTCCAACTTAGCATCCGCAATGCTCGGAAGTTCCTTTACCGCTTCAACCCTGTTCGTCGTTTCAATGTAGTAGTACTTGTCCAAGCCTTGGGATGGAGTGTACGTAACAAACGGGCTACTTCCAATACTAACTACCTTCGACGCTGTTTCCTTAAACGCCTTCATAATTTCCTCGTACGTTGGGAGCTTAAGGTTGGTTGATGCTTGAGTGCAAATAGTACCATCCCCGATAAGAGAAAGTCCAGAACCAACCATTAAGTTACCAACTGTGCTTGCTACCTGAATCGTTTCATCTGCAATAGCAAGGCCCTGGACTCCGCCGAGTACCGTTTCTGAGGCTAGGGGCATCGTGTACGGTTCCGAAGTAGTATTTGCTTGGACGCCGGTATGAACGTGCATAGCAAAGCTGGAATCGTGAACCATATTGTTGACTGCCGGATAAGACGGATAGATATCAAGCACTGGGCAACAATCCATTGCGCTAATGGTCACTGAATCTCCATAGATAGAAGGGATTTCTGGATCCGTGATAACAATGCTACCGAAGGATTCCTGACCTTCCCATTTCATTTTGTTGAGCAGGAAGGGATAGAGAATTGCCGAGTAACTACCTGGTGTGACTGTGTATGTCATTTAAGCCTCGTCTAGAGTTTGCTTCTCGGCATCAATATCGGAAACCGAGATGTTAAGGTTAGTGTACGGCGACTCTTCCAAAAGGAACACAGTCCCATTAGTAGTGTCTTTGTATCCTTGCCACCATTGCTTCTTAAGCAACAGTGGAAAATAAGAAGCAATAGTAGGGGTTGCCTTGAACTTAAAATAGGCCATTTTATTTCCTATCCAAAGATACGTTCATGGTTGTCGTTTCTTCGACGTGCCCAGCTTCAGCAGTGATAGATATATCACTGGGATCCGCATCCAACCAAATGATCTTGGCGTGGACAGACTTTTTAGCGTCAGCATCAAGCTTAACCATGTTGCTAGTAACCACTACCGACCCGTTTGGATCTACGGTTGCCATCTGAAATACGTGCATCAGGTCTTCCAGTTCTTCTGCGGTAGGCGTCCAGTTGTCGTGTCCTGCCGTGATATGCAACATCATTCGCTTGCTCATTTAAATCTCCTAATCATTACAAAAGTCGTTATGCCACTTCATCAGGTAGTCTTCATAGCTGATGGGATAAAGGAGGTGACCCCATTTGTATTTCTTTCTGTCTTCTAGGAAAGACAGAAAACACTGCGTCCAAATATTCTTCATCTAGGTTCCTAGATATCAGCCGCTAAGTTAGGGATATCATCTTTGCGCTTTCTCGGTCTATCTGACTTATCATGATCCCTACCAGAGACCTTAATGCCACGCTTAGACTTCGTCACCTTGTCTGTGTCCTCAACCTTACCCAATCCTGGATCATAATCTTGGTCAATGTCTTCGACACGCATATGCTCGTAATCTATTCTGACACTGAATGGATAACTCATGCTGTTACGAGACTTAGGCTGTTCAATGCGCATTACGCCTGTTTCCTTAGCCTCCTTCGTCGCTATCCAAGTCCAACTATTGTTCGAGTGTTCTGTGATTGCTCTTGAGTAACGAATCTTACCCTCGTCGTTCAACTGACAAACTAGGATGTTCACGCAATGATCTATCTCCGCGTTAATCTTGCAGTATCGAGCAACTGCTCCCAGCTGCCTCCACATGTCATCACCATCAACACCCTTCAGCAGCGAGATATAGTCAATGATTTTGACATCGCAGGTATGCGCTGAAGTGGCTGCCATAATTTCCTCAATGGTCATGTCCTCTTCAGGTCGGAAGATGGTAAAACGTCCGCCTGCTTCTTTGACCTTGCGCTCCCACAGACGATGACGCCTGAACACCTTCTCCTTCTCGCCGTCGGAGAGTTTCTGCGTCATGATCTTCGTTAGGTTAGTCTTAGTCGTGTTGGCCATCATACGACACATCATCTCGTACCTAGACATTTCAAGCGGCACCATAAGGACCTTGTATCCCATGCGTGCCATCTTCATGCCCATAGCCATTGTCAACGTCGACTTACCACCACCGCTAGTACTACTAACAGTGAACAAGCCACCTCGTGCTAGTCCACCTGCTACATCGTCAAATGCCTTGATACCGGTTGGGATGATATCCTCCGACCGGTCATCGTACAGAATGGACTTAACCAGTTCCAAACTGTTATTGTTCTTACCTAAGTGCAGGAAGGAATTTTGATTCGATTTCTTAGACCGAATGATATTCAATCCTGTGGCAGTCTTCTCCAATAGATCCTCAATATCAACTTTCGAATTCATGAAAGCCGAATTGATATTCGATGCTAGATTAAACAGACCTCGGCGCTGTCTCAAACCGTTGAGAATACGCGCTGCCTTCTTAGCATCGTTAGTCGTGTGGATAGTCGCTTGAGAGAGCCTAAGATGCTCGCGCGCTTCTTCTGATAAGTCTGGATCCTCCAGCAACAGCCGATACGAAGGAGATTCACCAGTGTCACTCATCTGGCGTTTGATGCCTTCGAAAATCTCAACGCTTTCCGGAAAGTGGAAATAAGAGTCATCAACGCTTGAGAGCAACAGACCGGCAATCTGTTTCTTTTTGCTACACATGCCACGGAGTACTGATAGCTCCGCTCGTGGTGAGGCTATTCTTGTCTTTGCCATACGAACTCTATATTACGTAGAACAAATGTTATTTACTTCGGACTATGTATCCGCAGGATCATGCAGGAGTGTAGGCAAAGTAACCAAGTAAGCACACGCTCTTACTAATGTGGATATTGTAAAATGCGTCACCGATCCTTATATAGCCCAACACTAGAGGGTCGCCGTTGCTTGCGATTACCGGGACGATAGAAAAATCTTGTATGGTGCCGTGACTTTTAAGCCTATTGAACTCTGGATCCAGATCCATAAAACATTCGTTGGAACTCTGCCCTCTAGCGAAATTCAGTGTCCACGGTTTTATCCAATAATCAAAGATCCACTGCAGAAGGGAATGTGCTTTATCGATAGTCCCATGATCGGTGCTGCTGATCTTCACCTTTTTCATATCCGTATATCCTGATTAGTAACTGTTCCAACGCGCCTCGTTGATATTTATTATTCCTTGAACTACCACGTCGGAGTTTAACTTTATATAGAAATCAACTCTCAGGTCATTGTTGGCAACATCCCGAGGACTATTGTTTGATTCATCACTTACAACGTTCGCGAATATAACGTCTGGTCTGTCGTTAAGAAAGCTTAACATTTGCTCCTTTATGAGCAGCCTGGTCACCGGATCATTCGGTTCTAGCATATGGTTGCAATAAATGGCAACCAGGACGTCAACTATTTCTTGCGGACTATTCGGAATATAAGACCGAATTAAAATTTTCTTTCTCATGGATTCTTCACCACTATCCATTGACCGGGGGCATGAGTATATGAACAGGTCCAACGACCTCGGTGTTTAATCCGAAATTCCATCTCGAGGACTACAGCATTCATACGGTGCTGGTTGCAATCCACCGAGGCGTTGATAAGGCCCGGAACCTTAATCAGATAATCTATAACCTCGTTCTCTATCTTAAGCCTGGCCACGTCAAGACTGAACGCATTGCTATTGCGAGTGTATATACGCTCAACGTCCCACAGAATATCGTCCACAGACCACGCAGGAACGGATGTTATGTTGACCCTCTTCATTCACCACTCCAGATGATTTGCCCACCAGTAGTCTTGATTGATAGCAAAAGAATAGAATTGACCTTCCAACCTTATGGTACCTGATACGGTGTGCCCCAAGGTGTTACTCCAAGCATACTCAACGTCATATCCTTGAAGGACTCCCTTAATAATCCAACGATAGAGTGTTTCCTTGATATGCATGTGGACAGCCGGGCCTTCTGCCATAAGGTGTCCCATGGCTCTTAACTTATCTCGAATAGGAGAGAAGACCGTTTCCAATATATCGCGGTGAGTATCCGTATGGTTTGTGGCCGTTATGGTTACCTTCATTACACGACTCCCAGTTTTCTGAATATGATCTCTTTCCTGCCTACAGCGTACACATACACATCAGTACCCAGTCCTACTGGAATATGCACATACCCATGAAAGACAGAGCCAACCGTAGAGTCGTAGGAATTGCCATACGTGTAATTCGTTATAGCTCCAGAATTTATCAATAGATCAAATTCAGCTATCAGAAAGTTCGCATGCCCCGCGGTGTACACTCCAGAATTGTTAGCCAAGCGTCGATGCAGAGGCACGAAGATATTATCCCGTAGGTAATCCTCTATCGAAGCGTACCTTAAAGTACCTGTGATATTAATTTTGGGTCTCATATTCGTACACACCTTCGTAAACACTATCCACGTATACCGAATAGGAAGAGCGGCCAGCGACTATCTCATATAAGTGACCTTCTACCTTTAGGCCCCCGAAGACAACGCCTAGACTAGTGTTCTTGATTGCGTAATCGTCACTAATGTCCTTGAACAGGTATCTGAAATACATTTTCAAGTTCAGGCACTCACTGTCCAGCGATTCTCCTGCCCTTAGACGCATCATAGAATTCCAGGCCATCCCTTTGATCATTCCTAGGACAACGTCGTCATGGCTTTCAGCCTTTATGGTTACCTTAGGCCTCATATGACCTCCACAGTTCTCTTGACAATGGACTCGGAGAAGTACGCAAGCGCATTGCATTCAACATAAAGCTTGGTACTCAAGAACGATATAGGATCCTCCCCTGCTGCTACCACAATACGGGGTATGCTGGAGAAGCGTTCAATCAGGTCTTTCGCCTTCTCTAACTTGGTTGACGTGCTATTCGAGGCTAAATTGCACAGCACCAAGATAGACGGCTCATACATAGGATCCACTACCGAATAGTCCTTCAGCAGCTTGTTATCGAACCCGCCGTACAGTCCGTGCCATACTGGATTAGCCTTGACACCCATATGCTTGCAGTGAAGCATCACCAAATACGCAGCGAAGTAGCGCGCTTTGGTCTCCGAGGGATTGCCGCACACTCCATAAATCAGAGGGGCGTCTGGCTTGTTCATGAAGCGCTGCAGAGAATCATCCTGAACCTTGGCATCAACGATCTTGTCTGATTGAAGCTTCTCTGATTCAAGACCGAAAGGCAGTGGATCCCACTTGAAGGGCGACTGTTGCCATATAGAACCTGGCAGCATTGCCAGTGCATCGCTTCTAGGGACAATTATGCGAGAAGGTAATCCATCTTGCTCGTCCTCAACCTTCACCCTTTCTTGTTCATCTACACGCACCTTCTTGGCCGCCACTTTCTTAGCTGACGCAGGATTACGTTTACCGCCTTTAACTGCCAACATAGTACTTGCCTCTAATATGCAGGTTATTAAATACGAACAGAGGGGCATGCCCGATTTCAATCTGCCTGCACAGATTTGGATACAACGCGCAAATACATTCCAAGGATTCAGTCAATTCCGGCGAAGCCACAAATTCCTGGTCATCAGTGTACCGGGTAAGCTGTTTCTGCTTTGAGTAATGGATGGTAGTCCAAAAGGCATCTATCTTAGTGTACCCATACTGACCTTCTGTCGTAGAGATACCATTTTGAATAATGCGCCGCGCGGTCATTTCATTGAACATCATACCAACCTCAGCGGCAGATTGGTCTGCTGCCAACTTATCAATGAATACACCTTGAAGATATGAACCCAGGGCAATAAGAATATCTACGTCCACAACGACTTCTGGCAAACGGATTAGTGTATCACCTAGAACGTTACCCTGGATAAACGTTCCCAATCCTGCCCACGGAATGATGGGATTATATCCCAGGTCGTACAGTCTGTCCCGCTTAGCCTCGTTCACTGGTTTTACGTATGACCATTTCTCCGTGTTGAGGAAGCTCCCTGTTTTTGATCCGGCAAACATGCGAGCCTCTGATTTAAGGCAGTCGACCAGGACTCCACGGATCTCGTCGTACGAAATACTGTACTTTGGCGTTGTATGCACAAAGTACCTTAGTTCTCCTTTGGAAGCGGGTTCCTCTGGAAGACTGCCGTCGAAGGAATTATAGATAGATAGGTTCGAAGGGAGCAGCATATATTATCCTTTACATGTACATAGGACCCTTGCGCTTGTCTTTGCCAGCGAAGTAATCCTTCAGTAGTTCTGAATCCTGTGGGCTTATGATAGGTTTGAATTTCTTATGCAACACTGTCCAATATTCGTTCCTCATGCACTTGCGACGTGCTTCGCTTTCATCGAGGAAGTAACGAATGATTGGCTGTGGTTTGCCATCATAAGGGGTGAGAATACGTGAGAATCGTTGTTCCGCGTTGGGCATGTTCGAACTCATCGTCACCTCATACAGGGCAGATGCACGCGGAATGTTTGTACCGGTTGATAGAAGCTTGATGTTACCGACGAGAATCTTTACCTTGTATTCGCGAGCCGCCTGGATGTAGGCTTCGCGGCGCTTGATACGTTTGCCGTTATAGTTCACGTATCCACTAAGACCGCCCCAAAATGGCTTAGCAATCTCGCGCCCTGCCATTATGTTAATAGCTTTAACTAGGGCCTTTATGGGGGTAACTTGAGCAAACGGTATGAGCACCATATGCCCTGCTTTTGCGTCCTTGATAGCCCACTTAGCAATCAACTTTAGTCTAGCCGGGTTCTTTTCCAATCCCGATACCATGCGCACCCAAAGCTGTTGTCCCTTTGTGTTTGCCGCATATTCAGTGCGTGTCAGTTTTACCTGTGGCTTCAGCCGCGGTACTTTGGCATCATAGATATCTGGACCAACCAGTTGCCGCATGATCCGATCGCGTTCGTCTTTACGCTCAGGAGTACCGGACAGACCGATGATGTACTCACAGTTAAGACTATTCAATACCTTGGCGTATTCAGGTGCTGCCGACGTGTGTACTTCGTCAATGAACAGCACCGGGAACATGTTCTTAACTTTCTTCAGCAACGCAGGGCCGTTACCACGATAGAACGTCTGTACGGTTACTAAACACACATCGTACTTAAGGAAGTCCTCATAGGTCTTGCACCGACCAATCTGTGTCTTCCTACAATTCGTCAGCGGATCCTGTGTATCAGAACCGATGAATGTTTCTTTGAACCCGTTAAGCCATTCCACCTGAGAAGCCATAATCATGGTCTTCTTGCCGATCTTACAAATGGCAGCAGCCCCCATGACTGTCTTACCAGATCGTGGCGGGCTTCTCAATACACCTCTTTTCTTTTTAAGAATAGCGGCAACAGCCTCAGCTTGGTACTTACCTCGGTACTCCCCCGTAAACTTTAGGGGACGCTTCATCTCATTCTGAGGATGATGACGTTTTACCTTGTAATCGATATCGTGTGCCATCAATATCTTTTTCAACGGCACAGGATTACCGATTGGTGTCTTGAGGTAACGAGTGGAGCCCCGCTTCTCATCCGAAGCTAACTGGGCTCCACCTAAAAACGCAGCGCACTCTTCACAACTTGGAGTTAGTTTTGTTTCGGACTCCAAACGATCTTGCCGAAATTCACATTCCTTGCAAGCCTTCTCGTTGAAGAAGTACAGGGTGTACTCTCGTTTGATTTCCTTCTGTACTTCTAACGGAAGAAGCTTCTTCTTCATAAAGAAGCTTTCCTTACCATGCACAGTTAGCATCCTATACTACCTATTCTGGTTATTACGCTGCAGTTGGTGCCTTCGGGGTGCCCTTCGTTATAGTCAAGGCGAGCATAGTTGCTGTACCAAGAATATCCAAAGGCATCGTGTAAATCATTTCCTTAGTAAAACGAACATTGTTGTACACGCCAATAGTCTGCGTCGGTGACGAAGCATTGAGAACACAATCAATACCGGACAGTGCTTCCTGTGCCTGAGTAGCATAGGCGCTAGTGCCCTTGCTAGCAGCCGATGCACCAATCAACGCTGGGACAATAGTTGTCACGTCATTATTTACGACGTTCAACGGTTGGCCACCATTCGTGTTGACGTACGAAGTGACGAACCGCAACAGACCCAACACATCGGTGATGTTGTCTACTGCGCCTGCTATAGCCAGCGTCCTGGACTTGGCGCTGTGGTCGGTGATAATGGTGGCCACTAGATAAGGTGCAGCCTCCACATTAAGGAGAGACAGATATTGTTTCTCTTGCGATACAGTTGCTAGTGCAGGACCACTAGTGATGACATGTGTGTCACCAAGGTTTGCTATGCTCATTTAATCATCCTTAACTTTACGCTGTACAGTCTGCGGATATTAATCTCAGACAGATTACCGAATCGATCTTCCCTAGCTACCGTTCCATCAAGGAACACGTCATCAATGATCAATCCTGGTATACCCTTTAGCGGAATGATGGCCTGATACGCAGATCCACGAATGTTAATCTCTAATTCTTCGTCCTTGAAGAACAGAAGTTCCTGGATCAAGTATCGTACGTGATCGTATAGTTTCGACAGTCCAGTACCACTAACAATAATCAGGGTTAGTGTTCCACTATCGTGGCAAAGCGCAGCTTTCATATCGTGGAACGACAACTGATCACCAGGGTTTCTACCAGTGAATTTCCACAAAGCAGCGCACTCTGGCTGCACCTTCTTCAGGTGCTCATAAAATTCTATTAACATATCAACCGTACCAGGAATGAGTTGTGCGTTGCCATTCTGAAGTAGCCCCACATCTAGTACACACCGCACGCTTCTCGGTGTACGCAAGATCCGTATAGGAGCCGCCGAAGTATTGGGATTCTTCCTTAACGTATTCAGGTTTGTGGTCGCATGCAGCCTTCAGGTCACCCTTCAGCGCTTCCAGCTTATCCCAAACCTTGTCTGCCAAGGCTTGCTTCTTTTCGTAGATGCCTTGAGTGAACTTGATGTCCTTTTCTATTTGGACTATGTTACTTTCACGGGCCTCTAATTCTTGCTTCTCCCTGTCCGGGTTAGCACACAGGTTAAAAGGATCTACGGTGTTCATATCACCTTCCCTCCGGACGACTGTGAAAGCTGTTTAATCAGTTCGGTCAGGTGACCTAAATGGTACGAAGCTTTATCAATATCACCGATGAAGGCATCACACATGCCAAGCAAGTCCTTGCCGTCGGTGACCAGGTTATTAGCCACCTTCTGAACCCGACGAATGAATGCCTTCCGTTGTGCTTCGTTCGAGTATTTGCGAAGTTCGTCGTTGTATTCAGTCATAACGTGATCTTGGATGGCTTCTAGAGCCTTCTCCACGGTCTCCAAGTGATAACTAAGCTTCACCCGGATTTCAACAATACGCGAACGCGCCTGCATATCGTTCGCTGATGCCTCGATAACAGCAGAAGGATTGTAGCGTTTTTTGGTATACAACGTACGAGAGGTTCTAGCCGAATGAAGAGCCAGAACCTCTTGTCGATCCTTGTCCAGATTGCATCGCTCTTCTGCCGTTTCAATAATCTTCTTAAAGATTTTGTACTTGGCATCGGCGCGTATGTTCTTAAGCAGTTCTGGAAGATCAATTTCTTCAGTTTGTCTGCGTGCCATTATTGCTCGCTGAAAATAGTTTGGACTTCTTCGTTAATCTTGGGACTGATAACCAACGTTCCTCTGTTCGGATAATTGAAGACAACCAACTGGTCCGTCTTCGACATGACTTCTACAGAGGATGCTTTACCAGCGCCGTTGTTCATCCAAGTAACGAGGTAGCCGCCATGGTTCGCGGTATGGAATTGCGACACGAAGTAATAGCCTACCTTCTCATCCTTGCGGATCAACCAGTAGGCTTCGAACATGCAGTTTAAAGGAATTTGAGGACCCTTTACTAAAGGCCCTCGTGTAGTCTTATCCTTGAACAAGGCGTGTCCGCCTTCCAATTCATAGAAGTACCCTGGATCGGCATCGATATTCAACTCAATCTTAGGTGCCAATGCATTTGCCACTCTTCGAAACAGACCCATAGTAACTCCTTTAATCTTGGTTCAACGCGATTACACTGTGCGATTCCTTTCCAGAAACCATAAGGAACGAATCCGTAACGAGTTTAAACACAAGGTTGTCCGCACCCTTGCGCACTGCCTCATCAAAGAATTCAAAGTCAATCTTGAATTTGGTACTAGCCTTAGTGTTGGCCTTAATCGACACCTTCGAAGATCCGTTCGTTGTGGTGACGGTCAGGTTAAGCTTACCAGGTTCCGTAGTAGCGGTAAGTTCCGAACGTTCCTTCGAAGCAACTGAACGCGCATTATCCAGAAATGCGGTGACGTCAGACTTTGCTACTTCAATATCCTTGCCTTTAGTCGCCAGTGCTTCTTTAGCCTGTTGGATGACGGCATCCATCTCAATCACTTCTTCGTTTTCTCTAGACGGCAGAGCCAACGATACTTCGACCAGCTTGTTCTTAACCTTCAACGTTGTCTCACTGACCTGCATAGTACACTGGACTTTGTTGAACACGTCGAGAACTGCGGAGAAGGTATCAAGCGGAAGAGTTACATCTAGATCACCTTGCACTTCCTTCGAATTGATGAAGGACATGTGGTTAGTATCGTAACAGGCCACGAACGCGGCCTTGGATGTTAGCTTAACTGAGATAGGTAGTACCTTCTCGCTAGCACCCGGTCGGAGACTGATTGTTGATACCGCGCTCTTCAACCACGAAGCCTGTTCAGCACTAAGCTTCCACGTTTGTGCTTTAGCCTTCGATTCACCATCCTCGTCCGCTTTAATTGCATCCACGGTAGCCAGGTTAGTACTGTACTTACCGCTTTTGACATTCAACATTGACTTGCTAAAATCCAGCAGCAACTCCTTACGACCTTTGGTAGCGTCGCGCAAACTCTCCGGCGGAATGGCAAAGAACGCCTCACCTTTAACGTCACCCGGTATGACTACCGAACAACGTGCAAGGTCAGAGGCGCTTTTAAGGACGAGCTTAGCTCCATCGGACTCAAGAGTAACATTGCCAGTGATAGGTGGTGCCAAACGAAGCACCACCCTCAAGGCCTCTTGAATCAAATCGGATTCAATAGTAGCTTTCATATTCTTTAGGAAGGGTTGTTAATACATGTTATTTACTGCGTAACGTTAAACCACTGTTAGGTTTAGCACTGCAGGTACCATCGAAGGCGAGGTAGCCGACGAGCTAGCATTGTATTGAATAGTGAAGTTGAACGTGTAGGTGCCAGGAGCCGCGTCATCCAACTTAAGGATGCGAATAGTATCAAACGAAACGCCACCACCAGGATAAATCGTTTGACCGCTGTTCTGAACTTGAACCGCTTTGAACACGCCACCTGGAGGGTTACTAACTACGTTGATAGAAATAGGAACAACCGTATTGCCTGCTACATCAGGATTGAATGCCGGTGCACTCTTGAACAGGTCTACCCAAGAGAAATCAAAGAACGAACAGTTCTTGCTGAGATCAAGAGGATCAATTGAGGTAGCCCAGGTCAGTGTTTGAGGAGTAGTCACAGGCGGAGGAGTCGGAGTTGAAGTACCGATGTTAGGGTCCAGGCCAAACTTCAGTGCGTTAAGATACGTGCCACGACCAAAGTGATTGATCACCGTCATGACAGGCATCGACCACCAGTTATAGTATCCAAGGCGGTTAGGCATGTCAGTGCGCACCAAAGTTGAATAGGCAGTCCAGGGACGCTGACCTTCCTGGGCAATCGGGAAATAGGCTGCCATGTACTGCGTGACACGCATGCTATCGACGTTATTGGCATTGATCGGCGGCAGCGTAACCGTCTTCACGGTGACAGTCGTACCTGGGGCAACTGTGAACGTCGTCTCCGTACCGTCAAACGTCGTTTCCGTAATGGCGAAGAATCCATACACCCGACCACTGTCCGTAATGTATGGGAGAATAGTTTGCTTCGACGGCTGTTCCAACGGAAGGCCGAATTGGATTTGGGACATGATGTTTCCTTTAGGATTACATAGTAGCCGGTACGTTATACACCTTAACGAAAGACAGGTCAGTACCTGAACAGGTTATTCCGCAGATACAAGAACCGTTTGAAGGATCTGTAGCTTCTATAACGTCAGTGTCCGGATACTGTTGAATATCAGAAGGCTCTCGCCAGCAGATACGAATGTCCTGGGTTTGCTGCCCAGTTATCACTTGCTCCGATTGCGAAGGATTAAACGGAGTGAAGTTCTCAGTGATAGCAGCGCCCATCAGCGTTACAGTAGGTGCCACTTGAACTGGTACATACTTACCGTTCGACAAAATCAAATCGGTGTTAGGGACGTCAATGATTTGTTGGACGTTGTTAAAGGGTACAAGGTAAAGCCGGGTGAAGTCAGCCATGCGTAAGGTCTCTCAGGGTGAGGTAAAAACTGCGTGTCATAAAATTCACCCTGTAGCACACTATTTCTTAGTCTTCTTCTCTACCTTATCAGTACCCTTATTGCGGTTTTGTTCCGCGCTCTTGGACAGATAATTCAGTTCAAAAGCCACGAACCCGGTGTCCTTCACTACCTCTTCTACCGTCTCCTTTGGGAGCCTTGCCACTGCGTCGCGGAGTTGCCTTGTCTTTTCGGAAGACATAATCTCCAGCAGAGGACCAAACTTCAAGCTTGTCTTCAGCTTTTCCTTCAGTTTCTTGAATGAAGTGAATCCACCCAGGTAGGATATACACAGCAGCTGGATTTCCTTCCGCACTGCATATGGATTGATTTTGTAGAAGGCCGCCTGAATGTCATTCAACTGGGAAGGTTTCGTTGCCTGATTGACGTAATCCATCAGCGTAGGTTCTTGCACAACCAGATCCCATTGACCGCCAGGTGAGCCCATTAGTGCCTTCTTCACCGCACTTTCAATACTTAACGCTTCCCGAGTTTCAGGCCACAGCATATTGGATATGTTCGTAGTGGATAGAGCAGCCCGGCTGTCCGTAACAAAAAATACCACGTTCTCCTGACCATGATCCAGCACAGACCGACGGAGAGTTCTCAGGTTGTCTACTACGCAAGGCCACACCGGCTGTTGCTTGCACAAGCCATCTATGTCGAGCGTGTTATATCTCACCCCTTGGCGAAATATGTAGGAGTGCGAAAGATTCAAGCTTTTTAAAATATCAGACACCTCTAACGGTGCCATATCAACTACCCCGAATGCAGCGAGTGCCATATTATCCTCTATTCAATATTGCTAGTTAGGCTTGTTTTACCTTGATGATATCTTGCGGCTTACCTTCGACAATGGTTGCCTCGCCGCGGCGATCTTTGACCACTGTAAAACAGTGAGCACCTTCGTACACTTCATCATGCGGCGTAATGACGATAATGCTAGGTATCAGTTGGTTAAGGATCACCAACATGTTCTTGAATACCTCGCGCAAACGCTTCGACAATCGCGCAGCTGGCTCATCCAGAATCAAAACGTTGCAGCGCTTATGAGAAGGAACAAATGCCAGTAGTGCACATACCAAGATAAGGGTAAACAGTGTGGACTCAGCACCACTAAGTTTCCGTACGTCTGAAGTCTTAACCTTCTTGCCGTAGTGACGATGCACCAGTAATCGGATCTGTGAGTCCCAAACGAATTCAAACGTGAACTTTTCTGGCAACACCATCTGTGCGTACTTGTTGACCAGAACCATCAAGCGTTGACTGATAGCCTCAATCGCCATCTTCTTAATGTTCTTGTCTTGGTAGCCTTGTACCAGATGCTTCAGCGGTTCCTCTTCTGCCAGTTGTTCCTTCATTGTCTTCAACCGGCTACGCATATCCAACACCTGGTCTTTCAACGTCCTATGGATCTCGATCTTTGCCTGTACCCTCGACCACTTGTTTTGCGCTTCGTTCATGCGCTCATTCAAATCCTCAGAGTTACGCGCACGCTGAACGTCCTTCTTGTCCAAACTCAGAAACTCAAGAATCGTTTCTAGATGAGGACGCATGTACTGGAGAAGCGACTTACGGTCCTTCACCTCTTCCATCATGCGTTTGCACACTGCCAGCTGAAGCTTCAGACCTTTGAACGGCTTAGGTTGTTCTGGTATATCGCGCACCTCACGATGCACCTTCTGCCATTTCAGCAGTCGT
>Ga0310811_10005461_pt1 | contig 16074 bp, 2 predicted proteins | sample YCmetagenome_FD_207642 | JGI IMG/M metagenome (GOLD analysis project Ga0310811, IMG submission 207642) | Soil microbial communities from experimental microcosm in Duke University, North Carolina, United States - YC | ecosystem: Engineered > Artificial ecosystem > Soil microcosm > Unclassified ...
ACACCGACGACGCGGCGATCGGCCGGATGGCCTTCGAGCACCTGCATGCGATCGGGATGCGCCAGTTCGCCTTCGTGGGGGTGGAATCCGACGAGCCGGAGAAATCGAGGGACTGGTCCGCCCGCCGGAGAGATGCTTTCTGCGCCTCCGCGGACGCCTCGGGCATGACCGTCGCCGTCCTCGAGATGGACCCGCTGGCTCTGGAGAGCGAATCCTGGGAAGCGCGGCAAAAGCAGATCGGCGACTGGCTGCTCACCCTGCCGAAGCCGATCGGCATCATGGTGTGCAGCGATCAGCGGGGCTTCGAGATTCTGGAGGCGTGCCGCTCGGCGGGCATCCATGTGCCCACCCAGGCCGCCGTCGTCGGCGTGGACAATGACCGGCCGCTTTGCGACATCTGCAATCCGCCGATGAGCAGCATCTGGCCGAACCACTTCAGCGTCGGCTACCAGGCCGCCGCGCTCCTGGACTGGCAGTTGAAGCACGGCACGGAATACGAGCGCCCGCTCCTGATCTCGCCCCGCCGGCTGGTCGTGCGGGAGTCCAGCAACCTGCACAAGACGGGCGACCTGGTGCTGCAAAACGCGATCCAGGTGATCGAGCGGCAATCGCACACCGGCATTTCCATCGAGGAAATCGCCCACGCCGTCGGGGTCTCGCGCACCGTCCTGCAGCGCAGATTCCATACCGAGCTCCGGACCACGATCCACGACCAGATCACCTCGAGCAAGCTGAGGCGGGCCATCGACCTCATCGCCACCACCGACCTGCCCCTGACCAAAGTCGCGGAGTTGTGCGGCTTCAGCAATCAACAGTACATGGGCGTCGTCTTCAAAAAGCGCCTCGGCCGCACGCCCTCGCAATATCGGTGAGTGAAAACTAAACGGGATTTACCGGATTAACAGGATGGATACAGGCTGGGGCTCGCGCGAAGGCGCGAAGGAAGCCACCTCCACAGACGGACAAACCAGCTCCCCCTCCCACCGCTCGGCCTGCCCTGGCCAGGCCCTCTCTGCTCTCAACTAAAAACTCTCAACTACCTACTTCTTCAATAGCTTTCCCATTGGTCGTACGGGCCCATGGTCACCCGGCCACTGATGACTTCCAGTGTCACCTCATGCTCGCCGTCGCGGAAGCCGGACTTTGCAAAAATCGGCACACGTCGGTTCGCGGCGGCCTGTTGGTAATCGATCTCCTGCACGACCTTGCCATCGATCGAGAGGCGAGCCTTGCCGCCGTCGGGCCCGACCCGGCCGGTCAGACTGACGCCCGTTCCGTAGAACTTGAACCGAGCCTTGTCGCCGGGAGTGAAGCTCTGGTACCAGCCATCTCCTTCCAGCCCCCAGGCTCCCTCGTAGTTGATCTCGGGATCCGTGTGCTCGATCGTATAAAAATTCGCCTGCTCGGAGAACGGATTGAGCGCGGACTTCATCTCCGCCAGCAGCTCGAAGTTCTTCGAGAGGAGCCGGCCCGCAAAGCGCCAGCCATCGGCCGAGCTGACGACCTTGACCAGGAAATGGTTCCACCCTTTCACGAGGGGCAGCTTCTCGATCGTCGAGTCGGTCTTCGTCGCGGCGGAGGCAAATTTCTCCTCCCCGTTCAACCAGAGTTTCACTCCCCCGGCCGCGCTGATTTTCAACCCGACCTGCGGGACGTTCGGGTCCGCGAGGATCTCGTTCAAAGGCTGCGGGCACTGGATCCAAAAGCTGAGATAGACGACTCCCTTCCCCGCGGTCGAGCCTGGCCGGGCAAAGCTGAAGCTGCCGTCCCTGGCCTCCTGCACGCTCCAGGTGCGCCCCTCGGTCTTCATCTGGAACTCCGGTTTGATCGCCGCCTCGCCCCCCAGGAAGTCGGTCTTCATGGCCGCGTCGGAACGGTCCGCCGCGAACGGCTCGGACACGAGCGCCCGGACCAATCCCGAGGTTTGATCGAGCAGTCCGCCCCGCTCGACGTGCCTGGCGCGGACTTTCACTCCGAGATTCGTGAAAAGCTGTGCGAGCACACGAGCGTGGGCCGGGGTGACGACCTCGAGGTCGATCGTGCTGGCGATGTAGGCGCCCGCACCGCGCTTCATCTCCACGAAGCAGGCACCGGCGGGATTTTCGCGTTCGGACCGGATCATACCGCGCGTGTTGTCCTGAGCCCAGTCCACCGGGCACGCCTCCAACAGGACCTTGCCCTTTTTGACGAAGTCTCCTCTCAACCCAAACCTCATGATCGTCTTCGCGTCCGTGTTCTCGGTGAAATACAGATTCCGGTAACGGATCGAGGCCACGCGGTCGTCACCCTCGTTTTTCACGAGCGAGGTCGCGGGCCGGTCGAATACCTCGAGGGCCGCAGGCAGTGCCGCGGCAAACCGGCTCTGGTTCTCCGGCGTCAGTCCCCAAAAGATCGCCGTCGCACCCGCCTCCACCATCGCCTTGATCTTCGCGGCGAGCCCCTCGTCGATCGAGGCCGTGGCACCATCGATCAGAATCATCTTCGGCGCGGCGGAGTCGGCCACGAGAGGGAGTCCCACGCTCTTGAGCCGGAAAAACAAATCCCCGTCGTCCCTGCCGATGAAGAGCACTTCCGGAGTGGGATGCTTGATCTCGGGCGGCGCGGGAGTTTCGAAGGCTTGCCGATGATCCCACGGATTCACCGCCGGAGTCGGCTGGTAGGCCGCCTTCACGGCGTAGTAGAGCGGCAGCGGCTTGTAGAGCGGGAGGCTCGGGTCGTAGCCGGGATTGTATTGCGTAAGATACGGGGGGATCCGCTCCGGTTGTGCGCCCGGCTTTCCCTCCACATAGCTGGCGGTCAGGAAGACGCCGTCCTCCTTCGTGGGCGGCTTCGACGTATCGGCCTGGCCGAGAGGCAGCGGCTCCACGCCGTAGTAACCGGCGTTCCAGATCGAGCAATACACGCTGAAGCCCCTCTGCACCTTCAGCAGTTCAAACGCATCGATCGCGATCGCATCGGAGTGATCGGCGTAGCTGCGATAGGCTCGATCGCCGACATACATCTCCGACTGCCGCGGCTTGGCGTAGTAGGCGATGCAGGCCTCGCCGACGCCATAGGGTTTGCCGGTCGCAGCCTTCTCGTTAAGATACGTCTCCACCGAGCCGTAGTGCTCGAGGTAAACGGGAAACCGACCGTCCATGTCCTTGCTGCCATCGCCGGAGATCCACTCGCGCGTGGGATCGAGTTCCCGGCAATTGTCCGCCACTTTGTCGAAGCGGTCATAGACCATCTTTTTGTAGGCCGGGTCGTTGCATTTCACGTTCAGGGCCGGCAAGGCCTCGTTCTCGACGCTCCATCCGAAGACACTCGGGTGATTTCGGTACGCGAGGACCAGCCCGCGGACATTGTGGTTCGCGACTTTCCAGAACAGGTCGGAATCGTAGTTCAGGTCGCAGGAACTCGCGTAGATCGAGCTCTCCGGCAGCACGGCGATGCCCATCTCGTCCGCCATGTCGTGGAAATATCCCGGATAAACCATCGCGTGAAACCGCGCCGCGTTTCCGTTGATGTCCTTCAGCAACTTGAACCACGACCACGCGTACCGGCGCGTCATGAAGGTCACGTTCTGCAAATGCTGCGAATCGCCGCGCAACTGCACCTTCTCCCCATTGAGGAACAACCCATCGCCATGGATCTTGAACTCCCGCCAGCCGAAACGTTCGTACTTTTTGTCCACGATGCGGTCGCCCTCCGTGAGGCTCACCGTCATTCCGTAGAGATTCGGCGAATCGAAGTTCCAGAACTTCAGCCGGTCATCGACCTTCGCTTCCAGGGTGACGACACGCTCCTCCCCCGCCGGCACCTTCACCTCGACCGGCACCATGCGCAGGGCTTCCTCGCCCAGCTTCCATTTCACTTTCGGCGCTTCGAGCATCCCCTTCCCCGCCAGATTGACCCAGTCCTGCACCTCCGCCCCAACCTTCACGGACTGGGCCGAGGACGCGGAGTTTCGCACCGTCACCTCCGCCCGCAGGCGATTTTCCCCGACCGCCGGCTTGATAAAGACATCGGAGACGTGGACTCCGGGAAGCGCCACCAGATAGACATCCTGCCAGATGCCGAGGCTGGGCGCACCGGGAGGAAACACGATGTTCCCATACGCGCCCTGCCAGTTGAAAAGCGCGCGATCACGGATGCCGACCAGCACTTCGTTTACCGCGCCCTCCCGGATCGCGCTTGTCACCTCGAGACTGAACGGGATCGCGGCGTCCGAACTCCCTCCGATGCGCGCCCCATTCAGGAAGACCTCGCAGTCGCCGGACACCGCCTGGAATCGCAGGACGATCCGCCGGCCCTTCCAGCCCGCGGGCACCGTGAACTTCCTCCGCAGCCATCCCATCTTCGCGTCCGCCCACTTTTCGGGATAGCTGGGGAATTCCTCGCTCGACGACCAGGACGACGGAACCTTCACCGGGACTTCCTCCCAACCGCCCTTCACCGGGGACGGGATGTCCGGCGCCATCTCCTTCGCATCGATCCCGTAGGGCAGCGTCTTTTTCTCCTCGTAGGGTCCATAGATCGGCTGGAAATCCCAGGCACCGTTCAGGCAAATTTCCTTCCGGGTCTCCATCTCCGGTCCCCGCACCCACCCCTCGGAAGGCGCAAATTCCCCGGAAAACTCCACCCGCTTCGAGACCTTGGAATCCGGCGTCTCCGCCATGCCCACCCCAGCCGATTGAAGGAAAGCCCAACCTGAAATCAGGACAAGCATCGCCTTGGAGAACTTCCAAAAATTTCTGGAGATCATAGAAAAAGGGCTCGGTCCGGCAGGGATTCGCTCCCGCCCCCCAGGGCAAAGATGTGGATCTGGACGCGGGACGACCGTGGGGGATTTCATAAGGGTACGTTGACCCGAGAGCGTCGCTTTCCGGGGGAGCTTATCTCGGCGACGACTCGTCTAAGTTTGCCGAAGCGCACCGTCAACCCCTCGAAACCGGAGGGATGGGCAGCGAAAAGCGGGGCGCATCCCACCCCCGTTCACCATTGGTTTCCGATGGGCAAATCGCCCGATTTTCGAAAAAATGGGCTGCGCGGCACATCCCGGTTCGCGGCAGTTCACGGATGCTGGGGCATGCCTTCGATTTCACCCACGCGTGGCTCACGCATCCCTCTCCTCGGCCTGCTCGCCGCGGGCATGGCCGCCGCCGCCCCTCTTACCGCCAGCGCTGCCGATCAGATCTTCGTCGTGAACGCCGGCGCCTTTTCGGTCGGCAAATATGCCAGCGACGGCACGGTGATCGACGACTCGTTCATTTCCGGTTTTTCCCATCCGATCGGAATCGCCGTCTCGGGAGGCTATCTTCTCGTCTCCAGTATCACGGAGGGTTCCGTGCAGCGATTCGACCTCCGCGATGGATCGACTCCTTCCACGGCATTCGTCACGGGATTGTCGAGCCCTTACGGGATCACCGTGGCCGATGGGAAGCTCTTCGCCGCGAACTATTCCGGCTCCACCATCGGCGAATACGACGCCGCCACCGGCGCGACCTTGAAAGCCGCCTTCGTCTCCGGGCTGACCCAGCACCCCGAGGGAATGGTCGTCGCGAACGGGAACCTCTACGTCACCAACTTCGGAGGCAACACCATCGGCGAATACAACGCCACCACGGGCGCGGCCATTCATGCCACGCTGATCAGCGGATTGAACGGCCCCGTGGGTCTCGCGGCGGCCAATGGATACCTCTATGTCACGAACTACGACGGCAATAGCGTCGGCAAATACAACGCGGCCACAGGGGCGGCCGTGAAGGCGGATTTCATCACCGGGCTGGACGGCCCTCAAGGCATCGCCATCCGGGGCGGCAATCTGCTCGTGGCCAACTCCAACTCCTCCAGCAACTCGGTCGGCGAGTACGACGCCGGGACGGGCGCGGTGATAAATCCCGCCCTGATTTCCGGGCTGCACAGTCCGCAGGGCATTGCCGTGGTTTCGACCACGCCGGCCGCACCGACCGCACCCGCCGCGATCGCGATCGCGCTGGCGGGCAAAAAACGAGTCACCACGACCCGGGCAGCCTACGTTCTGAAAGGCTCCTCCAGCGCCGCCATCACGGTGCGGGTAAAGGTGGGCCACGCGAGCTTCAAGATCGCCAGGGGCACGCCGTCGTGGACCTGCAAAATTCGTCTCCGGACGGGGGTGAACCACGTGACCGTGCAGGCGATCGGCAGCGCCGGCGCCTCGCGTTCCGTGAAGCTTGTTATCAAGCGCATCTGAGTCGCGTGCCCGGGCCTCATTCCGGCAGGCTACGATTCTGACGGTTACGCCTGGAGGGCCGCTGGGGGCTGTCCGTGAGCGCGGGGCCGGTTTGTTCACCACCTCCGTCCATACCCCTCTTTTCTTGACATTGAGGCACCGAATTACTTGCAAATTGTTTGATTAATTCTCCCAAAAATCTCGGTGCCATGTAATCTCGCGGAGTCTGCCCGGTGCTATTCCAGTGCTGGCCCGGCGATCGATTCACGACGACCGGAACCTCTCCTCCTCTCCCATGAAATATCATGCAGCCTCCTTACTCCGAGTTCCTTATTGGCTGGTGGCGATCCCGCCGGTCCTGCTCGCCGGCCCGGCCATGGCGGCGGATCTCAACGTGGACTATTCCAACAGTCCCTACTCGATCACGAGCAGCGCGACCTACGACACGCTGTACGCCGACGACAACGGCACGATCAACCACACCGCCGGTACGATCAACGCGACCACGGGATACATCGGCTACCAGGGAGCAATTTTTTCCGCCGGCCAGCAGCTCTACTACGGCATCTACAACCTGAGCGGGAGCGCGGTCCTGAATGCCACGAATCTCACCGTCGGATACGGCGTCTATTTCGATCCGTTCACCGGGAATACCGTGCACGCCTCGAACGGATCCCTGAACATCAGCGGCAACTCGGCCGTGAATGTCAGCCAGTCCCTGTTCATCAGCAATCAGGGTGGCATCGGCGCCGTGAACCAGAACGGCGGGACCGTCGTCGCGCCGATCGTCATCTTCGGCACGGCCAGCAACAACCTCGCCAGCGGCACCTACAACCTGAACGGTGGCACGCTCTCCACCGGCGCGATCTACAAGGGCACCACCAACGGCGGTGGCGGCACGGCCCCGGCGACTTTCATCTTCAACGGCGGCACGCTCCGGGCCACGGCCAGCAATTTCAATTTCATCAACAGCGGGATCAACATCCTCGCCGGCGCCGGCGGGGCGGTGATCGACAACAACGGCTTCGACCTCAACCTGCCCTCCCTCAATCACGACCCGGGCGCGGGCGGGACGGACGGCGGCCTCACGAAGAAAGGCGCGGGCCTCCTCTACCTCGCGGGGAACAACACCTTCAACGGGAACGTCAGCGTCCAGGCCGGCACCCTCTCCGTGAGCGCGGGCGCGAACCTCGGCGCGGGCACGAATACGCTCAGCCTCACCGGCGGCTCGATCCTCCAGATCACCGGCGACGACAACAGCCTGGTGAATCTCAACTCCGGCTCGCACGCGCTGGTCGGGAGCACCTTCAACGGCGGCTTCGACATCGTCTCCGCGACGAAGGTCTTCACGGTCGGCCAGGCGCTGACGAACAGCTCCTCCACCCTCGTCAAGAACGGTCTCGGCACCCTCGTCCTCGGCGGCGTGAATACCTATACCGGGGCAACCACGATCAACGCGGGCACGTTGAAGATCACCGGCTCCATCGCCAGCAGCGCCACGACCACGGTCGGCGCAGGCACGTCGCTCATCCTCGCCGGCACCACGTACAACCTGCTCAACCAGTCCGGTCTCACCATCCAGCCCGGCGGCACGCTCACCAGCGCCGGCACCGCGAGCAACTCGACCATGCTCAAGAACTTCACCCTCGACGGCGCGACGATCAACAGCACCACCGCGCCGGATGCCGCCTTCGGGAACTTCATCCTGAATGGCACCGCGACCGTGAACCAAACCACGGTCACGCCCTCGACGATCAGCGCCGCGGTCGTCGAGCTCAACGGCACCGGAGTGAACGCGCCCGTCTTCGACCTCCACACTTCCGGTGCCCAACTCACCATCTCTTCCGCGCTTACCGACACGAATTACAACCCGGTCACCCACATCTACGGCAGCGCCGGCGGCCTCTCGAAGATCGGCCCGGGCACGCTCATCCTCACCGGCGTGAACAGTTACTCCGGCGGCACCACCGTCTCCGCCGGCTCGCTCGTCGGGAATACCGACAGCCTCGTCGGATCGATCCTCAACAACGCCGCCGTCACCCTCAACCAGCCCTCCTCGGGCATCGTGGGCACCGGCATCTACGCGGGCGCCATGTCCGGCACGGGCTCGCTGACCAAGACCGGCGCGGGCTCCGTGACCCTCACCGGAGTGAACAGCTACTCCGGCGGCACGACCATTTCCGCCGGCTCGCTGATCGGAAATACCGACAGCCTCCAGCGCAACATCACCGACAACGCGAACCTCACCTTCGACCAGCCCGCCTCCGGCATCGTCGGCACGGGCATCTACGGCGGAGCCATTTCCGGCACCGGCACGGTCACGAAGACAGGCGCAGGCACGGCCACCTTCTCGCAGGAGAACACGTTCACCGGCGGCACCACGGTCAATGCCGGCACGCTGGCCACCACCACAGCCGACGGCACGACGAATGGCGCCCTCGGCGCGGGCAACATCGTGGTGAACAACGGCGGCACCATCTCGGTGAACGGCTCGAACTCCCTCAACGGCACCGGCCACATCGCCTCCGGCACGAGCACGATCCAGATCAACTCCGGCGGCGCCATCACGACCGCGAGTTCCTCGAGCCACCTCCTCGCCCTCGTGCTGAATGGCGGCACCCTCTCCGCGACCACGGCGAATGCGATCTCCGGCAACTGGATCCTCGACAATGGCGTCTCGACCCTGGGCAACGGCCGCACCTCCACGATCTCCGGCGGTAATCTCGCCCTCACCCAGGCTGGCGGCACCATCTTCGACATCGGCGCGGGCGACACCCTGAGCATCTCGTCGTCGATCGGGCACTTCGCGTCGCTCACGGATACGGGCTTGATCAAGAACGGCGCCGGCCTGCTCAGCCTGAGTGGCACGAATACGTTTACCGGCCCGACCATCCTCAATGCGGGCATCCTTTCCATCGACGGCAACGACGCGCTCAGCCCGTCGAGCCCGGTGACCTTCGCCGGCGGCAGCCTCCAGTTCACCAATGGCGGCTCCTTCTCCGGGCCGATCAGCAACGCGCCGGGACAGGCCTACGCCTTCGACACCAACGGGCAGGACACCACCCTCACTTTCCCGCTCACCAGCAGTGGCGGCACGCTGGTGAAGACCGGCCTCGGCACCCTCACCCTCAGTGGCGCGAATACCTATGATGGCCATCTGAACGGCCCCGGCCTGCTCCAGGCCACCACCGAGATCAAGGCCGGCACCCTTGCCATTCCCACCTCGGCCAGCCTCTCGGGCGGGCTCGATCTCTCGGTCGGCGCGGCCTCCGGCGATCTCGCGCAGCTCTCGATCTCCGGCGGCTCCGTTTCCAATCACATCGGCTCGCTCGGCTCGGTCGCCGGCGCCTCCGGCACGGCCACGGTCACCGATGGATCGTGGACGAACAGCGCGGGCCTCCGCGTCGGCGATGGCGGCACGGGCACCCTGACTCTCTCCGGCGGCACGATCTCCGGCGCGGGCGCGGACTCGATCGGCACCCAGGCCGGCTCGCACGGCAGCGCCACGATCACCGGGGGCACCTGGACGTCGGTCCGCCTCACCGTCGGTGACACGGGTACGGGCACGCTGGATCTCTCCGGCACCGGCGCGATCTCCGGCACGGGCATCATCGGCGCGCAGTCGGGCTCGACCGGCACGGCCAATATCTCCGGCGGCACCTGGACCGCCGGCACCCTCACCGTCGGCGACACGGGAACGGGCACGCTCAATCTCTCCGGCGTCGGCGCGATCTCCGCCACGGGCACCATCGGCGCGCAGTCGGGCTCGGTCGGCACGGCCAACGTCTCCGGCGGCACCTGGACCACGGATGTGCTCACCATCGGCAACGCGGGCGCGGGCACGCTCAACCTCACCGGCACCGGCGCGGTGAATGCCTCCGGCGCGATCACCCTCGCGGCGCAACCGGGCTCGACCGGCACCCTCTCCCTGGGCACGGGCAGTACCGCCGGCACGCTCTCGGCCACGGAGGTCACGGGCGGCAGCGGCACCGCGGCGGTCATCTTCAAGCACTCCGATCCCGCTTACACCTTCGGGACGAACCTCTCCGGCTCCCTCTCCGCGAGCCAGACCGGCTCCGGCACGACCATCCTCACCGGCACCGGCACCTGGACCGGTGGCACCACGATCTCCGCGGGCGTCCTCCGCGCCGGCTCCGCCACCGCGCTGCCGGACGACACGGCCTACGCCGTGAACGGCGGCACCCTCGATCTCGACGGCCACGCCCTCACCATGTCGGCCATCTCCGGATCCGCCGGCACGATCGCTCTCGGCTCGGCCGCGCTCACCATCGACAGCGCGACGCCGCTCGCCTTCGGAGGCGTCATCCAGGGCCCCGGCTCGCTGGTGAAGAGCGGCTCCGGCGCGCTCACCCTCTCGGGGGCGAACCTCTACTCGGGCGGCACGACGGTCTCCGGCGGCTCGCTCATCGGCACGACGACCAGCCTCCAGGGCGACATCGGGAACAACGCCAACGTCACCTTCGCCCAACTCTCCGACGGCGCCTACGCCGGCACGATGACCGGCACCGGCACCCTCACGAAGACCGGCAGCGCCGCGCTGACCCTGGCCGGCGCCAATACCTATTCTGGTGGCACGACCATTTCCTCCGGTTCCCTGATTGGCAACACCTCCAGCCTGCAGGGCGCGATCACCAACAACGCGGCCCTCATCTTCCTGCAGGATACGGATGGCGAGTACGCCGGCGCCCTCGACGGCACCGGGTCGCTCGTGAAGTCCGGCCTCGGAAATCTCCAGCTCTCCGGCGCGAATACGTTCGGCGGGGGCACCACCATCTCCGCGGGCACGCTCACCCTCGGCAGCGCCACCGCGCTCGGCACGGGCAGCGTCTCCATCTCCTCCGGCGCCGTGCTCGATGCCGGCGCCTTCACGCTCGACCTCACGCGCGCCAGCGGCGGCGGCAGCATCACCGGCTCGGGCACCTATGCATACGCCTCCGATGGCAACGCTTCGTTCAACCTCCCGCTCGGCGGCACCGCCGGCCTGACCAAATCCGGCCTCGGCAATCTCACCCTTGCCAACACCAACACCTATTCCGGCCTCACCACCATCTCGGCCGGCGCTCTCACCATCGGCGATTTCGGCGCGCTGGGCACGGGGCCCGTGACCGTGGCCTCGGGCGCCACCCTCGACTCCTACGTCTACGGCTTCGACCTGACGCGCCTCTCCGGTCCGGGCACTCTCACCGGCTATGCCACCTTCACCTACAACTCGTCGGCGGATCGGCTCGTGGATACGATCCTCGCCGGAGCGGCGCCCCTGACCAAGGATGGCACGGGGACGCTCACCCTGACGGGAGCGAATACTTTCGGAGGGGGCACCTCGGTGCACGGAGGCACCCTGACCATGGGCAACGCGGCCGCCCTCGGCACCGGGTCGGCCTCCATCGACCAGGGCGCGACCCTCGATACCTCGACCTATGGCGCGGATCTGGTGAACGTCTTCGGTGGCGGCACGCTTACCGGCTCCGGCGTCTATACGTACGACTCTTCGTCCGATCAATCCACCTTCCTCTCTCTGGCCGGCACCGGCCGCCTCGTGAAGGATGGGACCGGACGGCTCTCCCTCGGCGGCGCGAGCACCCACTCGGGCGGCAACACCATCTCCAACGGCACGCTCCTGATGGCGAACGCCTCGGCTCTCGGCACGGGGGACACCTTCGTGGATGCGGCGGGCACGCTCGACACCTCATCCTACGGCTTCGATCTCGCGAAGCTCACGGGCACCGGCACGGTGACCGGCTCTGGGACTTACACCTACGGCGCCACGACGGACGCGGACCTCACAAACCTCCTCACCGGCACTGCCCGGATCTCGAAGAGCGGCCCCGGCACTCTCACCCTCTCCGCCGCGAATAGCTACAGCGGCGGCACCACGATCTCGGCCGGCACCCTGGCGCAGGACAACGCCTCCGCGCTCGGCTCCGGCGGGATCTTCGTCGACACCGACGGCACGCTCGACACCTCCAGCTACGTCCTCGACCTGACCCGCCTCTCCGGCCCGGGCACGGTCACCGGGACCGCCGTGTACGACTACGACTCCGCCAACAGCGCGGCCGTGGCCGCGACGCTCTCCGGCACCGCCAGCCTGACGAAGGAGAACACGGGCACCCTCACCCTCACCGGCCCGAACAGCTATACCGGCGGCACCACCGTGACCGCGGGCACCCTCGCCGGCAACAGCACGAGCCTACAGGGCGACATCCTGAACGACGCGGCCGTCACCTTCACCCAGGATGCCGATGGCACCTACGCGGGGACGATGTCCGGCACCGGATCCCTGCTCAAGGCCGGTCTCGCCTCCCTCACCCTCTCCGGCCCGAACAGCTACAGCGGCGGCACCGAGGTGCAGAGCGGCACTCTCTTGATCGGCCACGCCACCGCCCTCGGCACGGGCGTCACAACCATCGACAGCGGCGCCACGCTCGACTCGGCGGCGTACGGCCTCGACCTGTCGAAGGTCGCCGGCCCCGGCACGCTCACCGGCACCGGCATCTATGGCTATGACTCCGCCAGCGACGCCACCGTCTCGACCCCGCTTGCCGGCACGGCCAGCGTCTCGAAGAGCGGCACCGGCACGCTCACGATCAGCGCCGCGAACTCCTACAGCGGCGGGACCACGATCAGCCAGGGCACGCTCCTACCCGGCAACGATTCCGCCTTCGGCACGGGACTGGTGCATATCGCCTCCGGCGGCACTCTCGGCGGCGCGGCCACGCTCGCGAACGCGGTGACCGTGGACGGCACGATCTCGCCGGGCAATACCCCCGGCTCGATCGCTACCCTCACCACCGGCGACCAGACCTGGAATGCCGGCGGCGCCTACCATTGGGAGATCTCCGACTCCGGCTCCGACCAGCTCGCGATCAATGGCACCCTGACCATCGCAAGCACCGCGGCGACGCCATTCACCCTTACGCTCGACTCGCTCGGCTCCGAGCCGATCGGATTCTCCCCCTACCAGGACTTTAGCTGGACCATCGCCACCACGACCGGCGGCATCGACGGCTTTGCCTCGGACAGGATCGCCATCGACGCCTCGGGCTTCGTCACCTCCATGCCTGGCGGCGTGTTCTCGCTCGCGACCTCGGCCACCGATCTCATCCTCTCCTACACCGGCCTCTCGCACGTGATCGACACCCCGTACCACACGTCGATCGGCGGCGCGATCACGATGGACAAATGGCTGGTCGAGAACGACGGCACAACCCAGGGCGAAGTGGATGCCGACAGCGCGGGAGGCCTCGCCGGCGGCGCCGTGACCTTCACCGGAGGCTCCAGCCTCCAGGCCTCGGTGAATGGCGCCATCGTCGACGGGACGCAGAACTTCCGCGACCAATCCACCCTCGTCGCGAGCGCGGCCAATGCCCTCTCCGGCGGCATCCAGAATTTCCAGAACACTTCCACGCTCACCGTCACCGCCTCGCAAGGCCTCACCGGCGGCGTCCAGAATTTCCACGATTCCTCCACGTTCGACGCCTCGCTGCCCCAGACCATCACCGGCGGCGTGCAGAACTTCGACGGCCAGGCGAAGCTCACCGCCTCCGCCGCCCAGGCGGTCTCCGCCGGCACGCAGAACTTCTCCGGCACCGCGGAGTTCGATCTCCAGGCCGCGGGGAGCGTCGGCGCCTTCGCCACCCAGAACTTCCATGGCCAGTCCTCGCTCCACGCCGGGGTCTCCGGCGCCCTCACGGCCGGTCACCAGAACTTCTACGACACGTCGACGCTCGAGGCGGACGCAACCGCGGCCATCGGCAATGGCAGCACCGTGACCTTCACGAACCAATCCGTCCTCGACGCCTCGGTGGACCAGGCGATCGCGGGCGGCTCCCAGACCTTCTACGAATCGTCGATCCTGAAAGCCAGGCACGCGGCGGCGATCAGCGGCGGTAGCCAGGCCTTCTACGGCAGCAGCCGGCTCCAGGCCTCGGCCGATGGAGCGATCACCGGGGGCACGCAGGGCTTCCACGGCGACTCCGTGCTGGAAGCCTCCGCCGATGGCGCGGTAAGTGGCGGCAGCCAGACCTTTGGCGATACTTCCGGGCTCGAGGCCAGCGAGACCGGGGCGCTGAACGGCGGCACCCAGGTCTTCAACAATGGGTCGTCCCTTACCGCCTCGGCCACCGGTGCCGTCTCCGGGGGCACGCAGGATTTCTACAATAGCTCGCAACTGATCATCTCCGCTCCCGGCTCGATCACCGGAGGCACCCAGAGCTTCCACGGGACCATGAACGTGCCGATCTCGAGCACGAACGCCCTCAACGGCGGCACGCAGAATTTCTACGACACGACGAGCCTGACCGCGACTGCGGCGAGTGCCATCGCTGGCGGCAACCAGAACTTCCTCAACAACTCGGTCCTCCATGCCGCCGCCGCCGGCTCGGTGAATGGCGCCAGCATCTCCCTCTCCGATTCCGCGAAAATCCTCGTCGAGACGGACGATGCGCTTGGCGCCTCGACGAACATCTCCTTCGGCTCGGGCTTCGGCATCGCGCTCGATCTCCAGGGGCACAATGCCACGGTGGGCGCCGTCTCCTCCACTTCGGCGAACGGCACCATCCGCAACACCGATCCGCTGCTGACCGCCTCACTCACCCTCAGCCCAGCCTCGGGCACGACAACCTTCCGGGGCCTCATCCAGGACGGCGCCGGCTCCGCACCCCTGGCGATCGTGAAATCCGGCGCCGGCACCCAGGTGCTGACGGCAGCCAATACCTACTCCGGCGGCACGGCGATCAACGGCGGCACCTTGTTCGTCGGCAATTCCTCCGCGCTGGGCACGGGAGCGGTCACCATCGCCCATGGCGGCACCCTGGCGGGCGGCCAGGTCGTCACGGCCAATGCGATCTCGGTGAGCGGCACGCTCTCCGTGCGCACCGCCGCCGGTGCTCCCTCCTTTTTCTACACCGGCGCCGAGACCTGGAACGGTGGTGGCACGTATGACTGGAATATCACCGAGGCCTCTTCTTCCTTTTCCACCCTGATGATCAACGGCTCGCTCGCCCTGAACGGCACGGCAACGAACAAGTTCACCATCGCGCCGGATTCCGGCGGCCTCGCGGTGGCGAATTTCGATCCGTATGCGGACTATAGCTTTCCCCTGGCCTCGACCACGGGCGGCATCGTCGGCTTCGACCCGGCGAATTTCCGCTTCGACGTCTCGGCCTTCGATCCGGCGGCCGCGGACGGCAGCTTCAGCATTTCCAGCGATGGCAGCTCGCTCCAGCTCCTCTACGCCGGCGCCGCGCACCTCATCGACGCGCCTTACAGCACCACCACGCTTGGCGCGATCTCGACGCAACGATGGAAGGTCGAGAACGATGGCACGACGACACATGGCGAGGTCGACGCGGATTCCCCCTACGGCGTCTCGGGCGGCACGACGACCTTCCTCGGGGCATCGACCCTGCGGTCCAGCGTCGCCTCCGGGGTGGCCGGAGGGGCGCAGATTTTCCACGATACCTCCACCCTCCAGGCCGCCGCAGCCACCTCGGTCTCTTCGGGCACGCAAAATTTCTACGACTCGTCCTCGTTGAACATCAGCGCCGCACAGGCGCTTTCCTCTTCGACCGCCGCGAGTTTCCACGACCAATCCACGCTCACCTTCGCGTCGGGCTCGATCGGGGCGGGAGCCCAGAGCTTCCAGGACTCCTCGTCGCTCCAGGCGAGCGTCTCCGGCGCCGTGAATGGCGGCCAGCAGACCTTTGGGGGCGACTCGTCCCTGGTCGCCTCCGTGGATGGAGCGATCGTCGGGGGTTCCCAGACCTTCAACGACAATGCCCATCTCGACGCCAGTGTCACCGGGCCAGCCACCCAGGGAGCGATCGCCGGGGGCACGCAGGAATTCCACGGCACGGCGTATC
>Ga0310811_10005462_pt1 | contig 16074 bp, 18 predicted proteins | sample YCmetagenome_FD_207642 | JGI IMG/M metagenome (GOLD analysis project Ga0310811, IMG submission 207642) | Soil microbial communities from experimental microcosm in Duke University, North Carolina, United States - YC | ecosystem: Engineered > Artificial ecosystem > Soil microcosm > Unclassified ...
CGGTGGTTCCTCCAGCGCGTTCTGGTTCGCACGCGAGGACGGCAGCGCATTCTCAATCTCAGGGCGAAAACCGGTGCGCGATTTTGTGGCCGTCGTCCCGAAATGATAGTGGCTTGTCATCCTGAGGGAAGCGAAGGATCTCTGATCGGTCATCACGATTGCAACCAAACAGCGTCGAGATGTTTCGCTTCGCTCAACATGACAGCTAGTCTCTAGAGTTGTGAAAACATTTGGCAGGTTCAGATCTGGCAACGAATTCTTCTACGGCGAATTACGCGGCGATGAAGTGCATCGGCTGTTACAACCGTACTGGATTGAAGTTCAACTCACAGGCGAAACAGTGCCGCTGGCAACTCTGCAAATCGACGTTCCAGTCGCGCCATCGAAATTGGTCGCAGTCGGACTGAACTATGCGGATCACATCGCGGAGATGAAACGCAACGAAATCGGCGCGCCATTAATTTGGTTCAAGGCGCCGAGTTCGCTGCTGGCACACCACGGTGTAATCGAAATAGCGTTTCCCGAGCATCAGACTGATTTTGAAACTGAACTGGCTGTGGTGATCGGCTCGCATACCAAAGATGTCAGGGCAGAGGATGCACTCGATCACGTATTCGGTTACACGGTCGGCCTCGACATAACGGACCGCGATTTGCAAAAACAGGAGAAGCAATTTGGTCGCTGCAAATCGTTCGACTCGTACACACCGATAGGGCCATTCGTGTACGCAGATGCGGACGTGCGCGATGTGTCGATAAAATTGTGGCAAAATGGCGAACTGCGCCAGGGCACGCGCACGAGCCGCATGATCCATCCAGTTGCGCAGATTATTTCATTCGCCAGTCAATCGCTCACACTTTTGCCGGGCGATGTGATTCTAACTGGAACACCCGCCGGCGTGGGCCCGATTCAAGCCGGAGATCAATTGGAAGCAGAAATCGAAGGTTGGCCGCGCTTATGTAACAGCGTCGCGAACGCGCAAAAGATTTCGATTGGTGGCGGCGAAAGAACGGCGCCCAATACAATTTGAAAAGACTTGCCTACGTCCTTGCAGTGTAGATGTTTCGATTCAAAGATGAACCCTAGGGAAAGGGCAGCATCGCGGAAAAAAATGAAAAGTTTTGCTGGACTCTCAAACCAGACCTCTGCGATAACGGAAAACCTCGGAAAACCCGTACCGAATCGAACCGGTCATCAAACTCGTGCTTCAATTATGAAAACACTACTCACTATCTGTCTCTTTATTGTCGCGTTTGCGTTGGTTTCGTTCGCGCAAGTTCCGCCTCCGGGACAAGCGCCGCCGGCAACCGGTGGTACGAGTCCGGGTGCTCAGGCGCCGACGAATCCAGCAGCTGCGGCGCAGCAGCCGCCTGTCACAAACGTGCCGCCCGGACAGCAAGTGCCGCCTCCTGGACAACCCGGAGCGGTAGGACAACCGCCAGCTGGACAAGCTCCAGCAGTAGGCCAACCTGGAGCACCAGGCGCGGTGACTAGTCCGGGTGTAGCTGGCGCAACAAGTCCTGCTGCAGCAGCAGCCACGAGCCCTGCTGCCACGGTTGCAGCGACTCCGGAACAGCCTGCCGGTTTTTTGGGGGGTAACTGGTTAATCGATAAGTTTCACAAAGGCGGTCCGATAATGTGGCCGATTCTGATCGTCTCGATCGTAGCGCTCACCGTTGTGCTCGAGCGATGCATTTGGTGGGGCGGCCGCTGGTTCCGGCGAGATCCAAAACGGATCGAGAAAGTTTTCACCGCGATTGAAAATGGCGACACCGCCGAGGCATCGAGGCTTTCGCGCAGTTCCCGCGACCCTGTGCTGCGAATGCTTTGGAATGGTCTCAACCATCAGCACAGCTCGCTTGAGGCCGCGTTGCAGGTTGCCGCAGGCATCGAGATCAAGCGTGCCGGGCGCTTTCTTGTCGTAATGGATACGCTCGTGACGCTCGCGCCTTTGCTCGGTCTGCTAGGTACAATCACCGGTCTGATCAGGTCGTTCAGTTTTCTGGGCAACGAGGAACTCGCTGTGCAAGCCGTTACCGGCGGTATCGCGGAAGCGCTCATTGCGACGGCGTGCGGTCTGGGTATCGCGATTTTCGCGTTGATCCCGTTTAACTTTTTCACTTCTCGCGTGTCTAACTTGGAGTTTGAATTGCAAACCGCAGCCACCAATTTGGAAGTTATGCTCCAAGCCCACGGCGCAGAGCGACACGTTGCGATCGAAGGTACCACGCCCTCATCGGCAACGCGGTCTTCTATCTAGCAATTTAGTATGCGCGTAGCGTCACCCATTCCACACAAAAAAGCGCGGATCGAGATCATCCCGTTGATCGACATCATGTTTTTTCTGCTCGCCAGTTTTATGATGGTGAGCCTGAGTCAGGTCCACATGAAGGGAATCAAAGTGAATCTGCCATCAGGTGTTTCGGGTGAGGTGCAGACAAAACGCGAATATGTCAGCGTGTCGGTCGACAAGGATGGTCACTACTTCTTTGATAAGGATGAGGTCGCCGACACGGAATTGCTGAACCGCCTAAAGATGGCGCATCAATCGGCTCCTGACGCGAAGGTCTTTGTTCGAGGGGACAAGGATTCAGTCCACCTGAACGTTGCCCACCTGCTGGACCTTGTTCGCGCGGCTGGGTATTACAAGATTTCTTTCGAAATTAAGAGCGAATCGCTCAAAGCGGTTCCCGGATCAAAGTCTTGATATGGCGGAATCGCTGAAACAGACGGAAACGCGAGGCAGCCAGCTCATTTACCGGCCACCTCCGCGCTGGTATTTTTGGACGGCACTTGGCGCTGCCTTGGCGATTCACGTAACAGCCGTTGCGGTATCGCAGCGCCACGAAGCTCCTCCCGTGGATTTACCGCCTCAGCCGCCGCAAGTGGTGGAAGCGGTGCTGGCTCCGCCTGAATCGACTCCGCCGCCTGAAGACATTCCCATTCCCGAGCCTCCGCCTCCGCCGGAGATTCAACCGGAATTCGTTGAAGAGAGGACACCGCCACCGAAACAACAACAGACGCAGCAGAAATTCACGCCCATCAAGAGCCCGGGGCCGATGTCGATGTCGCGAGCCAAAGCGCTCGCTGTGTACGCGCCACGACCTCAGTACCCGTATGAGGCTCGTTCACGACATGTCACCGGCAGTGGCGTCATCGTTTGCACGGTGGACTCAGGTAGCGGCAGCGTCAGCGGCTGTAGTGTTTCGTCAAGCACTGGGAATTCCATTCTGGATAACGCCGCCACTAGTGCATTTCGCCAGTGGCGATTTAGGCCGGGAACAGTTTCCAAGGTTAACATTCCCATTACATTCACGATGACGGGGGCTTCGTACTAAACCCATGAGACTGTCCTCGCCAGTTCCGAAGAAACACGCGCGCATCGAGATCATTCCGTTGATCGATATCATGTTCTTTCTGCTCGCCAGTTTCATGATGGTGAGTCTGAGCCAGACTCACATGAAAGGCATTCGCGTCAATTTGCCGGCTGCGGTTGGGCCACCGCCGAGCGGGGTCAAGGATTTCGTCTCGATCAAAGTGCTGGAAGGAAACGCGGTATTCTTCGACAACCAATACGTGCCCGATGATCAAGTAATGCCGCGATTGTTCCAGCTGCACAGGGCCAACAAAGACATCAAAATCTCAATCAGCGCGCAGCCGATGGCGATGTATGGCGACGTCATTGGAGTCCTCGACAAAGTTCGGTCGGTTGGCATCACGAAAGTAGGATATCAGATTAGAGCAGCCGGCGGCGTGACTCAGACAGGCGGGCCGCCTCCTGCTCCTGCTCCTCCACCTCCTTCGCCTTAGCCGGCGAACTCAAGCCGTCTAAGTTTATCGGCTACTGCGCGAATCGCTTTTGCGCGATGGCTGATCGTGTTCTTCAATTCCTTCGGCAGTTGCCCGAAAGTCTGTTCGAATCCATGAGGAACAAAAATCGGGTCGTAACCGAATCCGGAATGGCCCCGTGCTGTATCGATGATTTTTCCTTCAACTGTTCCTTCAAAGGTTTCAAGGAGATCGCCGTTACGGGCCAGCGCTACGACACACCGAAATCGAGCGTGACGCTCGTCACCTAAACCACGAACGCATGCCAGTTCGCGAAGCACTTTATCGATGTTGTCCTGCTCCGTCGCGTTCGCGCCCGCGTAACGAGCCGAATAAATTCCCGGTGCACCGCCGAGGCCGGCAATCTCGAGTCCCGAATCATCAGCAATCACCAGAACTGGCAAGCGTCTTGAAGCGCCGAGAGCTTTGAGTTTCGCGTTTTCCTCGAAGGACGTTCCACTCTCGAGAATCTCCGGAATGTCGGGATGCGCTCCGAGATCGCGCACTAAAAACTCCGGTCCGAGAATATCCTGGATCTCTCGCGTCTTATGCCGGTTGCGTGTGGCGACTACAAGCTCGATCACCGTTCAAAGGAAATGTGGAAATCGGAAATAAGAGTAAATTCTAGTTTCTTTTCCTGGCTTCTGATTTCCTGATTCACCTGCAATGACTAGTGACCGCCGTAAACCCTATCCGTTCGACCGAATCGAGCCGAAATGGCAGGCCATCTGGGATGAGCGCCAGAGTTTCCACGCGCCGAACCCCGGTGAGAAAGGTTTCGACCCCGCGAAACCAAAATTCTACGTGCTCGATATGTTTCCTTACCCGAGCGGGGCCGGGCTGCACGTTGGTCATCCGGAAGGTTACACTGCCACCGACATCGTTGCGCGATATAAACGTTTGCGCGGCTTCAACGTCTTGCATCCGATGGGCTGGGATGCCTTCGGTTTGCCCGCAGAGCAATATGCTATTAAAACGGGTCAGCATCCGGCGATCACCACGCGTGAAAACGTGGCGAAGTTCAAGAGCCAATTGAAACGCATCGGTTTCTCATACGATTGGCATCGCGAGATCAACACTACCGACCCGACGTATTACAAATGGACACAGTGGATTTTTCTCCAAATTTATAATTCCTGGTTTAACCCGCAGACAAATCGAGCCGAGCCAATTTCCACCTATAGCGGAACCGATCCCGACAGTGTTCGTCTCGCTTATGTCGCTGATGTTGCAGTCAACTGGTGCCCCGGGCTTGGCACAGTTTTGGCGAATGAAGAAGTTGTCGACGGCAAGAGCGAGGTTGGCGGGTTTCCGGTCGTGCGAAGGCCAATGCGGCAATGGATGTTGCGTATCACTGCCTTTGCCGAGCGCTTGCTTGAAGGGCTCGAGGCCTTGGATTGGCCCGGGGGAATCAAACTGCTTCAGCGTAACTGGATTGGTCGCAGCGAGGGGGCGGAGATCGATTTCAAGATTGAAAATTTAGATCACCAGATTCGCGTTTTCACTACGCGGCCTGACACGCTTTACGGCGGCACATTCCTAGTGCTCGCGCCGGAACATTCATTGATTGATTTGATCGTGACCGAGGAGCAGTGGCCCGCAGTGCGCGAATATCGCGAGCGCGCGGCGCGTAAAAGTGAGCTGGAGCGGGTCGATCTGTCGAAAGAAAAAACCGGCGTGTTCACTGGCGCGTACGCGATTAATCCCGCGACCAACAACAAGATTCCCATCTGGATCGCCGATTACGTGCTGCTTGGCTATGGGACCGGAGCGATAGGTGGCGTGCCGGCGCATGATCAACGCGATCTGGAATTCGCGAAAAACTTCAATTTGCCGATCGTCGTGGTTGTTCAGCCAACAGCGGATGAGCCGGCACTCGGGTTCACCGGCGAGGGTATAGCCATTAACTCGCCGATCATTAACGGCCTAACGACTGCTGAGGGGAAAAAGAAGATTACCGCATGGCTCGAAGAACGCGGCCTCGGTAAACGCGCAATCAATTACAAACTGCGCGACTGGTTGTTCTCGCGTCAGCGATACTGGGGCGAGCCCTTCCCGATCGTGTGGGAGAACGGCAAACACCGCGCATTGCTGGAAACAGAATTGCCACTCGTTCCGCCGTCCCTCGACGACTACAAACCGACCGGCACCGGCGAACCGCCGCTGGCCAAAGCAAAAGAGTGGATCCGTTACTCCGACACAGCGATGCGCGAGCTCAACACGATGCCTCAGTGGGCAGGTTCATGCTGGTATTACATGCGCTTCTGCGATCCACACAACAACCGACGATTCGTTGGCGCAGACGCGGAGCGTTACTGGATGGGCGGCGATAAACCTGGCGGCGTGGATTTATATGTCGGCGGAACAGAGCATGCGGTTTTGCATCTGCTCTACGCTCGGTTCTGGCAAAAAGTGTTGTTTGACCTCGGTTACGTTTCGAAGCCCGAGCCGTTCCAGCGGTTGGTGAACCAGGGAATCATACTCGGCGAGGATAATCAGAAAATGTCGAAATCGCGCGGGAACATCGTAAATCCTGACGACGTGATTGATCAGCACGGCGCGGACGCATTTCGCTGCTACGAAATGTTTATGGGACCGCTCGAGCAAATGAAACCGTGGAGCACCCACGGGGTCGAAGGCGTGGCGCGTTTTCTTGCGCGCGTCTGGCGCTTGCTGATGACTGAAAACCAGGCAGGCGAATGGGAATTATCGAAAAAGATCAAAGCCATCGATGGCACCAAGTCCCAGGAAAAGTTGCTGCATGCGACAATCAAAAAGGTGACGGAGGATATTGAATCGTTCTCCTTTAACACGGCCATTTCGCAGATGATGATTTTCGTGAACGCGTTTACGAACGTCGACGCGATACCGTTATCAGCGATGCGGACGTTTCTGAGCCTACTAAATCCATTCGCTCCTCATATTTCGTCCGAGCTCTGGGAGAGATTGAACGGCGAATTTGGCGGTGCCCCCGGAAACATTACCGAACAATCATGGCCGGGTTACGATCAAGCTTTGCTAATTGAAGACGAAGTTGAAATCGTCATTCAAATAAACGGCAAGCTTCGTGATCGGATTAAAATGCCGATTGTGTCTAGCGACGAGGAACTTAAAACAGCCGCGCTGTCGAACCCCAAAGTTCAAGACCGGATCGCCGGGAAGGCGGTTCGCAAAGTCATTGTCGTTCCAAAAAAGCTCGTCAACATCGTCGTTACTTGATTGAGTCAGCGACATGTTGAAGGAATTCAAAGAATTCGCGGTCAAGGGCAACGCAATTGATCTCGCTGTCGGCGTCATCATCGGCGCGGCTTTCGGAAGCATCATTACTTCGCTGGTGAAAGATATTCTGATGCCTCCGATAGGCTTACTTACCGGCGGGCTCGATTTTTCGAACAAGTTCATTGTGTTAAAACCAGGCGCGGATGGGATGACTAATTTCTCGACTCCGACAGACGCACTAGCTCACAAGGCGATCACATGGAACTACGGCAATTTTATTACGCTTGTGATTAACTTCGTCATTGTTGCGTTCTGCATCTTCCTTGTCGTAAAAGCAGTCAACAAGATGAAGCGCCCGGCGCCGAACGCCGCGCCGGTGGCAAAAGATTGTCCGGCGTGTGCGATGACTATCCCGATCAAGGCTACACGGTGCCCACATTGCACTACCGAATTGACGCAAACCGCGTTGAGGTAAGCTGCTAAAGCGATGGTGCGGGTGGGCCGGCAATCACGGTTCAGTTGTGCGGCTCAGGAATGGTATCCTAGGGAATTTCCGTAAAAATCGCTTGCCGCCGCCTACACGCCCTGCTATTAAACGCGAAACGCCGATGCCTAGATGCCTTAACCTAGCGCTCGCGGGAGCTTTAGCTTGCCTCATTGCAGGCTGCGCGACGCAATCACCCACACCGACTGTTACCACTGGTCAACGCATTCCACAGGTGCGCACCACAGCGTACACACAACACGAAGGGGGAAGCGGGGCTCACAACGCAGTCGGCACGTATCTTTCCGGCCGGCACGTTCTAAGTGCAGCTTCAGATTGGTCGCGATACCCGCTCGGGACGCGCTTTCGCCTCGTTGAGAGCAGCGAGGAGTACGTGATCGACGATTATGGGAATGCGCTGGTCGGCACCGGCACTATCGATCTTTATAAAGGCAGCCGATCGGAGGTAAGAGATTGGGGCGTCCGGTATGTCGACATCGATATTTTGCAATGGGGTTCGGAGGAAGAAAGTTTGAAAGTCCTTGCACCGCGTTGCAAACACAATTGCGTTCGGAAGATGGTCGCAGCTCTCCAAAAGAAGAAGAGCAAAGCCGTCGCGCAAAATTCTCCCCGCACTTCGGTTTCAAATTAGCAACAGGCGCCGAGCGGGCCACCGCGATAGCCAGCGCTAACCCGGCGAGTTGCTTTTGATTTACTGCAGATCACACTGCATTTTTCCCACCAATGAAAATCTTTGTGGTTGGCGGCGCAGGGTACATCGGGAGCGTTTGTTCCGAGCTCTTGCTGAATGAGGGGCATGAAGTTGCCATTTTCGATAACTTGAGTGAAGGCCATCGAAGCGCCATTGATTCGCGGACGCATTTCATTGAAGGCGATCTCGCGGATCGCCAGCAGATCGAGGTTGCCCTTTCCACTCAGCGCCCGGACGCGGTGATGCATTTCGCCGCGAATGCGCTGGTTGGTGAATCGATGCAGAACCCGTCGAAATATTTCCGGAATAATGTTTGCAATGGATTGAATTTGCTCGACGCGATGGTCGCGGCTGGGGTGCGGCGGATCATCTTTTCGTCCACATGCGCGCTTTTTGGTCCCCCCGATCGCTTGCCAATCGATGAAACGGCGCAGCCGCGTCCCATCAGTCCCTACGGCGAATCCAAACTCGCGTTTGAAAAAATTTTGCGCTGGTATGACGAAATTCATGGAGTGAAATTTGTTTGCCTGCGGTACTTCAATGCTTCAGGCGCAAGCGAGAAATTCGGAGAGGACCATCGACCGGAGACGCATCTTATTCCGGCGGTGCTGCAGGTGGCGCTCGGTCAAAAACCCAATGTCGACATTTACGGGACCGACTACGACACACCGGATGGAACCTGTATTCGCGATTACATTCACATTCTTGATTTGGCCAAGGCGCACATTCTGGCTCTCGGCGAATCCGCCAGCGGCTGTTACAACCTCGGTACAGGCGGCGGTTCGAGCGTTCGAGAAGTGATAGAGTCGTGCCGCAAAATCACTGGACGAAAAATCGACACGATCGAAAAACCACGCAGACCGGGCGATCCGCCCCGGCTGATCGCGTCTTCAAAGAAAATCCAGAAGGAACTTGGCTGGCAACCGCAATTCCAATCCATCGACGCAATTGTCGAGAGCGCCTGGAAATGGCATCAAAAGTTTCCTCGCGGCTACGAAAATTAACGCAGGAGTGGTGCTGCTGTAGAATCCGCTATCCTCAGCGGAAATTCGCAGCGGCGCTGCAGTGAGATTTTGCGTCGAGGACAGCGCACACTACAGCCAGCGCCCTCGTGAGTAGAACTAGCTAAACACCAGGCTCGCCAGAGCTGCTTCAACCGTCGCGATTTCAAGATCCTTAAGTTTCCTGCTGGGCGACCTGAGAACTCGCACGTTCTCATTCTGTGGCGCCCAAACATCTGGATCGGTCGGGCCAAACAGGAGAATGCAGTTTGCGCCGGCCGCTGCAGCCAGATGCGAAATTCCACTGTCGTGTCCGATAAATGTTGCACGCTGAAGGATACCGGCCAGGGAAGGCAATGGCAGATTCCTGGCGAACCGGACGTTTCGATTCTTCCATTCGCGTTGTAATTCATTGGTCTGAGCTTCGTCAGCCTCGCCTGAGATCACCGCCAAACTGTTGGTGTTAACGAAATGACTTGTTGACGAGAACAGGCCAACCCAATTTTCCAATGGCCAGTTCTTTTCATGACTGCCGCTGCCCGGGTGTATCGCGATAATCGGTTGTAGCAGCGACGCCAGAAATTGCCTGGCAAACTCGCGATCTTCTACTGAAGGAAAGACTCTCTCGGTAAAATCGACAACGCTAATTCCCAGTTCCTCGATCGGTTGCGCAAGCTGCCGTGAGGCGTGTCCCGCGCTTTCCAGGATGCGTGCAGGTCCGCAAATTACGTTTTCAACGCCACATCGACGCAAATTTGTTTCGAAGATCTGGTCGGGGTCGTAGAGGTAACTGATGATGATATCGAAGCTCGCGAAATATTCCGTCAATTCTGCGGGCAGTTCCGAGTTGCGCGCGAAAAATCTGGCCAGCAGTCCGTATTCGATCGACTGCACTGCTTGCGCATAGAATCGATTCTCCGCGAGCACTGCAATGTGCTTGTACCCGAGAATCTCGATGTGCGCCTGCGGCCGGGCGTCACGAAGCGCTTTGAGCGCCGGTAAAGTGAGAATGAAATCGCCGATTGCGCCGCCGCGGATCACCAGAATGCGATTCATCTATCTTGTGTAATGACGGCACTACGGGCCGTGTTCATGAATCGGAACTCCGCCGAAGCCGGGCAACTCCGGCGGTACAGCGAACGTTCTTTAGTATTGCGTAAACGCGAACCTGAGAATCACGCAGCCGTAAACCAGCACTATGGCATGCAGGCAGCGCCAGCGAAAAACACTGCGAGCGCCCCAATTAATTTGATCGCGAAGGACGTACGGAATCGCTACCCAGAATAAGCCTGCGATGATCAGTAAGTAAGCAAATACCGTCACGAGCAAGCGGCTGGTCTCGTAGCGCAAAAACGCGGCGTCAAGGAGTGGTTCCGCTACGAGCAAACAGAGAATCCCGAGCGCGCGCACCGCGAGGAATTCATCGACGAAAAACACGGCGAGCAGGTAACCAACTGGTAGGGCAATCAGGAGAGGACGACGAAACCCGGCGAATTCGCCCATCTGTATAGTGGCGAGCAACCACATGGTCCAAGCCAGGCAAATAGTGAGCAGCACAATTCCGGCAACCCGAGAGCGCGGAAACTGTTTCGCGAGTTGCGCGAAGTCTGGTTTCACCAACCCGAGCACGCCGACTACAACGAGAAACGCGCCAGCGATTATTCCTGCTGTATGCAAAGAGAGATGGTAAATCATGCTTCGAACTCCACTGATCGCGTGTGAGTTTGGATACGGTGGCGCAAGTTTTCAACTTGCGATTGAACATGTGCTACTCCCGCAGGGGCATCCCGTACAGGCTGAAACCGTTCGCGCGCACAACTCGGACATTCACAAGCTCCCCAACAAGTTCCTCGGTTTCGCCTGTTGGTCGTTGTTTTCGCCAAGGCGGAAACACGACGATTTTGTTTGTGCGGGTTCGCCCCGTCAAACGTGCGCTGTTTGTTTTGCTGGGGCCTTCGCAAAGCACTTCCACCTCGCTTCCAACCAGGCGCTCGAGAATGCGGCGATTCGATTTGTTTACTACGTCGAGCAAATCCTGGTTGCGCGCTTGTTTCACGTGTTCGTCGATTTGATCTGACATTTCCGCGGCCGGGGTGTCGCGCCGAGGCGAATAACGAAATACGAAAGCATTATCGAACTCGATCTCCTCGACCAAATCGCGTGTCTGCCGGTAGTCATGGTCGGTCTCGCCCGGGAACCCCACGATGACATCAGTTGTGATCGCAATGCCGTTGCGGACCCGTCGAATTCTCCCGACAAGATCGATGTATTTTTCTGCGGTGTATGCGCGGTGCATGGCTTTAAGGATTTTGTTCGATCCAGATTGCAACGGCAGATGAACATGTTCGGCAAGTTTCGGCAGTCGGGAGATTGCGTCGATCAAGTCGTCGCGGAAACCGATTGGGTGAGGGGAAGTGAAACGAAGTCGCTCAAGGCCTGCAATCTCGTGAACTGCTTCGAGCAACTGCACGAAGGGCGACTTGTTGTGCACCTTCGGAAATTCATGGCGACCATAAAGATTAACGATTTGGCCCAGAAGCGTGACTTCTTTGACGCCGCGCGAAACCAGATCGCGCACTTCGCCTACGATGTCGCCGATAGAGCGGCTTCGTTCCTCGCCGCGCGTCTGCGGCACAATGCAGAACGTGCAGCGCATGTTGCACCCTTGCATAATAGAGACAAAAGCCGTCGCCTGCCTGGGCTTCAGTTGCTGATCGCGAATGGTCGATTGCGAGCCGGCTTCTTCATCAACATCAAGGATCGAAAATTGGAGATCATCCATCGCGCCATTTTGGTAGGGCGCGATCGCCTGGCGCGCCGCCTTCTTCGCCACCAACTCGTCAACGTGATCGGCCACGCGGTGAAATTTTTGTGTGCCAACGACAAGATTAACGTGCGGCAAGTCTTTTAGCAGCGAAGCGCCGCTCGCCTGCGCCATGCAGCCGAGGAAGCCGAAAACCATGTGCGGCTTTTCTTTCGCCAGTTGTCCGAGCATTCCCATCTTGCCGAGGGCTTTTTGGTCAGCCATGTTGCGCACGCTGCATGTGTTCAGAAGCACAATATCGGCTTCCGACTCATGCCCGACCCGCTCGTAGCCGCGTGCCACGAGCGAATGCGCGACCTGTTCGGAGTCGCGCTCATTCATCTGGCAACCGTAGGTCTTGAGGAAGAATTTCGGCATCGAGATGGAAATGATACACGCTCGATTCGCGTGCGCTACAGAACACATCATTAACACCGGCCTTGAGGCGGGTCGATTCCGGCTGCGAAGGTCCGTTAGCCATTTCAAGGCCTTCTCCACGCACACCGCTATAACCGCACGCCTTCTAAACGTGACGGGGAAAGCCGTTAAGGCTACGCGGCGAGGGAGGCGTAAGCACCCGGTTAAAGCCCGGTGTAAATGAAATGATCTGATTTCGCTCAGTCATGTGGTTCGTGACAATCCATGCGATCGTGCCTTAAATCTGGAATGTCTCAAACCAACGATAGCGCGGCGGCGATCGGGATTATCGGGGGCAGCGGTCTGTACCAGATGGAAGAATTGCGGAATAAGAGTGAACACAATATTGACACACCGTTTGGAGCGCCATCAGACGTATTGGTGGGTGGAAAACTAGCCGGGCGCCAGATCTATTTTTTGCCCCGGCACGGTCGCGGCCATCGGATTCTGCCGCACGAAATAAATTTCCGCGCAAACATTTACGCTCTTCGTTCGTTGAATGTCCGCTGGATCATTTCAGTGGCTGCCGTCGGCAGCTTGCAGGAAAAGTACGCGCCGCGAGATCTGGTCTTACCTTCGCAGTTTTTCGATCGCACCAGTCAACGCACGGTGCATACATTTTTCGGTGAAGGAATTGCCGCACATGTTGGATTCGCCGAACCGATCAGCGCAAACCTGCGCAATCTTGTGGCTGAATCGGCCAGATCACTGGGCTACACCGTTCATAACGGCGGCACTTACGTGAACATGGACGGGCCGGCCTTCTCGACGCGTGCGGAATCTGAATTCAATCACCGTAATGGGTTCGACGTGATCGCCATGACCAACCTTCCAGAGGCAAAGCTGGCTCGGGAAGCGGAGATCGCATTCACGACCATGGCCATGATCACTGACTACGATTCCTGGAAAATCGAAGAAGAACCAGTCTCGGCTGAAATCGTTCTTAGTCATTTGTTAGCAAACGCAGAGACCGCGCGCAGAATGATCGCAGACGTTGTTCCGCGAATTCCGAACGAGCCGAACTGGCCGGAACATTCCGCGTTGGACACCGCCCTGGTCACTGACCGGAAGTTATGGCCCGAGGCCACAATTCAAAAGCTGCGACCGATATTGCGGCGGTTCCTCGAAAAATAGGCACTTCAATGTGCGCCACGGCGCGTGACCTGCTCGCTGTGAATTGCGATCGCGCGGCAGGGGCTTCGTGAGTTGGCTTCGCGATCACCAACAATTGAATTTCGAGGCGAGGCGGTTGAGAATCACAACATGAAAACGCGTTGCTTCGATCACATCGATTTACGGGTGACAAACATGGAAGCGGCAACAAAGTTCTACGCAAGAATTCTGCCGCAGCTTGGATTTGTTCACGAGAGTCCCGGCGACGATTACCATACGTTTTATGCGGGCAATGGTGAACGGCCGTTGGAATTTTTCTGCCTCAGTGAGGACAAGAACCATCGTCCCAACGCCACACGGATCGCGTTCTGGGCAGACACGCGCGAAGAAGTGGATCGGATTGCGAAATTCGTGCACGACGCCGGCGGGAAAAATATTGAGGGTCCCGAAGTTTGCGAAGACTACAGCCCAGGTTACTACGCCGTGTTTTTTGAGGATCCCGATGGCAACAAACTCGAACTTTGCTGCCGCGAGAAACCGGTGTTTTCCAGTTAACCTGTAGAGGCCGTAGTCCAGGCTACGAGCATCGCGATTGGCAGGCGACACATCTGCCGTTACACTTCGGAAGTGCCCGACTCACGAACGAAGAACGCGGCGCACCACGAACCTGCCATTTTGCAGGGTGCGCGTCGTGTTCGCTATCTCAAGTTGATCGCGCTTTTCAAAATCGGCAAGGGCGCGCTGCTGCTTTTGGCGGGTGCTTCACTGCTTTTTCTGAACACGCGGGGTCGTTGGATGGATGCGTTGTCGAACTGGACCGCGGATGAAATCCTACTCGAGCACAGCCGCACCGTCGCCTGGCTGCTCCACAAACTACAAGCCGTGCTCGCGGATGGCGCCGTGAAGGCGACGGGTTTTTTGGCGCTGTTTTATGCGGCAGTTCTTTTCACGGAGGGCATCGGTGTTTACATGCAGCAGCGCTGGGCGGAGTTGCTTATGATTTTCGCAACAGCCAGCCTGATCCCAATTGAGCTGCGGCATCTCTGGCATCGGCCGGGTTTCGTCGGCGCCGTGATATTGGTGGCGAACTGTTTCATCGTCTGGTTTTTATATCGCGTGCTTAAACGCGAGAAACCCGAACCCCAAATCGCGCCTGACCGCGAACTTGTCGAGACCATTTAGTTGCGTTGGTTTGTTGCGATCGCCGACACACTCGGCACGGTGACGAGTGTCGAATACTTTAGCGGGAACACGGGGATCTGCTGCCCATGCAAAGACCGAGCGTTGATGACGACCTGACTTTGCTGACGGACGTCGGCAAAACTGAAGCGATCGTTGTCGAGGTGCTCGACAATCCGACTACAGAAGAGGGAGTTTTACTTAAGGTGATGACGCGCGGCCCGTTCGAGCAAGGCCAGCAGGTCTGGATCGTTGATAATGACCGGTCAAAAGTCGGAGCGACTGTTGAGAAAGTTCTCAAGCAAACCATCGATAGCGAGGTGACGCTATCGACCGTGCTGCCGGCATAGCTGTAATCCCGGTGGATGGCCGCGGCTCCCGCAGTGGCCGAGTGGCGCTACAGTTCGCTGCTTTTTAGAAGAACTGCACCGGCGCGTTTCATTTCGTCGAGAGCGCGGTGGATGTCGCCGGGCTCCAGGTCGATTCCGCGGCAGCCGTCGACAATCACATTTGTGTTTAAGCCAAGGTGGCGAGCGTCGAGCGCACTGTATTTGACGCAGTAGTCTAACGCCAGGCCCATAAGGTAGATGTCTTTGATCGATCGCTCCTCCAGATAACCAGCGAGTCCGGTGTGCCTTCGATGGGCGTTGTCGAAAAAGGTGCTGTAACTATCAATGTTTCGCTCGGTGCCTTTGTGGAAAACATGAGCGACGCGGCTGGTGTCGAATAACGAAGCGAACTCGGCGCCGGACGTGTTCTGAACGCAATGCACCGGCCAAAGAATTTGTGCGATTCCATCGAGAATGATGCGATCACCGGGCTTTTTGCCTGGGTGATTTGCTGCGAAGCTGCCGTGGTCGGCCGGATGCCAATCTTTGGTCGCGACAACGAGATCGAAGCGCGACTGCAATTGATCTGCAAGCGGGATGACCTCGTCACCGTGCGGCACGGCCAACGCGCCGCCTGGCAGAAAATCATTCTGAAGATCGACGAGGATCAGCGCGTTCATTCCGAATCGGTGTCATTGTGAGAGAAGCGAAGAATCTCGGATCAATTTTGCATCCATCGTTAACAGAAGTACACCAGAGATGTTTCGCTTCGCTGAAGATGACAGCGCCATTTTTGAGATCACTTCTTGTCATTCAAACTGCTGCCGAACGCGCGTTATTGATTGCGACCTTAGCGTCTGTAGTGATTGTTCGAGCCCAATTTTGTAACGCGCCGGATGGTTCAGCTGCAAAACCTCGGGAGGCGCGCAACTGAGCTGTTTACGCAGGTGCATGCGCGCCGCCTCAATGCTCGGCGGTTCGTAAACAAA
>Ga0310811_10005463_pt1 | contig 16073 bp, 15 predicted proteins | sample YCmetagenome_FD_207642 | JGI IMG/M metagenome (GOLD analysis project Ga0310811, IMG submission 207642) | Soil microbial communities from experimental microcosm in Duke University, North Carolina, United States - YC | ecosystem: Engineered > Artificial ecosystem > Soil microcosm > Unclassified ...
GCTGGACCCCCACTTGTCCATCATCCAGCCCTGGACCATGCCCACCATGCCGCCGACCTGCAGGCAGGTGCTGATCAGGATGGCGATGGCGACCGAGACCCCCAGGGATGCGATCTGGGTCGGCAGCCAGTTGGTCATCAGGAACAGGTCGAGCAGGCTGCAGAACACCAGCAGCCACAGCAGGAGCGTCTTGCGGGCCCGGCCGTCCCGGAACAGGGCCGCCACCGACATCCGCGCCGTGGAGTGGTCGTCGAGCACGAAGCGGGCGTCGGCCGGCAGCGAAGGGTCTATCCGGCGCATCAGCTCGGCCACCTTCGCCTGCTTGCCCTCCCGCGACGCGAGGAAACGGACCGATTCCGGCAACAGGAGCAGAATCGCCGGCGCCAGCGCCAGCGGCAGGACGCCGCCGACGATGAAGACAGAATTCCAACCCAGGGCTTCGACGATCCGCGCCGCGGTCAGTCCTGCGGCGATCGAGCCGCCGATGAAGCCGTTGAACATCATCACCACCATCAGCGAGCGGATGCGGCGGGGCGAATATTCCGAGGTCATGGCGATGGCGTTTGGCATGGCCCCGCCTATGCCCAGGCCGGTCAGGAACCGGGTCAGGTACAGCATCTCCACCGAGGTCGAGGCCGCCATCCCCAGGCTGCCCAGGCCAAACAGCACCATGCAGCCGAGCAGGACGGGCTTGCGGCCGATCCGGTCGGCCACGGGAGCCACGATCAGGGCGCCCAGCATCAGGCCGAACAGGCCGAGCGAAAAGAACAGGCCCATCGCGTTGTGGCCGAGGTGGAACGCCTTGGCCACCGCCGGCGCCACGAATCCGGCGTTCTGGGCGTCGAAGCCCTCGACGAAGGCCAGCAGGGCGCACAGGACGACGATCGTCCTCTGGTAGCCGCCGATAGGTCGGCGATCGATGACTTCGGAAATTCCAACCGTGCCGGCGGCCATGAATGGCTCACTCCCTGATTTTGGTCGAACCGTGCGCCAGTTCTCCGTCGATGTCAGCTCGGTAGCGGCTCTGGTGGCGACGTAGCGGTCTTAGAGCCGTTGATAAGGCGCCGGGGCCTTCAGGCTTTTAGCGGCAGACCTATGGCGCTCGTTCCTCTGAGGCCCGCTACCGACCCTTGGCGGAACTTGGAAAGATCCGCACTTCGGCTCTGGCTGAGGTGGCGGTGCAGGCGGATCGGCCATCGCAAGTGGCATGCGGAACTGACCTGACAAAACCGCCGCCTCATGCTTCGTAGATGGTGCGATGCCTGCCGTGCGGTCACGGCCTAGCTCACTAACAGGCCCCCGCCTGCCGCGCACCGTAAGCCGCTTGACTCACTGTGTATTTGCTCCCAGCACTCGAAGACAGTTGCTGTGTGAGACCATCACAGGAGAAGCCGGATATGCTCAGGTAATGCTTCGCAGACTTAACCGCATTCTCGTTCCAATCGACGTCGAGACTATCAACTGCTGCGGTGGCATCGGCCTCGCCATAAACATCTCCAGCACTCGATAAAAGTTGCCGAATCAGTCCGTCCCGCGAGAAGCCCGCGATGCTGAGATACTGCTTCGCAGACCTGACGGCATTCTTCTGGGGGCCCGTCAAATTTGCCGGCTCTTCGGGCGCGGTTGCCGTGGCCGTAGGTGAGGCCGCCTGGTTCGGAGCGCTTGGCACTGCTGGTGAGTTATTCGAACCACTCGCGATAGCGAAAAGACAGCCATCCGAGGCCCAGCACTCGGGCGAGCATCGAATAACCGGCCTTCAGCAGGAACCACGAAAAGACGACCGGCAGGAGCAATATCCCGATGCCGAGTCCCGCCCCAACCTTACGCTCCTCCTTCTTAGCTGCAGCCGTCGCTTCCGTCATCTCGGCCCCCCAAGCGGCCAATCAATAGAGGAGCCCAGCTTAGCCCTAGGACGCGGCGTTCTTCCACTTCATTTCACCACTTAGGCGTGCGCGGCACGACTTGGCAACCACAGCTTGGGCCGCCGAAAAGACCCAACTCCCGCTCCTTTTCGGCATCCGCCTCGTAGGCGGATTTGGCCCGTCTGCTAACTGGCCACAGGCAGAGGTCCGCTCGTGACCCGTTGCGGACGAACAGACGAAGAGCTTAGCTGCCGCATGATAGAGGTGCGCTCGTACTCCGAACCCGACTTTCCCCGCATCAAAGAGCTGTGGGAGGAGGTGTTTCCAGGCGATCCGCCTTGGAACCGGGCGGAGGTCGCAATCCCCGCCAAGTTGGAGGTCCACCCCGAGCTATTCCTCGTTGCCACCAACGATGGCCAGCCAATCGGCACTGTCCTGGCGGGATATGACGGTCATCGCGGCTGGCTCTACGCCGCTGCAGTCAGCCCTCGACATCGGCGGAAAGGTGTTGGCGCCGCACTTGTGCGCGAGGCTGAGCGCCGTCTTCGAGCGCTCGGATGCGGAAAGCTCAACCTTCAGGTCCGCGCGACCAATGACGCTGTAGTCGGGTTCTACCGGGCGCTCGGCTACGACGTTGAGGAGCGCGTGAGTATGGGGAAGCGCCTGACCAACTAGGGCGGAATGACCACTTTCCGCGTCGAGGCCAATGGCCGCTCCTGACCCATCTCCGAAGTTCGGAAGGTCCGCTACGGGAATGTTCAGACGACGGGCGCGCCGCTCATCCGGGGGTCGACGATCTGGTGGACGACGAGCACACCGAGCATCGTGAGCCCCGACGCCAGGACAACCACGACGAGTGGAATAGGAAGGCCGAGAACAAGGCCCGCCGCGCCAAATCCCGCCCAAGACAGCCCGGCCCACCCGAGGAGCAGCTTGCCCCACCAGTACGGCCGTCGCGCCAGATACGCTAAGGCGACGAAGAGCGCCCCCAGCGGAACAACAGCCGCTGATTTGGCGACGGCCATGAAGGCCCGCAGATCCGGGGACCCCTGGAGGCCGGCTGAAGCCAGGAAAGCCTCCATCAGCGCTCCCGACATGGCCACCCACGCCACCGCCAGCACCGGCAGCAGGGCAAGCGCATAGGCGGAGCGTACGAGCCTTCCTCCGCTCGGCCTAATGCCTTGTGGGGCGGAATCCGGCGCGACGGTCGTGACAACGGGCGCCGGGCCGAACCGCCAGAACCAGATTACCCAAAGTGCGCCGAGCGGAAGGGCGGCGGTGAGCCGGAGGCCTAGTTCAGGGCTCCAGCCAAACGAAAACGTGAAGAGGGAGAGCAGCAGCCACAGCCACTTCCGCCGGAACTTGGCTGAACGGAAGATCAGAACGACGGCCGAGACCCAGACGGCGAACGATGCCGCTGCTGCGAGCCACATCCATGGCGGAATCGCCGCAAGTAGTCGCGACATCAGCCCCTCCCCTGTCCCTTTGATAGATTAGGAGAAGCCGCGAGTTCTCCGCAAGGCGCTCGAGGTCTGTCAGCTTGCGAAAGGGCTCAAGCCGCCTCCTCTAGTGGCACCGGAGCCAACGTCCGCTCCTGACCCAAAGCGGACGTAGCCGGGACGCTGGCGCCGGAACCCAGAGTGATCAGTTAAGGCGCAGCTTTGCTTCGACACCATCGGTAAACCTGGCCGCCAGCGCGGAAGGCCATGGTGCTCTGAACCTCGATGTCTTCGCTGCGTCTGAAGCTCCCGCCGAACCTCACGTTCTCGCAGGTCTCAGTGAGCGTATAGGTCTTTCCTCGGCGCATAACACCGTGGGCCGTGCAGCGATCCTGCTGGTTGTTTATTCCCCCAGCACCGCCCCAATAGGACAGCGTGTCGGCGTTTGAAGCGTCCTTGCAGGAAGCTTCGGCACGGACATAGAGGCCAATTTTCAGGGGCAGGCGATCCGCAGCGAGCGCCATACCGGCCGCTCCGAGCAGAGCTGCGGTCAAAGCGGTTCGGATCGAGCCAGAGCGAACGGAGATCAGGATCGACATATCGCATCCAGTTTGGACGAAATCACTGACTATGTCCGCTCCTGACCCGGAGCCGACCCATGGCCAAGCTCCTTCCGAAATTACTGACTTCCGTTCGTTTTGCTAAGTCACCACCGCGGCCCTACGGCCTGGCGATCACGCTCGCGCTGGCGGCGGCCGTCCCGCCCGCCAGGGCCTGCCCTCCGGCGGGGACTCCGTTGGCGTTCAGGACGGCGGCGGCGATGTCGGCGTAGTCCTGGTCCGAAAGCGAGCCGGCCTGGCCAGGGGGCATCTTGTCGTGGAGGTAGGTGAACAGGGCGCCGACGCTTTTGCCGGTCCAGCCGAACAGGAACTCCGGCCCGGTCAGGGACGGCGCGCCCGGACCGCCGGCGAAATCCGCCCCGTGGCACAGGGCGCAGTTGTCGGCGTAGGCCTTGCCCCCCCTTGCCGCCTGGTCGGCGGTGTAGGCCCCCGCGCCCTGGGCCAACCCCGGACCGGCGGCAGCCATGGCCGCGGCGAAGGCGGCGAAGGCCCGCCATCCGAAAGCGGCCCGTATGCAAACCCTCATCGCAAACCTCATGGACTGGGCCGGCGCGGTGAAACGCCGCCGCCGGGACGCACCTTCGACCGCGGCGCTCGCGGTCGCCTCACCCCTCAAGGGCCGCCCATATTCACACAACATTCTCACTATTTGAAATTGCTGGGCAATTCCACTCCAGAACTTCGCCAAAGATGCGAAACTCCCCCATTTCCGCACCGGCGATGTAATGTTAGTGGCTACACGCGCGCGGCTGTCGGCCCCGCACATTCGGGGTGCATGGTGAAAAGCGGCGACCGGCTTCTCAGCGTCCTTTGGCTCTTCTCGACCGAGCGATCCGTGCTCGAGGTCGAGGAGATCGCCCGCACCCTGCATATCTCGCTCAGCACCGCCTACCGCTACGTCGGCCAACTCTGCGAATCCGGATTCCTGGCCCCGATGGGGTCGCTGGGCTATGCGCTCGGCCCGGCGATCATCGAGCTCGACCGCCAGATCAGGCTGGCCGATCCCCTGGTCCAGTCGGCCGCGCCGGTGCTGCGCCGCCTGCTCCAGGACGTGGACCCCGCCGCGACCGTCCTGCTCTGCCGCCTGTATCGCGACCAGGTGATGTGCGTGGCCCAGAACCCGGGTCGGAACGCCCGCATCGGCATCAGCTACGAGCGCGGCCGGCCGATGCCGATGCTTCGCGGCGCTCCGTCCAAGGCCATCCTCGCCCACCTGCCCAGTCGGGCGGCCGAGCGGCTGTGGGTGGCCCAGTCGCCGGAGCTGCGCCATAGCCAGGGCGACTGGAAGGCGTTCCGCGCTCACCTGACCAAGATCCGCAAGGCCGGGGTGGCGGTGTCGCACAGCGAGATCGACGCGGGCGTAGTGGGCGTCGCCGCCTGCGTGTTCGATTCCCAGGGCCGGCCGATCGGGGCGATCGCCGCGGTGCTGCCCGAAGACACCGCCTCGCCGCCGGTGATCGCTCGGGTCTCGACCCTGACGCGGGCCAGCGCCGACGAGATCACCGCCACCCTGTTCGAGCGCGAGGCCAGCCGCCAGACCCAGCGCGAGCCGGCCCCTGTCGAGACGGTGCGGCCAAAGGCGAGGGCTGGTAAGGACAACGCCGTCACCGCGTGACGGCGAAATAGGCGGGACAGTTTGGTTCGGGGCGGCGTCCGCAGGGCGGCGGTCCGCTAGGTTCGGGTCTGAGGTGTGGCGATGGCTGAAGGCGATACCGTGGTGCGTGGATCAGACCCGGCTTCGGACCGGCAGGACTTCTATGGTCGCATCCGGACCGAGAACATGGCCCCCCTGTGGGAGAGCCTGCACCTGCTGGTGCCCCCGCAGCCGAACTCCCCCGTCCTGCCGGCGAAGTGGGACTACGACGGCGTGGTGCGCCCGTTCATCATGGAATCGGGCAAGCTGATCTCGGCCCAGGAGGCCGAGCGCCGGGTGCTGATGCTGGAGAACCCCGGCCTGGGGGGGCGCAGCGCGATCACCCAGTCCCTGTACGCCGGCCTGCAGATGATCCTCCCGGGCGAAGTGGCCCCGGCCCACCGCCACACCCAGTCGGCCCTGCGATTCATCATCGAGGGCCAGGGCGCCTACACCGCCATCAACGGCGAGAAGGCGATCATGAGCCCGGGCGACCTGGTGCTCACCCCAAGCTGGAACTGGCACGACCACGGCAACGAGACCGACCAGCCGATGGTGTGGCTGGACGGCCTCGACATCCCCCTGGTCGCCTTCTTCGACGTCGGTTTCGCGGAGGCCGCCAACGCCGAACGCCAGGCCCTGGCCCGCCCGCCCGGCGACAGCGACCTGCGCTACGGCGCCAACATGGCGCCGGTCGACTGGAAGCCCCAGTCCAAGGCCTCGCCGGTGTTCAACTATCCTTACGAGCGCACCCTGGAGGTGCTGGAGACCCTGCGCCGCAACGGCGAGCCCGACCCGTACCACGGCTACAAGATGCGCTACGTCAACCCCGCCAGCGGCGGCCACGTCATGCCGACCATGGGGGCCTTCATCCAGCGGTTGGAGGCCGGGACCACCACCGCACCCTACCGCTCCACCGACGGCACGATCTATGTGGTGGTCGAGGGGACCGGCCTCAGCAAGATCGGCGGCGTCAGCTTCCCGTGGAAGCCCCGCGACATCATCGTCGCCCCGAGTTGGGCCCAGCAGACCCACCGCGCCGACAGCGACGCTGTGCTGTTCAGTTTCTCCGACCGCCCGGTCCAGGAGGCCATCGGCCTGTGGCGCGAGGAGCGCGGCTGACCCGAGCCGTCCTTGCGGCCCCGGTCCTTGCGACCATGAAGCCGAGCGGGCAAAAGCGCGCCCAAGCGGACCGTCAAGACGCCCCGTCGCCTCGACCTGCCCCGGCGGCCCCATTTCGTTTGCACCAGAAGAGAAACCGATGACCGAATTCGCGATTCCCGCTCCGCCGCAGCCGTCCGTCGCCATCGCCGGCGAGACCGCGCGCTTCCCCGTGCGGCGGGTCTACTGCGTGGGCCGCAACTACGCCGCCCACGCCCGCGAGATGGGCAAGGACCCGGACCGGGAGCCGCCGTTCTTCTTCCAGAAACCCTCGGATTCGGTGGTCGACGACGGCGCCGACATCGCCTATCCGCCCGAGACCTCGAACTTCCAGTTCGAGATGGAGCTGGTAGTGGCCATCGCCAAGGAAGGCTTCGACGTGCCGGTGGACCGGGCGCTGGAGCTGGTGTTCGGCTACGCTTCTGGCATCGACCTGACCCGCCGCGACCTGCAGTTCGCCGCCCGCGACGCCGGCCGGCCGTGGGACTGGGGCAAGGGCTTCGACCGCTCCGCCCCCTGCGCGCCCCTGCACCGCGTGTCCGAGGTCGGTCACCCCGGCACGGGCCGGATCTGGCTCTCCGTGAACGGCGAGATCAAGCAGGACGCCGACCTGTCCGAGCTGATCTGGTCGGTCTCCGACGTCATCTCGATCATCTCGCGCTCGATGGTGCTCAAGCCCGGCGACCTGATCTTCACCGGCACCCCCGCCGGCGTCGGCTCGATCTTGCGGCGTCGACGGGCTGGGCGGGATCAAGATCCAGATCACCGGCTGAGGGCGGGAAGATGAAGCTGCACGGCTATTACCGTTCCTCGGCCTCGTTCCGGGTCCGGATCGCGCTGAACCTCAAGGGCCTCGCCTACGAGGACGCCTTCCACCACCTGCGCAAGTCCGAGCACCAGGCGCCGGCATACCTCGCGCTCAACCCCCAGGGCCTGCTGCCGGCCATGGAGGCCGACGGGGCGGTGCTGATTCAGTCGCTGGCGATCATCGAGTACCTTGAGGAGACCCACCCCACGCCGGCGCTCCTGCCCGCCGACCCGATCGGCCGGGCGCGGGTGCGGGCCCTGGCCCAGGTGGTCGCCGCCGACATCCACCCGCTGGATAACCTGCGGGTGCTGCGCTACCTGCGCCAGGAGCTGGCCCAACCCGAAGAAACGGTCCAGGCCTGGTACAACCACTGGATCGCCGAAGGCTTCAAGGCCCTGGAGGCCCTGCTGCAGCGCGGCCCCACGGGGCGGTTCTGCCACGGCGACACGCCGGGGCTGGCCGACACCTGCCTGGTCCCGCAGTTCGTCAACTCCAAGAACTTCGGCCTCGACCTCACGCCCTATCCGACCGTGGTGCGGATCGCCGAGGCCTGTCTGGCCATGCCGGAGTTCGAGCGCGCCCTGCCCAAGAACCAGCCCGACGCCGACCCGGCGTAAGACGATCCGTTCATTCCCGCCTCCGTGGGGATGAGCGGGCGTCGGGTTGCTGGCGAGTGCGAGCCAATCGGCCTATCTGAGGCTGAGGCAGCCTCCCGGACCCGCCCCATGCTCCACCCCGTCGTCGCCGAGGTCACCGACCGTATCGTGGCGCGCAGCCAGGGCAGCCGCGCCGCCTACCTGCAGCGCACCGAGGCGGCCGGCCGCGCCGAGCCCGGCCGGGCCAAGCTGTCCTGCGCCAACTGGGCCCACGCCTTCGCCGCCGCGCCCTCCGCAGACAAGCTGCGGGCGCTCGACCCCCGCGCCCCCAACCTGGCCATCGTCACCGCCTACAACGACATGCTCTCGGCCCACCAGCCGTTCGAGGGCTTCCCCGCCGTCATCCGCGAGGCCGCGCGGGCGGCGGGCGCCACCGCCCAGGTCGCCGGCGGAACCCCGGCCATGTGCGATGGGGTGACGCAAGGCCGGCCGGGGATGGAGCTGTCCCTGTTCAGCCGCGACGTCATCGCCCTCTCGACCGCCGTCGCCCTCACCCACGACGCCTTCGACGGCGTGCTGTGCCTGGGGGTATGCGACAAGATCGTGCCGGGCCTGCTGATCGGGGCCCTGTCGTTCGGCCACCTGCCGGCGGTGTTCGTGCCGGCCGGCCCCATGACCTCGGGCCTGCCCAACGCCGAGAAGGCCCGTATCCGCGCCCTCTACGCCGAGGGCAAGGTCGGCCGCGACGAGCTGCTGAAGGCCGAGAGCGCGTCCTACCACGGGCCCGGCACCTGCACCTTCTACGGCACCGCCAACTCCAACCAGATGCTGATGGAGCTGATGGGCCTGCACCTGCCCGGCGCCGCCTTCGTCAACCCGAACACGCCCCTGCGCGACGCCCTGACCGTGGAAGCCACCCGCCGGGCCGTCGCCATCGGGCCGAAGTCCAACGCCTACACCCCGCTCGGCCGGGTGATGGACGAGAAGGCCGTGGTCAACGGAGTGCAGGGCCTCCTGGCCACCGGCGGCTCGACCAATCACACCCTGCACCTGGTCGCCATCGCCGCGGCCGCGGGGATCGCCCTGACCTGGGACGACTTCGACGACCTGTCGCGGGTGACGCCGCTCCTGGCGCGGGTCTATCCAAACGGCCAGGCCGACGTGAACCACTTCCAGGCCGCCGGCGGCCTGGGCTTCGTGGTCCGCGAACTGCTGGACGCCGGCCTCGCCCACGAGGACGTGCTGACCGTGGCCGGCGAGGGCCTGCGCGCCTACCAGCGGGACCCCTATCTCGACGGCGGCGCCCTGGCCTGGCGAGAGCCCGCCGCCGAAAGCCTGGACCGGGACGTGCTGCGCCCCGCCCATGACCCGTTCCAGCCGGAGGGCGGCCTGCGGGTCCTGCGCGGCGGCCTGGGCCGGGCGGTGATCAAGACCTCCGCCGTCAAGCCCGCCCACCGCACGGTGGAGGCCCCGGCCGTGGTGTTCGAGGACCAGGACGAACTGATCGCCGCCTTCAAGCGTGGCGAACTTGAGCGTGATTTCGTCGCCGTGGTCCGCTTCCAGGGCCCGGTCGCCAACGGCATGCCCGAACTGCACAATCTTTCGCCCACCCTGGGGGTGCTGCAGGACCGCGGCTTCCACGTCGCCCTGGTCACCGACGGCCGCATGTCCGGGGCCAGCGGCAAGGTGCCCGCCGCCATCCACGTCACCCCCGAGGCCGCCCGCGGCGGGGTGCTGGCGCAGCTGCGCACCGGCGACCTCGTGCGCCTCGACGCCGAGGCCGGCGTGCTGGAGGCGCTAGTCGATCCGGCCGAGCTGAAGGCGCGCGTCCCCGCAAGCGTGCGCCAGGACCAGTTCGGGTACGGCCGCGAGCTGTTCTCGCCCTTCCGCTCCGCCGTGGGTCCGGCCGACCGCGGCGCCTCGATCTTCCCGCAGGGCCCCGCTCATGGCTGACACGCTCGAAGGACTGTTGCGGCTGGCGCCGATGATCCCGGTGCTGAAGATCGACCGCATCGAGGACGCCGTGCCCCTGGCCCGCGCCCTGGTCGCCGGCGGCCTGCCGGTGCTGGAGATCACCCTGCGCACCCCCGTCGGCCTCGAGGCCATCCGCCGCATCGCCGGCGAGGTCGAAGGCGCGGTCCCGGCCGTGGGCACGGTGCTGCACCCGCGCGACATCGCCGCCGCCCACGCCGCCGGCGCACGCTTCGCCGTCAGCCCTGGCCTGACCGACGCCCTGATGGAGCCGGCGGGGATTCCCCTGCTGCCGGGGGCGGCCACGGCCTCGGAGGTGATGCGGGCGATGAACGCCGGCCTGACCCTGCTGAAGCTGTTCCCCGCCGTCCCGGCCGGCGGCGTCGCCCTGCTGCAGGCCCTGTACGGCCCCCTGCCCCAGGTGCGGTTCTGCCCCACCGGCGGGCTGACCGCCGCCAGCGCCCCGGGCTTCCTCGCCCAGCCCAACGTGATCTGCGTCGGCGGCGGCTGGGTCGCCCCCGGCGATGCGGTGGCCAAGAGGGATTGGGCGCGGGTCACGGCGCTGGCGGCGGAAGCGGCGGCGCTCTAGGGGCTCCATATCACCCGCACCGGGGCCGGCCCGTGCAGCACGGCGTCCACCGGGGACCCGCCCGGTGCGGTCAGCACCGCCAGCTTGGCCTCGCCGGTAGCGAAGATCACGATCCGGCGCGCGTCCAACAGCGTCCGCAGGGCCAGGCTGACCCGCTCCTCCGTCGGCGGACGGTCCGCCCCCGCCGGGACGGCGATCGTGGGCGCGGCGCTGGAGAGGCCTTCGGCCAGGACCGGCGACCCCGGGAAAAGCGAGGCGACGTGCCCGTCTTCGCCCATGCCCAGCAACACCAGGTCGAACGGGCGCGGCGCCGCCAGCCGCGCGCCGCCTCCATGCGGCAGCGACACGAAGCGCGCCGCCGCCGCCGGCCCGACCAGCAGCCGCTCGCGCAGCAGGCGCGCATTGCTGGCTGGGGACGTCTCCTCCACGCGACGTTCGTCCGAAAGCGTGATCCACACCCGCTCCCAGGCCAGCGGCATGGCGGCCAGCCGGTCGTAGATCGGGGCCGGCGTGCGTCCCCCGGTGAGCACTAGGCTGGCGACGCCCCGGGCCCGCACCCCCGCAGCAATCGCCGCAGCAATGGCGGCGGCCGCCGCATCGGCCGCGGCGCCCCCGTCCTCGAAACGCTCGATCGCAGGTCCGCTCATCCGTCCTCTCTAGCGGAAGTTCGCCGCCGGGTGGACCGCCTTGCCGACGGCCGGGCCGCGGCGCCCTTTATCCGGTCAAGACCGCGGCGCAGGCGCCGCGGCGGGCCGTCCGCCCAAGGCGGCGCTTCCCGTCCCGGCGGGCCGGGCCTAGCTTGGCCCACCGACCCCGAAGCTCAAGGACACCGTCGTGCCCCTTCACAGGATCTGCCTCGCCGCCGCCCTGCTCGCCCTGGCCGGCGCCGCGGCGGCCGCCCCGGCCCCCCTGCCCGCCGGCGTCTCGGCCGAGGCCATGGCGATCCACCAGTCGATGCTGGTCCTGGACAGCCACCTGGACATCCCCGCCAGCTTCGGCCGGCCGGGCTACGACATCATGGACCGCCACGACGTGAAGGCGGACGGGAGTCAGGTCGACTATCCGCGCATGGTCGACGGCGGGCTGGACGGCGGTTTCTTCGCCGTCTTCACCGGCGCGCTTGCCCGCACGCCGGAGGGCCGGGCCCAGTCCCGCGACGCCGCCCTGGTCCGGGCGACCGAAATCCACGAGATGGTGGCCCGCAACCACGACCGGTTCGAACTGGCGACCCGGCCCGAGGACGCCGCGCGCATCGCCGGGGCGGGCAAGCGCGTGGTCTTCATGAGCATCGAGAACAGCCAGCCCCTGGCGACCGACCTCACCCTGATGACCACCTTCTACCGCCTGGGCGTGCGGCTGATGGGGCCGATCCATTTCCTCAACAACGAGCTGGGCGATTCCAGCACCGACCCCGCCGGCCCCGAGTGGCATGGGCTCAGCCCGCTGGGAAAGCAGTTCGTCGCCGAGGCCAACCGGCTGGGCGTCCTGCTCGACGCCTCGCATTCGTCCGACGAGGTGCTGGACCAGATGATCGCCCTGTCCAAGACCCCGATCCTGCTGTCGCACTCGGGGCTGAAGGCGATTCACGACCACCCCCGCAACATCGACGACGACCGCTTGCGGGCCCTGGCCAGGTCGGGCGGCGTGATCCAGGTCAACGCCTTCTCCGCCTATATGATCGACATCCCCAAGGTCCCCGAGCGCGACGCGGCGGTGGCGGCCCTGAACCGGAAGTATGGGCCGAACGCCGCTCGCACCGAGGCCGCGCGCGCCGCCTTCCGGACCGAGATGGCCGCCGTCGAGGCCAAATGGCCCACGCCGCGGGCGACCTTCGAGGACCTCAAGAAGCACCTCGACCATGCGCTGCAGGTGGCCGGCGTCGACCACGTCGGGGTGGGCGCGGACTTCGACGGCGGCGGCGGCCTGGTCGGGTTCGAGGACGCCCGCGACTATCCGAAGATCACCGCCTACCTGCTGTCCAAGGGCTACAGCCAGGCCGACATCCAGAAGATCTGGAGCGGCAACGTCCTACGCATCCTGGCCCTCGCCCAGGCCGGCCGCACCGCCCCGGTCGAGCGGGCTGACAACACCCTTGTCCAATCCCTGCAAGTCCACGGGGAATAGGGCCCACATCCCGTCCGCGCCGCGGAACCAGACGCCTGTTGCGCAGGACCGCGGCTTCCGCGACCTTGCGCCTGGCGCGACAGAGGGCGTTCCTAGACAGTCATGACGGCCGACAGCCCTCCATCCCCCGCCCTCCGTCCGCTCCAGGTCGGTGAGCCCGCGCCGACCTTCGTCGCCAAGAGCGACACCAGCCTGGCGTTCGATTTCAGCACCGTCGCGGGCTGCTGGACGGTGTTGCTGTTCTTCGGGACCTTGTCGGTTCCGCAGGGCCGCGAGGCGCACGACCGCATCCTGGCCAGACGCGCCCTGTTCGACGACCAGGACGCCATGTTCTTCGGCGTGAGCATCGACCCCGCCGACAAGACGGCCCACGGCCTGGCCAATTCCATGCCCGGCCTGCGGTATTTCTGGGATTTCGACCGGGCCGTCAGCCGCGCGTACGGCGCCGTGGTGGGGCCGGCCCTGCGGCCGACGGCGGTGCTGCTCGACCGCGCCGGCCGGGTGGCGGCCGTCGTGCCGGCGTCCCGGGTCGATTCCCTGCTCGACCTGCTGCAACGCCAGGTCGAGGCGGACCGCCTGTCGCAGCCCGAACAGTTCGCGCCCGTGCTCTGCGTGCCGCGGATTTTCGAGCCGGAGTTCTGCGCCGCGCTCATCGGCTACTACGCCGCCGACGGCGGCAAGCGGTCGGGCTACATGACCGAACGGGACGGCCGGACCGTGGCCGTGACCGACGACCGCCACAAGCGCCGCTCCGACGTCTACGTCCAGGACGAGGGCCTGCAGGCCCAACTGAAGGACCGGGTGGTGCACCGGCTGCTGCCCATGATCGACCGCGCCTTCGGCTGGAGGCCGAGCCGGTTCGAGCGCTATCTGATCAGCTGCTATTCCGGCGAGGAGCGCGGCTTCTTCTTTCCCCACAGGGACAACGCAACCGCCGGCACGGCCCATCGCCGGCTCGCGGTCACCGTCAACCTGAACGCCGAGGACCATGAGGGCGGCGCGCTGCGCTTTCCCGAATTCGGCGGCCGGCTCTACAAGCCGCCGACCGGGGGCGCCGTGGTGTTCGGTTGCGGCCTGATGCACGAAGCCACCCCGGTCACCGCGGGCGTGCGCTACGCCTTCCTGCCCTTCCTCTACGACGAGGAGGGCGAGCGCCTGCGGGCCGCCAACCGGGCCAAGGTCGAGACGACCGCGCCGGACACCGATACGCGGCTGGGCTGACCGCCGTCAGCGCCGGTCGCCCTCGGCGAACGAGGCCATGATCGAGCGCGAGGTCGAGCTGTAGTGCTCTTCCAGGAGGCGCACCGCGTCGTCGGGGCGCCGCTCCAGGCAGGCCTGGGTGATGGCCCGGTGTTCCTCCAGCTCGTTGCGGGGCGACAAATCCCCGGCCGCCAGCAGCCGGTAGCGCTCGGCCGCGTCGAACAGCTGCTCGCTCACCCGCCTCAGCCAGCGCGAGCCGCAGCCCGCCACCAGGGCGCAGTGGAAGGCGCGGTGCAGCTTCTCCCATTCCGGATCGTCGGCGCCGGCCTCGGGGGTGCGCCGGGCCACCCGCGTCAGGCGGTGCAGGGCGAGCACCAGCCCCTCCTCCCAGGCGGTGTCGTAATGTTTGATCGACTCGGTGACCGCCGCCCCGTCGATCAGGGCGCGGGCCCGGACCAGTTCGAGTAGTTCCTCGCCGCTCACCGGCGCGACGCTGAAGCCCTTCTGCTCCTCCAGGGCCACGAATCCCTCGGCCAGCAGCCGGTTGAGCGCCTCCCGGATCGGGCTGGAGCCGATGTTGAAGCGCCGGCGCAGCACCTCGGCGCGCAGCTTCTCGCCGGGTCGGTAATGGCCGTTCAGAAGGTCGGCGCGCAATTGCAGATAGACCGAGAGGGCGCCGCGGGGACGGCTTCTCGCGCCTCGGCGCGCATCCGGGGGGATTTGGCCGCCTTCGCGACCGGGGGCTTGCTGGGGGAGGCGGCGGAGCGCCGGGCGGTGGCCATGCGCGGCAGTGTCGAAGAACCCCCCGCCCGGGTCAACACCACCGTAGCCGTTTGCCGTCAATTTAGGGCGACGGGACTAGAAATGACGAAATTTCTTGCGCCAGCCGCTAAACTGTCGATAACGCCGCTCAGGCCATTCCCACGCCTGAGAGGATGTCTGACATGCTGAGAGCAGGTATCGTCGGCCTGGGCTGGTGGGGCGGGACCCTGGTGGACGCGGTCCAAGCCAGCGACGCCGTCCGCTTCACCGCCGCAGCGACGCGCCGGCGCTCCGAGGCCGACCAGGCCTTCGCCAGGGAGCGGGGGCTCAAGCTCTACAGCTACGAGGACATGGTCGCCGACCCGGAGGTCGACGCGGTGGTCCTGGCCACCCCCCCGGCCGGCCACCTGCAGCAGATCGCCGCCGCGGCCGCCGCGGGCAAGCACGTCTTCTGCGAAAAGCCCTTCGCCATGACCAAGGCCGACGCCCAAGGGGCGGTGGACGCCGTAGACAAGGCAGGCGTCACCCTGGGCCTGGGCTACAACCGCCGTTTCCACCCGTCGTGGATCGACCTGAAGAACCGCATCCGGGCGGGCGAGCTGGGGACCATCCTGCACCTCGAATGCACCATGAGCGGTCCCAACGCCCTGTCCATGTCCGGTGAGGCCTGGCGGGCCCAGGCGGACCAGGCGCCCTGCGGCGGCCTCTTCCCCATGGGGGTCCACGCGGTCGGCTTCATCGACCTGGTGGGCGGGATCGACCACGTCTTCGCCCAGAGCTTCCGCCGCGCTAATCCCAACCCCAACGACGACACCACCACCATCCTGTTCCGGATGAAGGAAGGGATGTCGGCCTATCTCGGGACCATGACGGCCACGGCGGGGAGCTTCCGGATGCAGGTGTACGGCTCCAAGGGCATGGCCCTGCTGGCCGGGGCCGTCCACATCGCCGGCCAGTCCTCGCATCAGCGCCGCGCCGGCCTGTTCGGCAGCTACCTGATCCAGCCCATCAAGGGCGACGCCCGGGAGATCGAGGTGCCGGAGTTCGACGTCAACCGGGCCGAACTCGAGGCCTTCGCCGCCGCCGTGGCGGGCGAGGCCCCCTACCCCATCAGCCACGAGCAGATGATCCACGCCGTGGCCGCCACCGACGCCATCATAGCCTCGGCCCGTTCGGGCCGGCCCGAAACCGTGGCCTAGGGAGGAACGCCATGGATCTCGGCGGCGGCCTCGGCCACCTGACCTACTCGACCCTTGTCCACCCGGGCGACACCTGGGCGGAGATGTGGGACAGCCTGACGACCTACGT
>Ga0310811_10005465_pt1 | contig 16073 bp, 15 predicted proteins | sample YCmetagenome_FD_207642 | JGI IMG/M metagenome (GOLD analysis project Ga0310811, IMG submission 207642) | Soil microbial communities from experimental microcosm in Duke University, North Carolina, United States - YC | ecosystem: Engineered > Artificial ecosystem > Soil microcosm > Unclassified ...
GCTTTGCCCGGCGCCGGCCGTTTCCGGCGGTCGGGATGCTTTTGGCTTTCGGTGTGAATTGCAGACATGGCAACCTCCTTCATTCGGCTGCCGCCGAAAAGACGACAGCCCACATATTGGGAAGCCAATCGCTGGCCGGTTGTTCCGGCGCAGCAGCCATGCAGCCCATTAAGTGCCTGAAATCACTCGGCCCTGGAGAGCCGGCCCCTTGAAACAGCAGAGTAGAGCGCAAACAAGCCAGCCGTCAGCGGCTGGCCTTGAAGGCCTCCCAGCGTGCATCACGTTCGGCGCGATAGGCGGGATTGAGTTCGCTGGTGAGGTCGGCCCGCTGCAGCACCGCGCCGCAGCTTTCGCAGACCGGACCGAGCCCGACGGGCTTGCCGCAGAGGCGATGGGTGAAGCGGACCGCACGGCCTTCATCGGGGGACTTGCACCAGGCCTCACCCCAGGCGCGCAACGCCAGCAGCACCGGATAGAAGGCATCGCCCTTGGGCGTCAGGTGATAGTCGTGGCGCGGCGGACGCTCATTGTAGCGGCGCCGTTCGACCAAGCCGTCGGCTTCCAGCTTCTTCAACCGGGCGGCCAGCATCTGCGGCGTCGCCTCAGTCTGGGCCTGGATCTCCTCGAAGCGATGCGCACCCATGAAGAGCTCGCGCAGGACCAGCACCGACCAGCGATCGCCGACCACGCTCTCGGCGCGGGCGACCGGGCAGAGGGTGTCCGGATCGTGAGGATCGCCCATCGCGGCAGCCATGCTTCTGCTTCCTTTTTGCCAGGCACTTGATGCTATGATTATCATAGTAAAATGGCGCCCTGCCGGCTCCATTGCAAGTGCGCTTCTGTAAGGCCCGGGACGCATGCCCAGCCAGCAAAAGAAATCGCCTGCGACAGGAGCGGACGATCTTGACTCCGGCGCCGAAAATGCAATATTTATCGTATACGATTTAAACGGATACGATAATAATCTATCAAGGAGCGGGATAATGCAACGCGCGATCAGGACGGGTCGCCTTACCGGTGCTGCGTTCGCCATCGCGGCCCTGGCCGGTGTCGCCGCTTATCAGGCTGCCGCAGACAACATGCCGACGGTCAGCCCCGCCGCGGCTTCCATCACTGCCGGCAAATTGCCCGAAGGTTACCGCGACTGGCCGTTGATCGCCGTCGCCCAGGAAGAAGGCAAGCTCAACGATCTGCGCGCCGTGCTCGGCAACGACATCGCCATCAAGGCGGCGAAGGCCATGACGACCGGGGCTGGCGCCGGCGCGAAACAGGCCTATCCCGATGGCAGCGTCATCGCCCGGCTGGCCTGGGACCATGAGGCGCTGGCTGAAAGTGCGGCCGCCTTTGGTACGGCGCAGTCTTATGTCGCCGTGCATCCGAAGAACGGCGTCCAATTCATGATCAAGGATGCGAAGAAATTCGCCGCCACCGGCGGCTGGGGCTATGCCCAGTTCAATGACGGCAAGCTCACCATCGCCTCCGCCGACGCGCAGAAGACCGCAACCTGCTTTGCCTGCCATCAAGCCGTGACATCGCGCGACTTCGTCTTCAATCGCTATGCGCCGTGAATGCGGCGCCGCGGCGGCGGCAACACCGAAGCCGCAAGCAGTGGGTCACACAGAGGAGAAACATCATGGCCTGGCTCATCAAGCGCATCGCCGCAATCGCCCTCGGTAGCATGTTCGCGCTGAGCGCGGTCAGCTTCGCCGACTTCCTCGCCTGCAGCTACGGCAATGGCGTCGCCATCACCGATAGCCGCAAGATCCAGCCGCGCCGCCGCGGCATGCGGGAGTAAGCCGTCTGCCCTGCATAACGGCGATGCGATGACGCTGAGCGGCTCCCGGCTATGGGGCAGAGAAGGTGCGCCGCGCCAATCTCATACCCGCTTGTCACCCATGGACGTGATCCGAGGGCGACAGGCAGGCGACAGCCTATCGCGGCGGCATTTTGTCGAACTTCACGAGTGCTGGATCGAGGTGATCCCAGGCATAGCCGCGCGCGGCATAGGTCACGGCTTGGGGCTGGAAGCGCGCGGGATCGTCCAGGCTGGCAGCGCGGATGGTGAAGACGTCGGGCATGGCGGCGAAGGTCATGTAGACCGGCGAACCGCAGCTCGGGCAGAAGTAACGCGATTTCTTGTTGCCGCTATCGGCCGTCATCTCCCAGGAGGTGGCCTGGCCGCTGACCTTCACGCCGTCACGCATGAAGGTGAGATGCGAGAGATGGCCGGCACCGCTTTCGCTCTGGCAGTCGCGGCATTGGCAGTGATTGCTGAAGACGGGTTCGCCGCTGATCTCGTAGCGGATCGCCCCGCAGGCGCATCCTCCCGTATAGGCGGCGCCGGTATAGGCTTCGGTCATCACTTTTTCTCCCCTTGAATGAGATGTGCTTGTGAAATGGACGTGCAGGGTCAATGCCCCCGCCCTAACCCTCCCCCGCTTCGGGGGAGGGGATTACAGGGTTGGTGGAACGCGCAACGTTGCGTGGCACTGTCCGACTGTTGCTGGAGCGGTGCTCTTTTCATTCCCCTCCCCCAATTTGGGGGAGGGTCAGGGAGGGGGCCTCTCGCCGCTCAATGCTGCGTCGTGCTGCCCGTGTCTTCGCCGCCGCGTTCACCGCCACTGAGCTCGCCAATGGCGTGGACGACCTTCTTCCAGCCATTGCTCATATTGGTGTAGGCGGTCGCGTTGCGCGGCAGGACGAAGCCGGCATGGACGAGGCGGAGGCGCGTGCCGCCGGTCTCGGGTGTGAGCGTGAAGGTGACCACCGTCTCGAGCGGCGCGCCATAGCCTTCATTGCTGTCATGCCCGCCCTTCCAGGCATAGGCGAAGCGGCGATTGGGCACCACCTCCAGCACCTCGCAGTGGATGGTGCCGTCCCAGGCACCCGCCGCCTTGGTCTGATAGGTGAAGCGATTGCCGACGATGGGCGCGAAGCCGGTCGGCGCCATCAGCCAGCGCGCCATCAGGGCGCCGCTGGTCAGCGTCTTCCAGATCACCTCCGGCGCATGCGGGAAGACCTCGTCGACGACGATCTCTTGTGTCGCGGGCTGATGCGAATGGGCTTTCAGGGCTGCGTCGGTCATGGATCGATTTCCTTCAGCAGGCTGCGGAGATTGGCGAAGCGTTCGCGCCAGAAGACGCCGTAATGGTCCATCCAATCGACCAGGGGGGCGAGGCCGTCCGGCCGGGCGCGGTAATAGACGTTGCGGCCCTCCGGCCGTTCGGCGACGAGGCCGGCCTGGCGCAGGGATTTGAGATGCTGCGAGATGGCGCCCTGCGTCACCCCGCTGCCCCTGGTCAGATCGGCGACGGTGATCTCATCGCTATTGGCGATGCGCTCGAACACCGCACGGCGCGTCGGATCGGCAAGGGCGCGCATGACGGCGTCGATGGAGGCTGGGGTGGCGGCGGCGGCTTGGGTCATAGAGATAGATTAGTTTCGGCTAATTGATTAGTCAATGCTAAATTATCAGACCTTGTCGATCGCGGGATGAAATGGTGCTTTGCTAGGCAGCGCTGTGAAGCGCTGCCTAGCCCAAGTTGCGGCTGAACGCACCGGCTCTGTATGTGGCGGCCAGCGATGTGATCGAGTACGTAAAAGAGTTGCCAAAACGTTTGATTATTTTAAAGGCAAACCATCTCGTTAGCTCTCACCAAAAGCCTCGCAAAGCCGCCTCCGAGAGCCGCTTCGCAGGACGTAGGGCACCTTCATCTCGAAAGAACTCGAAGAGCTTTGGGTCACAGGCCCAGTCAGATTCGGATTCAATTGGCACCATTAAATCCATCGCCAATGTATTCTTCCAGATTTCGGCACTCGATGAGTCTTCAGCAGTCATTTCAAGCTTACGTAGTCGCCTCACTACTAGACTATCGCGAAAATCATCAGCGCCCCAGGTCGCCTCGTCCGCTCCCCATTGAAGCCATCGCATCATATCCGGCCATCGGAGGGTGATAGCTATCCACCGCGCATATTGATCCAGATCGGGCTCGCGCCAACTATCACCGCGCGCGCGGCGAGCGGAGCGTAGCGCCAAGTAGAACCGTGCGAGATTAACCATTCGCTTCATCTCGCGTGGATTGCCCGCCGAATAAATTGAAATCTTTCGCACAATCGCACCTACGTCTCGACTCTCAACAAACGTTGAAGATGCTATTAGTCGATTGACCGGTGGCGAGCTCGAAGCGACGGGATCACGAGACTTAGTTTGGTCAACCTCGTCATCTATATTGTCATTGTTGCCGCTATCGTCATTCGTCCCAAGAGTCTCTTGCGTCTCCTCAGACTCGCGTGAAGTAGCCACTGAGTCACCTAGCCAGTTCACATATTCATTAAACCTGTCACCCGCTGTCGGAGGGATAGTGAAGGGCGGTTGGACAAATTTATCCATAAATCGCCAACCGAGAGGCACAGCCCGCTCATACCGTGGAAGTTGCTTGCGAACGTCTTCATGCGCTTTCTCAAGTGCTGCGGCGACCATTTGAGGGTCCATGCCGATAATAAAAATGCAACGGTAAGTATCGCTCGCGAGTAACATGCTGACACCTTCGACGACGCTCGCAACCTTTCCAGGCGAGCAGCGATCGAGATCGTCAATAAAGATGACTATTGGTGTGTGTTCGTCTTCAGCCGTCGCTCTAGGCACGACACCAAGGACGCGTCGAAGATCCGCATGAATCTGGTGTATCTCCCCGACCGACTTATCATAGTTGGGCACGCGGATGTACTCAGAGAGACTAAACGTCGCCGGTTCTGAACGAACGTCACTGCGGCTTTTGAAATAGCTCCCAACTAGATATATGGAGAGAAGGATCGGGACGGCCATTGCACCCGCATATTGATTTGCGGACCATAGGGCAATCGCTTGGGCTATTTTCGGTGGGATATCTTGTGGCGCAGCGCCAAATCCAAACAATGATAGTGTGAGGGCTACCCCGGAAAGAATCCAAACGCGAGCTTTGGACCACCAGATTGTAATGACACGATCGTAAATCTTCTTACGTACGATTCCATCATCAATGCGCGACAGCTGAAGTTTGAGCAAGAATTTTTCGCGCTCTATGAGCGGTAACCGCTCTGCAATCTGGGAGACAATGGCATCGACAAGGCCCGCCCAAATCTGCTCAGAAGTGTCGTATTTCCAAGCATTGAACCAGACAGTCCACAACTGCTGGGAAGACTCATCCGGTTCGATAGTGAAAGGCTCATCACGGTCGAGAAGCTTTATAACCGTTCCCAGCTGGAGCCGTGACAGCGATTGTCGAGTCCCGATCTTCGGCTTGTGTTTTTCGCGTTCCACCTTGGGATCAAGCCGTTCGCGGACGAGTTTCATCAAAGATGATTTTCCGCCACCCCACGGCGCCTGAATACTGATACTTAACGGGGCGGGCGTTTCGGTATGGGTCAAAAATTCCGTGATTGCGCGCGCATAGCTATCGTAGCCGAGCCTATCCTCGTCACTGGCCACATCATTACGAAGCTTCATCGTAACAGAACCGAGTCGCGCGTCACTGTATTCTTTAAGCAAGCGCTCAGCCGCAACGCCCATCAGTTCAAGTATTCCGAGCAGCCGTGTTTCCTGCTTCTGGAGTAGTGCGGTGACGAGGTGATCGACAGTGATAGCTTCCAAACCTGCTGCACGAGCCAAACTTGAAGCATCCCTGAGAATTGCAGCTATATTCTTTGTAGGTTTTGGCAGAGATGAACCCATTGGCAGCTCCTGCTGGAGCTCATTCGCATTGAAATAAGTCCGCCAAGCCATTGCATAACGGTCACTAGTCAGCTCGCGAACGGCGGAAGCAAAGAAATCGGCCGCACCATCTTGTGCTAATGAGCTTGGCGCGGCCGGGTTTTGACTCTCGGCAAGTGCGAAGAAAAGTAGAGTGCTCGATAGACGACGACCTGAAGGCTTATTTAGTTTGGAGAGTGCTCCTGCAAACGCAAGCAAACTTTCAACTGCTGGGACTTTAGCGAGCTTATATACGTCCGACGGCGTTTCACTATTAGTTCCGGTTTCATCAGTGAGTGCCTCCCTTGCACGATAGATCGCGGCGCCGAGCTCCTCTGCGGAGTTATGGGGCAATTTTTCGGGAATTGATATGGTCGCACGAACACCTGGTCGATAAAGCCAGCCGCTGTCACGGAGAACCTCGAATATTATTTCGAAGCTGCGTTCAAGCTTGAGGCTCCCGGTCCCCGTACCCATTAGTGGAAGCCAAATCGATCGAGCATCAATGACCTCGCGGCTGCCGAGGGCCTGACGCAAATGATCTCTAAGCGCCCTATCGGTCGAACCGCGGCCTACGGTTACGATATAGCAGATGAGGCCGCGCGGGCCGGGCTGGAAGGCGTAGCCACGCTCTAATTTGGACCTGTCGGGTAACTTGAGCGGCAAGCCAAGCCTGGAGAGGATTTCGCTGTTAAGCGTACCTGGCGTACCTCGGCTGTCAGAAGGGAGAAAAATAACATCCCCTTTGGGCTCGGCTGCGACCTCTACTACCATCGACGGCCCGAGCAATATTTTATCATCAGTAATCAACCGTGATGCATCCATTGATCACTCCTCAACTCGACTCCATGGTGCGCAAATATCGGTGCTATCCTATGAACGAGGCAGCGACCGATTGAGCGTGGACAATCAATACGTTCAAGATTCTGATATTCAAACACTACTCTCAATGATTGTTTTATTCAATTTCTATGCCGCGCACGAATGTCGCCGATATGGGGCCTCGCGCGAATTGATAGCTGCAATTCGAATAACGTCTCAGCCAACGGCCTTTACACGGCAAGAGCTGTCGCTACGCATACCCACTGATGAGACGCGTAGTTCACGCGCTAGATGAACGCGATTTTGAGCAAGTAGAATTCATCGATCGTGCCGCCTATGCTTGAGTTGGTCGCTACATGTTGGGAGATAGCCCATGCCCAAGATCGACATCGCCGCCGTGCCGGAGCGGAAGGGCACGGGTTACCCGCCGGAGTTCAACGCGCCCTGCGTCGACCGCATCCGGCAGCGTCTCGGCAATGCCGGCGGGCTCTCGGATTTCGGTGTCAATCTCATGCGCCTGCCGCCGGGCAACTGGTCGAGCCAGCGGCACTGGCATTCGCATGAGGACGAATTCGTCTATGTGCTGGAAGGCGAGCTGGTGCTGATCGAAGATGATGGCGAGACGGTGTTGCGGCCCGGCGATTGCGCGGCTTTTCCGAAGGGGACTGGCAACGGCCATCACATGATCAACCGCTCGGGCAAGGTGGCGGTCTATCTCGAAGTAGGCTCGCGGCACCGGCAAGATCTCACCACCTGCGCCGATATCGACATGATGAGCGCCAATGCCGATGGCAGGTTCGTGCATAAGGATGGGACGCCGTATCCGGAATGAAGGGGGATCAAGAACGATGAGGGTGCTGGCACTTCTTCCGTTCTTCAGTCGCCCCCCTCACCCCTACCCTCTCCCTCACCACCGACGAATGTCGGCCTGCGCCGACGGGCGGGAGAGGGAGTTCAGCGCGTTCGGGGCTGACACTGCGCCGTATGCCGACAGGTGAGGAGCTTCAGTGCGTTTCGGGCCGGGCTGTCGGCGCGTGCTTGCCCTAGCCGCCTGAGCACCCGGCGGAGGCGTGCGGCTTTACACGCCGGGCAGCCGGCTGCCGAGCAGGAGCTTGTCGGCCGTCACCAGCTGGCCGGCGAAGAAGGCCGCTTCCTTGCTGCCCGCCAGGCGCAAGCGGTTGACGATGTCCTCCAGCAGTGCCGCACCCTGCGCCCGCGATTGCGGCTGGGCCTTGCACGCGAGCGCGCCGTAGCCCTGGGCCAGGAGCACCTGGGGTGCGGCAGGATCGGCGGCGGTGAAGGCTGCCTCGGCGCGGGCAAAGGCCTCTCCGGCGGCGGCGGGATGGCCGGCCGCCAGTTCAAGCGCGCCGACCAGCCAATCGGCGGTGCCCCGTTCACGCGGGCCCAGCGCCAGCTCGCGGACCAGGTCGCGGCTGGCGAGTGCCAGCTGCAGCCCGCGGCTGATCTCCGCGCCGGTGATGACGATGCCGGCATCGCCCCAGCCCGGCCAGCAATTGACCGCCGTGTTGAAGGCAATGGCCTTGCCCAGCATTTTCAGTTCCATCGCCTTGTCCGGCACGAGCGCCGCCTGATCATGGCAATAAGCGAGGCCCAGGGTGCCGGCGATGATCATGGTCACCACGTCATGATGCCGGCGATACAGGCACTTCACGGTGGCGTTGAAGGCAGCGGCCGTCGCGAGCGGGTCCCGTTGCGCGCCCACAATGGATGGCACCTCGCTGCCGCGCCCCTGGTGCAGCAACTGGACCAGCCGGTCAACCAGATCCTCTGTCGCGCGATCGGCGGGTGGTTCTGACATGATTTCTCCAGGCATGGTTCCTCCAGGAAGGCTGCGGGACGCAGGGATGGAAGCGGCCGCGTTGCCACGGCTGGATTGACGCAGGTGGATTGCCACGGATAGCCGGTGGCGCGGCTTGCGGTGATGAGGACTTGATCCGCCGGCCGCCGGAAAAATTCTCGATTTTACGGCAACGGCGGCAAATTCTCCGAGCCCGCCGGCGGGCGACGCCACCTATACTCATCCTTGTCATCATAGGCGGTTCCGCAACCTGCGGCGCGGCCGCCGCCCGCATGCCGGCGGCATCGTGCCGTCGCAGGAGGCGCCTGCCCCGTTGTTGCCAATGGCCGTTCACTGGAGAGACCCATGTCTGACCACCCGCTGAAGGCCGTCATCGCCGCCGCCGATCGCGCGATCACCGCCGAGGCCTTCGACGCGCTGATGGCGTTTTATGCCGAAGAGGCGAGCCTGGTCATTCGCCCCGGGCTGGTGGTGACCGGAAAGGCGGCCATTCGCCGGGCCTTTGTCGCCATCGCCGACCATTTCAAGCACAGGCTGGTCGTCAGGCAAGGCGACATGACCGTGCTGGAGGGCGCCGATACCGCATTGGTGATCATGGACTCCATCCTGGAGGTGCCGGGCAATGACGGCAATATGGAGACCATCACGCGCCGCGCCACCTATGTGTTCAGGAAGACGGAGCGCAACGACTGGCTCTGCGTGATCGACAACTCCTATGGCACGGCTTTGCTCGATGGCGCCTGAAACGTGAATCGGCCTCTATCTTATTGAAGAGAGGCGGATTCACGTTTTAGACAAAATCGCAGAGCGACTTCGCCTGAAACGATCCGGCGCTAACAGATGCTGTGAGAGGAATTCATCCGTCGGCAACGTATCTGGCTTTGACAATGCCGCCCGCACCCCTATCTTTTGCCGGATGCATCCGCGCTGCCGGATCTCCATTTTTCCTTCGTGGTCTTTCCGACCTGTCTGCCATCGCGGCCCCTTCCGCCGCACCTCAAGCTGGAGTCCCCACCATGAGCGATCAAGCCGAGTATACCCCGCCGAAAGTCTGGACCTGGAACAAGGCCAGTGGCGGCCAGTTCGCCAATATCAACCGGCCGATCGCCGGCCCGACCCATGACCAGGCATTGCCGGTCGGCAAGCATCCGCTGCAGCTCTATTCGCTGGCGACGCCGAACGGCCAGAAGGTGACGATCATGCTGGAGGAGCTGCTGGCGGCCGGCCATCGCGGCGCCGAATACGATGCCTGGCTGATCAAGATCGACGGCGACCAGTTCAGCAGCGGCTTCGTCGAGGTCAATCCCAATTCCAAGATCCCCGCCTTGATGGATCGCAGCGGGCCGAAGCCCATTCGCGTGTTCGAGAGCGCCGCGATCCTGATGCATCTCGCCGAGAAATTCGGCGCCTTCCTGCCGACCGAGACGGCGGCCCGCGCCGAGTGTCTCTCCTGGCTGTTCTGGCAGATGGGGAGCGCACCCTATCTCGGCGGCGGCTTCGGTCATTTCTTCGCCTATGCGCCGAGCAAGATCGAATATGCGATCGACCGCTTCTCGATGGAGGTGAAGCGCCAGCTCGATGTGCTCGACCGGCGCCTGGCGGTGAGCGAATACATCGCCGGCCCGGACCTGACCATCGCCGATTTCGCGATCTTCCCCTGGTATGGCGGCCTGGTCAAAGGCTGGTCCTATGAGCGCGCGGCGGAGTTCTTGAGTGTGCATGAATACAAGCATGTCAATCGCTGGGCCGACATGCTGGCGGCCCGGCCGGCGGTCATCCGCGGCCGCATGGTCAACCGCCGCAACGGCGATCCTGCATTCCAGCTGCATGAACGCCACGACGCCAGCGACTTCGAGACCAAGACACAGGACAAGTTGCAGGCCGCCAAATAAGCGGCGGCACAGGCGGTGAAAAAGGGCGGGGCCGGACTGGTCCCGCCCTTTTTATTTCTGCGGACGACGTGAAGGCTAGCCTTCCGGATGCAACCCCGGCGCTTCCTGGCCGGTCCGCGCCACATATTCGCTGTAGCCGCCGCTGAACTGGTGCACACCTTCCGGCGTCAATTCGAGGACACGGTTGGAGAGGGCGGCCAGGAAATGGCGGTCATGCGAGACGAAGAGCATGGTGCCCTCGAAATCCGCCAAGGCCGCGACCAGCATCTCCTTGGTCGCCATGTCGAGATGGTTGGTGGGCTCGTCCAGCACCAAGAAATTGGGCGGATCGAACAGCATCTTCGCCATGACGAGACGCGCCTTCTCGCCGCCGGAAAGGACCCGGCAGGGCTTCTCGACATCGTCGCCGGAGAAGCCGAAGCAGCCGGCGAGCGTGCGCAACACGCCCTGCCCCGCTTGCGGGAAGGAGCCGTCAAGTGATTCAAAAATCGTCTCGTCGCCGTCGAGGAGATCCATCGAATGCTGGGCGAAATAACCCATCTTGACGCTGGCGCCGATATTGACGGTGCCATCATCCGGCTCGGTGGCGCCGGCCACCAGCTTCAGCAGTGTGGATTTGCCGGCACCATTGGCGCCAAGGACACACCAGCGCTCCTTGCGCCGGAGCTGGAAATCGAAGCCCTGATAGATCGGCTTTTCGCCATAGCCCTTATGCACATTCCGGAAGCTCGCCACGTCCTCGCCTGAGCGCGGCGGGGTCCTGAACTCGAACTGGACCGTCTGGCGCCGCCGCGGCGGTTCCACCCGCTCGATCTTGTCGAGCTTCTTGACGCGGCTCTGTACTTGGGCAGCATGCGAGGCGCGGGCCTTGAAGCGCTCGATGAACTTGATCTCCTTGGCGAGCATCGCCTGCTGGCGCTCGAATTGCGCCTGGCGCTGCTTCTCGCTCAGCGCCCGCTGCTGGTCGTAGAAATCGAGATCGCCGGAATAGGTGGTGAGCGAGCCACCATCGATCTCCACCACCTTGCCGATGATGCGGTTCATGAAGGCGCGGTCATGCGAGGTCATGAGGAGGGCGCCCTCATAATCCTTGAGGAAATGCTCCAGCCAGATAAGACTCTCAAGATCGAGATGGTTGCTGGGCTCGTCGAGCAGCATGCCGTCGGGCCGCATGAGCAGGATGCGGGCCAAGGCGACGCGCATCTTCCAGCCGCCGGACAGGAGACCGACATCACCGTCCATGCGTTCCTGGCTGAAGCTCAAGCCCGCCAGCACCTCGCGCGCCCGCGCTTCCAGCGCATAGCCGTCCAGCTCCTCGAACCGCGCCAGCACCTCGCCATAGCGCTCGACCACCTTGTCCATGTCGGGCTGGTCGGGATCGACCATCGCCGCCTCGAGCGCGGCCATTTCGGTGGCGAGGGCACTCACCGGCCCGACGCCATCCATCACCGCCGCGACGGCGCTCTGGCCCGACATCTCGCCCACGTCCTGGCTGAAATAGCCGATGGTCATGCCGGGATCGATCGAGACCTGACCGTCATCGGGTCGTTCCTCGCCGGTGATCATGCGGAAGAGCGTCGACTTGCCGGCGCCATTGGGACCCACGAGGCCCACCTTCTCGCCCTTCTGGATGCCCATCGAAGCGTCGATGAAGAGGATCTGATGGCCGTGCTGCTTGCTGATGTTATCGAGACGAATCATGTGGTCCGTACTGGCTGACAGAGAGTGTGATGTCAGCGCAAAGAGCGCTGACGGGGGTTCATGCGACCGAAGCGGTCCTCGCACGGCGGCAAAAATCACAGCCAGAACGACGCAATCGGCGCCGGTTTTACCCTTACTTCCCACGCCGATCAATCAGGCCATCAAACATATGATTTATCTGTGAAAATAGCCGCCCGCCGGCAGATCGGCGCGTCAGTCGCTTGATATGGACAGTCCCGCGAGAAGCGGAGCCTGCGCGGCGACCCGGCGGGATATGAACTCGGTGAAAAGCCGCACCCGCTCCGTCTTGCGTGCTTCCCCCTGTGTGAGAAGCCAGAGGGTTCCGTACATGTGCAGGTCGGTGCCCGGCACCCTCACCAGCAGGGGGTCGGCATCCCCGACGAAGCACGGCAGTGTTGTGATCCCGAGCCCTTGCCGTACCGCAGCAAGCTGCGCCTCGGCATCCGTGACCCTGAAGGGAACCTTGGTGGTGCGAACCTCACCCTCGCGGGCCCACTCCGGAACGCCATGAATGCTTATGACGATCCACCGGATGGGATCAGGCGCGCCCGCACGCCACGCGGCTAGCCGGTCGCGAGACATGTAGACGCCGCCGAACAGCTCCGGTCCCTTCAGGCCGTGAAGATTGAGCGGCAGGGTTTTGCGGTCGTAGACGACACGGATCGCGACATCGGCGTCTCGGTTGGTCAGATTCGCCAGCTCGCCGGAGGACAAGATCTCCATCTCGATGTCCGGATGCAGACGCGCGAAATCGGCGAAGTCCGGCATCAGCAGGTGGGTGGCGAGGGGCGGTGCCAGCGTCACCCGGAGAAGCCCGCGCACACTCTGGTCGCGACCGAAGACGCGCGTTTCCAGCTGGTGCGACGACGCTTCCATCTGGTGCGCGAGATCGAGGACCTCCTCGCCCGCGGCCGTCACGCGGTAGCCCGAAGGCAGCCTTTCGAACATGCGCGCCCCGAGGCGTTCCTCGAGCTGCGCGATGCGTCGCAGCACGGTCGCGTGATTCACCCCGAGGCGCTCGGCGGCAGCCCGCACTGAGCCTTCGCGCGCGACGGCAAGAAAGTAGCGAATGTTATCCCAGTCGATCATGGTGCAATCTGGCACCACGTGGGGTGCCTTCCAAAGCTCATATCTAACACAGCGAACAGCAGCAGGGCTTGTCATTATAGCCTATTTCGATGAAGGCGCCCCAATTCCGAACGGCGGATACCGATCGTCCCCGCCGGCCTTGATCGTCCGGTCCGGATCGATTTCGCACCACCGATGTGCGCTCCGCCGCACTCAATCCCCGCCTTCCGCAGACCCATGTTGGGGCTCTGGGGGAACGCCCCAAACGACCGAAGATGGAATTCGAAAGGAGAAGTCATGGGAAAGCTTGAGGGTAAGGTTGCCGTCGTCACGGGTGGATCGAGCGGCATGGCGCTGGCGAGCACCAAACGTTTCGTCGAAGAAGGCGCCTATGTCTTCATCACGGGCCGGCGGCAGGAGGCGCTCGACGAGGCCGTCAAGACGATCGGCCGGAACGTGACCGGCGTGCGCGGCGACGCGGCCAATCTCGACGACCTCGACCGTTTGTTCGACACGGTCAAGCGGGAAAAGGGCAAGATCGACGTCCTGTACGCCAGCGCTGGCACCGGCGAAGCCGTGCCACTGGGCGAGATTACCGAGCAGCATTTCGATGCGACCTTCGGCCTGAATACGCGCGGCACGCTGTTTACGGTGCAAAAGGCGCTGCCGCTGTTCAACGATGGCGGATCGATCTTCATGACCGGATCAGTTGCTTCGCTGAAGGGTTTTCCCGGCTACAGCGTGTATGCCGCGAGCAAGGCGGCCTTGCACGCATTCGCACGCGGGTGGCTCAACGAGCTGAAGGGCAGGAATATCCGGGTGAACGTGCTGCACCCAGGGCCGATCGCCACACCGATGCAGGACCAAGTGCTCACCGAAGAGGCGAAGCGGATGTTCGAATCCCTGATCCCGCGAGGAAAGATGGGTCGTCCTGAAGAAATTGCGGCGGTTGCGCTGTTTCTTGCTTCCGACGATTCCAGCTTCGTGAATGGGCTGGAGTTGTCGGTCGATGGCGGCTTCTCGGCCATCTGAAAATCGGAGAGGCATTATGAACTACGCGATTATAGGATTCGGTAAGATAGGCCAGGCCCTCGCCCGTGCCTTCGCCCGCAAAAACATCGACGTGACAGTCGCCAGCCGCAGGCCGGCCGAGGCGCTGGCGTCGCAGGCGCGGGCGATCGGACCCGCCGTCGTCGCCACGTCGCTGCGGGATGCACTTAAGGCCGACATCATCATCTTGGCGGTGCCGTTCGGGGAGCACCGCGAGGTTGCGAAGGCCCTGCTGAGCTGGAAAGGCAAGACGGTCATCGACGCGATGAACGCCCAGCTTCCTCCTGAGGAACTGGACGGTCTCCCGTCCTCCGCCTTCGCCGCGAAGGCGTTCGCCGGCGCCCAGTTCGTGAAAGGCTTCAATCACCTGGTTGCGGCCACTCTGGCTGTCGATCCGATCGTCGAGGGCGGCCACCGGGTGGTCTTTCTATCGAGCGACGACGAGGACGCGATTGCCCCTGTTGAGTCTTTGGCCAAACAACTCGGCTTCGCACCCATCAAGCTGGGAAAACTGAACGAGGGTGGCACGCTGGTTCACGCACGCGGCCGCATCTGGGGCCCGCTCATCTTCCAGGATTTGTTTAAAAAGGAACAGTAATCGGCGTATCGGCGCCGATCGAAGACCGGGGAGGTGCTGACGGAATGGTAGATCCGCTCCGCGGCACTTCCCCTCACTCCCACTCAATGGTTCCGGGCGGCTTCGAGGTGTAGTCGTAGACGACGCGGTTGATGCCGCGCACCTCGTTGATGATGCGGGTCGCGACATGGCCCAGAAACTTGGGCTCGAAGGGGTAGAAATCCGCCGTCATGCCATCGGTCGAGGTGACGGCGCGGAGCGCGCAGACATAATCGTAAGTGCGGCCGTCGCCCATGACGCCGACGGTCTTCACCGGCAAGAGCACGGCGAAGGCCTGCCAGATCTCGTCATAGAGACCGGCTTTGTCGATGGCGTCGAGATAGACGGCATCGGCCTTGCGGAGGATGTCGAGCTTCTCGCGGGTGATCTCACCGGGAACGCGGATGGCGAGGCCGGGACCCGGGAAGGGATGGCGGCGGATCATCTTCTGCGGCAGGCCGAGTTCAAGGCCAAGCTTGCGGACCTCATCCTTGAAGAGCTCGCGCAAGGGCTCGACCAGCTTCATGTTCATGCGTTCCGGCAGGCCGCCGACATTGTGGTGGCTCTTGATGGTGACGCTGGGGCCGCCGGTGAAAGAGACACTTTCGATCACATCGGGATAGAGCGTGCCCTGGGCCAGGAAATCGGCGCCGCCGAGCTTCTTTGCCTCTTCCTCAAAGACCTCGATGAAAAGCCGCCCGATGGTCTTCCGCTTCACCTCGGGATCGGTGACGCCCTCGAGCTGGCCGAGGAAAAGATCGCTGGCATCGCGATGCACCAGCGGGATGTTGTAATGGTCGCGGAACAGCGCCACCACCTGCTCCGCTTCGCCCTGCCGCAGCAGGCCGTGATCGACGAAGATGCAGGTCAATTGCGCGCCGATCGCCTCATGGATCAGCACGGCGGCCACGGATGAGTCGACGCCGCCGGAAAGGCCGCAGATGACCTTGCCGCTGCCGACCTGGTGGCGGATCTTCGAGATCTCGGCATCGCGGAAGGCGGCCATGGTCCAGTCGCCCTTGCAGGCGCAGATCTTGTGGACGAAATTCTGAATGAGCTTCGCGCCGGCCGGGGTATGCACGACTTCAGGATGGAACTGCACGCCATACATACGGCGCTGTTCATTGGCGATGGCGGCGAAAGGTGCGCCGTCGCTGATCGCAACGACATGGAAACCGTCGGGCAGGCGCACGACGCGGTCGCCATGGCTCATCCACACCTGGTCATTGCCGCCCTTCTGCCAGACACCGTCGAAGAGCGAACAATCGGCGGTGATGTTCAGCTGCGCGCGGCCGAATTCCCGATGATCCGAGCCTGAGACTTCTCCACCCAGCTGGGCGCACATGGTCTGCTGGC
>Ga0310811_10005467_pt1 | contig 16071 bp, 11 predicted proteins | sample YCmetagenome_FD_207642 | JGI IMG/M metagenome (GOLD analysis project Ga0310811, IMG submission 207642) | Soil microbial communities from experimental microcosm in Duke University, North Carolina, United States - YC | ecosystem: Engineered > Artificial ecosystem > Soil microcosm > Unclassified ...
GGACCCGGTCGACGCCCTGTGCCGGCGGCGTCGGCGCCTGCGCTTGTCTAGAGGAACAGGTTGAGGTTGTTGGCCAGCACGGTGGTGTGGTCCAGGTACACGGTGCGCGCGGCGATCTGGAACTCGCAACCGTGCTCGGCGGGTGCGGGCCGCAGCACGTCGTCGCGGGCTCCGGTGAACACCTCGACCTCCCGGTCCATCCGGTAGCGGTGGGCCTGGAAACAGCTGCGCACCGCCAGTTCTCCGTTATCCCGCGTCGTGACCTGCACGTTGGTCACCAGGTGTCGCTGCACGGACGGCGGGTCCTCGGTCCAGGCCATCCCGGAACCCATCCGCAGGACCCGTCGGGCGAGCACGTCCTTGCCGTCGTCGAAGTGCGCCAGGCCCATGTCGCCGAGAGAGTCCGTGTACTCCCCCGACGCGAGATTCCGCCGGATCGGGACCAGGTATCGGGTGTCCTCGGTGAACAGGTTCAGCCAGCCGAAGAAGTCCCGGTCGTCGATCATGCGGGCTTCGGCGTAGTAGAACTGCTCGACGCGGTGTTGCAGCAGCATCGCCGCGAGCCGGTCGGACTCACCGGAAAGGGATCGGTGGTCCTCGGATGTCGGCAGGGCTTCGCGCATGGCGGTCCTCCGGATGGCCCGCTTCGCAGCGGGTCGAGTCAGCGGGTCGCGTCACTGTAGGAGATCCGCCCTGACCTCCACAAGGGATCCTGAGTCCCTTAGGTCCACGTGCATGAGATCCTGAGCGCGTGCGCGAAGGGCAGGAGGAGATCGCGGTGATGGCGAAGTCGGGCGGGGCCAGGTCGACCGGAGGCAAGTCGGCCGGGAACAAGGCCGACGGGAAGCAGCCCGACGGCAACAAGACCGAGCGCCAGCATCGGCGTAGTCCCGCCGAGCTCCGGTCGCTGATCCTGGATGCGGCCTGCGTCGAGTTCGGGGCCAACGGGTTCGCGAGCACCACGAACCGGGACGTCGCCCGCCGCGCCGGGGTGGCGCTGTCGGTGCTCTACCGGCACTTCGAGACCAAGGCGGATCTGTTCTCCGAGGCCGTCCTCGAACCGTTCGTGCGCGGGATGGAGCAACTCGGCAACGACTGGTTGCGCCAGCTCAGCGAGCCGCTGGAGGACGAGCGGCTGATGGAGGTGTTCATCCGGGACATCCACGACAACCTCGCCGCCAACCAGCACGTGCTGGACCAGATGCTGCTGGGGCGGGGCGAGCTCCCGGACGCGATGCTCGAGCGGATCCGGGTCGCCTTCGAGAAACTGATCACCCAGCTGCGCCTGATGACCGAGCTCGAGGCCCGCCGTCGCGGCTGGATGTCCACGCTCGGCGTCGACATGTCCGTCCGTGTGCTGATGGGCATGATGCTCGGGATGTCCTCCTACAGCTGGATGCTGCTCCCGGACGGCCACGAGGGGTCCGGGGACGAGGACGTCATCGAGGGCATGGTGAAACTCGGGCTGTGGGGTATGACCCGCCACCGGGACACCGGCCGCGGCGACCGGGCCGGCTGACGCGCTGACCGGGGACCGGGTCGGCCTCGGCTGTGCGTGACGCGCGCGGCCCCGCACAGCCGACCCTTCCTCCCGCCTGAGTACCGTTCGGCGTGCCCAGCGGACCCGTGACCGGCGACGGTCACCGGTCAGCGCGTCGGAGGGCGCGGCGGGCGCGACCGCCCTCCCGCCGCACGCCGGCGTCGCCGGACGCCGGTAGCGTCGCTCAACGCGAGGTCGCCGGGGGGCGCGGTGCACAGACCCCCGTCCGTCACCGCCAGGACTGTTCGCCTTGAACGAGAAAGGCGGCTTGGCTGACATGACCATCTCGACCATCACGCAGTCCCCTTCCGACGTGCACGAGCGCCACCTGACGCTGCACGGCAACCGGATCAGCTACCTGGAGGCCGGCGCCGACAGCGGCGGCCCGACGGTGGTGCTGGTTCACGGCCTGGCGAGCAACAAGACCACCTGGGCCGACGTGCTGCCGCTGCTCGGCCGCCATGCCCACGTGATCGCCCCGGACCTGCTGGGCAGCGGCGAGTCCGACAAGCCCTACTGCGCCGACTACTCCGTCGGGGCGCACGCCGCACGGCTCCGGGACATGCTCAACGCGCTGGGCATCACGGCGGCCGGCATCGTCGGCCACTCCTACGGCGGCGGCGTCGCTATGACGTTCGCCTACCAGTTCCCCGAGCGTGCCGAGCGGCTCGCGCTGATCGGGAGCGGCGGCCTGGGGCCGGAGCTGAGCATCGCGTTGCGCGCCGCCAGCCTTCCCGGGGCGGCACTCGTCGCGCACGCGGTCAACAACCTGATGCCGGGTTGGCTGGCCGGAGCCGCCCGGCGGACCGTCACCGGGCTGGGACTGGTCCCCCAGGCCGATCTGGAGGCCGTGGGGCGGGCGCTGGCCTCGCTGAGCGACCGGGCATCCCGGCAGGCGTTCACCCACACCGTCCGCAGCACCGTGACCTGGGCCGGGCAGCGCCTTGCCGCCACCGACCGGCTCTACCTGCTGTGTGGCCTGCCGATCCTGCTCGTGGCCGGGCGCCAGGACAGTTGCATCCCCCACCAGCACAGCGTGGCCGCGCACGAGCTGCTGCCCGGCAGCCGCCTCGAGCTGCTCGACGCCGGGCACTTCCCGCACCACGAACACCCGGCCGAGGTCGGCCGGATGCTGGCGGAGTTCGTCACCGAGACCGAGCAGCCCTCCGCCCGCATCGGATCACGGCACGCGACCGCCTGCTGAGCCGCCCCCGGTGACCCGGGTCGCCCCGGGTCACCGCGCCGTGCCGTTCAGGGCCCGGGACATCCCACGCTGGACAGCGTCGGCCAGGTAGGGCCGCAGCTTGTCCGCCGGCACGATCTCGTGCACCGACCCGACCCGCTGGGCCCGCTCGATGCTGTGCTTGCCGTCGAACTCGTCGGCCACCTCACCGAGCTTCTCCGACCGTACCGCCGCCCGCGCGGCCGCCAGCTCGGACCGCAACCTCGCCACGTCGGTCTCGTGGGCGTTCTCCACGGCCTCGGTGAGCCGGGCCTCGAGGTCGGCCACCCTCGGGTCGGCGGAGGTGCGCTTGTTCACCTCGCCGGAGAACACCACCGCCGCCGCCGGAGCGCCGCCGATCACCGAGGCGTACGAGCCCTCCACCGCGGCGATCTCCATGTTGTCGTTGAGGGTCGCGGAGAACACCACGAACGCCCCGCCGTGATAGCGCGACACCACGCAGAACACGATGGGGCCGTCGAAGTTGACGATGGCCCGACCGATCTCCGCGCCGTACTCCAGCTGCAGGCCGCGCATCGACTCCGGTGACCCGTCGAAGCCGGAGAGGTTGGCCAGCACCACGAGCGGACGGTTCCCGCTGGCCGCGTTGATCGCCCGAGCGGTCTTCTTCGACGAGCGGGGGAACAGGGTTCCGGCGGTCCACTGCGACGGTCCGTCGACCGGGGAGATCCCACGGCGGGGCAGCGGCCTCGACTCGATGCCGATCAGGGTGATGGGCTGGCCACCCAGATGCGCGTCCAGCACCACCACTGATTCGGCGTCGTGCATGTCCGCCCAGCGCTCCAGCGGACGGTGGTCGGAGTCGGCCACCCCGCGCAGCAGCGACCGGATGTCGAACGGCTTCTTGCGCTCGGCGTTGCTCTCCGCCCCGAAGATCTCCCCCAGTCTGGTGAACTCGCAGCCCGGGCCGGCGTGCGGGGACGAGCTGATGTCCCGGTCGACCGGATCGGCCGAGGGCGACGGGCGGGGAAACCGCTCGCCGGGTGCGAGGTAGGTGTGGGCGTAGTGCGCGAGCAGCACGTCCACCGCCCCGGAGAGGTCGGGTGCCCAGTACTGGGCCTGACCGTTCGGGCCCATGATCCGGTCGTAGCCGCCGATGCCGAAGTTGTCCTCGGCCGACACCCCACCGGAGTAGTCCAGCGACTGCTTCCCGGTGAGCACCATCGCCGAGTCCGGGGTCATGATCAGCACACCCTTGGTGTGCATCAACATGGTGGCCTCGGCGTTCCAGTACGGCTGGGCACCGACGTTGATGCCGGCCACCACGACGTTGATCTCGCCGCCGTCCTGGGTGAACTCGATGATCCCGCGCAGTACCCGGGAGATCCAGTCCATGTTCTCCACGCCTGAGTCGAACGCGATCTTCGCGCCGGCCGACACCGCGTACCACTCCACCGGAGCGGACATCTCCCGCGCCAGTGTCAGCGCGGCCAGGACCCGGGCGCATTCCGGTTCGGCCAGCGCACCCAGTGCCTTCGTCGGGTCACCGAGCAACACCACGCGGGTCATACCCTCGGGGTGGCGCCGTGTCTTCGTCGTGACCACACCGAGTACCAGGTTGGCCGTGTTGCCACCGGGCGCGCGATCCACGACCACCGGGCGACCGTCGGCGTCGAGGTCGTACTCGGTGAACGTGCCGGGCTCACCGCCCTGATCAGGGTTTCGCGACAGCAGCGGTACGAGCTCGTAGGGGTAGACCGCACCGCGACGGCGGGCCTGGATCACCTTCTGGCCGTAGGCGTCGAGCTCGCGCAGCGGTCTGGTGGGCGGCTCGGTGACCTGCACCGTGAACCCGGCGCCGGGCGGGCGTGACATCCGCAGCATCAGCTCGCGCGGCTCGCCCTCGGAGGTGGCGATGCGGAACTGCACCATCACCTGCTCCAACCCGAGACCGTCGGCCCGCGGTGCGAGCACCCGGACGACGGTGTTCAGCTCGGCGAGCGGGATGTCGACCACCGGCCACACGTAGAGCAGCACCCGGTTCCAGGCCAGCTTGGCGGTGGCCGGATCGGCTGAGCGGGCCGCGCGCAGGCTGTTCAGGCAGGCGTCCAGGACGTGCTCGAGCTCGGGTAGGCCGGTGATCGCACCGTTCTCATCGCGCAGCGTGGTCAGTTCACGCACGTCGGCCAGCGCGAGCAGCCGCTGGTCGACCGGCATCTCCTTGCCCTGGGCGTGGAACAGGTGCACGTCGGAAGCCGATGGCAGGCGCGTCAGGTTGAATCCGGACAGCCGCCACAGACCGAGCCGCTCGGCCACCATCGGGTGCAGCCCTCTGACCGTGCGGTCCTCAACAGGCTCCCCGGCCTGGCCGGCGCGGAAGGTGAACCAGGTCGTTGTGCTCTCGTCGTCGCCGCCGTTGCGCCGTACCGCCACCGCGACCCGCTCAACCGCCGCCGGGATCGTGCCCAGCTTGGCCTTGATCCGCTCCGCCCGGGCGTCCGGGTCGGCGTGGCCGTCCTGGTCGGAGGTCACGTACAGGTCGACCAGCACCGTACGGTCCGGCGGTAGCGCGGCGGCCATCTGCTGCAGATCGGTCGACACCGCCGCCGGGGCGTCGGCGCGCGGGTCGTTGACCCCGGCCTGGCCGCTGGCCGTGGTGGCGATGACCGTGAAGTCGTGGTCGTCGTGCCGGTAACCGCCGACCAGCAGCGGTCGACCGTCGTGGCTGAGGATCTGGACGTCCTGCATCGGCCGGATGCGATAGTAGCGCCGGGTCATCACCTCGAGCATCGCGGTGTGGTGGCGCTCGGCGAACACCGCCAGGATCGGTTCGCCGGAGGCCACGATCTCGTCGATCTGGGCGGCCCGCACCACGGGGTCGGAGGACAGCTGGTCGAGCTGCTCTCGGACCCGCTGGCGCACCCGGGCGGTCTCCTCGGCGATCACCGGCGCGTCGAAGCACCGGTAGCGCACCTGACGTGCCAGGTCACCGATCGCCGGGTAGCGCAGCTGGGTGGCGGTCACCAGCTGGTCGAGCACCATGCGGTACTCGTCCCGCGCGGCGGGCTCGGCGCCGAGAACCGACTCCGGATGGCTCAGGCGCCACCGCAGCAGCTGCGACAGGGTCGGCACGTGCGCCCCGGCGCGGCGGTGGGCCAGGAACATCCGGTACAGCGCCGGGCCCAGGCCCTTGTCGTCCTCCAGGTCCCGCACCCCGTAGTGGGCCAGCGCCCGCCGCAGCTTGATCCGGAAGGACTCGGGCAGCCCCTCGGTATCGGCGTCCCGGGTACGCAGGTAGGCGTAGAGGTACTCCTGCGGGTTGCGCGCCGCCTCGGCGTCCACCGCGGACACGTCGGAGAGCAGGTCGCCGGAGCCGTCCGGCAGGCGCTTGTTGCGCGACAGCGCGCACAGGTCGGCGAAGATCCCCAGAACGCCGGCCTCACCGGTGAGCAGGCTGGGGTCGTCGGCGGGCAGCTCGGCCCGCGCCACCGCCAGCCCGGCCAGCAACGGCCGAACCTCACCCTCGTCGACGTCGAAACCGAGCACGAGAGAGCGCAACGCGTCCAGCCCGTCGGCCGCGACCGCGACCGGGTCCTGGGCCGGTGCCGAGCGGATCAGGTCCGCCAGCCCGACCCGGGCCGAGGTGGGGGCGGCCCCATCGCCGGCGTCGGTGTCGGGCTCCAGCCGGACGAGCTTCGTACCCCCGTCCACCTGCGTGTTCGCCGAGACGAGAACCTCGGCTACGGTGCCGGCGACGGGGGCCCGCAGCGCGGTCTCGAGCTTCATCGACTCGACGATCGCCACCACGTCGCCCTCGTTGAGCTTGTCCCCGGGCCTGATCGGGATCGACACCACCATCGCCGGGGCGGGCGCGCGGACCAGCCCGGCCTCACCACCGGAGATCCGGTGCACGGCCCCGTCGACCTCCACCAGGTAGTCCGGGCCCTGGGCGACCGAGAGCACCTCGTAACGCTGGCCACCGACGGTCAGGCGACGTTCGAAGCGCCCGGAGCGCTCCACGTCGACGTCGACCGCCGCCCCGTCCAGCTCGACCCGGTAGCGGGACGGGCGGGAGCAGGCCACGGCCAGCCGGTAGGACTGCCCGTCGGCGCGCACGTCGATCTGGTGCCAAGTCTCGTGGCCGACCTCGGGGCGCCCACGCTCCGCGGAGGTGAACAGCCGGTCGCGCTGGCGGGCCACGTGCGCGGTGTGCGCCTCGATCGCGGTGGCCAGCAGCGCCACCTCGAGCCTGCGCGGAGGGGTGTAGCCGTCGGCCATCATGGCGTCGAGCCAGGTGGTGTCCAACTCGCCGGTACGGACCTCGGGGCGGTCGAGCAGGTCGAGCAGGAAGGCCTTGTTGGTGGTGCCGCCGTTGATCACCACGACGGTCTGGCGGATCGCCCGGTGCAGCCGTGCCCTGGCCTCGTCACGGTCCCGGCCCCAGGCGATGACCTTGGCGATCATCGAGTCGTACTGCGGCGGGATGACGTCACCGGCGGCCACCCCGGTGTCGACCCGGATCCCCGGGCCACTGGGCAGCGTGAGGTGCTCGATCAGCCCGGGCGCCGGAGCGAACCCCCGGTCGGGGTCCTCGGCGGTCAGCCGGGCCTCGATGGCGTGCCCGCGCGACGGCGGGCTCTCCGGGGCGATGTCGGTCAGCAGGCCACCGGCGGCCACGTGCAGCTGCAGCTTCACGATGTCCACCCCGGTGGTGGCCTCGGTGACCGGGTGCTCCACCTGCAGCCGGGTGTTGACCTCCAGGAACGACAGCAGCCGCTCCTTGGGCTCGTAGAGGAACTCCACGGTCCCCGCGTTGACGTATCCGGCCGCCGCGGCCAGCGAGGCCGCACTGGAGCGCAGCAACGCCTCCTGCTCGGCGTCCAGCGCGGTCGAGGCCGACTCCTCGATCACCTTCTGGTTGCGGCGCTGCACGCTGCAGTCGCGGATGCCCAGCGTCCAGACGTTGCCACCGGCGTCGGCGACCACCTGGACCTCGACGTGGCGCCCGCCCCGGATGGCCCGCTCCAGGAACACCGTGCCGTCACCGGCGGTCCGTGCCCCCTCCGAGGACGCCCGCTCGAACGCCTCGGGAAGCTCGGCGGCGCTGCTCACCAGCCGGATGCCCCGGCCACCGCCGCCCGCGGTCGCCTTGACCATCAGCGGGAAACCGATCGTCTCGGCGTGCCGGCGGGCCTCCTCCAGGTCGGCCACCGGGCCACCGCTCCACGCGGCGAGCGGCACCCCCACCTGCTCGGCCAGCCACTTCGACTCGATCTTGTCGCCCAGCCGCCGCATCACCTGCGCGGACGGCCCGATGAAGGTGACCCCGAGGCGTTCACAGAGCTGGGCGAACTCCGCCTTCTCCGAGACGAACCCCCACCCGGGCCACACCGCGTCGGCCCGGCTGACCCGCAGGGCCCGCTCCAGTTCGGCGTAGTCGAGGAAGGGGTTCGACCCGAAGCCCTCTTCGTCGTCGGGCCCGATGAGTACCGACTCGTCGGCCTCACGCACGTACATCGAACGCTTGTCCACCGCTGTGTGCACCGCGATCGTGCGCAAGGGAGGCCGGCCCTCGGCGTTCCACTCTCGCACCGCGTTGATCAGCCGCATGGCTGGTTCGCCCCGGTTGACGATCGCGACGCGCTGGAAGTGCGTGGTGGTCGGTCCGCTCATTCCGCGATTCATCCCCTGCTCGTGGCCGCTGTCCTGGTCGATCTCGGCATCCGCGTGATCCTCGGCGATTTTCGGCTCCACCGGGTCGATCGTGCTACGGATCGGGCCTGTGCGGCACCCAAAGACACGGTGAGATTCGTCGGCGAGTCTGCCCGACCCGTTCGCCGAGCGGAAAACAGACCGCCGCCGTGCTTGCGCACGGCGGCGGTCAGGCCGATCTCAGGGGCCATCGCGTAGCGACGGCCCGCGCGGTCAGTACCAGTGCCGGCGACCCGCCAACGGGCGTCCGACCGCACCGAGGATGAGCAGCACCACGCCCACCACGAGCAGGATCATGCCGAGGGTCTGCAGGATGCCGATGCCCAGCAGGTAGCCGAGTACGAGCAGGATGATGCCGAGAACGATCACGGGGCCTCCCGGTTCCGGCTCCTGCGGCGGTGGATGCAGGATGCGGGAGCGCAGCGTAAACCCGCAGGTGACCGGGCGGCGGATCCGAGATGAGGCTGTGACGCAAGCCTGACCGAACCCTGACCGAAGCCCGAACGGAGTCTGCCTCCGGGGACTCGCACGGCCTCCGGAGCCGTCGTGGGGCGGGTGCCGGCGACCGGGGTAGCGTGCTGGCGTGCCGGGCGGTCTGTTGCTGATCTCGACGCGGCTGCCCCTCGTGACCGGCGCCCTGCACACCGACGGTCGGGGTGACCGGGACGGGCCTCGCGTCGACGTCCGGGTGACCGGTGGCGTGATCGAGGCGATCGACCCCGGCCTGCGGCCGCGCCCCGGAGAGACCGTCGTCGACTGTGCCGGCGGCGCCCTGCTGCCAGGCCTGTGTGACCACCATCTGCATCTGCACGCGCTGGCCGCCTGGCGCGGTTCGGTACCGTGCGGGCCTCCGGAGGTCCGTGACGGCGCCCAGCTCGGTGCTGTGCTCGCGGCCGCACCGGCCGACCGTCATGGCTGGGTGCGCGGCGTCGGATACGTCGACACGGTGCTCGGGCGGCTCGACGCGCGGGCGCTGGACCGGCTGCATCCCTCCCGGCCGGTCCGGATCCAGCACCGAGGCGGATCGATGTGGATGCTCAACTCCGCCGCCGTCTCACTCCTCCAGCTGGCCTCGGCCGACCACCCGGGCATCGAGCGGGACGCCGGCGGGGCACCCACCGGGCTGCTGTGGCGCGCCGACGACTGGCTACGCGCGCGGCTGCCGTCCACTCCCCCGGACCTGTCCGGCGTGGGCCGTGAGCTGACCGCGCTGGGGATCACCGCGGTCACCGACGCCACACCCGACCTCGACGACGACGCCGTGGCCTCCATCGCCGCGGCGGCGGGTTCCGCCGCGCTGCCCCAGCAGGTGACGCTGCTCGGCGCCCCGCTGGCGGCCGGTCCAGGCGCCATCCCGTACCCCCGATCCGGGCGACCGGGCCGGGCCGGCGGGTCCCTCGCGGTCGGCCCGTACAAGGTCGTGCTCGCGGACTCGGGCCTGCCTGCGCTCGACGACCTCACGGCCCGGATCGCCGCCGCACACCGGGTGGGGCGACCGGTGGCCCTGCATTGCGTGACCGAGGTGGCGCTGGTCCTGCTGCTGGCTGCTCTGGACGAGGCGGGCGTCCTGCCCGGTGACCGGATCGAGCACGCCGGGCTGGTGCCCGAATCACTGATCCCCACGATCGCCGGGTGCGGGATCACGGTGGTCACCCAGCCGGGCTTCCTGGCCCACCGGGGCGAGGACTTCGTCCGCGACCTGCCGGCCGCCCAGCACACCGACCTCTACCGGTGCCGCTCGTTGATGAGCGCGGGGGTGCCCGTCGCCCTGTCCAGCGACGCGCCCTACGGGCCGCTGGACCCCTGGGCGGTCATCGCGGCGGCCGTGGACCGCCGCGCCGGTGACGGCTCGGTGATCGGGCCCCGAGAGCGGCTCGATGCGTGGCGGGCCCTGGCCGCCTATCTGGGTGCACCCGGAGATCCCGGTGGCCGGCCCCGCACCGTGCAGGTCGGCGGTGCGGGCGATCTCGTAGTGCTGCGGGCACCGCTGAGCGAGGCCCTGCGGGCCCCGAACCACGAGGTCGTGCGGGCCGTCGTCATCGGCGGAGAGCTGATGTCCGGCGATTGAGGCCGGACGCGCGTGACAGGATCAGCCCGTGGCGGGGCAGCTCGACACAGGATCAGCCCGTGACGGGGCAGCCCGTCACGGGGGCAGGGCCGCCAGGCGCTCGGCCAGGAAGGTCCGCTCCGGGACGTTCTCGGTCAGCAGCAGTGCCTCCTGGTAGGCCAGCCGCGCCGCTGCGACGTCCCCGGTGCGGGCCAGGAAGTCCGCGCGGGCGGCCGGCAGGTAGCCGTAACCGGCGAGGCGGGGTTCGGCGGCCAGAGCGTCGAGCGCGGCGAGTCCCTGAACGGGCCCGTGCGCGAGTCCCACCGCGACGGCACGGTTGAGGGACACCACCGGGGACGGCCACTCCCGTGCCAGCAGGTCGTAGAGGGCCACGATCTCCCGCCAGTCGGTGTCGGCGTACGTCGCGGCCTCGTCGTGCACCGCGGCGATCGCGGCCATCAAGGTGAACCGCCCGGGCCGTCCGCGCCCGAGCGCCTCGCGGACCAGCGCGGTACCGGTGTCGATGGCCCGGCGGTCCCAGAGCGCGCGGTCCTGGTCGGCCAGCAGCACCAGCCGCCCGTCGCGCAGCCGGGCGGGCCGGCGCGCGTCGGTGAGCAGCACGAGCGCCAGCAGCCCGGTCACCTCGGGGTGGTCGGGCAGCAGCGCCCGCAGCATGGTGGCCAGATCGACGGCACGGGCCACCAGATCTGTCCGTATCAGCCGGTCCCCGGCCGGCGGGGCGTGACCGGTGCTGAACAGCAGGTGCACCACGTCCAGCACGGCGGCCACCCGTTCGGGCAGCTCCTCGGCGGGCGGGACACGGTAGGGGATCCGGGCGGTGGTGATCTTCTTCTTCGCGCGGGTGATCCGGGCGGCCATGGTGGCCTCCGTGACCAGGAACGCCCGGGCCACCTCGGCGGTGGACAACCCGCACATGAGCCGCAGCGTCAACGCCACCCGGGCGTCGTCGCCGAGCGTGGGGTGGCAGCAGGTGAACACCAGTCGCAGCCGGTCGTCCGGGATCACCGCGTCGTCGCGGACGACCGGCCCGTCGTCCACCCCGGCGACGACCGCATCCTCGATCAGCAGCGGCAGGGCCCGCCGGGCGGTGGCGCCGCGCCGGGCCAGATCCAGCGCCCGGCGCCGCGCGACGGTGGTCAACCAGGCACCGGGGTTGCTCGGTGGGGACCCGGGGACCCAGCTGGCCAGGGCTTTCGCGTACGCGTCCTGCACGCACTCCTCCGCCAGGTCGAGGTCCCGGGTGACGCGCACCGTCGCCGCGAGCACGTAGGCCCACTCGCTCCGGTGCGCGTCCGCGACGGCCTCGGCGACCGCCGGGTCGGCCCGGGCGGTCACGAGAAGTCGATCACCCGGATGGGTCGCACCTCAACGCCGCCGTTCGGCATGGGCACCTGCTTGGCCAGCGCGACCGCGGCGTCCAGATCCGCCGCCTCGACCAGGTAGTACCCGCCGAGTGCCTCCTTGGTCTCGGCGAAGGCGCCGTCGGTGACGGTGAACCCGCCGGAACCGTCGGGTCGGATGGAGGTCGCGGTCTCGGTCCCGTGCAGCGCGTTGCCCCCGCGCAGAGCGGCGCCGTTGTTCTGGCCGAACTCCATGTGTCCCTTGTGCGTCCGCTGCACGTCCTCGGCGCCGACCGGTGCCTGCTCGTCGGAGTAGATGAGGATCAGGTATTCCGACATCTCGTTGCCCTCCCGTCCGGGGCCCGCGTTTCGAGCCTCCATCAGTACCGACGCTCCGCGGCCTCCCGGATCGACAAACCCGTCGGATCGGATTCCTGCGTGCCGGATTCTCCTCCGTGCCGGGTTCCTCCGTGCCGGGTTCCTCAGCCGACGGTGGCCCGGTCCCCGGCCGTGGACCCCAGGCCGCGGTGCGTGTCGATCGTCCGCAGCCGGGGCAGGACGTGCTCGGTGAACACCGCGAAGTTCCGCCGCGCGACCTCCGCCGGCATCCCGCCGAAGCTCAGCACGTTGACCACACCGGCGGCGTCCAGCGCGCGCACCCGCTCGACGGTCTCCTCGACCAGCGCCTCCGGGGTACCGCTCATCTGCAGGTCGGCGAGGAACCGGTTGAACTTGTACAACCCGTGCTTCTCGATGTTCTTGCGCAGGCCCGCGTAGTACTCGTAACCGTTGATCGTCTCGAGGCGGGCGTTGGTGAACTCGTAGTGTCCGATCGTGGAGCGTGCGTAGCCCATCGCGTACTCGTCGTGCATCTCCCGGGCCCGCGCGGCGTCGGGGTCGACGCAGGCGAAGTTGAACAGCATCGGTCGAGGCGGCTCGTACCCGTTGACCTCGATGAACAGCTCTCGGTAGGCGGCGGTCTCGGCGACCGTGGTGGTCCAGGGCTTCTGCGCGATGAGGATCAGACCGCAGCCCAGGGCAGCGACGATCCTGGCCGACTCCGGAGACACCGCGGCCGCGTAGGTACGGCCCCGGAAACTGGCGAACGCCGGGGGGTGCAGCTCCGCCCTCGGCTGCCGGTAGAGCTCGCCGCTGTGTTCGATGGCACCGTTCTCGAGCCCTTCGCAGATCGCGGTGGCGTACTCGATGAATCGCTGCCTGGACTCCCCCATGTCCACCCGGAAGCCCTCGAACTCGATCGAACCGAGCCCTCGGCCGAGCCCGAGGATCGCCCGCCCGCCGGAGACCGAGTCCAGCCACGCGGTCTCCTCCGCCACCCGGACCGGGTCGTGCCACGGCAGCACCATGACCATCGTGCCGAGCTGAACGTGGCGGGTACGACCGGCCATGTAGGTCAACATCTGCAGCGGGTTCGGCATCATGTGGTAGCGGCTGAAGTGGTGCTCGGCCGTCCAGATCGACTCGAAGCCCGACGGCTCGGCGGCGTCGGCGAGCGCGAGTTGGTCCCGTACGACGCCGTGGTCGTCGAGGCCTGGTTCGAGGCCCTGGAAGAACAGTCCGAGTCCGACGTGCACGCGCTACCTCCGATGATCGACCGACCGATCATCCCCCGCCGGGAGGCCTGCGAGCTAGCCGAGCGGGCCCAGGAGCGAGTCGGACCCGAGGATCGGGCGGGTGAGACTGCTCAGGGCGGATCCGGCCGGAACACTCAGGCCCTGCTGTTCGTCGGCGCGGTCCACGGGCTCGGGGCGCTGTCGTGCGGCGGTCCGGCGCGCCGGCCTGGGCGCGGCGGGAACGACACGAGAGGTGGGCCGGATCCTCGGCGCACTCGGCGCAACGTACCGATCGGAGGCGGTGGTACGGGGCTGCTCGGCGCGCGTGAGCGGCTCGGGCGCCCCGCCCCGGGCGCCGGCCGGTGGCCCGCCGTCCGCGGTCTCGGTCCCCATCGTGGGCCCGTCGGAGGGATGGCCGCCGAACGCGGCGGCACAGACGACCGATCCCGCCACGATGTACGCGCCGGCCGTGCGGGCCAGCCGCAGGCGGGAGGTCCCGACGGGCAGGGGCCAGGTCTCGGGCACCGCCGCCGGTTCGTACGGCCGGGAGTGCCGGGGACCGTCGCGGCCGAGGAGCTCGGCGACGCTGAGCTGGGCGCGCTCGGGTGCCAGGCCGTGTGCGGCGGCGGAATGCACTGCCACTGCACACCTCCCCGGAGCGGACGACGTGAACCTGTCTAGCTGACAGTGATCGTCATTTCCAGGAACCACTCCACAGTTAGCTCTTACGTGCCTCCCATCGGGGGACGTGCAAGCCGTCCGTGGTCACCGGTCACCCGATCGCGAGTGCTCCCGCGAACGGTGTCGCCCGCGGGAGCACTCTCGACGTACCCGTTCGCTGACGGTCAGAGAGCTACCTGCTCCGGGTCCGGCGCCGGCTCCGCCCCGGCGGCAGATGACGGGACAGCGGGCGCCGCGGCAGCAGGGGACGCGGCCGTGACAGCGGGCGCGGTACTGAACCGGACGCCCTCGTCCGCCACCGAACCCCGCCGCATCATCAGCAGGTCTCTCGGGTAGTTCTGGTGCAGCCGCCACGGGGCCTCCGGGCCCTGCCGGGGCAGCTTGTCGACGCTACGCAGCACGTACCCGGACTGGAGGTCGATCAGCGGGGACAGCGGCTCGTCCGGGGGCGGCGCCAGCGGGGTGACGACCGCCTGCCCGTGGGTGTCCATGTGCTTGAGCAGCCGGCACACGTACTCCGCGACCAGATCGGCCTTCAGCGTCCAGGAGGCGTTGGTGTAACCCAGGGTGAGTGCGAAGTTCGGCACCCCGGACAGCATCATCCCCTTGTAGGCCACCGTGGAGGGCAGGTCGATCTCCTTGCCGTCCACCGACAGGTCCATGCCGCCGATGGCCAGCAGGTTCAGCCCGGTGGCGGTGATGATGACGTCCGCCTCGATCTCCTCCCCCGAGTTGAGCAGCAGGCCCTTCTCGGTGAACCGCTCGATGCGGTCGGTGCGGATGGAGGCCTTACCGGCCCGGATGGCCTTGAAGAAGTCGCCGTCCGGGATCAGACAGAGTCGCTGGTCCCACGGGTTGTAGGTCGGGGTGAGGTGGGTGTCGATGTCGTAGCCCTTGGGCAGCTGACGCTGCTGGCCCTTGCGCAGCACCGTCTTCATCACCGCCGGTACGTGCCGGCTGAGCTGGAAGCTGAGCAGCTGCAGCGCCACGTTCTTCCAGCGCACGATCGGGTAGGCCACCTTCTGCGGCAGCCGGCTGCGCAGCACGTCGGCCAGCGGGTCCTTGCCCGGCATCGAGATGATCCAGGTGGGCGAGCGCTGCAGCATGGTGACGTGCTCGGCCTTCTCGGCCATCGAGGGCACCAGGGTGACCGCGGTGGCGCCGCTGCCGATCACGACGACCTTCTTGCCGGCGTAGTCCAGGTCCGACGGCCAGTGCTGCGGGTGCACCACCGTCCCGCCGGCACGGGCGAAGTCCTCGACGCCCTCGAAATGCGGTGTGTAGCCCTCGTCGTAGCGGTAGTAGCCGGAGTTGACGTAGAGGAACGAGCAGGTGAGCTCGACCGTTCCGTTCTCACCGTCGGTGCGCTGGGCGGTGACCGTCCAGCGGGAGGTCGCGCTGTCCCAGGCGGCGTGCTGGACCCGGTGGTTGAACCGGATGGCCTTGTCCACCCCGTACTCGCGTGCGGTCTCGCGCACGTAGTCGCGGATGGAGTCGCCGTCGGCGATCGCCTTGGCCGCGGTCCACGGCTTGAACGAGTAGCCGAGCGTGAACATGTCCGAGTCCGAGCGGATGCCGGGGTAACGGAACAGGTCCCAGGTGCCCCCGATCGCGTCGCGCGCCTCGAGGACGGCGATCGACTTGTCCGGGCACTCGCGCTTCAGGTGACAGGCGGCGCCGATGCCGGAGAGGCCGGCGCCGACGATCAGTACGTCGACGTGATCGATGGTCATGCCGCAGGTTACCAACGGTAAGTCGAGATGGTCAACACCCTGTCGACTACCTCGACACCGAGTATCATCGGTGTCCGTGAACCCGCCCCCCGCCGTCGAGCGTGCCCGCCACTCGCGGGGCCGCCGAGGTTCGCGGCCGTCCGGGGACGATCGTGAACAGGCGATACTGGCCACGGCTGAGCGCCTGCTGGCCGAGCGGGCATTCGCCGACATCTCCATCGACGACCTGGCCCGGGGCGC
>Ga0310811_10005468_pt1 | contig 16071 bp, 16 predicted proteins | sample YCmetagenome_FD_207642 | JGI IMG/M metagenome (GOLD analysis project Ga0310811, IMG submission 207642) | Soil microbial communities from experimental microcosm in Duke University, North Carolina, United States - YC | ecosystem: Engineered > Artificial ecosystem > Soil microcosm > Unclassified ...
TTCGACACTGCGGGCCGTGCTGAGATTGATATAGGTCGAACAGGCGATGATCAGGATCAGCAGCGCCACCCCGCCAAGGATATAAATATACACGATGGACGTCCCCGGCTCAAAACCTACATACTCGGAATAAAGATGGATCCTTTTGAACGGTTCGAGGAAGAAATCGATCGTGGCGCCTTTCCCGGCCATCTCCTTTTTCATAAAAGCCGTAATCTTCGGCTGAAGTTTTGCCAGGGAACCTTCATCACGCAGCAACAAAAAGGTACCATAATTGGCATCATAATATGTCTCTTCCTGGTTGGCATACAAAGAGGAAAAGGACGCGAGAAAATCGAATTTGAACTGTGAGTTCGAAGGCACATCCGCCATCAGTCCCGTCACCTCATACGTGACGCTGTCCGCCCCGACCCGCAACAGCTTACCGATGGGCTCTTCATTACCGAAGTACCGGCGCGCCGCGGACTCCGTAACGATGATCTTCTTAGGACCGTTGAGGGCCGTATGTACATCCCCTTTTAGCAGCCCGAAGCTGAACACATCAAAAAAGCTGGAATCTGCGTACATCATCATCTTCTCCGAGAACAGCTTGTCCCCGTAGCTGACGGTGCGATCGCCCTTGTACATCCGGACGGCCGACTCGATCTCCGGAAAATTGCGTCGGAACGTCGGGGCCACCTTGGTGCTGGTAAAATTCCCCCAGCGCATGTCACCCCCGCCATCGAAACGGTATCCCATGATCACCCGGGCGATACGCGCGCCCCTGGTCTCGAAGTTGTCATAGCTCAGCTCGTGCCGGATGAACAGGGTGATGAGCAGAACGCTCGAAAGACCAATGGTCAGCCCGAAAATATTGATGATGGAAGAGGTGGAGTTCCTGCGAATATTCCTAAGGGCGGTGCGAAGCCAGTTTTTGATCATAGCGCATCTTTCTTTTTGGGGTACTATAGTAAATGTTCTAATTGAATGTAGTTTATTTTTTAATGGCATGTAGTTATTATAAACTAAGTGTTATCACTTATGTTGTATAATTTACAGATTCCGGGATTTGCCTACTTCAAAAAAATGGTGTTTCTATGCATAACAATTCGCAAATAACACTTAGGCCTCCGATCAGTAGCAAGGCCATCTAATTAGTAGCAGACTCTTATTGCAACACTCCGCTTTTAGACAATCCTCTAAAGAATCTATTCATTCATTCATCACTGATTTCAGGGACTGACTTCCTGAAGTTAGCAATTAATCGTGCACTATGAAACATTTTGTACCCTTACAGGCATTCGTGTGCCTGGTCATTACCTTATTGCTGTGCGGGCCCCGCGCCAATGCACAGTGTTCCGGACAAACCAATACAACGACGACGGGCGCCAATGTGGGTGCGGGTGGTACTGCGTGGCAAAACCCGAATAACGTTGGCACCTCCAACGGCAACTACGCAACAGTAGACGCAGTTGTCTCTGCGCTCGGTATTATAACGACTACGACGGATTATCTGACCGTTACGAATCTTGGCCTGGCTATACCCTCAACCAACACTATTTGTGGTGTCGTGGTTACGATCAACAGGCGAAATTTTTCCCTGCTATCCCTGGGCTCCAGTGCTGTTACCGACAATTCCATCCTGCTTGTAAAGGGCGGCACAAGGGTGGGGACGGATCATGCCGCGGGGGCGGTCAGCTGGCCTGGTTCTTCTGCTGCGGCAAGCTATGGAGGGGTCAGTGATCTGTGGGGCACGACGCTGACCCCTGCCGATGTCAACGCCGGCAATTTTGGGGTGGCGATCTCCGCGAAGCTGGTAGCCGAGATCCTGAGTGTGGCGTTCAGCGCCCAGATCGACCAGGTGACGGTGACCGTCTATTCAAGCGCCCCGATAGTCCTGCCCATCGTGCTGGAGGATTTTACGGCCCATAGCAGTACCGGCGGGAATGTCCTGACATGGACGGTTTCTGCTTCGGCATCGGCTGCCGAGGGCGAGGGGCGTTGGGTAGTCGAGCGTTCCTCCGATGGGAGCAACTGGTCCGATCAGGATGTACTGACCGCCAGCCCTGGCCGGAAAGACTACAGTTATCTTGATACCAGCCCGTTAGCGGGGACCAGCTTTTACCGGCTGGGCCTGCTGAATGTCAATGGCAGTGTTGTTTACTCGGCGGTGAAGACGATAACCGGCGGGGCGTTTGCCAGCATTCATTGTTATCCGAATCCCTTCACAGATATGATCCACATCGTCAGTCCGCATCCCTTTAGCAAGCTGTCTCTGAAGAACCTTCAGGGTCAAACCCTCTGGGTGAAGGAATATGGGGATGGTGTCAGCACTGCCCAGGTCCCGGCGGCCGGACTGCCAGCAGGTCTTTATTTCGTCCAGGTCGATGGCGCCATCTATAAAATTGTTAAGAATTAATAATAACGAACTGTGGTAGCCCTGTAATGGGCACCTACCATGGCCTCTGGGATGAAGCAAGCGATCCGGCATCTTGAATGGTGCCGGATTTTTTTTGCCCGCGAACGGTCAGCCCTTCCGGCTCCGCTCGTGAACGGCCGGACGGCCCTTGGCCCTCTCTCTTTCACCGACAAAATCCCCCCACTAACCGCCCGCCACCTTCCCCTGCCCTATAACTCCTTGCAAGTCGTTGCATAACGCACTAGATTTGATTAAAATTCAACGACAAATGACAACGGACGATAGAGACAGGGACAGGGATAAAGACCGCGACAGCAACCGGGACCAGGACCGCGACCGGAGTCGCGACGGAGACAGAGATCGCGACAAAGACCTGGATCGCGACAGAGACCGCGACCGGTACCCCAGAAGAGGGCCGGGACGTATCTGGGCAGGTCTCTTCCTTCTCCTGATAGGCGGTGTGCTGCTCCTGGACCAGATGGGCTTCCCCCTCCCCGACTTCTTATTCAGATGGGAATTTATATTGCTCGCCCTCGGCCTCTTCATCGGGCTGCGTCACAAATTCCGCGGCGCCGGCTGGCTGATCATGATCGTCATCGGAGGCGTCTACCTCGCACAGGACTATTACCACGACTTCAATATACACCGTTTCATCTGGCCTGGCATCCTGATCTTTATAGGGCTGATGATCATGCTGCGACCCAGCCGTCACCGCTATGGCCACGGGTGGCGTGAGGACTGGCGCGCGGACTGGGAACGTCGCGGCCGCTGGGGCGAGGGCCGCGGGTGTGGCGAAGGTCGCAGATGGGGCAACAGCAGATGGGGCAACACCTATCCGGGTGCAGACACCGCATCCGGGGGATCTGCCAGTGACGCTTCCGGTGGCGGGTCGACCAGCGGGGCTTCGGCCAGTGGCGGGCCCGGCAGCACTTCCACGACCTTCCCGGGATTCTCCCAGGCAAGCTATTCCTCTGATGACTTCATAGAAACAACCTCTATTTTTTCCGGTGTCCACAAAAAGGTCGTCTCCAAGAATTTCAAAGGCGGCGACGTCACCACGGTGCTCGGCGGCTCCGAGATCGATCTTTCCCAGGCCGATTTCACCGGTACCATAAGACTCGAGGTCACCCAGGTCATGGGCGGCACCAAGGTCATCGTACCGCCCCACTGGGAGGTACGCAGCGAGATCACCGCCGTCCTCGCCGGATTTGAAGACAAACGGCAGCAGCCCGCCATCACCAACCCTGAAAAAGTGCTGATCATCAATGGGACCTCCATTTTGGGAGGAATAGAGCTGAAGAATTATTAAACATTTTTTGTGTACTAACTTTTGGTTATGAACTGGTATCTCACAAAACTCGTTTTCAGGATCATTTGCGGCGAAGGCCATCACACCCCGCAATTTGACGAACAGCTTCGCCTCATCTCGGCGGCCGATGAGAATCATGCCTTCGAAAAGGCAACGGACATCGGCAACCGCGAACAGGACGACTTTTACAATCACGAACAGCAGCTTGTGCAGTGGAAGTTCATCAACGTCGCCGAGCTCTATAAGCTCAGCGGCCTGCTCGATGGCGCAGAGATGTACTCACGCATCCAGGAGACCGACGACCCGGAGAATTATATCGACGGGGTCCATCGCCGCGCCGAACACATCCGCGGCAGTGGGACGCACAAGATGTTGCGGCTGTTGTGAAAAGGCCTTAACCAAAACCAACCTTAACTATTCTGGCATGGCCAAAGCACCGCTTGCAACCGGTAAATTCCTTCTTATCTTCATCTCCTGGTGGGCCATCTGGGCCTTCCTCCAGGTCTCTTTGCTCATTGGCTTCGGCCTCACCACCAATACCGCGCTCTCCGACAGCCTCGTCTCCAACTCACTCGTCGCCCTTTGCTGTGGTTTTATCAGCAACAACATGCAATACTATCTCCCCAAAAAGGAGCGCTACTGGTATATCTTATTTATCAGCCTCGGCCTCAGCGGGATCATCCTGCTTGCCTGTAAGGCCATTCTCGTTCCCCTGCTCGGCGAAAAGACAGGCGGGGTCGATTATATCCAGTTCTTCTCCCGGTCCTGGGCCGTGCGGTATGATATCATATTTTTACAGGTAGGTTGTATGTCGATTCTCAGCGTCCTGTGGTATAGCTCCGAAGAAGAACAGGAAAACCGTCAGCGGCGCAATGATGCCGAACGCCTGTCGAAGGAAGCCGAACTGTTCAAACTCCGTCAGCAGCTGGCCCCGCACTTCCTGTTCAACAGCCTCAACTCCATCAGCGCGCTGATCGGCAGCCAGCCGGAACAAGCCCGCAAGATGATCCAGCAGCTCTCTGATTTTTTAAGGGGCAACCTGAAAAAGGAAGATCAGCAGTGGGTGCCGCTGTCCGAAGAATTGCAATATCTCGAACTGTATCTTGACATAGAAAAGGTCCGCTTTGGACATCGTCTCAGTACCGAGATCTCCTGCGAAGAGGGCTGTCTCGGCCTGAAGCTGCCTCCGATGCTGCTGCAGCCGATCGTAGAGAACGCCATTAAGTTTGGCCTTTACGACACCACCGAAGCGGTGACCATTACTATCCGCGCCCGAAAGACCGAAGGAGGTTATGTCCGGATCGACGTTGTAAACCCTTTTGACCCTGAGACATCGCGGCCCAAGAAGGGCACAGGTTTTGGGCTCACCTCTATCCAGCGCCGGCTCTACCTGCTCTTTGCAAGACCCGATCTCCTGGAGACGCACGTCGAGAATAATTTATTTACAACAACCGTGAAAATACCGCAGCAACCACAACTGACACAACCAAATTGAAATCATCGACACCGATGAAAAAAAATAATTATGAGTAACGCTAACATACCCGCCGCTTCCATCAAAGCTATTATCATAGACGACGAGCCCCTGGCCCGGATGATCGTTAGGGAATACCTTGGCTCTTATCCGGAGATCGCCATCGTCCAGGAATGCAGCGATGGGTTCGAAGGCATCAAGGCGATCCAGCAACACCATCCCGATCTCATCTTCCTTGACATCCAGATGCCAAAGATCAATGGCTTTGAAATGCTGGAGCTGGTGGAGGAGCCGCCGGCGGTCATCTTCACGACGGCGTTCGATGAATATGCTATACGGGCGTTTGAGAACCATGCGGTGGATTATCTCTTAAAGCCGTTCAATAAGGAGCGGTTCGATAAATCGCTGCGCAAGTGGATGGACAACCGGCTTGCTGTCGATCGTGCAGCTGCCGCCCGCGCCGGAGACGGCAGTAGTGCCAGCTTAGGCAGTAGTGCCAGCTCAGGAAGCAGCGCCAGCTCAGGAAGCAGCGCCAACTCCGGCGGCGGTGCCAACCCGGGCAATAACGTCAACTCCGGCGGCAATGCAACCCGGTCCCGCGAGGCAGACTCCGAAACCAGGCCACCGGCAGGCAGCACCGAAGCCCTGCTCGAAACCGCGGCCCAGTCTCCCACTCAGCAACATCGTATCGTCGTCAAAACGGGCGGCAAGATCAAGATCATCCCGCTCGAAGACATCCATTTCCTCGAAGCCGCCGACGATTATGTCAAGATCCATACCCACCAGGGGGCCTTCCTGAAAAATCGTACGATGAGTTACTTCGAACAGGCGCTGGATCCGACCCAGTTTGTCCGTACGCATCGCAGTTATATCCTCAACATCCAGCAGGTCACGCGGATCGACCCTTATGAAAAAGACAGCCATCTCTGCATCCTCCAGTCGGGGGCGCAGGTGCCTGTCAGCAAGGCTGGGTATGTCAAGCTGAAGGCGGTGCTGGGGTTGTAGTAGGCGGCGCGACAGCCCTCCGGGCTGTCTGTCAGGCCTCCTGCCCTATGTAAACCGCCCCGCCAATACTATCGCGGCTCGCTCCCGTCACTGAAGCCAGCACATTATTCTCTTCCCGCCAGCGTAATACACCGATCAGCGCCATAACCAGCGCCTCTTTATGATCGACCAGTGCGGCCTCGGGCACCACGACCTCGATGCGGTGTTGCATCAATACCTCTTTCAATCGGCTCATCAAAAATCCATTGTGCGCCCCGCCACCTGTTGCGAGTAAGCGGGCATCGGCAACACCCGCACTCGTCGCCGCATCGGCGCCATGGCCATGCGCAGCACCCGCACCTCGCCGCAACGCTTCGACGGCTCGCCCCACCTGCACCGCAATATGCTCGACATATGTGCGCAACGCATCGGCCGTCGACAACCCCGCCGCCAGCACCAGCGGCAACACCGTCTCCGTACCAAACTCATTGGCCAGTGATTTAGGCCACGCCATATTATAATAAGGCAATGCATTCAACTGCTCCAGTAAACTGGGGTCGACCCGGCCGCTGCCTGCCAGCACACCATCATCGTCAAAGGCTCGCCCTTCAAGAGCCGCCAGCGCGTTCAGGACCCGGTTAGCCGGACAGACATCAAAGGCCGCAAAGTTACCAGCATCGCTGCGTGCACTGGCACCACTGCCCGCCCCTGCGCCGCCGCCAGCCCCTGCCCCGCTGCCTGCACTGGCATCGCTGCCCGCATCTGCGCCACTGCCCGCCGCACGGGCGCCCGCACCATGCATCGACACATTCGCTATCCCGCCCAAATTCAAAAAGAACTCATAACCCGGCAACAGCCAGCGCTCCCCGATAGGCACTATCGGCGCACCCTGCCCTCCCAGCGCCACATCCATCGACCGCAGATCGCTCACCACGTTGATCTTCGTCACCGCCGCCAATGCCGCCCCATCCCCAAGCTGCGCCGTCATCCTGCGCGCCGGCATATGGAACGCCGTATGCCCGTGACTGGCGATCAGCTGCACCTGGAAATGCAGTCCATGTTCTTCTATAAATCGCAGTACCTGCTCCCCAAGATAATGCCCATACTCCGCATGCAGCAGCTGATACTCCAGCGCTGAGAGCCCCGGCGCCCCGGCCAGCCGCTGCCGCCACGATTCAGTATAAGGATAACAGGCAGTATGCATCAGGGTATACTCCCAATTTTTGGGACCCTTCCCGGTGGCAGCCTTTTCCTGCAGATGGACATACGCAAGGTCCAACCCATCCAGGGAGCTGCCACTCATAAGACCAATAACTTTATAAACCATAGGAGGGCAAAAATAGTCAACTTGCGGGAAACCTGTGCGCCATCACCAGCCGCCGCTATCGATAATATCGACATCAAAAACCCGCAGGCCCACACCGCCATGTCCCCCATAAACCCCAACTTTAAGTAAATCCACCTTTATGTTGGAAAACATTCCCCTTCCCTGCGAAGATCAGCTGGCGCAGCTGGCCAGTCAGCTGTCGCATTTACAGGCTCAGTATTCGAAGCTGTTGCAGGAAAAAGAATGGCTGATGAAAGAAGTACACCACCGGGTAAAAAACAACCTTCAGCTGGTCATCAGCCTGCTCAATATGCAAACGGGTTATATGAAAGACGAATTCGCACTCGACGCCTTCGGCGACATCGGGTCCCGCATCCGCGCCATTTCGCTTATCCATCAGCGAATGTACCAGGAGGAGAACAATATGGCGATAGTCAACATGCAGGATTACATCTCCGAGCTGATCAGCCATCTCGAGACCAGTGCCTTCCCCGACTCCCCTGTCGGTTATCAGCTGGACATCGCCCCGATCGAACTGGATGTATCGCAGAGCGTGCCCATCGGTCTTATCCTCAATGAGGCGATCACCAACGCCATCAGGCATGCCTTCCCGCGCAAGCAAGACCCCGTCATCGTCATCTCCATGTCCCAAGAGGACGGCTCCCTCATCCGTCTAACGGTATCGGACAATGGCAGAGGCCTGCCCGAGAACTTCAACCTCGAATCCGATGCAACCATGGGTCTCCAGCTGATAAAAACGCTCAGCGACCAGCTGGATGGATCGCTCCGGCTGGAAAACTGCAACGGCTTCACGCTGACCTTGCAATTTGCGCGTCAGCAGGGCAATTTTGGATATAAAGTTGCTCAGCACGTCACTATATGATTAACCGCCTGGACCATTACTCCGTGATCAGCACTCAGCCAGCGACCCTGTGAAAGGTCAATGAGTCCCCCAACTGCCAGTTTATTCCATCCCCACTCACCTGATACTTCATCTTAAACTGTTTGTCCGACACAAACTCGTAAATAAAATGTTCAAAGAAGATCGTGGTCCCGCTAACACTCTGCGTGCTAAGGATGATCTTACCCCTGATCCATCCATTGCTGACGAACTGGCGGTGACCATGAAAATTATCAAAGGTATATGCCTGGAATAATCCCGACTGCGCATCCACTCCCCAGTAGGAAGTAGCCTTATACTCATTGGGCGGTCGGTCAGAGCTTCGAAAAGCTTCGTCCCTCGCTTTTTCTCGCTCGTTCCTTTCGCTGCGCTCAGGAATGCTCATAGACCAGCCAGGCGCTGTCCAGCGAGAGATGAAAGGAAAGGTCCGCGCTGATAGGCTTGCCGTTCGCAAAGGCCCCTTCTCCGGCCCATTCGCCGCTGAAATAGCTGACCAGGGCAGGGTCCAGGTGTGGGGCAGGTGCCTGTCCAAAGGCGCAGGCCGACAACAACCCCAAAACAAGCGTCAAAAAATAAGTATGTCTCATAACAACTAAACTAAGGCCATCCCTGGCTGCCAGCAAGAACTTTCAACGGCCGGGCTATTTTTTTCAACGCCCACGGGTCCGGGAACTTCGGCGAAGCGGCGTCCCTTGCCGCGAGGAGGCGGCTTCCTTCTCCGCTGTCAGACGATACTGCTTACTGTTTGGTTGAGCTGTACCGACGCGTTAGAGTTTCGCGGGGCTTCGTCCCTTGCCCCGGCTCGCTAGAACTTCGCCCTTGCCACTGGCAAGAGCTCGTTCGCAACCTTGCGGTTGCCTTCGCTTTGCTCGGTTATCTGGCAGGGCCTATATATTATTGGGCTTCGGCCAATTATTGCTAGTTTTGCCCCCAAATAAGCCCAATTGTTATGGTCGTCAACTTAAGTGAACAGTATTCCCTGTTGTGTGACTGGATAAGTGAGATCCGGGATGAGGAAGTGCAAAAAGACCGCATGCGCTTCCGGCGGAACCTCGAGCGGATCGGGGAAGCGGCGGCCTACGAGATCAGCAAAACGCTGCCTTTTGTGGAAAAAGAAGTCCAGACGCCCCTCGGTATCGCCGTCTCCAAAGTGCTGAAAGAGCAGCCCGTCATCACCACCATCCTGCGCGCCGGCCTGCCCCTGCACCAGGGTCTGCTCAACTATTTCGACAAGGCAGACAACGGCTTTATCTCCGCCTATCGCAAACATAACCGGGACGGCAGCTTCGAGATCAGCCTGGACTATATCAGCTGTCCCGAGCTGGAGAACCGGGTGGTGATCGTCTCCGACCCCATGCTGGCCACCGGCGCCTCCCTTGTAAAAACCATCCAATACCTTCGGGAAGAAGGCCATCCTTCGCAAATTCACGTCGTAGTGGCCATCGCCTGCACAGTGGGAATCGAATTCGTCCTGCGCAGCGAACCCAATTGCAGGATCTGGTGCGGCGCCATCGATGACGAGCTGACAGCCAAGGGATACATCGTTCCCGGGCTGGGAGATGCCGGCGATCTGGCGTTTGGGACCAAGGTGCAAATGTAAATTCTTGTTTTTGCCCTTTTTTTACTATTTTTTCGGTGGTTTATCGCCTCGATACCCAACCGGAAAAGCGTTTTATCCGTCTTATCTATAGGGAAGTACCGTCTTACTATTGAATAACGAAGTGACCTTAACTGTTTATGAAGCAGAAAGCTTTGCTAGAGATTCACCAAAAGCCCGCCGGAAGCGAGAATCCTATCCTGAAAGGGGTGGCCGATCCCTCTAACTTCCGTACCCGGGCAGCCTTATCCTGTACCTTTCATGGCCGAGCGGCCTTTTTTTGTACCCTCATCGCCTTTTTGCTGGCCAGTACCAGCATCCAGGCGCAGGACCCGGGATTTTCCCAGTTTTTTGCCTCTCCCCTCACCCTCAATCCTGCCCTTACCGGTAAATTCAACGGAGTAGTACGGGTCGCCGGCAACTATCGCAACCAATGGCCGTCCATCAACAATGCCTTTATCACTTCCACCATATCTGTTGACGCACCTATCCTGCGCGGCAAGCTGCCCGAGAACGACACCTGGGGTCTCGGATTCATGGCCATGAACGACAAGACAGCCGGCGGAGCCCTCAACAGCAATTACTTTTCTCTTTCCACAGCCTATCATAAAAGCCTGGACGAAGATGGCTATCACCAGTTGGGGGTCGGTTTCCAGGGCACTTATGCCAACCGCTCCCTCGACGGTACACAGCTGCACTTCGAAGACCAGCTCAACCTCGGCGGCGGATGGGACCCTATCTCTCCTTCGGAGACGGCTATCAGCGGACGGATGGTCAGCGTTCACTATTTCGATGTGAACCTGGGGGCCCTGTACAACGCATCTACCGACGGCAATAACAACTTTTACTTTGGCGCCTCTGCCTATCACCTGAACCATCCGAAACAATCCTTTCTCGGGGTCGATACTATCAATGTCCCTACCCGTTATACCCTGCATGGCGGCGGATACTTTCCCATCACGGGATCGGCAAGCACCATTTACGTCAGTGCGCTGTTCAACAACCAGGCCGGGTCCCGCGAATATGTCATGGGTGGCGCCTGGGCGGTAGCGGCCAGCACCGACGAGACCAACCCCGTCAATTTTTATGCGGGTCTGTGGGGGCGGTTCACCAATAATACGACCGATGCGGTGATCCCCTATGTCGGGCTCGACTATAGCGATTTTAATCTTGGGGTGACCTATGACGTGAATGTGTCATCGCTGAAGACGGCCTCGCAGAGTCGCGGAGGGATCGAGATCTCGCTGATATATATAAAGAAGCCGTCGAATGGGAGGAAGGGAGTGCCCTGCCCGCGCTTCTAACCGCCTGGAAGGCGGTTGCGAAACGCAGTGGAGCAGACATTGGCCCCGGTTAGGTCCTGCGAAGCAGGGCCGCAGCGGAGAGAGACTACTTCGCCAGTGCTTTCTTCCCGCTCACATACGCATTCCCCTTCAAAAAAAACCTATACGGCAACTCCGCATCTATGCCCGCATAATCCACCCCGATCCGCGGACCCGCAACAATTTCCCCTCTCTTCGGCTTATACCCATCCTCTCCAATAAAGATCTCGTCTCCCGATAACAAGGTCCCCGTATGCGTTGTCCGCAACCCCATGGCGCGCGACAAATTACCCGGCCCGCGTGTCAGCGTATGATCCAGCTTCGGCTTGCCCGTTCGCTCCAGCATCAGCGGGATGCCTTCCATCGGCTCCAAAGCCCTCACCAGCACTGCATGCGGGACATCCTTCTTATTGGTAACGACATTGAACAGGTGATAAATGCCATAGATAAGGTAGACATAGGCAGAGCCACCCGGTCCAAACATGATCTCCGTCCGGCGCGTACGCCTCCCCGAATAAGCATGGCTCGCGCGGTCAACCACACCGTTGTATGCCTCCACCTCTACGATACGACCGGAAGTCCGCTGCCCGTCGAAGGCCGTCACCAGCACTTTTCCCAACAGATCGCGCGCTACCTTCACCACGTCAGGCCGGTCATAGAAGGAATTATCAAGCTTTTTAATGGCCAAATTATCTCGGATAATAAAGTTTTTCAATGGTCCCGCTGAACCGCCGTGGGCGGTTTCATCATTTTAACGTACGTTTGAAGGTAAAAGAAAAAAGACGTTGCTCAAAGAAATTATCATAGCCTTTCAGTCTTATGGTAAAGCTCACCAGTTTGTCACCAAACACAAGTTATGGAAGTGGATCCTCATACCGGGCATCTTATATACGATCCTGTTCTGTATCGGCATGTACTTCTTCTGGACGTCTTCCAGTGACGCGGTGTCCTGGCTAAGCAGGGTCATCGGCATACAGCGTTTCCTTCATCATCAGCAAAGTGCGGCACTCAGCTTCCTGTTCGTGATGGGAGGGATCATGTTCCACCTGGTGCTGGTCTTCTTTTACTTTTCACTGTTCAAATACATCTTCCTGATCATCGGCTCGCCGCTGTTCGCCTACCTGAGCGAGCAGACCGAAGCCCTTATCAACGGCAAAGAATACAATTTCAACTTCGACCGTCAGCTGGTAGCCGATATGACACGCGGCATCCAGGTGGCCTTGCGGAATTCGCTCTGGCAAACCGTTTATACGCTGTGTATCCTTATTCTTTCGCTGATCCCGCTGGTCGGCTGGATCACACCCGTCATCTTTACCTTCGTGGAATGTTATTACTATGGATTTTCGATGTTGGATTACAGCTGTATGCGCCACAAGCTCTCCTCCTCTGCCAGCATCGCCTATATCAGCCAGCACAAGGGTCTGGCCATCGGCAACGGGATGGTCTTCTACGGCATGCACTTTGTACCTGTCCTCGGCTGGGTGCTTGCGCCGGCCTATGCCGTCATCGCCGCCACTATTAGTTTGTATCACCAGAATCTGGAATAAATTATGCAGCCCTCTAATGCATCCAAGGCCTCCGGCTCTCCGGCCGCATCGCCTGCCACTCAAGCCGCTGCTGCCACCCAGCCCTCCGGCTCTCCGGCTTCGGCGCCCAGTGGCCCCGCACTCTACCTCATCCCCTGCTTCCTCGACCCGCAATCGCTGGCCCCCCTTCCGGCCTATCTGCTGGACGCGGTAAAAGGCTGCCAGGTCTTCTTTGTCGAGAACGAACGCAGTGCCCGTCGTTACCTCAAAGCACTCTGGAAAGAAATGGTCATCGACGACTATGAATGGTATACCATCCACAAGGCCGAAGAAGAGGTTCGGACTATCTTTCGTCAAAAACTCAAGGAAGGAAAAACCATCGGCCTCATCAGTGAAGCGGGATGTCCCGGCATTGCCGACCCCGGCCAGCTGCTGACCGAAGTGGCCCACCAGGCAGGCGTGACCGTGCGCCCTTTCGTTGGTCCAAGCAGCATTCTGCTCGCATTGATGGCCAGCGGTCTCAACGGTCAGCAATTCCGTTTCGTGGGTTATCTGCCCGTCGATGTCTCCGGCCGCACCAGGTCCATAAAAGACCTCGAATCCGAATCCACCCGGCTCAACAGCACACAGATCTTTATCGAAACACCCTATCGTAACAATCAATTGCTCGAAACCCTCCTGGCGACCTGCCGCCCCACCACCCGGCTCTGTATTGCGGCCAATCTCACCGCGCCCAATGAATATATCCGCACCCAGACCATCGCGCAGTGGAAGCAGCTGAAGCCGGCCGCCACCTCAAAAGCCGGTGACGCCGATGCCGCCGGTTCCCAGGGACCCATCGCCGCTCCCGGTCATCTCCCGAATCTGCACAAGCTGCCGGCCATATTTTGCCTTTTGGCTTAGCCTCCTGCAAATTGCCCTGATTCTATGACAAGAATCGGCATAAATTACCCTAATTCTATGACAAGGCCCCCCTACTTCCCCGGATCACTAATAGACACAATACTATCCACCACAAACTCGCTATATCCTCTCCACGGCAATGCCGCCAAATACTCCTTATAATGTAACAGCACGATACGGCCGCTGTTGAGCATCAGCTTTTGCGCAACCGCTTCATCGGAAACGGAGAAAACAAATTCATACGACTGGACGGTATTCGGAGCCTTTGACCGCAGGCCGTTCTGGATCATCTTGCCTTCGTAGGTCTTGAAAATAAACCCCTTCTTTACCACGTAATTCAATTCCCCCGCTTTCACACCCTCCCCAAATTCAAAGAAATAGCGAAACCCGATGAACACTATCAGCCCCACAACGACGACTGCGAGAAAAATGCCAAGGAATTTCTTCATGGTCCGACTATTTTACAATCCATATTTATCCACCAGGTAGATCAGGGCGGCCATGTTCACGGCGCCCATTTCCAGCTCGCGTTTGTTTACATTTTCCAGCACGTCATTGCGCGCATGATGGTATTCGAAATAGCGTTGGGAATCCGGACGCAGTTCGCCTACAACCGCCCCCAGCTGCCGGGCCATCGGGCCAACATCCGAACCGCCGCCGCCCTGCTCCAGCTCATAGACACCGTATGGTTTCAACAGCTTTACCCAGGGCTGGATCGCCGCCAGCTTGTCCGCCGGCAACGACAGCGTGAAGCCTCTTGGCGTAAACCCGCCGTTGTCGCTCTCCAGACCCAGCAGATGCTGTTCTCCAGCTGCCTTCGCCGCCTCCGCGTACTTCCTGCCGCCGCGACCGCCATTCTCTTCATTGGCAAACAGTACCACCCGGATGGTATGACGGGGGCGATAACCGATCGCCTTCAGCGCCCGTAATACTTCGATCGATTGTACACAGCCTGCTCCATCGTCCATTGCCCCTTCGGCAGGATCCCAGGAATCGAGGTGACCGCCAACCGTAATATATTGATCCGGGAATTCGGTGCCTTTTAGCTCACCGATAACATTATGCGCCGCGGTGTCGGGCAGCATGTGGGCATTTGTGCGTAAAAAGACATCCACCGGCTTATGCTGTTCCAGCTGCGCCGCCAGCTTGTCCGCATCGCGCAGCCCCACCGCAACGGCAGGGATCTTTGGAAAGGAATCATTATAGCTCAGCGCGCCCGTATGCGGCGTGTTGTCTATCGAAGAGCTCATGCTGCGTACGATCACACCCACCGCGCCGTATTTGGCCGCGCGGCTGGCGCCCCCGCCCCGGTAACGCACCGCGTCACCATATGCCTGGAAGGTCTCTACAAAAAGAGGATTAAAGGGATAATTATAAAAGACGATCTTGCCCTTGACCTCGTCCTTGCGCTGCTCGAGCTCGTCAAAATTATTGATCAGCATGACCGGGGCCTTGATCCCTTTCGGACCGGTCCCCTGTGAATTGCCGAGGGCCAGCACATCGAGGCCGCGGTATAAATTTTTGTCCTGCGCTCCGCCAGCTATCCACGACGCCGAATCCTTCCCACCTCTTACCCAATGCGGCACCATACACTCCTGCAGCCAAACCTTATCGGCACTGGCCTCCTGCAACACCTGCTGCCCCCATTTCTCTGCCTTGTAATAACCGGCGCTGCCGGACAACCTCGGACCGACGTTCTTGGTCAGGAGGCGTAAATTCCCATAGGTCCTGCCATCGGTCAGGATGGTGTCGGCCAGGCGGCGGATCAGAAGAGAGTCTTCGGTCGCCGCGTTCGCCGAGCTATGGAGTACGGGCGCCCCAGCGGCTGGACCACCGGTCTGCGCAAAGCCCGACAAGGCTGCAGTCACTAAAAAAAATAATAGCAGGTTGCTTCTCAACAATTTAGGGTGCATCGTGTTAATTTGGGCTAAAGTTAAGGAAAGGAATCGAGCCGTGGCTGGCCCCGATCCCGATCTTCCCAATTTACATTACCTTCGGGCACTTGTGCCTGAGTCAAGCACAAACACAATCTATGCGTATAGGAATAGTCTGTTATCCAACCTTTGGCGGAAGCGGCGTACTGGCAACAGAATTGGGAAAAGCACTGGCCGACAAGGGCCACCAGGTACACTTTATCACCTATCAGCAGCCGGTCCGGCTCAATGAATTCAACGCCAACATTTTCTATCATGAGGTCCGGGTCACGACCTATCCTCTCTTCGACTATCCCCCATACGAGACCGCTCTTTCCAGCGCGATGGTGGATGTGATCAACAACCATCAGCTCGACCTGCTCCACGTTCACTATGCCATCCCGCATGCTTCGGCCG
>Ga0310811_10005469_pt1 | contig 16071 bp, 16 predicted proteins | sample YCmetagenome_FD_207642 | JGI IMG/M metagenome (GOLD analysis project Ga0310811, IMG submission 207642) | Soil microbial communities from experimental microcosm in Duke University, North Carolina, United States - YC | ecosystem: Engineered > Artificial ecosystem > Soil microcosm > Unclassified ...
CGGCGAAGGCGTCTTTCAGCCCGCGATCCTGCGAGCGGGCGAGCCACCATCCCGCGGCGAATGCGGCGGCCGCGACCAGGACGACCATGAGGGGAGTCACGATGTTCAGGAGTGTAGGCGAAAGATCGGCGAACCTCAAGGACTGAGGTAATGACACACCCCTGCGCCAGTCTTTCTCGTCGACGGCCTGCATCGGGCGACTCCGAGCGATTCGTTACTGCGCCGGATGGTCCGGCAGCGTTGGACTCTCGGGTGGCGGGATGGTGAACAGGCATCCGCATCTCACACAGACGTAAAGGAGAGGGATGTTCGTCGGAGGCGTCTGCGAGACGTTCTGGAGGCGCATGCCATCCTTCACGCCACAGTCCAGACAGTCACGAGCAGCGACAGGACGGTCGTTCGCAATCACCGGGGGATGGCGCCATGATAAATCCCGACCTGGCCGAGTTCTGTCGGGTATCGAACAGAGGCATCGATTCAGATGGTTCCGATCCGTCGGGTCGTTCCGTTAGTTCCACCGTTCCGGTGTTCCCCGGGTTCTGGTTCCATGTTCCCGCGTTCCACGCCGCGAGGAACCCTGGAACCTCTCGGAAACAGAACCTCGGAACTCCCGGAACCCCGGAACCCCAGGAACCCCGGAACCCCAGGAACCCCGGAACCCCAGGAACCTCTCCCACGCGGTTGGGTCGATCCCGCGTCGGGCCGCGCAATCTGCGGCTTATGATCGTCACGACGATGGATTTGCCAGAGCTGACGGCGAGGGAGCGCCAGAGATACAGCCGTCATCTGTTGCTCCCCGAAGTGGGCGAGCAGGGTCAGCGGCGCCTCAGAGCGGCCCGCGTGCTCTGCGTCGGCGTCGGCGGCCTCGGGTCGCCCGCGCTGCTCTACCTAGCGGCCGCCGGCGTGGGTACGCTCGGCCTCGTGGACTTCGACCTCGTCGATTTCAGCAATCTGCAGCGCCAGATCGTGCACGGGACGGGCGATGTCGGCCGATCCAAGCTCGACTCGGCGGCGTTGCGACTCGAGGCGCTCAACCCCGACGTGCGCGTCGAGCGTTTCCCCGCGCGCTTCTCGGCCGGGAATGCCAGAGCGCTCGTCGACGCCTTCGATATCGTCGTCGATGGGACCGACAACTTTCCCGCGCGTTACCTGGTGAACGACGCGTGCGTCCTGTACGGCAAGCCGAATGTGTGGGGCAGCATCTTCCGCTTCGAGGGACAGGCATCCGTCTTTGCCGCGCCCGGAGGGCCCTGCTATCGCTGCCTGCATCCGGCGCCGCCGCCCGCCGGGCTCGTCCCGAGCTGCGCGGAAGCCGGTGTGCTCGGCGTGCTGCCGGGCGTCATCGGCGCGATTCAGGCCACCGAAGCGATCAAGCTGATTCTCGGAGCGGGCGAGCCGCTGATAGGCCGCTTTCTCGTCTACGATGCGCTGCGGCTTCGCTTCCGCGAGCTGAGGCTCCCGAAGGATCCCGACTGCCCGATCTGCGGGGTGCGCCCGACCATCACGGAGCTGCGCGAATACGAAGCGGTCTGTGAAAACAGGGACAGTCCCGGGTTCCGCGACATGTCCGTCGCCGAGCTCAAAACGCGAATCGACGCGGGATCGCCGCCCGTCATTCTGGACGTCCGGGAAGCGTCGGAGGCCGCCGCCGGCAGCCTGCCGGGCGCGCGTCTCATTCCCCTCGGCGAGCTTCCGCGCCGCCTTGCCGAGCTCGACCCCGACGCAGAGATCGTCGTCCACTGCCAGTCCGGCCGACGCAGCGCCCGGGCTGTGGCGCTGCTCCGCGAAAAAGGGTTTCACCGCGCCGTCAACCTGTCGGGGGGCATTCTGGCGTGGATCCGCCAGACAGGTCAGCCTTGATCTAGGGCACCCCGGGGGAGTAAAATAGGACTCTTCTGGTCGTAGTTAGGGACGAGTCGGGCGAGATGCTCCAAATCAGTGAAAACGCAGCCAGGCTGATCCGGAAAATGACCGCGAAAAACGGCCTGCCGGACGGCGGTCTCCGCATCGGCATCAAGGCCGGCGGATGTTCCGGGCTGAGCTACACCTTTGCGTGGGAGGCCGGTCCGCGCGACGGCGACCACGTCTTCGACGGTCCCGACGGCTCGAAGGTATTCGTCGACCGCAAGAGCTTCCAGTTCCTCGACGGGACGACGCTCGATTACGACACGAGCCTCGTGAGCAAGGGGTTCATCTTCAACAACCCGAACGCGAAATCGTCGTGCGGATGCGGAACGTCATTCAGCGTGTGAGTCGGAGCAGCGGGGCGCTCTAGCCCTGCATCATCATGTCTACATCAACAGAGACGATCGAACAGCTTGCCAATCGCGAATACAAGTACGGCTTCTACAGCGACGTCGAGGCCGAAACGATTCCGAAGGGCCTCAGCGAGGACGTCGTCCGTCTGATTTCGCAGAAGAAGAACGAGCCCGAGTGGCTGCTCGAGTGGCGGCTCAAGGCGTACCGGCTGTGGCTCACGATGAAGGAGCCGAGCTGGCAGAACGTCAAGTACGACCCGATCAATTACCAGGACATCGTCTACTACTCGGCGCCGAAGCGGAAGAAGGCGCTGAACAGCCTCGACGAAGTCGATCCCGAAGTGAAGCGGACGTTCGACAAGCTCGGAATACCGCTGGAGGAGCAGAAGCTGCTGGCCGGCGTCGCGGTCGACGCCGTGTTCGACAGCGTCTCGGTGGCGACGACGTTCCGCGAGAAGCTCGCCGGCATGGGCATCATCTTCATGTCGTTCTCCGAGGCGGTCCAGCACCACCCGGACCTCGTGAAGAAATATCTGGGCTCGGTCGTGCCGCACACCGACAACTTCTTCGCCGCGCTCAACTCCGCCGTGTTCAGCGACGGGTCGTTCGTCTACGTGCCCAAGGGCGTGCGCTGCCCGATGGAGCTCTCGACCTACTTCCGCATCAACGCGAAGGATACGGGGCAGTTCGAGCGCACGCTGATCATCGCGGATGAAGGCAGCTACGTCAGCTATCTCGAGGGCTGCACGGCGCCGATGCGCGACGAGAACCAGCTCCACGCCGCCGTCGTCGAGCTCGTGGCGCATGACGATGCGACGATCAAGTACTCGACGATCCAGAACTGGTATCCCGGCGACAAGGACGGCAAAGGCGGCATCTTCAACTTCGTGACCAAGCGCGGCCTGGCGTCCGGGCGCCGGTCGAAGATCACGTGGACGCAGGTCGAGACCGGGTCGGCGATCACGTGGAAGTACCCGGGCTGCATCCTCCAGGGAGACGGCTCGATTGGCGAGTTCTACTCGGTCGCGACGACGAACAACTGGCAGCAGGCCGACACCGGCACGAAGATGATCCACCTCGGGAAGAACACCCGGAGCACGATCGTGTCGAAGGGGATTTCCGCGGGGCACGGCCAGAACACGTATCGCGGCCTCGTCCGCATCGGCAAGAACGCCGTCAACGCGCGCAACTACTCGCAGTGCGACTCGCTGCTCATCGGCGACAAGTGCGGCGCGCACACGTTCCCGTATCTCGAGATTCGCAACACGTCGGCGCGGGTGGAGCACGAGGCGTCGACGTCGAAGATCGGCGAGGACCAGATTTTCTACTGCCGGCAGCGCGGGCTGAAGACCGAGGACGCCGTCAACATGATCGTCAGCGGCTTCTGCAGGGAGGTCTTCCGCGAGCTGCCCATGGAGTTTGCGGTGGAAGCTCAAAAGCTGCTGTCGGTTTCTCTGGAAGGATCGGTTGGTTGATGCTCGAAATCAGAAACCTCCACGTCCGCGCGGAAGGCAAGGAAATCCTGCGCGGGATCGATCTCACGGTGAACGCGGGCGAAGTGCACGCGATCATGGGTCCGAACGGCTCGGGCAAGAGTACGCTCGCCCGCGCGCTGTCCGGTCATCCGGAATACGAGGTGACCGCGGGAGAGGCGCTGTACGAAGGCAGAGACCTCCTTGCCATGGATCCCGACGAACGCGCGCGCGAGGGCGTGTTCATGGCGTTCCAGTATCCGGTCGAGATCGCCGGCGTGAACAACTCTTACTTCCTGAAGGCGGCGCTGAACGCGAAGCGGAAGCACCTCGGCCAGCCCGAGCTCGACGCGATGGAGTTCATGACGCTCGTCCAGGAGAAGGCGAAGCTGCTGGAGATCGACAAGTCGATGTTGACCCGCGCCGTCAACGAAGGCTTCTCGGGCGGCGAGAAGAAGCGCAACGAGATCTTCCAGATGGCGCTCCTCGAGCCGAAGCTCGCCATCCTCGACGAAACGGACTCCGGGCTCGACATCGACGCGCTCAAGCTGGTCGCCAACGGCGTGAACGCGATGCGATCGCCAGGCCGCGCCTTCATTGTGGTCACGCATTATCAGCGGCTGCTCAATTACATCGTGCCCGACTACGTGCACGTGCTGAGCGCCGGCAAGATCGTCAGATCGGGCGGCAAGGAGCTCGCGCACGAGCTCGAGGCGCGAGGATACGGGTGGATCGATGCCGCGTGAATTGCCCGGTTCTTGGAACATTCGATGACGCAAATAGCAGAGAAGCCGTCCGTTTTCGGCACGGCGCTCGACAAACGTCCCCGAGGCGGTCCGCGCTGGCTGGACGATCTTCGTTCGCGCGGCGCCGCCCGTTTCATGGCGCTCGGGATTCCAACCGTCCGCGACGAGGAGTGGCGCTTCACGAACGTGGCGCCGCTCGGCGCGATCGACTTCGCGCCGGCCGAACAGATCTCGGGCGCCGTCGAGCGCCTCAACGGCTTCGCGTACACCGATGCGCCGGTCCGGCTCGTGATCGTGAACGGGCGCTTCGACACGACGCTGTCGCGGGTCAAGGCGCTGCCGTCCGGCGTGCAGGCGCGCTCGCTCGCCGCCGCGCTCGGCGACTACCCCGACGTCGTCCAGCGCTACTTCGGCCAGCTCGCCGATTTCACCAGCCGCGGCTTCACGGCGCTGAACACGGCCTTCGTGCAGGATGGCGCGTTCATTCACATTCCGGACGGGACGATCCTCGAGACGCCGATCCACGTCATTTTCGTGTCGGGCGCGGACGGGTCGAAATTCATGTCGCACCCGCGCACGCTGATCGTCGCCGGCGCCGGGGCGCAGGCGTCGGTGATCGAGAGCTACATCGGCGCCCAGGGCGACACCTACTTCACCAACGTCGTGTCGGAGATCTTCGTCGGCGAGAATGCCGGGGTCGATCACTACAAGGTGCAGGCCGAGTCGCTCGACTCGTTTCATATCGCGAGCCTGCACGCGCACACGTCCCGCAGCTCGCGATTCTCTTCGCATTCGTTCGCGCTCGGCGGCAAGCTCGCGCGCAGCGACGTCTTTGCGATCCTCGACGGCGAGGGGGGCGACTGCACGCTCAACGGCCTCTATCTCGCGGATCGCGATCGCCTGGTCGACAACCACACGAGCATCGACCACGCGAAGCCGCACTGCGGCAGCCACGAGGTCTACAAGGGCATCCTCGGCGGCACGGCGCGCGCCGTGTTCAACGGCAAGATCATCGTGCGCCAGGACGCGCAGAAGACCGACGCCAAGCAGACCAACCGCGCGCTGCTGCTGACCGACGGGGCGACGATCAACACCAAGCCGCAGCTCGAGATCTTCGCCGACGATGTGAAGTGCACGCACGGCGCGGCGATCGGCCAGTTGGACGACGACGCGATCTTTTATCTGCGGACGCGCGGCCTCACGTACGCCGAAGCGCGCGACATGCTGATTCACGCCTTCGCCGGACAGATCCTGGAGGGCGTCCGGGTCGAGCCGCTTCGCGAGGCGCTCGAGCGGGAGCTGTTCGACCAGCTCGCGGCGGATCTCGCGGACGCCGATGCCAAGAGCGCGACGAAACGGAGCGGGCAGCGAAGTGCGAGCGTCGTGGAGGAGCCTAAGGGAGGCGCCGGAGGGGACCGCCGCGGCAGCGGCGGCGCCGACCGCCAACAATGATCCCGGAGGTTCGTGCGGCGTTGGATGTCCAGCGCGTCCGCGCGGACTTTCCCATCCTCTCGCGCCAGATCAACGGCCGGCCGCTGGTATACCTCGACAATGCCGCGACGACGCAGAAGCCGCAAAGCGTGCTCGACGCGATCGCGGCCTACTACACGGACATCAACGCGAACGTCCATCGCGGCGTGCACGAGCTGAGCGCCCGCGCGACGGACGCCTACGAAGCGGCCCGCGAGCGCGTGCGCCGGTTCTTCAATGCCGCGTCGACGCACGAAATCGTCTTCACCCGCAACGCGACCGAGGGCATCAACCTGGTCGCCTACGCGTTCGTCAAGCCACGGCTCCAGCCGGGCGACGAGGTGCTGATCTCCGCGATGGAGCACCATTCGAACATCGTGCCCTGGCAGATCGTCTGCGAGGGCACGGGAGCGGCGCTGCGCGTGGCGCCCATCGACGATCGCGGCGAGCTGATGCTCGACGAATTCGAGCGGCGCCTGACGCCGCGCACGAAAATCGCCGCGATCACGTGCATGTCGAACGCCCTCGGCACGATTACGCCGGCGGCCGAGATCGTCCGGATCGCGCGCGCCCACGACGTGCCCGTCCTGCTGGACGCGTCGCAGGCGGCGTACCACATGCGGATCGACGTCCGCGGCCTCGATTGCGACTTCCTCGTCGCGACCGGCCATAAGCTCTACGGCCCGACCGGGATCGGCGTGCTGTACGGCAGGGAGTCGCGTCTCGACGCGATGCCGCCGTTCATGGGCGGCGGCGACATGATCAGCTCGGTGAGCTTCGAGCGGAGCTCGTGGAACGCGCTGCCGTACAAGTTCGAGGCCGGAACGCCTCACATCGCCGGCGCGATCGGGCTGCACGCCGCGCTCGATTACATCGACGCGATCGGCTTCGACGCGATCGGGCTGCACGAGCGCGAGCTGCTCGACTACGGGACGAGTGTGCTGCAGGAGATCGAGGGCGTGCGCCTCATCGGAACCGCGCCACGGAAGGCGAGCATTCTGTCGTTCGTCATGGAGGGCGTCCATCCGCACGACATCGGCACCATCGTCGATCGCGAGGGTGTCGCGATTCGGACCGGCCACCACTGCGCGCAGCCGGTGATGGAGCGATTCGGCATCCCCGCGACGGCGCGGGCATCGATCGCGATGTACAACACGCGCGGGGAGCTCGACGCGCTCGGGCGGGCGCTTCGGCGCGTGCGGGAGGTGTTCGGCTGATGTCGGATCTCTCGGACCTCTATCAGGAAGTCATCCTCGACCACAATCGGCGGCCGAGGAACTTTCATGCGATCGCCGACGCCAGCCACACGGCCGAGGGCTACAATCCGCTGTGCGGCGACCGGCTGACGCTGTATCTGAAGGTGGAGGGGGACGTGATCGCCGACGTCGCGTTCGAAGGCGCCGGGTGCGCGATCTCGAAGGCGTCGGCGTCGATGATGACCGACGTGCTGAAAGGACGCACCGTCGCCGAGGCGAACGCGCTGTTCGATCGCTTCCACCGGATGGTCACGACGCCGCCGGAACAGCCGGTGGAGGACATGGGGAAGCTGTCGTCGCTCGCGGGCGTCAGGGAGTTTCCGGTCCGGGTGAAGTGCGCGAGCTTGGCGTGGCATACGTTGAAGGCGGCCATGGCCAGGAAACCGCGAGTCTCGACAGAGCAGGCATGAACACGCTGCCCATGATTCCGCAAGAGCCGACACCGACACCCGAATCCGGCCGCGAGACGGAAGCGCTCGTCGCCGATCCGGTCAAGACCGAAGAACTGCGGCCGGCGATCCAGGCGGCGCTGAAGAAGGTGTACGACCCGGAAATTCCGGTCGACATCTGGGAGCTCGGACTCATCTACGATGTGTTCGTGACCAGCGATGGCGTCGCCGCGATCAAGATGACGCTGACCGCGCCCGGATGTCCGGCCGCGCAGAGCCTCCCCGGTCAGGTGGCCGGCGCGGCGAAGACCGTGCCCGGCGTCACCGACGCGACCGTCGACGTCGTCTGGGAGCCGGGATGGACCAAGGATCGAATGTCGGACGCGGCGAAGCTTCAACTCGGATTGTGGTGAAGAAAGGGGCAGCGGGCGAAGCCCCCTGCACGGATTTATGCTGAGGCTTTCGAAGAAAGCCGATTACGCGCTGATGGCGATGAAACACCTCGCCATGCACCAGGATTCTGCGTCCACGAGCGCCCGCGAAATCGCCGAGCAGTACGACATCCCGACCGAGCTGATGGCAAAGGTGCTGCAGCGGCTCGCGCGCCGCGGCCTGCTGACGTCCCATCAGGGGACGCGCGGCGGCTACACGCTCGCGAAGCCCTCGTCGTCGATCTCGGTGGCCGACATCATCCAGGCCATCGACGGCCCGCTCACCGTGACGGCCTGCTCGACCGACGACGAGCAGTGCGAGCAGTTCACGAAGTGCAACGTCCGCGATCCGCTGTGGCGCATCAAGGACCGCATCCTCGCGGCGCTGGCCACGTGCTCGCTCGCGGAGATCGCCTCGGAGGTTCCGCTCCCGCCCGACACGAACCGCCTGTCGTTTCGAACCGGAACCCGTTGAACCCATTGAACCCGTTGAACCCTCTTTATCTCGACTACCACGCGACGACTCCCGTCGATCCGCGCGTGCTCGCGGACATGCTGCCGTTCTTCTCGGAGCGATTCGGCAATCCGCACAGCAAACAGCACGCATGGGGCTGGGACGCGCGCGACGCGGTCGACAAGGCGCGGGCGCAGGTCGCGGCGCTCCTCAACGCGAGCGCGAACGAGATCGTGTTCACCAGCGGAGCCAGCGAGTCGAACAATCTCGCCATCAAGGGCGTCGCCGACGCGCTGGCTGCGCGGGGCAATCACGTCGTTACACTGGCCACTGAACACAAGTCGGTGCTGGATGTCTGTCGCGGTCTTGGCGTACGCGGGATCGACGTCACGGTGCTCGGCGTGGATGCCGGCGGCCTCGTCGATCTGAACGCGCTGAAGCGCGCGCTGACGCCGCGCACGATCCTCGTCAGCGTCATGTCCGCGAACAACGAAATCGGGACGCTGCAGCCCATCGGCGAGATCGCCGCGATCGCCCATGCGGCGGGCGCACTTTTCCACACCGACGCCGCACAAGCCGCCGGGAAGATACCGATCGACGTCCGCGCGCTGGAGATCGACCTGCTGTCGATGACGGCGCACAAGTTCTACGGTCCGAAGGGATCGGGCGCGCTGTTCATCCGCCGGACCAGGCCTCGATTGAATCTCGCCGCGCAGATCGCGGGCGGCGGCCAGGAAAACGGCATCCGGTCCGGCACGCTCAACGTGCCCGGCATCGTCGGACTCGGGCGCGCCGCGGAGATCTGCCGCCTCGAGATGGCGGAAGAGACGCCCAGGCTCGCCGCGCTGCGAGACCGCCTGCTGGACGGCCTTCGCACGCGCGTGGGGGACGTGCGGGTCAACGGTTCCATGACGCACCGCCTGCCCCACAATCTCCACGTCAGCTTCGACGACGTCGAAGGGGAAGCGCTGCTGATGGCGCTCGGCGATTTGGCGGTCTCGACCGGATCGGCGTGCGCGTCGGGCAGCCAGGCGCCGTCTCACGTGCTCGAGGCCATCGGAGCCGTCGGCCCCCAAGCGGGCGCCTCGATCCGCTTCGGTCTCGGCCGTACGACGACGGCGGAGGAGGTGGATTTCGCCGCCGAGCGCGTCGCCTCCGTCGTCGCCTCGCTCCGCCGGCGGACGGTTTCGTCCGCCTGAATGCGGAAGACGACCCTTGCGATAGACTCATCTGATGGCCCAGCGAATCACCGTCGCGCACAGCCCCGACTCAGACGACGCGTTCATGTTCTATGGGCTCGCGTCGGGCGCCGTCGACACGGGCGGCATCCAGATCGACCAGGTGCTGTCTGACATCGAAACGCTCAATCGCGCCGCATTCGAGGGCAAGTACGAGGTGACGGCCGTCTCCTTTCATGCGTACGCCCACCTGGCGGACCGCTACGCGCTGCTGCCGCACGGCGCCAGCATGGGGGATCGCTACGGGCCGATCGTCGTCGCGGCCGCGGCCGCGAGCGGAAGCGCGGGCGTGAAGGGGCGCAGGATCGCCATCCCGGGCACGCTCACGACGGCGTATCTGGCGCTTCGGCTCTACGAACCCGACTTCGAATACGTCGTCGTCCCCTTCGATCGGATAGAGGCGTTCGTGACCGAAGGCAAGGCCGACGCCGGTCTGCTGATCCACGAGGGGCAGCTCACGTACGCGGACAACGGACTGCGCAAGATTGTCGATCTCGGCGAGTGGTGGGCGGATCGTACGGCTGGGCTGCCGCTGCCGCTGGGAGGCAACATCATCCGGCGCGATCTCGGTCCCGAGATGATTCGGAAGGTATCCAGGCTGCTGCACGACAGCATCGCCTACGCGCTCTCGCATCGGAAGGACGCCGTCGAGTACGCGCAGCAGTTCGGACGAGGGCTCGACAAGGAGCGGATCGACACGTTCGTCGGCATGTACGTGAACGACCTCACGCTCGGCTACGGCGAGCGTGGATGCCGCGGCGTCGAGCGGCTGATGACGGAGGCGTTCGAGAAGGGCCTCATTCCGAAGCGCGTGCCCCTGGAGTTCGCCGCGTAGGGTCGGCGTATGCGCGCACTTGCCGCAGCGCTCGTCCTGGCGTTCGGCTCAATTCACGCAGCCTTCGTCCAAGGCCCGGTGCCCTCAGCCCGACAGGATCTCGCGCGCATCTATTCCGCGGATCCAGCCGATTCCTGGAACCGGATTTTCGCGTCGCTCTTCACGAGAACAATTGCGGCGCAGAAGACGGATGAGTTCGCCGACGCCGCCCCGTTTCTACCGGCGCCCGATCTGCTCGCGTCGAGCCTGCGGCACCGGGTCAGCAGGAACATCATCGATCTGCACGAGAACGGCGACCGCGCGATCGAGGCGCTGTATCCGTCGTTCATGACCGACCGCGGCACGCTCTACGTGCTCGAGGCATCCCACCGCGCCGAGCTGCTGACGGCGCTGACCGACGCGCTGGCCGATCGAACGCGGCGCACGCCGGTCGAACGCGCGCTGATGCAGGCGGACCTGTGGTCGGCGTTCGATGCGCTCGATCGCATCGCGCACCAACCGCACGTGCGCCACCCGCAGCAGGGAGCGGCGGCGGAGGTGATCGCCCCGCTGGCGAAGCTGATAGCGAAGCTCGCGCTGACCGACAGCGAGATCGCCGCTCTGCCGGACAACTACGAGACGGCGCGGCGCGCCGCGGCGCTCCCGGATCTGTTCGCGCGCGAGAGCGAATGGATGGAAGTGGTCTACGCTCCACACCGTGAACACGACGCTGCCGCCGGGATGCGCCGCGCGTCGCGCGTGTTCGTGAAGCCGAGCCGCTCCGGCACAAACGAGCGATTCTTTCTCGATAGCCTGGCCAACTCGGCCGCGACGAATGTCGGCATGACGGCGCTCGCGATCCAGACGCTCGTCATCGACGCCGCGGGCCACGCCATCCCGACCCATCTGATATCGGACGTGCAGATTCGGACGCTGCGGCGCGATCGCGTCGTCGGCGTGCCGCCGATAGCGGAGGAGTACGAGCTGTCTCGCGAAAAACTCAGGACCGATCCTTCGAGCGGCGGGTTCGTTCACTTCACGTCGGCTTCGCCGGCTTTTTTCCCGGCGGCCGGGAACGATTACGGTTTTGCCACGCCCGCGTTCGACCGCGCCGGCGGCAGACCGCCGATTGTCTCGACGCTCGGCACGCGGTGCAGCCTGTGCCATGGCAGCGACGGAAGCGCCTTCATGACGTTCAACCTCATCTTCGGACCGGGCGTCGCGCTCCCTCCCCTCGTCCGCCTACGCCAGCCGAATGACGACCGCGCGCGCTATGTCGCCGCGGCCAAGGAGGCTCGCGACGACTTCAAGCGTCTTATCGCGCTGTCGGGGCTTCTTCCATAGATTTCTAGGCAATGTTCCGTCGCCGGTGCTCTGGCTCGTCATGCGCCAGACGGCGGTTCTTCTCGATGTCGGCCTGCTGACCGGCCTTCCGTTTGCGCCAACCACAGATCGCCGTAGACGAATCCCTCGCGCTCGACGACCTCGCCGCATTCGATCTCGAGCGGCGTCGAGAACATCGGGCCGGCCGTGACGCACGTATGGAACTCGCCGCGCTCCGCGCACGGATCGACCGACGCCGGCAGCGCCTCGAGCAGCGTCTCGTTGAACTCGGCGCCGATCAGCTCGCGGGGCATCACGCGTGGATTCAGCGTGGAGATGCGCGCCCCAATGCCGCCCGCGATCATCTCGCGCGCGAGCTGGGGCGTCGGAATGCCCCAGAGCGGAAACAGCGGCGTCAGTCCGGTGCCGGCCAGCCGGTCCTCGCGGTACTTGCGCACGTCCTCCAGGAAGAGATCGCCGAAGGCGACGTGCGTGAAGCCGGCGGCCACGGCGCGGTCCACCGCCTCGCGGAGACGCGCCTCGTAAATCGCGATGCTGCACGGCCACGGCAGCGGGATGGTGATGAGCGGCAGACCCGCGGCGGCCGCCTGCGCGCGCAGGATCTCTTCCCGGACTCCGTGCATCGAGACGCGCCCTGCGCTCTCGTTCACCGACGTCAGCAGCGCGCCGACCTCGCCGACTCGATCGCGGCGCAGGACGTGCAGCGTCCACGCGCTGTCCTTGCCGGTGCTCCATGACAGTAGGATTTTCATTTGTAGGGTTCCAGGGTTCCAGGGTTCCTTGGGTTCCAGGGGTTCCGGGGTTCTGGTTCCAGGCGTTCCATGGTTCCGGTCGCTCGAGGTTCCGATCGTTCCATGATTCCGCGGAACCTCCGGAACCAGAACCCAGGAACCACCGGAACCCTTGGAACCCCGGAACGTTGGTTCACCGGAACACCTCCGGATGAAGCGCCTTCGCCATCGCGAGCGTCCCCTCGACCACGCGCGGGCCGGGAATGACGATGCGGTCGTCGAACAGAAACAGGACGCGGCCGTTCCTGACCGCGGGGACGGCGGCGAGGATTTTCCACACGTCGAGCTCCGCCTGCCGATCGCCGGTCGGAAAGGCGCTGTTCGCCGCCCGCGCTTCGAGGATGACCTCGGGACGCTTGGCAAGGATCTGCTCGGTGCTCGCCTGGACGGCCTGCATCCTGACGTCCTCGAAGACGTTCGCGCCGCCGGCGGTCTGCAGCATGTCGTGCAGGAACCCGATCCCGCCGCTCGCGTACACGCCGCGCAGCGCGAGCCGCTCGCGCCCGAACACGAGCAGGGTCTGCGGCCGCGGGCGCCCGGCCACCTTCCTCCGGATGTCGTCGAGGCCCCGTTCGATGCGGAGCGCCACCGAGTCGGCCGGCGGCCCGTCGCCGGTCTTCCGGCCGAGCGCACGGATCGTCGCTGCGATATCGGCGAGGCCAGCGTGGCGATAGTCGAAGATGTCGATGCCGGCGCGCGCGAGCTGCTGCTTCAGGTCCATCTGGCTGCCGTACACGATCACCATGTCGGGCTTGAGCGAGAGGATGCGCTCGACGTTCGGATCCAGGAGCGCTCCGACGCTCGGCAGCCTTTTCACGTCCGGCGGGTATGCGTCGTAGGAACTGACCGCAATCACGCGCGGTCCCGCCCCTATCGCATACAGCATTTCCGTCGCGGCGGGGACGAGCGAGATGATCCGCGTGAATTGGTGAATTGGTGGATTGGTGGGTTGGCGAACCGGGCCCACCGCGACCAACGTGGCCATCGCCGCCGCGAGGAGGCAGTGGGCCCGTACGTTCACGGCCTGCGAATGAGCAGCCATAAGAAAAACGGTCCTCCGATGAGCGCCGTGATGATGCCGACGGGCAGTTCGACCGGCGCGAGAATCGTGCGCGCGATCAGGTCGCAGCCGACGAGGAACGCGGCGCCGAAGAGCGCCGCCGCGGGCAGCACGAGCCGGTGATCGGGGCCGACCAGCAGCCGCACGAGGTGCGGGATGATGATGCCGACGAATCCGATCGGACCGCCGATCGACACCGCCGCGCCCGTCGCAAGCGAGGCGCTCAGGAAGGCGCCGCGCTGCGCGCGGGTGACGTCGAGGCCGCGCGACTCGGCGCTGTCGGGCCCCAGCGAGAGCAGGTTGAGCGGACGCGCCAGCCACGCAAAGATCGCGAACGCTGCAATCGTCGTGGGCAGCGCGGCCAGGATCGGCTGGTAGCTGCTGACGTCGAGGTCGCCCATCAGCCAGCGCAGCGTCCGGTACGTGTCGGCGAAGCTCGCGAAGTACTGGACGAACAGCACCATCGCGGAGAAGAACGCGTTCATGGTCACGCCCGCCAGCAGCAGCACCGTCGTCGACAGGCCGCGGTGCCGGGCCTGGGCGAGCGCGTACACAATTGCCACGGCGACGAGCGATCCTGCGAACGCCGCGGCAGGGACGGCGGAGATGCCGGCGATGCCGATCGACCAGTTGAACGTGATGGCCAGCACCGCGCCGAGCGCGGCGCCCGTGGAGACGCCGAGCGTGAACGGCGTCGCGAGAGGATTGCGCAGCAGGCCCTGGAACACGACGCCGGCGGCGGCAAACAGCGCGCCCACGCACGCGCCCGCCAGCGTGCGCGGCAGCCTGGCGATGAAGAAGATCTGCGCGTCGGTGTTGTCGGCAAACGGCACCGAGAAGTCGAAGACTCGTCGGAGCGAGATCGGCGTCGATCCGACGATCGGCGCGAAGACCAGCGTCGCCAGCAGCAGCGCGCCGAATCCGAGCAGCGTGCGCGCGAACCGTCGCTCGAGCGTCATGCGTCGGGGCGCCCGTTCGGCGCGCGTCGAATCGGGACGATGATGCGTTGCCCGGACGCATGGGTGAAGATGTCGGCCTCGACGCCGTAGACCTGCCGGATGCGCTCGCGGGTCAGCGCCTCGGCCGTGGGCCCTTCCGCCACGATCTCGCCCGTTCGGATCAGCGCGATCCGTTCGCACAACGTGGCGGCCAGCGCCAGATCGTGGGTCGAGATGACGATCGCCACGTGTCGCTCGTCGCGCAGCCGCTTCAGCAGCGCCGCGATCTCGAGCTGATAGGCGAGATCGAGCGACGCCGTCGGCTCGTCGAGGAGCAGGAATCCTTCATCTGTTTCTTCCGCCTGACCACCTTCGCGAAGGCTGCGGTGGCCGGGCAGGCGGACGATCTGTGCGAGCGCCGCGGCAATCACGACACGCTGCTTCTCGCCGCCGCTCAGCGTCGCGAACGGTCGATGCTTCAACGGCAGCGTGCCGGTCGCGTCGAGCGCTTCGTCGACGACCTCGATGTCGGACGGCCCTTCGATCTCGAAGGCGCCCAGATGGGGATAGCGACCCATCATCGCGACCTCGGCGACGGTGTAGTCGAACGCGAGGTGCGTTTCCTGCGGGACCACGGCCATGCGGCGCGCCAGCGCGGCCCGCGAGAAGCGCCCGAGCGGAGCCCCGTTCAACGTGATCGCCCCACGCTGCGGATGCCGCGTGCCCGCAAGCAGCCGCAGAAGCGTCGTCTTGCCCGATCCGTTCGGTCCGAGAATGCCGACAATGGCGCCTGGAACCACGGCGAGGCTGATGCCCCGCAGCACGGGCACTGCCGCCTCGTACCCGAACCAGACGTCAGCGGCCTGCAGCATCGACCACCAGATCCAGCGCGATGCACTCGCCGCGCCTGACGCGCTCGCCGGCCGTCACGGAGATCGGACGCGAGAAGAGCGGCGATCCGACAACGGCCGTATGGTATTCGCCGCGCTCACCGCAGGGATCGATGCCGCGGCTGGCGAACTCCGGCTTCATCTCGGCCGACAGGGCGCGGCCCAGCCACGTTTCGTCGAGCCACGGCTCGCGTACGGTCACCAGCAGCGCGGTCGTGCCTGTCGCGACGAACGCGTCGAACAGTTCCGACGTCGATTGGCCCCATAACGGCTCGACCGCCGTCAGCCGGGCCTCTCGACAGCGCTGCTCGGCCCACTCGCGGTGCTCCGGGAACACGAGATCGCCGAACACCACGTGCGTGATGCCGCGGCGCGCCAATCCCCGGAGCGCGGTCGTGAACGCCTGGTTGTACGTCGCCCAACTGCAGCACGTGCTGAGCGGGGTCAATCCGAGACGTTCGGCCTGCGCGGCCACCAGCTCTGGCCTGAGCCCGTGCGACCGGCTTCGCGCGCCCGTCTC
>Ga0310811_10005470_pt1 | contig 16066 bp, 13 predicted proteins | sample YCmetagenome_FD_207642 | JGI IMG/M metagenome (GOLD analysis project Ga0310811, IMG submission 207642) | Soil microbial communities from experimental microcosm in Duke University, North Carolina, United States - YC | ecosystem: Engineered > Artificial ecosystem > Soil microcosm > Unclassified ...
GGCCGGCGAGCGGGTCGGGAACGCGGGGCCGGCGAGCGACGTCGGGCCGATGGAGCGAATCAGCGGCCGCGTTTCCGGCACCGAATCGCCGCCGGAACTCGACTCTCATGGCGCCGGACGGGTGAATGCCGATTGCCTCGGCACCGCGATGGCATTACGGTGGTGATCGTGACTGCCGGGTCGGCCATGGGCCAAGAGCGAGTGGGGCACCCGGCCACGGCGTGAGCGCCTGGCGGGCGAGAGGCCCGCCTTTGCTTTTCATCCGCCGTATCCGCGCATTTCGTGTGACGTTTCCACGTGCTTCTTTCCGCTGGTCGGCGCACCTTAGACATTTACGAACCGGCCCGCATGCCGCCATTCCCGAATCATGGCCGCGGGCCATTCCCTGCACATTTCGTCCGGCACGCCGGACGATTCTTCGCCATGCCCGAAAATCCGTGCGTCCCCAACAATCATGGAGCAGAAAAATAGTGCCGAACGATTTCAACCGACAGATCATCGAGGAGTTCCGCGCCAACGACGGGCGGGTCGGCGGTCCCTTCGAAGGAGCCCGCCTGCTCCTGCTGACCACCACTGGGGCACGATCCGGCGTTCCCCACACGACGCCGGTCGGCTACCTTCCCGACGGCGGCGAACGCGTCCTGGTCATCGCCTCGGCCGGCGGCGGGCCGAATCATCCGGACTGGTTCCACAATCTGGTCGCCCATCCCCGCGTCCAAGTCGAGGACGGCCCGTTCACCTACGACGCGGAGGCCGTCGTCCTGGAGGGTGACGAGCGAGACCGCGCCTTCGCCCGCGCGGTCGAGGCGGACCCCGGGTGGGCCGCCTACCAGGCCAAGACGACGCGGGTGATCCCCGTGGTCGCCCTCCGCGCGGTCGCGAGCGGACCACCACGAGCGGCGTCCTGGGGTGCGGCCCTCAAGATGATCCACGACGCATTCCGACGGGAACTCGCTCTGATCCGCAAGGAGATCGCCGAATCGGGCCCGGGTCTGGGGGCCCAGCTCCGGGTGAACTGCCTGACCGTCTGCAACGGTCTGCATCAGCACCACATCCATGAGGACCGCGGCGTGTTCCCGGCCCTCGCCGAGAACCGCCCCGAACTCGCCCCGACCCTGGACCGGCTGCGCCGGGAGCACCAGATGATCGCCGCGCTCGTCGAGGAGTTGCGGGAGGTCATCTCCGCCGAGGGTTCGGATCCCCTTCTGGTGCTCCCCCAGGTCGAACGGCTCACCGACGAGCTCGAAAGACATCTGACCTACGAGGAGGAGCAGCTGATCCCAATCCTCGACGCACCGGCATGACCTGCTCTCCCCGCTGAGCGCGGGACGGCCGCTCAGCGGGGAGATGGCCGCTCAGCTCGGGACGGCCGCCGTGGGCGTGGCGCGGCGGAGGCGCGGCACGAACAGGACGAAACCACTGGCCAGGCCGACCGCCGCGAAGACCCACCACGTGCGGTGGAAGGCTTCCAGTGCCGTGCCCGGCGCAGGCGTGCCCAGCACGGCGACGAAGACGCTGATGCCGAGCACGGCGCCCAACTGCCTGAAGCTCGATGAGACGGCCGAGCCGATGGCGTAGCGGGCCGGTGGCAGCGACTCGACGGCGGCACTGGACTGGACGGGGAGGGTCAGGCCGATGCCGAGCCCGACGAGCAGGTTCCAGGGGAGCCAGTGGGTGGCCCAGTGCGGCGCCGAGCCGACCATGAGCGCGTAGGCCACCGAGCCGGCCGCCCAGCAGACGGCTCCCGCGAGCAGGACGGGACGGTACCCGATCCGGGCCGCCAGCCTGCTCGCGGGACGGGCGACCAGGGTGACCACCAGGGGGCCGGGAGTGCTCGCGAGCGCGGCCGTCAGCACCGAGTAGTGCCACACGGTCTGCAGGAAGATGATGTTGCCGAGCATCAGCCCGTAGAACGCGATCGAGAACAGCAGGGTGGCGGCGTTGGCCAGGCGGAACTGCCTGACCCTGAACAGGTCGAGGTCCATCACCGGCTGAGCGGCGGCCGACGAACGCCACAGGAAGGCGGGCAGCAGCACCGCGGAAAGGACCAACCCACCGATCACCCAGGGGTCCGACCAGCCCCAGGCCGGCCCCTCGATGATGGCGAAGCTCAGCAGCGCGGGAATGGCGGCGACGAGCACGACGCCGAGAGGGTCGGGGAGTCCGTCGGCGCGCTGGTCGCGCGATTCCCGCAGCAGACGCACGCCGAAGACGACGACCACCGCGCAGATCGGGACGTTGACCAGGAAGATCCATCGCCACGAGGCGTACTCGGTGAGCAGGGCGCCGAGAGTGGGACCGCAGGTGGCCGCCGCCGCTCCCATCGCCCCCCACGTGCCGACCGCGACGTGGCGCCTCGCGGCCGGGAACTCGGGAAGGATCAGGGCCAGCGAGGTCGGCACGATCAGAGCCGCGAAGACCGCCTGCAGCGCCCGTCCGGCGATCAGCACCCCGGTCTGTGGCGCCGCGCCGCACAACGCACTCGTCACGGCGAAGCCGGCCAGCCCGATCAGGAACACCCGCTTCCTGCCGTATCGGTCGGCCACCCGTCCCGCCGGGATCAGCATCGCCGCGAAGACCAGGCTGTAGGCGTTCAGCACCCAGGCCAGGTGGTCGGTCGTGGTGTGGAAGCTCCGGCTGATCGTCTCGAAGGCGATGTTGACGATCGTGGTGTCGAGGAACACCACGAAGGCGCCGAGACTCCCGAGGATCAGCACCCACAGCGCACGCCGTCCGGCCGTGGACGGGTCCGGCGCACCCGACGCACCCATCACGCCCGACGCACCCGGCGCGCCCGACCTATCCGACGCGCCTCGCTCCGCCTGTCCGGCGGCGGCCGGTTCTGAGATGGACATACGTCTCCCGATCGAGTGAGTTGTGACTTCCAACCGACCGGATGACGCTAACAGTAGCGTGTAGTGAAAGACAACCGACTAGGCTGGGAGGCCTATGGAGAACAACGTTGGGCTGTCCGTCATGGCGGACCAGCCGGTCAAGGTAAGGCCCTGCTCCCTCGCCGCCTCGCTCGACATCCTGGGCGAACGGTGGTCGCTGCTGGCGATCCGGGAGATGGGGTACGGCGTGCACCGCTTCGCGCAGATCGCCGGCTTCACCGGTGTGTCGCGCGACATCCTCGCCGACCGACTGCGCAAGCTCGAAGCCGCCGGAGTCGTCGAGCGGCGGCAGTACAGCGAGCACCCCCCGCGGTTCGAGTACCACCTCACACAAGCCGGCCGGGAACTGCTTCCCGTGCTGCTCGCGCTGAGGGAGTGGGGCGACAAGTGGGCCGTCGAGAAGCCCGCGCTGGTCCTCCGGCACGACTGCGGGCACCGGCTGGAGGTCGACCACGTCTGCCATCACTGCGGCCGCGCCGTGAACCGGCAGGACCTCGAAGTGATGATGCCCCCAGCCGACCTTTAGGCCGCCGCAGGCCCGGCGGCCAGCAGATTGCCGCCGTCGCGGCCGTACCGCCAGAAGGCGTCGATCCGTCCCGACGGGACGAGACGATGAGACACCGGGGCCGCCGGCGCGAAGCCGACGGCCCCGGTCCCGGCCACGGGCTACACCCGGATGGCCTCTTCCAGCAGGGCCCGGTTGCGGATCATCCACCCGGCGGCGTCGGCCCGCCAGGCCAGCGCCCACGCCGTGCCCGGGTCGGCCGAGTCGGGAGTGATCCCGGCGTCGGCCGCCTCGGCGGCGCAGTCCCGGATGGCGAACTCGATCATCCGGTCGACGAGCCCGTCCCGATCCGCGGCGGGCAGTTCGTAGCCGTCGAGGAACAACCTCAACTGCCGGGCGCGAGTGGCCGCGTCAGGCAGGTCGTTGCGCTCCGCGACGGCGTCGCCGTGCAGTTGCGCGTGCCACCAGGCGGAGGCGACGACCTCGTCCAGACGGTCGACCGGCCCGGCGAGGGTCCAGTCGATGAACGCCACGGGCCGGCCGTCGCGGACCACGGTGTGCCACGGCCCGGCGTCGCAGTGTCCGATGACCGAGTCGGGGCCGCCGTGATGCATCCACCAGGGTTGCCACACGGTGTCCGGCGGGGGCCGGAAGCCGGCGGTGTCGATGTGCAACTCGCGCAGCAAGGCGCCTACCTGTTCGACACCCTCATCCGACCACGCGCGCGGATGGATGATGTCGCCCTCGATGTAGGTGAGGACCTCGTTGCCGTCGGCGTCCACGCCGTCGCCCACCACCCGTGGGGAGCCGGTGAATCCGGCGTCCTCCAGATGGCGCAGCAGCGCGTGAACGGTGCCGGTCCAGGGCCGGGCGGGACGCCTGACGGTCTTGCCCGTACGGACGACATGGCTTGGTCCGCCTTCGGCCGCCGTCAGGGGCTCGAAGGACGATGGGGAATCCACGATTTCTCCTCGTGTCAGCACGGTGTGATGACACCGGCACCACGGAACGGCGCCGGTGGCTGCCGCGGAACATCCGCGGCAGGCAGACCGCTACGAAGCGAGAAGTGACGTCCTACGCCGGTCACTACCGGCGCCGACAGAGGACGAATCAGACCGCGATCGGCTCCCGCGTCGTAGCGGTGACGGCTACCTCGCTGACGACCATGCACATCATGTCGGCCTCCCTGACGAGTCGGACATGTAGGAGGCTAAGCAACACCGCTGGGCCCCGCCACCGAATTTCAGGGCGAGCGATCAACCCCAGGTGGCGCTTGCGCACGAGGGGCTGCCCGACGCCGAGACCGCCGCGCGGCTGAAGGCCTACTGGCGCGAGCGACTCGACGCGCTTAGAGGCTCCTCGAGCCCTGAGCGACACACCTGGATCTCAATTCCGCCCGTCCAGGCTGATGCCGTAGAACTGTGCCGTGAAACTCAGCGAAGAACTGCTCGAACTGCTGCGCAGGCCGAGCCTCTGCTATCTCGCCACGTCGATGGCCGACGGTTCACCGCAGCTGACCCAGACGTGGGTCGACACCGACGGCGAGCACGTGCTCATCAACAGCGTGCAGACACATGTGAAGACGCGGAACATCGAGCGGGACCCACGGGTGGCCCTGACCGTCTCCGACCCGGCCGACCCCACGCGCTACTTCCAGGTGCGCGGCCGGGTCCTCGAGGTCACCACCGACGGCGCGGCGGAGCACATCGACGCGCTCGCCAAGAAGTACCTCGGCAAGCCCTACCCCTGGTACGGAGGCCGCGACCAGGTGCGGGTGATCTTCGTCATCGAGCCCGAGAGGGTCGTCGGCATGCGCTGACCGGTGGACCTCCCCGGGGGCACACCCTGTCGAGGTCGGCTCGGGCACCCACGCCTTCACCGCTCCCTTGCCAGGGGACATGACCTGACCCGCCGCGCGCGGGGACGTTTCCTCTGCGTCCCCGCCTGCACTTGGTCAGGGGGCTACGATCGATACATCCAGGTACGGCATGATCTCTCCCATGATGTCGGCCCCCACCGCCACAGCCGATGGTCTGTGCCCCTCCTGCTCGGCCCCCGTCGCCGCCGATCCACGGTTCTCCTCCTGGTGTTCCGCATGCGATTGGAACGTCGATCCCACGGCGGAGACCTCCTCCACGACCGGGCGCAAGGCCCGGCGGCAGGAGGCACGACGCGCGGCCGATCGCGCGGTGGTCGAGCGCCTGTTCGCGGAGGTCTCCGGCGGAACGAGCATGCGACCAGGGCGGGGCGGGGCGTGGTTCGCGGCGATGAGCATCGCCGGGTTGGTCCACCTCATCACCGTCGCCCTGACGGCAGGCTCCGGCTGGCTCCTGGTCACCGGAAACCTCGTGACGCGCTTCATCGGCGTGGTGGGGCTCGCCGTCGCCTTTCTCATCCGGCCGCGCCTGGGCCGGTTCCCGCACGACGAATGGTCGTTGACCCGCGCCGAGGCACCCCACCTCTACGGCCTGGCAGACCGGGTCGCCGCGGAACTCGGGGGGCGTCCCGTCGACCTGATCCGGGTCACTCCGGAGTTCAACGCCTCCTACGGACGGGCCGGACTGCGCAGACGCAGCGTCCTCACCATCGGTCTGGCCCTGTGGGAGTTGCTGACTCCTCAGGCGCGCGTCGCGGTGCTCGGGCACGAGTTCGGACACGGCGTCAACGGCGATTCCCGTCGCGGCCTGTGGCTCGGGTCGGCCTCTGGGGCGCTGATCCGGTGGTACGTGCTCACCCGGCCAAGCTCGGCTTCGCGTGGATCCGAAACGTCCAACCCCATCGCCGACGTCGTCTTCACCGTGCTGCTGATCGTTCCCCACCTGATCGCGGCCCTGGCCCTGTCGCTGCTGCACCGTTTCACCCTGCGCGACGGCCAGCGCGCCGAGTACCTGGCGGACGATCTCGCCGCACGTGTCGCCTCGCCTGCGGCGGCCCGATCCATGCTGGACACCCTGATGCTCGACCAGAGTGTGGAGACGTCGCTCCAGCGCCAAGCGGCCGCGCATCGGAACAAGCGGTCCGTCTCCGCCGGCTCCAGGGAGACGGACGACCTCGCGCTGTGGCAGGAGTTGCAGGAGTACATCGCGTCGGTCCCTGAGATCGAACGGGTGCGGCGGTTCCGTCTGTCGGCTCTGCACATGTCCTCCGTGGACAGGACTCATCCGCCCAGTCATCTGCGGGCTCAACTGGTCGCGACACGTGAAGCCCGGCCGGCGGCGGTCACCGTGACGGAGCCGGAGATGGACGCCATAGAGAGCGAACTCACCAAGGTCCGCGCCCGCGCCGCCCGCGTGATCATCACTACCGGCTAGTGCGGCCCGCCTGCGCCCAAGCTGAGACTTGATCGAAAATCCCCCTTGGCGCGGGCGCCGGGAGACCACAGACTGGGGCCTGTCACGGACGGCGGCGGAGGCGGCGATGACGGCAACGCCCATCGATCCATCACAGGCGACCAGGCCCGAGCGACGGCCCGAACTGGACGCGATCCGAGCGCTGGTCGTGGTCGGCCTGGTGTTCTTCCATTCCGGGCTGGTCTTCGACTCCCGCGACGACTTCTACGTGAAGAACGCGGAGACGACCGACGCGACCACGATCGTGGCCGGTTTCTGCGTGGTGTGGGCGATGCCGGCGTTGTTCCTCATCGCCGGCCTCGGCTCGTGGTTCTCGCTGCGCCGCCGCGGCGCCGGCGGATTCGCCGTGGAACGACTGCTCCGGCTCGGCGTGCCCCTCGTCTTCGCGACCCTGGCACTGCTGCCGGTGGCTCCGTGGCTCCGGCTGCGTACCGACCCCGCCTACCACGAGTCCTACCTGGAATTCCTGCCGCGATTCCTGTCCGTCCGCCTCGATCTGTCCGAATTCCCCTTCATCCTCCAGGGCGAGCATTTCGAGTCCGGGCACCTGTGGTTCGTCGTGATGCTGCTCGCCTACGCGCTCCTGCTGGCCCTGCTGGTCCTGCTGGCCCACCGGCTTCCCCGCGACCTCGGCCGCCGGATCCGCGAACGTCTCGCGGTGACGGCACAGCGGCGCGGCGCCGTGGTGCTGCTGCCGGCCGTGCCGATCGCGCTGATCACCGCCCTCCACGGCATGGAGGAGGCGTTCGCCGGCTGGAGCCGCTGGGCCTACCTGCTGTTCTTCCTGTACGGCTTCGTTCTCGCCTCGGACGAGAGGTTCCGTACGGCGATGCGCCGCGACGCGATCATCGCCCTGGGGTGCGCCCTCGTCCTGCTCGCGATCGGCATGCCGGGCTTCCTGGTCGTGGCCGGCAACCCGGGCGCGGACCCCTTCACCGACATGACCGCGTTCGCGATCGGCGTCCGCGTCCTGTACGGCGCGGCGGGGTGGTGCTGCCTGGTCGCGATCCTCGGCCTTCTCGACCGCCGCCGGTCTGCACGGCGGGCCGGCTCCGAGGCCGAGCCGGACACCGGCTCTGGTTCGCGGGGCGGTGTGGGGAAGCGGCTGTACGGTTACCTGGCCGCCGCAGTGTTGCCGCTGTACATCCTCCACCAGCCGATCGTCGTCGCCGTCGCGTACGGCGTGGTCCGCTGGGACGCGCCCATCGGGGTCAAGTACCTCGCGATCGTCGGAGCCTCGCTCATCCTGACCGTCATCGCGTACGACCTGCTGGTGCGCCGCACGCGCCCGACCCGGTTCCTGTTCGGCATGCGCGGCCGGCCCGCCCCGGAAATGGTTCGAACGCGGTCCGGTGCGGCGACTCAGAGGGGCGAGCTCTGATTCGCCGGCCGGACCGCGTTCGAGATCTCGGGTGACCCCCGTTCCTCTCCCCACCGGATGACGTCACGAACATCCGGTGGGGCCCCTGTCAGAGGAGTTCAGCCCGCCTGATCGGCCCCCGGTTCACGAACGGGAGCGCCCCCTGTTACGGCTTGACGGGCTTCTCGTCCGTCCACGCGGCCTTGGTGATCGCGTTGTAGTTGACGACGGTGCCCGGCTTCGCCCCGGCCCAGTTGCCGCCGGCGTGCACGGCCACGATCTGGTCGGTCAGCAGAAGGCCGGTCTGCGGGTCGATGATGAGCTGCCGCTCGTACTGACCGTTGGGCCAGCTCTCCGACCTGCCGATGCCCTGGCCCTTGCGTCCGAGGGCGTCGGTCACCTCGCCGAGGGACCGGACGTCGTTCAGCCCGGCGAGCACCTCGTAGGCCGCGGCCCGGACGGCCGGCTTCACGGGCATGTCGCTCAGCACGCCGGCGGTCACCTGGAAGAGCCAGGCGTCCTTCTCCTGTGGCACGTCGGCCTCGGTGCTGTTGCCGGTGTACCCCTTCAGCAGACGCGCCTTCAGCGCGGCCGCGGTCGTGGGCAGCTTCTGGAGCTCGGCGAACGAGACGTTCTTCCCCGCCAGGTCGGCGACCTTGTCACCGACGTTGATCGGGTTGCCGAAGGGCTTGCCGCCCTTCGCGTCGATCAGCAGCTTGGCGGTGCCGCCATTCTTGGGCATCTTCACCGTCCACTTGGTCGGCGAGCCGTCCTGCTTCCAGGCGGCCTCCGAGCCGGGGGCGGCCTTGGTGCCCAGGTTCTGTGAGACCCACCAGCTGTCGACCTTCGGTGAACGGGCGATCCACGTCTCGCTCTTGCCAAGGCTGTTCACCATGTACTGCACCTTGGTGCCCACAGTGGTGGCGTTGCCGCTCGTGCTCTCGATGTGCCAGTACGCGCCGCTGCCCGCCTTGGCCTTCAGCGACGACTCGGCCGCGACCAGGAGGACCTGCTTCGCGGAGAGCTTGACGGCGGGCGACTGCGTGCCACCCTGCGTGCCGCCCTGGGCGACGGCCGGCGTGCTCGGCGCCGAGGTCGTTCCACCGGTCGCGGTGACCCCGACCGCGACGGCGGTCGCCGCCGCGACGCCGGCCAGGCCGAGACCCCACACCGGCTTGGCGATCTTCCGGGCGCGGGCAGGCTTGGTCTGCCTGAACTGCGCCATGGCGTGGGTGAGCTCGGCGGCCCTCGTTCCCTCGTCCACCGGGGTGTCGAGGTGAGCCGGGCGCGCCGACCGCAGCTGATCCATCGGGTTCATGACCACTCCTCACTGAGATTGCGCACTCGGGACTGGGAACGGGCCACCGGGGCCGTCTTCATCGCCTGGACCAGCCGCTTGCGGGCACGGTGCAGGCGCACGCGGAAGGCCGCCGGTGAGCAGCCGATGACACGCGCCGCGTCGCGGGGGGTGAGCCCCTGCCAGGCCACGAGGATCAGGAGCTCGCGCTCCTCCTGGGTCAGGGCGGCCAGCGCGTTGACGACGGCCAGTCGTTCGGCCACCAGCTCGGCGTGGTCCTCTTCGGTCCAGGCCCGCAGCTCGGCGGCGAGCGACTCGCGCCTGATCTCGGCGCGGATGTTGTCACGCAGCACGTTGCGGGCGACGCCGAGCAGCCACGGCAGGGCGGGGTCGGGCACGTCGTCGAACCGCCGCCAGGCGATCGCGAACGTCTCGCTCACCACCTCATCCGCGACTTGCCGGCCCGCTTGGCTGACCACGTAGGCCCATACTCGCTGGCGGCACTCGTCATAGATGGTGGTGAACCGTTGAGAATCGTCCGTCACCGCCTGCCCCCTTCGTCCCGGTATTTGTTCCGACAGGAGGAAGTGGGCCGAGACCCCTAAGTGTTACAAACAACTCCAAAAAAGATTTTCGGCCCGGTCACTGACGCGCCCCGATCGCGTCCGCGGGCCGCTGCCGGAGGACGAGCCTGGCCGGGATCGCGGTGGCGGCCAGCGCCAGGATCGCCGCGACGGCGACCACCGCCAGGTAGGTGAACGGCGGAACGTACGGCACGGCCGACCCGGTCATGCCCGCACTGAACGCCGACAGCGTGACCAGCGAGATCCCGGTCCCGAGGGCCACGGCGACCACGACCGCCGTGAGCGTCTCCAGCCTCAGCATGCGCAGCACCTGGCGGCGGGTGGTGCCGACCAGGCGGAGCAGCGCGAGCTCACGCGACCTGTCCGACGTCGACATCGCCAGGGTGTTGACCACGGCGATCGCGGTGAACGCGATGATCAGGCCCATGGCCACGTAGTTGACCTCGGCGTTGGGCGCGGCCGTTTCCACCGCCTGAGCCTGGTCGAGCACGGCGGCCCCCGGAACGGCCGCGGTGATCGCGGCCCGCGGGAGGGTCGGAGCGGAGACGAGCAGGGTGCCGAGCGCGTCGTCCACGTGCGGTGCGACCAGCGCGTGGGCGAGCGTGAGGTCGCCGTATCCCAGACCCCTGGCGTAGATCGCCACGACGGTCGGCGTCACGGGCGTTCCGTCGCCCAGGGTGAGGGGGATCCGCCCGCCCACCGCGACGCCCAGGCGTGCGGCCGCGGTCTCGCTCACCGCGACGCCGTCCTGGCCGAGGTCCCTGAGCGAGCCCGCCACCACACCCAGGTCGACGGTCCGGTCCAGCCCCTCCGGGGTGACCGCCTGTGCGCCGTACTTCTCCAGGCCGACCCGCACCGACGTGCGCAGCACCTCGGTGACCGCGAGCACACCGGGCGTCTCGCGCAGCGCCTGCGCGGCGGACCCCGGGAGGTGGGGGCCGAGGACGTAGTCGGCGCGGCCCCCGGCTGCGGCCTCCCGCTCGGCGGCGTGCCCCATCGTGGTCTGGACGAACAGGATCGTGCAGGTCATCGCCGTCAGCAGGGTGAGCGGCGTGATGACGGACGCCAGTCGCCTGGACCCGGTTCGCAGGTTCGCGGCGGCCAGGTGGCCGCCGACTCTGGAAAGACGCAACGGCACGCCGAGCAGACCGGTCGCGGCTCGGGCGACGACCGGGCCGAGCAGCGCCACGGCGGTCGTCCAGACCAGTGCGGTGAGCATGGTCACCGGACTCGACGCGGCCTCCACCGACAACGCCGACAACACGATGGTCAGCGCCACGCCGCCGCCCACACAGACCAGACCGGCGATCATCCGCCCCCAGGACGGCCTGGCCCCCGGCAGGGCCGCCTCACCGAGCGCCTCCACGGGGCGGATCCTGGCGGCCCTGCGGGCCGAGAGCCTGGCCGCCGCCCAGGCGGCGAACATGGTGGCCAGCAGTGCCGCCAGCGTGGGGAACGGGCTGACCACAAGCCGCAGGTGCTCAGGCATGGCGCCCAGCGCGACGAACCTGTCGCGCAGCCAGAAGCCCAGCCCGATGCCCGCGACGGAGCCGGCCGACCCGGCGAGGGCGGCGACCAGGAGTGCCTCGCCTCCGAGCATCCGGCCCACCTGCCGGGGGGTGGCCGCGACGGCCCGCAACAGGGCGATCTCCCTCTCGCGCTGCTGGATGGACAGGGCGAACGTGCCCACCACCACGAGGATGGCGACCAGCAGCGACGTGCCGCCCAGGGCTCCGCCGAGGCTGATCAGGCGCACCCGCGCCTGCTCCGCGTCGGGGAACTCGATGGTGCCGCGGTCGTCGCCTGTTTGGGCGAAGGCCCGGGCGGCCTTCAGCACGGCCGACGCGTTCGACGCCACGGCGGAGGCCTCCCCTCGCGGAAAGACGCCGATGGCGCTCACCTGGCCGGGCCGTCCGGCCAGGCGGCGCGCCTCAGCGGTGCTGAAGAAGAGCGTGTCCTGGCTGGGCAGGGACTGCGCGGTGACGCCGGTCACCCGGTAGGTCCGCGCGCCCGCGGCGGTCACCGCGTCCAGCCGAGCGCCGACGGCGAGGCCGGAGCGGGCGTCCACGACCACCTCGTCGGCGGCCGCCGGGGCGCTTCCGGCACGCAGTGTGAACGGCGTGAGCCCCGCCGACTCCCACCCGTGCCCACTCGCCCGGCCGTTCCCGACGTAGACCGGGAAGGTCACCTCACTGATCACCTTGGTGACACCGGCGACCTCGCCCAGCGCCGTGGCGAGCGATGCGGGCAGCCAGGCGTGCTCGGCGTGCGGCTTGGCCTTGGTCTTCGACTTGCCGCCGGACTTCTGGACGGTCTGCCGGACGAACTGGTCGCCCGCCACGATCACCGGCGTGCCGGCGTAGCGCTCGGGGGCGACCTCGCCGCGCAACCCGGTCTCCAGCAACATCCCGCAGGCGCAGACCAGCATGGCGGCGCACAGCAGGGCGACGAACGAGCCCGCGAATCCGGCCTTGCGGTGCCGCAGGGTCCTGAGAGCGAATCCGATCATCAGTTCCACGCTCCCAGCCGGGTCATCCGCTCGGCGACCTTCTCCGAGGTCGGGTCCGTCATCTCGTCCACGATCCGGCCGTCGGCCAGGAACAGGATCGTGTCCGCGTACGACGCCGCCACCGGGTCGTGCGTCACCATGACGACCGTCTGGCCCATCCCGTCGACGACCTGGCGCAGCAGTACGAGCACGTCACGGGCGGTCATGGTGTCGAGCGCGCCGGTCGGCTCGTCGCCGAACACCACCTCCGGCCTGGTGACCAGCGCACGGGCGATGGCCACGCGCTGCTGCTGCCCGCCCGACAGCTGTGCCGGGCGGTGACCGGTGCGGCCGGCGAGGCCCACCCGTTCGACGATCTCCTTCAGCCACGCCCGGTCCACGGTGACGCCGGCCAGCCGCAGGGGAAGCGTGATGTTCTCGACCACTGTCAGCGACGAGACCAGGTTGAACGCCTGGAACACGAATCCGACGCGGCGTCTGCGCAGCTCGGTCAGCCGCGTCTCGTTCATGCCTGCGAGCTCTGTACCGCCGAGCCGTACGGATCCGGAGGTGGGCGTGTCCAGCCCGGCGGCGCAGTGCAGGAGTGTGCTCTTGCCCGATCCGGAGGGGCCCATCACCGCCGTGAAACTGCCTCCCGGGATACCTGCCGACACCTCTCGCAGGGCGGCGACCGCGCCCTGTCCCTTGCCGTAGACCTTGCTCACCGCGTCCAAAGAAACCACGTCTGTCATGGCTTCCACCCTGCTGACCTGTGTGAGGACGAGCCAGGGACACGATCACCGATGCACCATGACGTCATCATGAATCGGACACTGATAGACATTCCCCTGTGATTCATGTGCTTCTGGCGGAGGATCAGCACATCATCAGGGGCGCCCTGGTCGCGTTGCTCGGTCTCGAACCCGACCTGGAGGTCGTCGACTCGGTCGAGTCGGGCGACGCCGTCGTCCCCGCGGCCCTGGTGCACCGTCCCGACGTCGCGGTGCTCGACATCGACATGCCCGGCACGCTGGACGGCCTGGGCGCCGCGGCAGAGCTGCGCGCGAAGCTGCCCGGCTGCCGTGTGCTCATGCTGACCGGGTACGGCAAGCCGGGCCATCTGCGCAGGGCGCTCAGTGCGCAGGTGGACGGGTTCCTGCTCAAGACGGCGGCACCCGAGCGGCTGGTGGAGGCGATCCGCGAGGTGGCGGCGGGCAGGCGGGTGCTCGACCCGTCGCTGGCGCTCACCGCGTGGGACCTGGCCGACAACCCGCTGACCCCGCGCGAGGCGGACGTGCTCCGTCTGGTGGCCGAGGGCGCGGAGGCCACCGAGATAGCCGGGCGGCTCTTCCTCAGTGCGGGGACCGTTCGCAACTACCTCACCACGATCGTCGGCAAGCTCAACGCCCGCAACCGCACGGACGCGGTCCGCATCGCGACCGAGGCCGGCTGGATCTAGCCCGGCCCGCCGACGACCACGGGACCGCCCACGCATGACACGGGAGCCCAGGCGTCGAGTTCGAACCAGCCGTCATCCGCTCCGGTCGTAAGCGTTCCCCCCAGGGCGGCGAGGCGGACGGTGAGGTTGCCGATCCCGGAAGAGCCTCGTCCGCGGGCGGCCGGACGCGCCCCGTCGTTGCGGACGCGGAGCCGCATCCCCCCGTCCGCCTGCATGGTCGAGATCCGGCAGAAACCGGCGGCGCTGTGCCTCAGCACGTTGGTCACCGCCTCGCGCAACACCACACCGAGCACGTACTCCACCTCGGCGGGAAGCTCCTGCTCCACGAGGTCGACCTCGGTCTCGATGCCCGCGGCCGACAACACCGACCGTGCCGAACGCGCCTCCGCGTCCAGTGACATCCCCTGCGCCTCACCCGACACGGCACGCATGTCCGCCTCGGCCCGCTCCGCCATGACCAGCACGTCCTCCAACTCGGCTCGGGCCCGCACCGGGTCCAGGCGACGGGCCAGCTCGCATTTGAGCAGGATCGCGGCGAGGCTGTGCCCGAGCAGGTCGTGCAGGTCGCGGGCGGCGCGCAGGCGCTCCTCGACGACCGCCGCACGAGCGAGCTCGCGCCGTACGGCCTGCAGTTCCCTCACCTGCCGGGCCAGCCGGATCAGGCCGTAGACGACGAGACCGGTCACCAGCGTGCTCACGGTGTAGTTGAGCGTCATCGCGAGCGGCAGGCCGAGCCGTACCGCGATCAACGCGGTGCTCGCCATCACGCACGCGACCAGCGGCCAGGCCACCGCCCATGGGAAGACGAGCAGCAGGGGGCCCGCGAGGAACCCGGCCACGCCGAGCCACGCGCGGCCGAACACGAGGATCGGCAGGTAGGTGAGCAGCGCCATCAGTGCCAGTGCCACCATGTGACGCCCGTCGACCGACCTGAGCTGCACGACGAGGATGACCACGAGGCAGACGGCCGCGGCGAGGATCCCGGCGCCCGGGACGATGAGCAGCGCCTTGACCGAGAAGCCCACCAGCACCGCGGCCAGCAGGGCGACGGAGAGCACGTATGCTCCCCGCTCCTCGGCGGCCTCCACCGGCCGCCGGACCTCGGGGACCACGGCCTCGACGACCAGCCGGCCCTCGGGCGTGAGCCCGGTGGACAGGGCGCCGCCCACCGCGGCGATCCGGCCGGGCAGGTCGCCGAAGCCCTCGTCCTCGGCGGTCCTGGCGTCGTCGCTGACGACGCGGAGCCGTACCGTCCCTCCGGCGGACACGACCTCGATCGCACAGGTGCGCGCCGCGGCCCGCCGAAGGATCTCGGTCACCGCCTCGCGCAGCACCGTGGCGAGCAGTGCCCCCGTGGGGCCCACCGGCTCGACGTCGCCCACTCGCACGTCCGTCGTCACCCCTGCGGCCGTCAGCATCGCGCGGGCGGTGGCGATCTCCGGCGCCAGCGACGTCGCGCGGTAGCTCGCGGCGGCGTTCCTGGCGTCGGCGAGGAAGGCGCGAGCGGCACCCGTGATCTCGCCGAGCACCTCTCCCGCGCGGCCCGGGTCCGCGAGGGCCAGTCGCACGCCCTTGGTGATCTCAACGAGTCCGTTGCCCAGGCCCTGGCTGAGCTCGGCGGAGATCCGCAGCCGCTCCTCCGCCACCGCGGCCATCGCCAGGGCCATCCGCGCGGCGTGCACCTCGTCGACCCGCTCGGTGAGCCTGGTCAGGCCGTAGATCACCAGACTGATCAGCACCATGCTGATCGCCGAATCGGCCGGCCCGATCAGCACGGCGCCGACCGCGACCGGCACGGCGAGCGGCCACCACGCGGTGAGCAGCAGGGACCCGCCCAGGAAGCCGGCGATCCCGACGGAGGTGCCGAAACCGAGCGTCGCGGTGTAGACGACCACAGCCTGTACGGCGAGCAGCCACCACCCCCGCGACTTCCGCAGGCCGGGGAACACGTAGATGAGCTGGAGCCCGAACACCACGATCGCCAGTGGCGATCCGGCAAGGACGTAGACACCCGCGAATCCGGCCAGCACGACGGTGACGATGCCCCGCGCCAGGGCGGGCTGCCGATCTCCCCGAATTCGCATACCAGGACGAAATCCTAGTGCTCCGCCCTGTTCCGAGACGGTTCC
>Ga0310811_10005471_pt1 | contig 16064 bp, 18 predicted proteins | sample YCmetagenome_FD_207642 | JGI IMG/M metagenome (GOLD analysis project Ga0310811, IMG submission 207642) | Soil microbial communities from experimental microcosm in Duke University, North Carolina, United States - YC | ecosystem: Engineered > Artificial ecosystem > Soil microcosm > Unclassified ...
CGACCGCGAGCACGACGGTGGCTTCCTTGCGCGGCACCTTCACGTCGGCGCGCGGCCGCGCTGCGCCGACGATCAGCGCGACGAGCCCGAGCAGCAGGAGGCCGAGCGGCACGTAGCGCCGCGCGCCGGGGCGGCTCGCGATCAGGTTCGGGATCAGCGCCCGCGTCGAGAATCGCGCCGCGCCTGCGGAGCGCCGCAACTCCTCCGCGCGCCAGAGTGCGACGATCAGCGGCACGAGCGCGAGCGCCAGGAGCGCGTACGGCCGGCCGAAGCTCACCGCCGCGCTCCGAGGAAGGCGGCGAGCGGACGAAGCCAGTCGCCCGAGGTCGTGAGGACGACATGGGGGACGCCGAGCGCCGAAAGGATCCGCGCCACGCCGCTGCGCTCCTCCGCGGCAGCCTCGGCGAAGCGCTCCCGCAATGCGCGGCTGCGGGTGTCGACGCGCACCTGCCGTCCCGTCTCGGGGTCGACGAGCCAGAGCTCGCCGACGTCGGGCAGCTCCTGCTCGCGCGGGTCGCGGATCTCGACCGCCAGCACCTCGTGCCGGCTCATCAGCTGGAGCAGCGGCTTGCGCCAGTCGAGCGGCCCGCGGAAGTCGGAGACGATCGCGACCACGCCGCGCTGGCGGGCGAGTGCACCGGTGCGGCGCATCGCGGTGCCGAGGGAGGTGGCGCCCGTCTGCTCCAGCTCCGGCTCGCGTTGCAGTGCGCCGAGCAGCCCGAGCAGGCCGTGCCTCCCCTGGTTGGGCGGCAGGGTCGTCGGATCGTGGTCGCCGAACGTCACGACGCCGAGCCGGTTGCCCCGGCGCGTCGCGACGTGCCCGAGCGCGAAGGCGACACCGTCGGCGACGTCGGCCTTACGGCGGTCGGCGGTGCCGAAGTGCATCGACGGCGACGTGTCGAGCAAGAGCCACGTGACGAGCACCCGCTCGGCCATGTTGACGCGCACGTGCGGCTCGCCCATCCGCGCCGTGACGTTCCACTCGATGCGGCGGACGTCGTCGCCCGGGACGTACGGGCGGATCTGGGCGAGCTCGACGCCGTCGCCGTACCGGGAGGAGCGGTAGTCACCGGCCAGCAGTCCCTGCAGGCGACGGCCGACCTCGATCTGCAGGGCGCGCAGCGCCGGCGCCGGTAGCGGGCCCGGTCCGGGGCGCTCGGGCGAGGTGGAGCGAAGGAGGCGTCCGCCGTTCACCAGATGCTCGGCCGCGCCAGCGTCACCTCCGGCACGGGCACTGCGGCGAGCACCTTGTCGAGGATCGCGTCGGCCGTGATGCCCTCCGCAAGCGCCTGGTAGCTGAGCACGAGGCGATGACGCAGAGCGTCCTTCGTCAAGGCGTGCACGTCCTCTGCGGTGGCGTAGTCGCGGCCTCGGATGAGCGCGAGCGCGCGGGCCGCCTGGGTGATGCTGATCGGGCCGCGCGGGCTCGCCCCGTAGTCGACGTACTCCTTCAGCTCCGCGAGGCCGACGTCCTCGGGCCGGCGCGTCGCGGTCGCGACCTTCACCGCGTAGCTGACGAGCGACGGGTCGACGTAGATGTCGACGACAGACCGCTGCAAGTCGCGCAGCTCTTCGATCGACAGCGCCTCGCGAAGGTCCGGCGCAGCGACGAGCTGGCGCTGCACGATCGTGAGCTCCTCGTCGTGCTCGGGGTAGTCGATCAGGATCTTCAGCATGAACCGGTCGACCTGCGCCTCCGGCAGCGGATACGTGCCTTCGGACTCGATCGGGTTCTGCGTCGCCATCACGAGGAAGGGATCCGGGACGGGGTAGGTGGTGTGCGCGATCGTCACCTGATGTTCCTGCATCACCTCGAGCAGCGCGCTCTGCACCTTCGCCGGCGCGCGGTTGATCTCGTCGGCGAGCAGGAAGTTGCAGAAGACCGGGCCGAGCTCGGTCTCGAAGGTCCCCCGGTCGGGCCGGTAGACGCGAGTGCCGACGAGGTCGGCGGGGACGAGGTCGGGCGTGAACTGGACCCGCGCAAAGCTCCCTCCGAGCACGCCCGCGGTCGTCTTGATCGTCAGAGTCTTCGCGAGGCCGGGGACGCCCTCGATCAGGAGGTGCCCCTGGGCCAGCAGGCAGACGAGCACGCGCTCCAGCATCTGGTCCTGTCCGGCGATCACCCTGCGGATCTCGAAGAGCGCCTGTTCGAGCCGCTCGCTGATCTCGGCCGGTTCCACGTGACCTCCCTCGTCGCTTGGTATCAGGGATTCTGCAGGCTCATCTAAGTTCTCGGTGAGACGCGTGGCGGTTTTCGGCGCCCGGACACCCCGGGGGCCCGATCGGCCTGGGGTTTGAGAGGCTTTCCCGATGGCCGCCGTTGCAATCGGCCCGACCGGCGCCCTCCTCGTGGACGGGTCGTCGCTCTTTCCGATCGTGCTCTCGAACGGGCCGCCGCCCGGGAGCGTTACCCCGGCGGGGCGAAACGGGCTCGCCGAGGTCGCCGCGGCCGGGGTCAGCTTCATCCGCACCGGCGGCGCCGACTGGAGCCTGCCCGGAATCGACTCGCAGCTCGCGGCGCAGCGGCAGCTTCTCGACGCCGCTGCCGCGCACGGCCTGCTCGCCTGGCTCTGGCTCGGCAACGTCCCGAACCTGCCCCCGCCCGCGGCGGGCGGGTCGCCCTCACCGCAGGAGCGGCTGCTCGCGAGGATCGCCGACGGCCTGCAGGGACATCGGGCCCTCGGCGCCTACAAGGGTGTCGACGAGCCGCGAAACCCGTTCCGCGGCGCGAACTGGATTCGTCCTCCGGGCCTCGTTCGAGCCTACGAGCGGCTTCGGCGGCTCGACGGGGCGCACCCGGTGGTGATCACGCAGGCGCCGCTCGGGACGGTCGCGCAGCTCTCGCCCTACCGGCCGGCGTTCGACGTCACGGGCGCGGACGTCTATCCGGTCTCGTACCCGCCCGGCGCGCACACGCAGAGCGCCAACCGCGACATCAGCGTCGTCGGGGACGTGACGCGCAAGCTGATCAGGGCCGCCGGCGGCAAGCCGGTCTGGATGACGCTCCAGGTCGCCTGGAGCGGCGTCACGCCCACGAAAGAGCGGCCCGGTCTGGTGCCGCGCTTCCCGACGCTCCAGGCGGAGCGCTTCATGGCCTACCAGGCGATCGTGAGCGGGGCGCGCGGGCTCGTCTTCTTCGGGGGCCACCTGACCCAGGTCGCGACCCCGGAGGACGCCGCCGCCGGTTGGAACTGGACGTTCTGGGACGAGGTGCTCGGCCCGCTCGTCCGGGAGCTCGGCTCGGCCGCGGTCGGGCCGGCGCTCGTCGCACCCGACGCCAAGGCGCCCGTCAAGGCGTCGACCGCCGACGTCGAGCTCGTGACGCGGGACGACGGGACGTATCTCTACGTCGTCGCGGTGCGGCGCAAGGGCGGTACGAACGTCGTCTCCTTCACGGGCCTCCCGAAGAGGATCTCGGCCGGCGAGGTGCTGCGCGAGTACGTCCAGAAGCCGCTGCCGCCGCCGCTCGGCGCGGGGGCGCAGGTCTTCAGAGGCGTCCGCGTCGCGAACGGCCGCTTCGAGGACTGGCTCGCCCCCCACGACGCACGGGTGTACCGCTTTCGGCGGTAGCGGCCACTTCTCGTAGCGATACGCACAATCAGGGTTCAAGAGCGCCGCGGTGGGAATAGCCGTGCCGGAAGGGAGAGCGCTTTGCAACCCACGGCTTTTTCCGGGGTGCACGGGAGTCGGTGGCGCACTCTTCGAAGTGTGTCGGCGCCGCGCGCTCGTCTGCGGCTCGAAAGCGGTCTCCGACCCTCGACCTTCAGCGCGCTCCGATTCGCCTGAAAGGAGGCGAGATGAGGATTCGAGCTCGGTACTGGGGGTTGGGCACGCTCCTGGCGCTCGGTGCGGCATCGATGCTGCTGGCAGCCTTACCTTCGTCGGCCAACCGCGGCAAGGGGCATGACAAGCAGGGCACCAAGAGCGGCGCAATGCACGTTCGCTGGGACATCATCAGCCTGGCCGGTGGGAACCCGCCGGGACCGGTGACTGCGGGTGGCTCGGCGTCTGCGTCGGCTCCCAACGGCGGCGACACGATCACGCTCACGGGAACCGGCACGTTCGTCGCGCCGGCGGGGTCGAACGGCGGCTCGGGTGCCGTGACAGGAGGGGGCACCTGGCACACCTCGAGCGGGGCCGGCGGCACGTATGACGTACGGGAGCTCGTCTCGTTCGTCTTCGCGAACTTCCAGGCTGCGACGCCGCCCCTTACCGACAACATCGGCAGCTCCGGCGAGAGAGCCAACGGCACGGCAGTCATGAGAGTCAGGTTCTCGGACGGGTCGTCCGGTGTCCTCACAGTGGGTTGCCACGGGCCCGGTGCGCCGAACGGGATCTTCGAGGGCATCGCGGTCACGAAGGGATACCTCACGTACTACACCGTTGCGGCACCGACCGGCGGCGTGGACGCCAACCGCACGATCTTCCACGTTCGTCGATGAGCTCGAAGCTTGCTCGGCTCGCTGTCGTCTTCGGGGTCGCTCTTGCGACCGGGGCGCAGGGTGCGCCGGCGGCGACCGGTCACCTCTCCGGCGGCGGCACGGCGTCGGTAGGCGGGCTCGCGTTCTCGCAGGTTGCGATGAACGTCGGGTTCGGAAGCTCCGGTGCGGCGTCCGGGAGCTTCAACTGCCTGATGGCGGGAAGGTCGTCGTCCGTCCTGAGTGGTTTCGGCCTCGCGCACATCATGAAGGTGCAGGCGACGCCGACGGCCGCTTCGGTCTCGGGGTCGATCGCGACCTTCTCCGGGCCGGGATTCCTGATCATGGACGGCGGCCAGCGCATGGACATCGACGTCAGCGTCTGGGTCGACGTCGCGACGCAGCAGTTCCAGCTGACTGTGGTCCAGGTGGGAGCGATGCCGGTCGAGACGTTCGCCAGCGGCGGCGTCAGCCTCAGATGACGAGCGGCGGGAGGGCGGCACGCCGCCCTCCCGCCCCGCCTACTGGGCCTGGGGGATGCGGGCCTCGAGCGCGGCCGTGACGGCCTCGCGGACGGGGTCGAGCTCGATCCGGTCGAGTACGTTCTGGAAGAAGCCGCGCACGACGATCCGCTCCGCCTCGGCGCGCGGCAGGCCGCGTGTCATCAGGTAGAAGAGCTGCTCGCGGTCGACGCGGCTCACGGTGGCACCGTGGGTACAGCGGACGTCGTTTGCCATGATCTCGAGGCCGGGGATCGGCACCGCGTGCGCGGTCGGGCTCAGCATCAGGTTTCGGCACTCCTGGTAGGCGTTCGTCTTCTGCGCATCGGGCTCGACGCGGATCATCCCGCGCCACACGGCGGTGGCGCTGTCGCGCAGCGCGCCCTTGAACGCGAAGTCCGACTCGCAGTTCGGTGCGATGTGCTCCTGGAAGGTGTCGTAGTCGAGATGCTGCGTGCCGTCCGCGAAGTAGGCGCCGGTGACGCGCGAGGTGGCGCCCGACCCGTTCAGGTCGTTCTGGATGCGCGTCTTGCCGCGCTTCGACCCGAAGCCTCCCGCAACCCAGTCGAGCTCGGCGTCACGCTCGACGCGCGCGTGATGCGACGCGAAATGCCACGTCTCGGTCGAGAGGTTCTGCAGCGAGACGTACTCGAGCTTCGCGCCCTGCTCGACGAACAGCTCGGTCACGGCGTTCGAGTAGGCCTCGGTCGACGTCCCCGGCGATGCGTACTCCTCGATCAGCGAGGCGCGCGCGCCTTCCTCGGCGACGACGACGAGGCGCCAGAAGGTCTGCCCGGTCACGGCGATGCGGACGTACAGCGGCTTCTCCAGGACGACGCCCTTCGGCACCACGACGAGCAGCCCGTGCTTCCACATCGCGGCGTTGTGCGCCGCGAACTTCTCGTCCCAACCGACGAGCGAGTAGAGGCGCTCGAAGTCTTCCGGGAGCGGCTCGAAGCGGACTCCCTCGGGTGCCTGCGAGATCTCGATTCCGCGCTCGGTCACCGAGGCGTAGCCGGCGACGTCGAGGTCGAGCATCGTCTCGATCTCGACGGGCCCACCGCCGCCCGCGAACGACTCCGGGTCGAAGCCGCGCAGGTCGGTGAAGCGCCAGTGCTCTTCGGTCGTGTCGGGGATCGGCAGGCTGCGGTAGGCCTGGAGGGCCTCGGCGTTAGCCAACCGAGCCCTCCATCTGCAGCTGGATCAGGCGGTTCATCTCGACCGCGTACTCGAGCGGCAGCTCCTTCGTGATCGGCTCGACGAAGCCGGACACGATCATCGCCGACGCCTCCGACTCGGAGAGACCACGCGACATGAGATAGAAGAGCTGCTCCTCGCCGATCTTCGACACCGTCGCCTCGTGGCCGATGTCGACCTCGTCCTCCTCGATCTTCATGTACGGGTACGTGTCGGAGCGCGAGTCCTCGTCGAGGATCAGCGCGTCGCAGACGACCTTCGACTTCGAGCCCTTCGCGCCCTTCGCCACCTCGAGCAGGCCGCGGTAGCCGGCGCGCCCGCCGTTCTTCGAGATCGACTTCGACGTGATCACCGAGGTCGTCTTCGGCGCCACGTGCACCGCCTTGCCGCCGGCGTCCTGATGCTGGCCCTTGCCTGCGAACGCGATCGAGAGCACCTCGCCGTGCGCGCGCTCGCCGACGAGCCAGATCGCCGGGTACTTCATGGTCAGCTTCGACCCGAGGTTCCCGTCGACCCACTCCATCGTCGCGTCCTTGTAGGCGACGGCGCGCTTCGTGACGAGGTTGTAGACGTTGTTGGACCAGTTCTGGATCGTCGTGTAGCGGCAGCGCGCGCCGTCCTTGACGACGATCTCGACGACCGCGGAGTGCAGCGAGTCGGTCGAGTAAATCGGCGCGGTGCACCCCTCGACGTAGTGCACGTACGCGCCTTCGTCGACGAGGATCAGCGTCCGCTCGAACTGGCCCATGTTCTCGGCATTGATGCGGAAGTACGCCTGGAGCGGCATCTCGATCTTCACGCCGGGCGGCACGTAGATGAAGGAGCCTCCCGACCAGACCGCGGAGTTGAGCGCCGCGAACTTGTTGTCGTTCTGCGGGATGATCGTCCCGAAGTACTGACGGAAGAGATCCTCGTGCTCGCGCAGTGCGGTATCCGTGTCGAGGAAGACCACGCCCTGTGCCGTGAGGCTCTCCTGGAGCTTGTGGTAGACGACCTCCGACTCGTACTGCGCGCCGACTCCGGCGAGGTACTTCTTCTCAGCCTCGGGGATGCCGAGCTTGTCCCAGGTGTCCTTGATGTCGGCCGGCAGGTCCTCCCACGAGCTCGCCTGATTCTCGGTCGGCTTGATGTAGTAGAAGATGTTGTCGAAGTCGATGTCGCGGAGGTTGCCGCCCCATTCGGGCAGCGGGCGCGCGAAGAAGTAGTCGAGGCTCTTGTGGCGGAACTCGCGCATCCAGTCGGGCTCGCTCTTGTGCGACGAGATCGCGTCGACGAGCTCGTGCGAGACGCCGCGGCCGGACTTGAAGAAGTAGTCCTCGGTGACCGAGAACCCGTACTTGATCGCATAGTCGGAGCCGATCCCCTCGACGATCTCGGTCTCGGTCTGCGCCACTACGCCTCACTCCCCACCGTTTGAGCCTGGATGAAAGGGTCGTATCCCTCTGCCTCGAGCTGCTTCGCGAGCTCGGGCCCGCCCGACTCGACGATACGTCCGTCGACGAAGACGTGCACGTGGTCGGGGGTGATGTAGTCGAGGATGCGCTGATAGTGCGTGATCACGAGCGCGCCCATCTCCGGGCCGACGAGCTCTTTGACGCCGCCTGCGACAACGCGGAGCGCGTCGATGTCGAGGCCCGAGTCCGTCTCGTCGAGCACGGCCATCCGGGGCTTCAGCATCGCCATCTGGAGGATCTCGACGCGCTTCTTCTCGCCGCCGGAGAACCCGTCGTTGATGTAGCGCGACGCGAGCTCGCGGCTCACCTTCAGCCTGTCCATCTGCGAGAGCAGCTCGGTGCGGAACTCCGGGATCGGGATCGGATTGTCGACGCCGCCGTTCCGGGCCTTGCGTACCGAGTTGATCGCGCTCCGCATGAAGCTCGTGACCGTCACGCCCGGGATCGCGTGCGGATACTGGAACGCGAGGAAGAGACCGCGCTGGGCGCGGCCGTCGGCCCCGAGCTCGGTGATGTCGTCGCCGTCGAGCAGGATCCGCCCCTCGGTGATCTCGTAGGCGGGGTGGCCCATGATCGCGTACGAGAGCGTGCTCTTGCCCGAGCCGTTCGGGCCCATGACCGCATGCACCTCGTCGACGGAGACCTCGAGGTCGACGCCCTTGACGATCTCTGTGCCGTCCTCGAGCGCGACGTGCAGGTTTTCGAGTTTCAGCAATCCCACGAAGTCAGTCTCTTTTCCGAGAATTTGCGGGGATTTCACCCGCACAAACTGGACCCAGTCTAGCGGAGGACCCTCCCCGGCCGGTTTCGCGGAGCGTACGGCTCAACGGATCCTGCGACGGGCGACGGGCCCGACCGCCCGGCTGCCCGGTGGCGCTTCGGCCGAAACCGGCTACCATCGAGGCATGCCGAACATCGGAACCGGCGAGATCATCCTCCTGCTCCTCTTGGCGCTGCTGCTCTTCGGCGCCAAGCGGCTGCCGGAGATCGGCCGCTCGCTCGGGTCGGGGATGAAGGAGTTCAAGGACTCGGTCACGGGCAAGACCCAGGACCAGCCGGAGCTTCCGACCTCGGTCGAGCAGCCGGCCCCGCCACGCGAGCACGAACCCGTCTAAGAGCGTATGAAGAAGTTGCCCCGCCGCCTTGGCCACGGCGAGGAGGCGACGCTGGTCGAGCATCTCGAGGAGCTGCGGCAACGCATCTTCGTGTCCCTCGGGGCGCTGCTCGTCGGCTTCGTCGCGACCTACGCGATCCATCGTCATCTGCTGCACTGGCTGAACCGGCCGTTGCCGGCGCACGTCGGCAAGCCGATCACCCTGAGCGTCGCGGAGCCGTTCCTGACCGTGATGAAGATCAGCCTCTTCGGGGGGCTGATCTTCGCCGCGCCCGTGATCCTCTGGCAGTTCTGGGGCTTCTTCGCGCCCGCCGTCGACGAGGCGCAGGAGCGCCGGGTCCGTTATTTCGTGCTCTTCGCGGCGGTGCTGCTGGCGGGCGGAATCGTGTTCGGCTACTTCGTCGCCCTGCCGGCGGCGGTCCACTACCTCACGAACTTCGACAGCAAGGAGTTCAACATCCAGCTGCGCGCGAAGGACTACTACAGCTTCACGACCATGGTGCTGCTCGCGATGGGGGTCGTGTTCGAGCTGCCGGTGTTCGTGCTCTCGCTCGTGCGGCTCGGGATCATGAGCACGCGCCAGCTGCGCTCGAACCGGCGCATGGGCTATTTCGTGATCGCCTGCGTCGGGGTGGCGCTTCCCGGTGTCGACCCGATCACGACGGTGATCGAGATCGTGCCGCTGTGGGTGCTTTACGAGGGCTCGATCTGGCTGTCGGTTCTGATGGAGCGGCGCGAGCCGGCGCGCCGCGAGGCGCTACTCTGATCGGCCATGGCGCGCGGAGCGGTCAAGGCGAAGCAGGCCCAGGCGCAGAAGCGGGGAGCGCAGGCGGCGAAGACCGCGCCGCGGCGAGCCCGTGGGCGGCGCGGGCACGCCGGCGGCGGTAACCCGAACCAGCAGCTCTTCTTCATGCGGCTCCGCCGCCAGGCGAAGCTCATGTACGTGCTCCTCGCCGTCCTCTTCGCGCTGACCTTCGCGTTCCTCGGGGTCGGCTCGGGCTCCGGCGGCGGCCTCGACCAGCTCTTCCAGGGGCTGAACATCTTCCACCGCAGCGGCACCTCGGTGTCGAAGGCGCAGAAGGAGGTCAAGGACCACCCCTCCAACCCGAAGGGGTTCCGCGACCTCGCGACCGCGTACGAGGGCAAGTCCGACACGGCGGGAGCGATCAGCGCGCTGCAGTCCTATACGAGCCTGAAGAAGAAGGACGTCGCCGCCTGGAACGAGCTCGCCGGCCTCCAGCAGAGCCAGGCGCAGGTCTTCCTGCAGGCGTACCAGGACGCGTTCAACGCCCGCCAGGCGGCGGCGCCGAGCCAGCTCCTGCTGCCGACCGGCAAGCTCGGCAAGGCGTTCGGAACGAACCCGCTCGAGCAGGCCGCCGCGCAGCGGGCCGACACCTCGGTCAACGAGCTGAGCCAGCGGACGCAGCTCGCCTTCTCGGACGTCGAGACCACGTACGAGACGGTCACGAAGCTCGCGCCGAAGGACCCGAACGCCTGGTTCAACCTCGCCGAGGCGGCCCAGCAGGCCGGCGACAACACGAAGGCCGTGAAGGGGTACAAGACCTATCTGAAGCTCAGTCCGGGCGCGTCGACCGCGCCGCAGATCAAGCAGCTGATCAAGCAGCTCTCGCCGCCGGCGCCCGCGCCGAAGAAGAAGAAGTAGCGCTCTCGCGCCGCCGCCTGGTCTGGTTAGACTCCCCCGACATCGAGCGGGGGGGAAGCATGAACTTCGACATCAAGACCGAGCAGCTGAGTGAGAGCAAGTACGTCATCTCGCTCGCGGGCGAGGTCGACCTCTACACCGCCCCGGAGTTCAAGCAGCAGCTGCTCGAGGTGATCGGGCAGGGAGGCACGGAGGTCGTGGTGGACTTCACGAGCACGACCTTCATCGACTCGACGACGCTCGGCGTGCTCGTCGGCGGCGTCAAGCGCCTCCGCTCGAACGACGGCCAGCTCTCGCTCGTCTGCAACGACCGGAACATCACGAAGATCTTCGAGATCACGGGCCTCGACCGGGTGTTCACGATCTATCCCACCCGCGACGAGGCGATCGCGGAGCTGGGAACGACGGGCAGCGCCCCACCGGCCTAGTGTTACATCGCTAATGTTGCTGCGCCGTCCGCTCTCCGGAGTCGCTCTCGCGCTCGCCGCCGCGGTGCTCGCAGCCGGGTGCGGCACCGGCGGCAAGGCCTCGGCGCACGCCGACGCGCAGAACGGAGCGGCGCTCTTCACCGCCAAGTGCGGCGCCTGCCACGTGCTCGCCGCCGCGGGCACGCAGGGGACGGTCGGGCCGAACCTCGACGACGCCTTCGGGCCGTCGCGGCAGCAGGGCTTCAAGCAGAGCACGATCCAGGACGTCGTGCTCGACCAGATCCGGGAGCCGTCGGCGCCGATGCCGAAGGACCTGGTCACCGGTGCGGACGCCCAGGACGTCGCGGCTTACGTCGCCTCCGTGGCGGGCGTCGGCGGCGCGACCGCGAAGCCGCCGTCGCAGGTCGGCAACAACGGCAAGGCGATCTTCCAGGCGAACTGCGCGAGCTGCCACACCCTGAAGGCGGCCGCTGCGACCGGGACGATCGGGCCGAACCTCGACGAGCTGAAGCCGCCGCTCGCCAGGGTCAAGCATCAGGTCGAGGTCGGCGGCGGCGTCATGCCGGCGTTCAAGGGGAAGCTCACGCCGGCACAGATCGCCGCGGTCGCGAAGTTCGTCGCCTCCTCCGCGGGGAAGTAGCCGCGATGGACGTGCGGCGCGCGCGCCTCGAGGACGCACGCGCGATCGCCGACGTGCACGCGCAGACCTGGCGCGGAGCCTACGAGCACGTGTTCGGTGCCGAGCGGCTGACGCGCGTGACGCCTGCGGCACGCCTCCCACAATGGGAGCGGATCCTCGCGACCGGGCAGAGCGACGTCTTCGTCGCCGCGGACGGCGGGATCGTCGGCTTCGTCTCGACCGGTGACAGCCGCGACGCCGACGCGGATGCCGAGCTGTACGCGATCTACGTCCTGCCTCAGGCCTGGGGATCGGGCGCCGGTGCGGAGCTGATGCGCGCCGGCCTCGCCGCGATGCAGGCGCGGACCGGCGGCGATGCGGTTCTCTGGGTGCTCGAGGACAACCCCCGCGCCCGGCGCTTCTACGAGCGCGAGGGGTGGGCGCTCGACGGCGAGCGCAAGGAGGACGACTACCTCGGCCTCCGCGTCGCGGAGGTGCGGTACCGGATCGCGCTAGACCTGTGAGACCGGTACGGTGGCGCGCCCGCGGATCCTCTCGACGAGGCGTTCGTCGCCGGCGACGGCGATCTCGTCGGCCCCGAACGTCCGCAGCGCGTCGTCCACGGCGAGCACCGGGTCGTCCGCGCCGACCTCGGCCCGCACGCGCACGCCGTCGCGGGCCAGCTGCCGGGCGAGGGCCGCCGCCGTCTGCTCTGCGTCGGCGCGGCGGTCGTCGACTGCTCCGGTGAGCGACTCGACCGTCGAGGCGAGCGCCGGCACGACGACCACGATCTCCGTTGCCCTCGCATCGACCTGGACGGAGGACGTCCCGGGCGCGGCCACGACGAGCACCCGATGCGTGCCGGGCGGTGTCGCCGAGTCGAGCCGGGGCGGCGCGTCGTGGGCACCAGGCACCGGCTCGTCTTTCAGCCACCAGACGATGCCCGCCACGGCAAGGACGGCGGCGGCCACCCCGAGCCACGTGTTGAGGTAGGCCGCACCGACGATCACGAGGGCGCCGACGATCACCGCGATCAGAAAGCGAAACGACTCGGCCTCGCTGCGCAGCGGGTTTCGCATCAGAGGATGTAGACGGTCGTGTAGACCACGATCCACATGACGTCGACGAAGTGCCAGTAGATGCCGCCGATCTCGACGCCGTGGTGGTGCTCCGGCGAGAAGTGCCCGCGGAAGGCGCGAATCGTCATGAACAGCAGAATCGAGAGGCCGACGAAGACGTGCGCTCCGTGGAGGCCGGTGAGGCAGTAGAAGATCGTCGCGAACGCTCCGTCCTTCGGCGCGAAGCCGACCCGCGAGTACTCGCGGCCCTGGGTGACGAGGAACGTCAGGCCCATCAGGAACGTCAGGAGGAGCCCGGCCCGCAGTCCCCAGACGTTGCCGCGCTTCACCGACTGGAGCGCCCAGTGCATCGTGAACGACGACGTCACGAGGATGCAGGTGTTCACGAACGCGACGAAGATCGGGAGGTGGAACGGCGGCGTCGGCCACGCGGTGCCGGCCACCACGCGCACGAAGAAGTACGCCGTGAAGAACGCGCCGAAGAGCATGATCTCGGAGCCGATGAAGAGGAACATGCCGAGGACGCTCGGCGGCACACGGGAGCTGTAGTGCGGCTCGGGCGGGTGCTCCTCGTGGACGTGCTCGACCGGCTCGGCGTGCGAGTAGCTCGCCATCAGACGATCACCGCCGCGGGCGACTCGACGGTGACGTGCTCGATGGGCAGCTTCGTCTCTTCGCGGAGCCTCTCGAGGAGGTTGCGCCGCAGCCAGCCGGAGCGGGCGTCCGGGAAGGTCGAGACGATCAGCTCGTCGACGCGCTCGTCGGCGATCGTCTGCATCACGGCCGAGAACGGGTCGGGATGCGAGATCTGGCCGTGGACGTCGAGACCTTCGCCGCGCAGCAGCGAGACCGCGCGGAGCAGCCGGCGCTCGGCCTCCTCGTAGCTGCCCGCGCTCTCGCCCTGCGGCGAGATGATCAGGAAGCCCGCCGGGCTCTTCTGCGCCCGTTCGCGGATCTTGTCGAGCAGCGGTGCGCCGAGCACCGTCTCGTTCGCGACCACAAGGACGTTGGCCGGGCCCTTCTCCGCCGCGAGGTCGACGACGACGTGCTGGAACGGCAGGTCGCCGGCGACGCGGCGCATCTGCTCGACGGCGTTGCGACGCAGCCATCCCGACTTCTGTTGCGGGTGCGTCGACACGATCACCTCGTGCGGCTCGAGCTGATTGATTGCGTCGCGGAGCGCCGAGACCGGATCCGACTCGACCACGATGCCGTCGGCGGCAACGCCCGCCGCGCGTAGCAGCTCGAGCGTCTTCTCGAGGCGCCGCCGCGCCGCCGCCCTCCGCGTGTCGTAGTAGACGACGTAGCCCTGGCGCGGCTGGTTCACCGGTGCGAGCACGGTCACCTGGACCGGTCCTGCCGCTTTCTGCTCGACCAGCTCGACGAGCGCCCGCGAGACGACAGTCTCGTTGGCGACGACGAGGATCTGGCGCGGCCGGCCGCTCATGCGACCGGCACTTCCTCTTCGGCGGTCTCGTGGGCGCGCGCGGGCGCGAGGATCGCGTGCTGGGCTCCCGGGACGCCGTACTCGTACGGCGAGCCGACCACCTGCGGGATCTCGGTGAAGTTGAACACCGGCGGCGGCGAGCTCACCTGCCACTCGAGCGTCAGTGCGCGCCACGGGTTCGACGGGGCGATCGGGCCGCGCCTCCAGCTCGTGATCATGTTGTAGAGGAACACGAGCACGGACGCGCCGAAGCCGAACGAGGCGAGCGAGATGAACATGTTCATGCCCGCGAACTTGGGTGCGTAGTCGGCGACCCGGCGAGGCATCCCCTCGATGCCGATCAGGTGCATCGGGAAGAAGGTCAGGTTGAAGCCGACGAAGGTCAGCCAGAAGTGGAGCTTCCCGAGGCGCTCGTCGTACATGCGCCCGGTCATCTTCGGGAACCAGTAGTACATCCCGGCGAAGATCGTGAAGACGGAGCCGCCGAAGAGCACGTAGTGGATGTGGGCGACGATGAAATACGTGTCGCTGACGTGGATGTCGATCGGCACGGCGCCGAGCATCACACCCGACAGGCCGCCGATCACGAACATCGACAGGAACCCGAGTGCGAACAGGAAGGGCGTGTTGAAATGCAGCTTCCCTTCCCAGATCGTGGCGAGCCAGCTGAAGATCTTGATCCCGGTCGGGACGGCGATCAGCAGGGTGGTGATCATCATCGGCACTCGGAGCCACGAGGCCATGCCGCTGACGAACATGTGGTGCGCCCAGACCGAGAAGCCGAGCACGACGATCGCCATCAGCGACAGCGCCATCAGGCGGTAGCCGAAGATCGGCTTGCGGCTGAAGACGGATATGACCTCGCTCATGATCCCGAAGCCGGGCAGCATCATGATGTAGACGGCCGGGTGCGAGTAGAACCAGAAGATGTGCTGGTAGCCGAGCGGATACCCGCCGTTCGACGCGTCGAAGAACGACGTGTGCATCACGTGGTCGAACATCGAGAAGAACTGCGAGCCGGCGATGAACGGCGTGGCGATCACGACCAGGAGCGAGGTCGTGAAGTTCGCCCAGACGAGCAGCGGCATCCGCCAGAACGTCATGCCGGGCGCACGCATCGTGATGATCGTGACCAGGAAGTTGAGGGCGGTCATGATCGACGACGCGCCGGCCCACTGGACGCCCTGGTTGAAGAAGATCGCGCCCATCGGCTGGTGCGACGAGCAGAGCGGGGCGTACCCCGTCCAGCCGCAGGCGAAGGCGCCGCCCGGCACGACGAACGAGAGCACCATCATCACGCCCGCGATCGGCAGCAGCCAGAACGAGAGCGCGTTCAAGCGCGGGAACGCCATGTCGCCGGCGCCGAGCATCAGCGGGACGGCGAAGTTCGCGAGTCCCGCGAAGGCGGGGATCACGAACAGGAAGATCATCAGCGAGGCGTGGACGGAGAAGAGCCCGTTGAACGTCTGCGTGTCGAAGAACTGCATCCCGGGCCGGGCGAGCTCCGCCCGCATCAGCATCGCGAGGAGCCCTCCGATCAGGAAGAAGATCACCGTCGTCACGAGGTACTGGACGCCGATCACCTTGTGGTCCGTGTTGACCCGGAGGTAGTCGCGCCACGAGCGGGCGCCGTGGGTGGAGTGGTCCTCCGGCCGCGTCGGGTGCCCGAGGGCGTAGTACGTCCAGTAGTCGAAGGTGCCGATGCCGGCGAGGAAGCCGAGCGGCGCGGCGACGAGCGCCGAGACGAGGACGAGCGGCTGCGCGTCGAGAATCGGGTGCCAGCCGCCCCACCAGCGGAGAACGACCACGATCCCGAAGCCGATCGCGGCGAAGAGCGCCGTCATCCAGACGGCACGAATCCAGCCGGGACCGAGCAACAGCCGTCGGGCCGTTCCGCGGCGCGGCGGTACGGGTGTGTGGATCTCGTGGTCGGCGGTCGCTGCGGTCACGTGCTCGCTCTCACCCCTTCTTTGCGGACTTGATCAGGTATTGCACGAGCGCGTCGAGCTGGCTCTTCGGCAGGTTGGCGAACGGCGGCATCACGTTCTTCGGGTAGGGCTTCATCACGTACGCGTTCGGGTCGACGATCGACGTGCGCACGAACTGCTCGAGCGGCTGCCCGGCGGTCTGGGCGAACTGCGGGAG
>Ga0310811_10005472_pt1 | contig 16061 bp, 7 predicted proteins | sample YCmetagenome_FD_207642 | JGI IMG/M metagenome (GOLD analysis project Ga0310811, IMG submission 207642) | Soil microbial communities from experimental microcosm in Duke University, North Carolina, United States - YC | ecosystem: Engineered > Artificial ecosystem > Soil microcosm > Unclassified ...
GGACTTCGATCCGCTGGTCTCCATCACTTCGAGGTAGGTGGGTTTTGAGGGATAAATATTCAGCTTGCCATTGTAAACTGATCGCAGCTGCGTCTGGATCTTAGCGATGTTCTCCGGTTCACTCATTACCATCATCTTATTGGGGCCGACCTTACGGGCCGACCATTCCCGGACCAGCTCGCCAATAGGGCCGACCCGGACCTTTACGTCCATGATCTTTTGTTCGTGATCGGTCCAGGAATCACTCACTTCCGAATACCATTCGCGTTGAAGATAATAGGCGATGGTAGCGCCAAAGGGCCGGACCTGTTCGGTCACTGCCGCCGTGGTATCCGGGTCGACCATGGCCTGGAAGATAGGCTGTTCCGCCTCTACGATATAGCTGCCGTTGAGGGTTATTATCGGGTAATGTTTTGGCAGGCCGATATGGTCAAAGGTCGGCAGGACGGCGTTGAGCGGCCGGGCAGAGACCAGTATCACCGGGATGCCTTTATTCGTGAGGGTTTGGATCGTTTGTATGGTCTTTTCGCTAATGGAATGATCAGACTTCAGGAGGGTGCCATCCATGTCCAGGAATACAGCTTTATACATGCGGGGGGCGTTAGATTTCAGCGCAATTTAGGGCATAATTCCGAGAATGCGCCCGCACCGCAGGGTTTATACCTGCCCCGCAGGCATTATACCGGGCATCATGCCGGTTGGGCAGCCATCATACCCGTATATATATCTTCTTTTTATCCAGAATTTTACCGATGCTCCAGCAGAAAAGCATATACACCAGCGCAAACAGCAGGGAGCCGAACGGCCCGGGAAAGATGGCCTGGAAGAGAACGCGGTTGATCCATTCGGCGCTGTTCTCGCCATTGCCTGCCGGGATAGTGAACAGGATAACGATAAACAGTTCCGAAAGAAGATATATGAACAGGGGATTCTTACCAAACACTGAAAAGAAAGGGGTCCAGCGTGTCTTTTCCTTCATCTCGATAAAATAGATCAGAAAGGACAGCAGGACCAGGTCGATACCGACGGTCAGCAGGACAAAGGAGCTGGTCCACAGCTTCTTGCTGATGGGGAAAACAAGATTCCAGGCGCAGGCGACGGCTATCAGCGCGGTGCCCCATAAGAGCATTTGCGTAAGCCCTTCATAGGTCTTGCCTTTCCGGCTGACAAAGACACCGGTAAAATAACCTGCGATGACATTGACGACTGCGGGGAAGGTGCTGAGGATTCCTTCAGGATCAAAAGCGACGCCTTCACCATGATACAGGTGATTTTCACCCAACAGCCATATATCGAGGCGATAGCCGGCATTGCCGGTCATGCTATAGGGATCGGCGCCAGGGACGGGCCATAACAAGAGGGCAGCCCAGTAACCAAGGAGCAGGACCCAGGCTATCGTATATACGGTGCGGGGGGATGTGTAATATATGAACAGGGATGCGATGCCATAGCAAAGACCGATGCGTTCCAGTACGCCGAAGATGCGGGTATGTGAAATTGGATTGAATACCCAATGTCCTCCTTCCTGGTGAAAGAAGGGGAACCAATACAGCAGGAAACCCAGTCCGAAAATGATCAGGGTCCTTTTGAAGATCTTTCCAAGGACAGCCCCCTGCCCCATCGTTTCGAATTTCTTCATGGCAAAGCTCATGGCATTGCCGACAGCAAACAGGAAAGAGGGAAAGACAAGGTCTGTCGGCGTAAACCCAAACCAGGCGGCATGGCGCAGCGGCGAATAGGTAAAGGTCTCACTGCCGGGCGTATTGACGATGATCATGAAACAGACGGTCATGCCGCGAAATATGTCCAGGGCAAGGGATCGGGAAGAGGCCGTTGGTTTTGTCATTTGATTGTAGTTCCAGGCAGGGAATTTAGGAGATTTTATTGGAAACGGCAACAAATCGTGTTGATTTACATTATTTCATAGGGTCGTTGAACCACCGCCCGGCAGGTTATTGAATAGTTTTTACCTCCCAGTTCTGTTTGTATTCCTCTTTACTTTCACCCTCCTTATCAATAAGAGAATAATACCGACCATGGTAATAATCCAGTCATAATTTTATATTTTATTCCTCGGCTATACCTTATCGTTGCAAACTACAAAATTGCAGGTAAAACGGATGTATCAAAAATACAATAATGATTCCCCAAACGCCCGTTGGTTACCGTTTGAAATGGCTATGAAATAATCGATTTATTTGCAATATTTACCGTAACTTTTCGTTGTATATAATTGCCTTCCCAAATCCTAAAAACCCTAGTTGCCAATTGAGAATAAGAACTTTACACATAAAGATACTTGCATATTTCCTTATTGCCGGGCTTGGTCTTTCTTCTGTAAAGGCGCAGCTTCCGGGTGCCATCCGCTTCAAGGGAGGCACTTACCGTCCACAAAGGAACTTTGGCCAGATGCGCATGCAACACGACTCTCTGCGTCAGGTTCTATACAAGAGAAAATATTATGTCCTCGTACAATTCGAGAAGCTGCCCGATTCTTTGCAAAAACTGGAAATGGCAGCTCAAGGGCTTCGCCTGTTCGACTATGTGCCTGACCGGGCCTACCTGGCGGAGCTTCCGGACAGCTTTCCGACAACACAGCTGGACAGGTATAAGGTGACCGGCGTTTTCCAGGTGCCAAAGGTTTACAAGATCGCCAGCCGGCTTCAATCAAATCCGGAGGAAGTGCTGCGGGACCATGACCAGGTGATAGCGATCAGCTATTTCGGTTTGTCGGAGGAAGAAGTGAAAGAAGGGATAAGATCGACGGGTGCGGTCATTGTACCGGAGAAGATCCAGCCCCCTCACACGCTGTTCGTCCGGGTCGAAAATGCCGATGGTCTGCAAAAGCTGGCGGCACTGCCGTATGTCAGCTATATCGCTGCCCAGCCTATCCGGCCAAGACAATTGAACTACAACAACAGGGGAGCACATGGCGCAGGCGCGCTGGGAGCCAGTTCAGGCAGGAACCTGCAAGGTGATGGGATAACCGTAGGCGTGGGGGATGATTCTTCGCCATATACGCACGTGGATTTTACCGGGCGGCTGATCGATCGAAATTCCTACACGGTCAATTTACACGGCACTCACACATCGGGTTCAGTCGGGGGCGGCGGCATTTTAAACCAGCGTAACCAGGGTATGGCGCCGCATGCGACCATCGTGAGCCAGTATTTCAGCGACATCCTCACAAATTCCCCGGCCTATTATACCGATTATAACATGCAGCTGACGAGCAATTCCTATACGGACTATGCTTCCGGCTGCATATACGACGGCGAATATGATGCCCTTAGCAGCTATACGGACTACCAGCTGATCTCGAATTTTTATATGATGCACATTTTTGCATCGGGCAATGACGGCTTGAATGCATGCAGTCCTATAGGGCAATTCTCTACGGTGAAATCCGGGTTCCAATCCGCCAAGAATGCAATCTCTGTGGGCAATATCGACAATACCAACACGGGGGGGCCGCTGCTCGATCCTAACTCGAGTTGCGGTCCGGTAAACGACGGGCGGCTAAAGCCGGACATCGTAGCGGGAGGTAATGCCGTTATATCCACCACCCCCTTCAACAATTATGCGCAGGACTGGGGGACGAGCATGGCTTGTCCTGCTGTAGCCGGTACGATGGCCCTGATGACCCAGCGTTACCGTCAGCTAAAAGGTAGTAATCCATATGGAATGCTACTGAAGGCGCTGGCTTGTAATACCGCAAATGATATGGGGAATCCGGGGCCGGATTACCTGTTCGGTTTTGGGGGATTGAACGGCCGGGCGGCAGTGGAGTGCATGGAGAATTCTCAGTATTATATATCCAGTATTGGCAATGGACAGACTTTCAGCCCTACTTTGTCTGTCCCCTCCGGGTTACAGCAGGTTCGTCTGATGTTATACTGGCCTGACTATCCCGCATCGGCATTTTCGTCAACGGCGCTGGTGAATGATCTGGACCTGACGGTGACCGCTTCCGGCACGACCCATCAGCCATTGATCCTTAAATCCGATCCGGCGCATGTCAATGATGTCGCTACAGAAGGCAGAGATAGTATCAACAACATAGAGCAGGTGGTGGTGAATGTTCCTGCGGGCGGCGTATTTCAGATCAACATAACCGGCAAACATGTGCCCGTTGGTCCGCAGCCGTATGTGCTGACCTGGCAGTTCATACAGCCCGGAGTGGTGGTCGAGTTCCCTTCCGGCAATGAGAAGATGCTTCCCGGAGAGCCGCAGATCATTCGTTGGAATGCCTATGGCGGCGATCCGAACACGTTCAAAGTTGAATCCTCACTCGACGGAGGCGGCAGTTGGCAGCTGATCCAGGACAATATCCCTTCAGACATCCGGGAGAGCTGGTGGCAACCAACTATCACCACCAATAAGGGATTGATCCGGGTAAGCCGCAATAACACATCCTACAGCGCCGTAAGCAAATATCCTTTTACCGTTCTGGAAGCACCTGTCGTTACGGTCAGCAATCCCTGCCAGGGTTATGCGCAGCTGGACTGGCCTGCAGTGGCTTCTGCCGACAGCTTCGACATCATGCAGCTGAAAGGCAGCACCATGCAGAAGGTTGGGAATACTACCGGGAACACCTATCTGCTGAAGGGGCTTAACCCCGATAGCACCTATTGGCTGGCGGTAAGGTCGGTCTATAAGGATACTACGGGCAGGCGATCCATTGCCGTCAGTATACAGCCTTCCGGCGGAGCATGCGCCCTTTCGGCAATGGACAACGACTATACTGTGGATAGTTTAATAGGACTGAGGTCCGGCCGTCTCAATACATCGACCCAGCTGACCAGCAGCACGCCGATCCGGATCGATCTGAAAAACCTGGGGTCGGCTGCCACCGGGACCTCCTTCAATTTATGTTATAGTATTAATTCCGGCACTCCGGTCGTGGAGCCGGCAAGCCTGATCCTGGCCGGGCAAAGCGGCACTATCTATACCTTTACCCATGCAGCAGATCTCTCCGCGCCGGGTGTGGATACGCTGAGAGTATGGGTCGTCTATCCCGGCGATCCCAATGCCGGTAATGATACGCTCACCAAGGTCATCAAACAGCTGAAAAACGATCCGATCACCCTGAATACCTCTTTTACCGAAGATTTTGAAACAGCAGTCCGCGGGGAGTATTTCTCTCCAACGATGGGTTTTACAGGGAACGATCGTTGCGACTTTTTTGCCAGCAACGATAATGGCAGAGCGAGAACACAGGTAAATACGGGCTTTTCCCGGTCCGGAATATCTGCCGTCACGCTCGACCAGACGCATAATGCCCCCGTCACTACAGCCGACAGCCTCATCACGACCTTTAATCTTTCCAATTACGGACCAGGTGACCAGCTGTTCCTTGATTTCTATTATAAGAACCAGGGGAATGACGCCGTACGTACAGCCAATAAGGTCTGGATAAGGGGAAGCGACCAGGATGCCTGGATCGAGGCCTATACGCTCGATGTCAGCGCTGCCAATGTGGGGGTCTATCAGCATTCATCGGCCATCGATATTACGGGGTTGTTCAAGGCGGCTTCACCGGCTCAAACGCCCACCAGCAGCTTCCAGGTCAAATTCGGGGAAGAAGGATTTACCTCGGCGAATAATGTCGTGGTAGATATTGGCAGCCCGGATGAAGGTTATACCTTCGATGACATCAACCTGAGCCGCTCGACCAACGACGTAGGTATCGCAGCGATGATCTCGCCGGCGCCCGGCTCTTTTTGTTCGCTGTCCAACATGCAGTCCATCACGTTCAAGGTAAAAAATTATTCCCCAGCTGCCGCCACCAATATCCCTGTGACCTTTTCCATCAATGGGTCCACTTATACGGAGACCATCCCTTCCATCAACGGGAACGACTCGATCAATTATACCTTTACACCGAAGGTCAATTTATCTGCATTCGGATATTATACGTTCACAGGCTGGGTCAACATGACCGGCGACAACTATCGCGCTAACGATACCCTGCAACCGGTGACCATACATACTTCACCCCTGATCTCGACATTCCCATACCTGGAGGGTTTTGAGAGCAGCAATGGGAATTGGTATCAGGAAGGGGTCAACAGCAGCTGGCAATGGGGCACACCAGTCAAAGCCATCATCAACAAGGCGGCAAATGGTACGAAGGCCTGGGTAACCAACCTGACCGGTAATTACAATGATAACGAGCAATCTTACTTATACTCACCCTGTTTTGACCTTAGCGGCCTGGCTCAGCCCGTGTTTTCCTTCAGTCATATCTTCCAGATGGAAGACGGCTGTGACTGCGACTATCATTGGGTGGAATATTCCACAGACGGAGTCAGCTGGACGAAACTGGGCAGCACCGGCAGCGGCGTGAACTGGTACGACAACGCTACCAGACAGGCATGGCAGGCATCAGATCCCAAGTGGCATGTATCCAGCTATGACGTGCCTGTCAGAGGGTCCAGCGTGAAGTTCCGCATCGTGATGAAAACCGATCCGGCCACCGATTATGAAGGTGTGGGTATCGATGATGTTCACGTATTTGACAAGGCGGCTATTTACAGCGGGTCAAATATTACCAGCGGCCTCAGCCAGACGGTCAGTGGCAGCGGATGGATCGATTTCGAGGTAGCTGGTCACCTGGTGGCTTCGATCAATCCCAACGGCCAGAACCTCGGTCTCACCAATGTGAAGGTATATTTCAATACCGGTACCGTCAGAAATAACGGTACTCAATATTATCTTGACCGGAACATCGTGATCCAGCCGGCCATTCCTCCGGCTGCAGCCGTCGGTGTACGTTATTATTTCCTGGATGCAGAGGCCCAAAACCTGATGAACGCCTCGGGCTGTGCGGGCTGTACGACGATAGCCGACCCTTACCAGGCTGGTGTGACACAGTATAGCAATGCCCCTGCCGAAGAGGACGGGGACCTTGCCAATGATGTCAGCGGCAACTGGCTTTTCCACCTGCCCCACCAGGATGTCAGCATTATTCCATACGATAATGGCTATTATGCGCAGTACCAGGTCAACGGCTTCTCCGAGTTCTGGATCAATAATGGCGGACCATCCAACACTACACCCCTTCCGCTGACCCTGCTTTCCTTTACGGCGGTGAGATCGGGCGATAATGGGCTCCTGCAATGGAGCACGACCAATGACAACGGAGCCAAACGCTTCATCATTCAAAAAAGCAGCGACGGGATATCCTTTACCGACCTGGACTCCGTGTTGGCCACTGCCGACAGCAGTACAACGCACTCCTATCACTATACCGATACCCGTCTGTTACCCGGAGCCAATTATTACCGGCTGAGGATGACAGATGTCGACGGTCGCAGCACCTGGTCTCCGGTGCGGGCCATCGACCGTTCGGGTAATGCTTCGATAAGCATTTACCCCAATCCGGTGGAAGACGGCACCCTGTATATCAATTGCCCGGTCAATTGCCGCCAGCTTCGGCTCACAGATGTGTCCGGGAAGCTTTTGCTAAGAAAGCAGACGCAGGGCTTGAACCAGACGCTTTTTGTCGGTACCATCAGCCGGGGTATTTACCTGCTCATTGTGGACACGGATGCCGGAACGACGGTACAGAAGGTTTTTATTAAATAGAACCTTATATTTGCCCACCCCATCCGCCTTTGGCGGATGGGGTGCAAAAACTATTACCCAATTATTATGAATTTTAATCGAGCGAACAATGTTGTAGGCTGGATCGTTGGATTGATTGCCTGTACTGTCTTTGTGATGACTATGGAGCCTACGGGCAGCTTCTGGGATTGCGGAGAGTTCATCTCCAGCTGTTACAAACTGCAGATCCCCCACCCGCCCGGCGCCCCCCTGTTTATCCTTCTTGGCCGGTTCTTCATCATTCTCTTTGGCGATAACCCCCTGACAGCCGCCCGTGGCGTCAACTTCATGAGCGCCATCGCCAGCGGACTCTCTATCCTTTTCTTATTCTGGACCATCACCCATTTTGCCCGTAAGATCGTGCAGAACGGGAATACAGCCGTAGAGCCGACAAGAAATCAGCTGTTCACTATCCTCAGCGCAGGTGTGGTAGGCGCTCTGGCCTATACTTTCTGCGACTCTTTCTGGTACAGCGCTGTCGAAGGTGAAGTTTATGCCTCTTCCGCCTTCTTCACCGCCCTGGTCTTCTGGGCCATCCTCAAGTGGGAGCACAATGCCGACAAACCCGGCTCCGACAAATGGATCGTCTTTATCTTTTATATGATGGGTCTTTCCATCGGAGTACACTTATTGAACCTGCTGACCATTCCCGCTATCGTGATGGTCTATTATTTCAAACGCTACAAGCCTACCCTCTGGGGGACGATCGCGGCCTTCTTTATCGGCTGTGTGATCACAGGTGTCGTTCAGAAATTCGTTATTCAATATACGATCAAGGGCGCCGGGGCCTTTGACATCTTCTTTGTGAACAATCTGCACCTGCCTTTCTTCTCCGGCTTTGGCGCCTTTTTCGTGCTGCTGACGGCTGTGCTGGTCATCGTGATCCGCTGGGCGGCGATAAACGGCTATTATTACCTGAAGATCGGTCTGTGGTGCGCGGCCTTTATGCTGCTGGGTTATTCCACCTATTTCACCACCCTGATCCGCAGTACGGCCAATCCCGGTGTGGATATGTATAACGTGGACAATCCCGTGAGTCTCGTGGGCTATCTCAGCCGCGACCAGTATGGCGACTGGCCGATCGTGTACGGTCCTGACTTCCAGGACCAACCGCCTTCGGTAGACAAGGGCGAACTCTATGCCATGGGTAAAGACCAGTATGAGGTGGCAGGAAAGGCGGTCGGACAGGACTGGAGCAACACGCCTTCCGCGCATATCTTTCCAAGAATGTGGAATGGCAGCAACGAACGCCAGGAAGTAAATACCTATAAGAAGTTCTCGAACATGGAAGGTGATCAGCCCACCATGGCCGATAATATCAAATACTTCATCAACTATCAGAACAACTGGATGTTCTTCCGGTACTTCATGTGGAATTTTTCCGGCAAGCAGAATGACCTGGAGGGATTCGGCAACTCACGCGATGGCAACTGGATCTCAGGTATCCCCTTTATTGATAATATCCGGCTTGGCGATCAGAGCCGCATGCCGGACAGCATTCATACAAATAACAAGTCTTATAACAGGATGTACCTGCTGCCCTTTATCCTGGGCATCGTCGGACTGGTCTTCCAGTTCACCCGGGGACGCCGGGATTTCTGGGTTACCCTGATCCTCTTCTTCTTTACCGGGGAGGCAATCGTCATTTACCTCAACCAGGCCGGTCTGCAGCCCCGTGAAAGGGACTATGCCTATGCCGGAGCCATGTACGCCTTTGCGATCTGGATCGGACTTGGGGTCATCTGGGTAAAGGAACTACTGGAAAAATATGCCCTGAAGAAACAGGAAGGATTGTCGGGTTATGCAGCCGCAGGGATCTGCTTCCTGGCCGTGCCGGTCCTGATGTGCAGCCAGGAATGGAACGACCACGACAGAAGCAAAAAGACCCTGGCCCGGGATCTGGCGCGCGACTATCTCGAAAGCTGTCCGCCAAATGCCATTCTCTTTTCCTTTGGCGACAACGATACCTATCCTTTATGGTATGCACAGGAAGTAGAAGGCATCCGGCCAGATGTAAGGGTGATGGTGAATACACTGCTGGGCACGGACTGGTATATGAACCAGCTGCGGTATAAGATCAATGAAAGCGCACCGTTCGACGTGCTCTTTACGCCGGAACAGATCATGGGCGACAAACGCAATGTGGCCTATTTTACAGACAAGCTTCCCGGCTATACAGATGCAGCCAGATATTATGATCTCGATTCCGTCCTGACAAACGTGGTCGCCAGCGATGATCAGAAATACAATATGCAGTCCGACAACGGCACTCCGCTGAGTGTCGTACCGACGCATAAGTTTACCGTTCCGGTGGATATCAATACCGTGCGCGGCAATGGCACCGTCCATGAAGGCGACAGTGTCGTCAGCGAGCTCCATATCGAGATGCCTGCTGAAAAACGTTACCTCCTGAAAAATGACCTTGCTATCCTGGGTCTTATCGCCAGGAACAAGTGGAAACGGCCGATCTGTTTCACTTCCCCACAGGACCTGGGCGACCTCGGCCTTTCGAAGTATGTAAGGCTGAGAGGTCTTGCGTACCAGCTGGTACCGGTGGAAGGTGTCAACCCACGCAGCGGTGACAATGTAGACCTTGACGTCGCCTATAAGACGCTCATGGAGAAGTTCACCTATGGAGGCGCGAATCTGCAGGGTGTGTACTTTGATGAAGAGAACCGCAGGCATCTCAACAGCATTAAATATGCCCATGCTCAGGTGGCGGAAAGTCTTGTTGCGGCCGGCCGGAAAGATTCAGCCCGTAAGGTGCTGGAACATTATGACCAGAACGTGCTGGAATCCAATTTCCCATATGGAATGACTTCCAATCAGAACAACCTGCACGACTATTTCTCGTTCCGGTTCCTGAACGTCTGTTATACGGCCGGGGATCTTACCCTCGCCAAGAAGGTCAACGCCTCTCTGAAAAAGGATCTTGTCCAGCAGATGCGATATTACAAGTCGCTGGGAGATAATATGACGGACGAACAGCTGGCGATCAACGCCCAGATGGTAGTACAGGGCAAGGGTGGGAATCTGTCCGACCGGCAGCAGGAGTTCGCCCAGGATATTCTTTCGACCTATCAGCTGTCGATGCAGCTGGCGGAATGGGAGAAGCAGTATGCAAAGGGGACGCCAGCGGCGCCGGCACCGGCAAATGGAGAATTGAAATAAAAAAAAAGACCCGGCTTTGAAGCCGGGTTTTTTTTAACAAGATTAATCGTCTGATAACATATGGTTATTGTACATAACAAATAGTAATGGGCTGGAAAAAAATTATTATTTGTTATAATTTTTTTATATAGCCTTTACCTATTATCTTTGTCCATAATACTGGTAGACAATTAAAAATATGATGTTCAACAGATCTTCTTCCATATCTCGCTTCTCCTCCTGCAGCATGAGCTGTTGTTGTTGCTGTTGATCTTTTCTATCCGCCAAGCCTTCGGCAGAGAATCATTCTTTTCTTTCGAAACAACCACCACCACCGGATCATGAACAATTCAACAACAACCATACAGGAAAGCTCGCATCAATTACTCGACCGAATTAGTGGGTTATCTATCTCAGATACGTTGTCCCTGCTGGCTGACCGGTTCCCGAACCAGGTAACATTCTCGACCAGCTTCAGCATCGAGGACCAGGTCATTGCGCATCATATACTTCATTCCGGGATCCCCGTATCCATCTTTACACTGGACACGGGCAGACTTTTCGCAGAGACCTATTCCGTCTGGAGCGCTACCAATGAGAAATATGCCACACATGTCAAAGCCTACTACCCCGACCGGGACCTGCTGGAAACCTATCTCAATGAAAAGGGTCCCAATGCCTTTTATGAGTCTGTGGCCAACCGGAAGGGGTGTTGTTATATCCGCAAGGTGGAGCCTCTGAAACGGGCATTACAGGGACAGGCTGTATGGGTGACGGGTTTGAGAGCGGAACACTCCCCTGAAAGAAAGGACCATGCGCTGATAGAGTGGGACGACAACAATAAGATCATCAAATACAACCCGCTGCTGCACTGGGATACAGATGCGGTACGGGCATATATCGGCCAGCACGACGTTCCCTACAATCCTCTGCATGATAAAGGATTTGTCAGCATCGGGTGCGCGCCCTGTACGCGGGCAGTCCGCGCAGGGGAGGATTTCCGGGCGGGGAGATGGTGGTGGGAAGATGCCGGTAAAAAGGAATGCGGGCTGCATTCGAATTAAATGGAAAAAACACTATGAGCAAAGAAAATAATTATCATCTGGATTACCTGGACGAGCTGGAATCGGAAGCCATTCATATCCTGCGGGAAGTAGCCGGCCAGTTCGAACGTCCTGCCCTGCTCTTCAGCGGCGGTAAGGATTCCATTACCCTCGTTCACCTCGCATTGAAGGCTTTCCGGCCTGGGAAATTCCCTTTTCCCCTGGTACACATCGACACCGGGCACAACTTCCAGGAGGCCCTGGATTTCCGTGATGCGTTGGCGGCCGGGCTCGGCGAGAAGCTGATCGTACGTAAGGTAGAAGACACGATAAAACAAAGACAGCTGACGGAGCCTGTCGGGAAATTTGCGAGCCGGAATGGGCTGCAGACGTATACACTTCTGGACACGATAGAAGAATTCGGGTTTGATGCCTGTATCGGCGGAGCCAGACGCGACGAAGAAAAGGCCCGGGCCAAGGAGCGGATCTTTTCTGTCCGGGATGAGTTTGGCGGCTGGGACCCCAAACGCCAGCGGCCGGAATTGTGGAGCATCTACAATGGCCGTATCCGGAAGGGAGAGAATGTGCGGGCCTTCCCGATCAGCAACTGGACGGAACTGGACATCTGGAACTATATCCGCAGGGAAAAGATCGATCTGCCTTCCATTTATTTCGCACACGAACGGGAAGTGATAGACTTTGAAGGCCAGTGGGTGGCTGTCTCTCCTTTTATCCGTCTGGATGCGGATGATCGCGTCGAAAAAAGACAGGTACGTTACCGGACGGTAGGCGACATGACCTGTACGGCGGCGGTGGAGTCGTCTGCATCGGTGATCGATGATATCATCCGGGAAATCACGGCAACGCGCACCAGCGAACGCGGTGAGACCCGTATCGACGACAAGGTGTCGGAGGCGGCGATGGAGGACAGGAAGAAGAACGGATACTTTTAAAAGTTCTGGCGCCCCGGCGCTGACAAATAATTGACTATGGATTTACTTCGTTTCATAACAGCAGGCAGTGTAGACGATGGGAAGAGTACCCTGATCGGCCGGCTTTTATATGACAGCAAGAGCATACTGGCTGACCAGCTGGCTGCCCTCGAAAAACAAAGCAGGAACAAAGAGGATGGGGAGATCGACCTGGCCCTGCTGACGGATGGCCTGCGCGCGGAACGCGAGCAAGGTATTACCATCGACGTGGCCTATAAATATTTCTCTACGCCCCGGCGCAAATTCATCATCGCCGATGCGCCAGGCCATATCCAGTATACAAGGAACATGGTCACCGGCGCCAGCAATGCGAACCTGATCATTATACTGGTAGATGCGCGCAATGGCGTGGTGGAGCAGACCCGCCGCCATTCGATCATCGCCAGCCTGCTGAATATTCCGCATGTCGTAGTTGCGATCAATAAGATGGACCTCGTGGACTATTCGCAGGACCGCTATAACAATATCGTCATAGACTATGCGGAGCTGGCGCGTACGCTGGGATTGAAGGATGTGACCTACCTGCCGATCAGCGCTCTGAAAGGCGACAATATCGTCGACAGATCTGCAGCGCTTTCCTGGTATGAGGGACCGACCTTACTCGAATTGCTGGAGACGACAGAACTGGACGAGGACGTCGATCTCAAACGCGGCCGGCTGGGCGTGCAATATGTCATTCGCCCGCAGACAGCGGACCTGCACGACTACCGGGGTTATGCCGGGAAGATCAGCAGCGGTATCTACCGCAAGGGAGATACCGTCACCGTATTGCCTGCCGGGCTGACCAGCCGGATAAAAAGCATCGAGACCGGTGGAAAAGAAGTGGAAGAAGCCTTTGCTCCGCAGAGTGTTGTCGTCCAGTTGGAAGACGATATAGACATCAGCCGGGGGGACCTGCTGGTCAATGGCGAGCGGCCACCCAGCGTCGAACAGGAGTTCGATGTATTGCTTTGCTGGATGGACGCCAAGACCCTGGCTCCCGGTAATAAATATTTAGTACAGATGGGCAGCCGGACGGTGCGCGGCATGGTAAAGGAGATCGAGTACAAGCTCGACGTCAATACCCTGGAGAAGCTGCCGGCTCCCGGACAGGTCGGACTCAACGATATTGTGAAGGCCACTATCCGGACCGCCACACCCCTGCCCTTTGACAGATACGCGGACCTGCCGGTAGGCGGCGGCGCTATTTTGATCGATGAAACAAGTTATGTAACAGTGGGCGCCTGCATGGTGCAGTAGCTCTGCCAATGCAGGCATAGGCTGCTGATGACGCAGCAATTATAAAAAATAAACATGCACAGTGTAAAACATATCGGGAAAGTGATCCTTGCAGGAGCAGGGCCGGGCGATCCGGAACTGCTGACCTTAAAGGCGCTGCGCCATCTGCAGCAGGCGGATGTGGTCATCGCCGACCGTTTGGTAAGCCCTGTGATCCTCTCGGAATATACCCGGAAGGATGCCCTGGTCATCCCTGTCGGCAAGCAATGCCGCAGCGGCGCCAGCACACCCCAGACAGCTATCAATGATCTAATGGTAGAACATGCTTTACAGGGAAAAAGGGTCGTGCGGCTCAAAGGCGGAGATATATCCATCTTCTCCAATGTGCTGGACGAGCTGACGACACTGGTAAAGTACAGTATCCCCTATGAACTGGTACCCGGTGTTACAGCCGCGCTGGGGGCTGCCGCATATGCGGGCATCCCGCTGACGGCAAGGGGTTATTCGACGGCGGTTAGGTTCCTCACGGCTTATCGTCAGGACCTCCTGGACACTGCCTATTGGCAGGACCTGGCCCGGACGGAAGATACGCTGGTCTTTTATATGTCCTCCCAGCCGATCGATGAACTTGTCGGGCAGCTGGTGTGTCATGACGTCCCGGAAGATCGCTGGGTGGCCGTGATCGAGCAGGCTACAACCCCGCAGCAATGTATAACCGCATTCCCCGTAAAAGAATACCTGGCGGCGGCGAAAGGACGTGATTATGCCTCTCCTTCCCTGATCGTCATTGGCAGGGTAGCTGCGCTGCATGCGAGCTTTGGCTGGAAAGCGGAGATGGGGAACGGGGAACTTTATTTTCCGCCTGTGGTGGAGCAAATTGTAAAAAAGAAACTGGTATGCTGAATACACCGAAATTGAATTTAATGCAGGAATTGATCGCCGGGTCTTCACGCGAAGAGCTGATCTGGCTGAGCGGTTACCTGGCCGGTGTGGTTGCCGCGCAGGGGCATCCGGCGGCTGCGTCTCAGGCGGGTGCGCAAACGGTCACTGCTGCCACATCCGTGGCGGAATCGGCGGCGCCTGCCATCAATAAGATCACCATTGCCTATGGCACAGAGACCGGCAATTCGAAGAAGCTGGCCAGTGATTTTGCGGCAAAGGCGAAAAAGAAAGGTATCAATGCAAAGCTGGTTGGTCTCGAACAGTATCGTCTCAACGACCTCCTCAAAGAAGAATATTTCTTTACTGTGATCAGCACCCAGGGGGATGGCGAACCGCCGGCCGCCGCAAAGAAATTCTATGACCATATCCATCAGAATGGGCTGAAGCTGGAGAAATTGAAATATGGGGTACTGGCGCTGGGCGACACTGCCTATCCCCTGTTTTGCAAGGCAGGAGAAGATGTTGATCAGCAATTGCAAAAAGCGGGCGGACAGCGCATCGTTTCGCTGGAGAAATGTGATACGGATTATGAGTCGCAGGCCACTCACTGGTTTGATCATATTTTACAGCAGCTGAGCACGTCAGCGGCAGGCCATGGGGTTGCGCAGAATGGCTCCGGTCTGGCGATAAGCGGAGGCCCTCTGCCTGCTACGGGTAGTGCGGCAATAACCGTAAAAACAACGGGCAAGAAAGTTTATACGGGTACCGTACTGAACAATATCAATCTGAATGACCGGGGGTCTTCCAAGCAGACCCATCACCTGGAGATCGTGGCGGAAGAAGTCGACTATCAGCCGGGGGATTCGCTCGGGCTGGTGCCGGAGAATCCGGCCCTGGTCGTAGACGCCATCCTTGGCCTTACAGGTGTGGATGCGGACAGGAAGCTGAATGTCCGCCAGGAAGAGCACAGTATCGGTCACCTGCTGAGAAAAAAGCTGAACATCGTTTATTTACCGGAAAGGGTGGTAAAAAAATATGCCACCATCGTGCAGCAGGATATCCCTGAAACAAGGATCGGCCTGCTCGATCTGCTGAAGATCTATCCCGTTCGGGATGCGGCCCAGTTCCATGAAGTAATGGCGATCCTGGAGCCCACGGCGCCAAGACT
>Ga0310811_10005473_pt1 | contig 16058 bp, 9 predicted proteins | sample YCmetagenome_FD_207642 | JGI IMG/M metagenome (GOLD analysis project Ga0310811, IMG submission 207642) | Soil microbial communities from experimental microcosm in Duke University, North Carolina, United States - YC | ecosystem: Engineered > Artificial ecosystem > Soil microcosm > Unclassified ...
CCGTGAGTGAGCATCAAATTATCTTGTGCTTTTTGTGTCAGTGAATCGTTGCCTAGATAATACTCCGGCGACTCGATCATTCCCTTTAAATCTGAACTCAGAAGCAAATAATCCGAAATGTGATTGGTCAGTTGGGAAAGGGAATCGATGCGGACCACGGCCACAGAAAGACGATCGGCCGGGTTTCCTTTTATCTCCAGCGATACTTTTTTTCTTTTTTCATATTCTTGTCGATCACTCTGAACATGGACGGGAAGTAAAGTGGTGGGCGATTTGAAATAAAGACGTTCGCACACAGGTTTTAACTCTTGCGCAAAAACGGTGAAATGCGAAATACCTTCGGCTAGTTCGCTTTTGTCCAGTTCAAATACGGCGTTGTTGTTTTCGGCTCCTTTCATTTCAACTTTCGAAATCACTTGGTGGGCATGCACGAAGAGATAAATCGGGTCAGCTGCATTTTGATTCACGCCCACGGAGGTCACCTCCACTTTTATTTTTCCATTCATCTCGGTCAAACGAAGAGCGTATCCCGATGCTTGTGATGGTGGAAGATTGAAAATTCTTTTTTCTGCTCCTTTCAGGCGAATGACGGCGCGGTATTGATGATCGGATCTTGGCGCAAACGAGAAATTGCCGATACCAAATTTTAATGGAGAAAAATGTAAAACCGTATCATTACGCTGATCTATCAATGCTCCCGAAAACGCGAGGCCTTTTCCAAAGCTGTCGTTCACTTTAAATGCCACTTTGTTGTTGACGCCCGCTATCAGATTCCCTCCTTCGGGAAAAAACTGCGCTTCGATTTTTGCTTTCGGTGCTGAAGTCACGGTTGAATCAAGTCGCACAAATGGATTGACGATTGAAATTGACTTGTTGAAATAAAAATCTGCACTGTAATTTTTCATCCAGTTCGTATAGGCGCGAAACCGATATCGATCGGATGCAAGGGTGGCGGGTAAGAACAGCGATCCATCGCCAAATCCATTTTTCATTTGAATTTTGGCCTGCAGCACCGACCTGTTATTCCTATCCAGAATTTCCACGTAAACCACCTTGCTTAGTGAAAACGGGCGGCGGAATTCGTCGGTCAAGTACACAGCGAACCAAACGGTTTCACCGGTGACGTAAAAATCACGATCGGTGTGTACATACAATTTCTCCTCTAAATTTTGCTGAGCATAAGTGTTGAAACTTCTGGTCAGCTTCTCCGATTTACTTTCTTGGGCAAGAGTAAAAATCCGTGTGCATGAAAAACACAGAATCAAGAGGAGTTTATGGAAATTGTATTGTTTCATGTCTATTTCCAAAAAGAAGGTTTTTTATTAACACCCCCTTGCATCCTGCAATCGCCACATGCAGGGGCGGTCACCTGATAACCACTCGGGTCTTCGGTGTCCCAGATGTAGGACGCCTTCTTGTCGGTGGTTAGCGCGTCAAACCCCGCTAAGGGTATTGTCTCTTCAAAGCAACCATAGCCTTCGGGAAAGAGCGGATAAATCTGAAGATACTGAGGCAGACGAAAGAACGACATAAACGTCCTTTTGGAGGTCACAGATCCACCGCTGAAAAAGCCAAGTGCTATTTTTGATGGATCGGTCTCACATAAAATGTTGCCGTTGACTTGACTTGGCAGCGGATCGAACAACCCACCTAAATTTTCAGACGTGTTCCGAAGCTGAGACCAAAAATTAAAGGCTTCCTCACTGAGCGCCTGCTGTTTCACCAGCACGCTGTACTTTATGGCCAATTTCTCTGACCCCTTTGGCAAAACAAATAGTTGGTAGTTGCTCGCATCGTCTTGTTGCAGATTGGATGTCGCATACAATTGAATCGAAGTGGAAGGCAGTGTTGTCCAGCACGTGTCGATTTGCTGGTCGGGTGGACGCAAAAAAACGGTGTCCAATACGGGATCATAGATAAGTCCCGAATGCAGGAAAGAAATATGCTCCCAAGTTTCTTCATAAGTCCACCGAAAATACTTTGTCTGCCCTTCCGGGTCGTGCGAGTTTACAAAAAGAGCTAAGCCATCGGCCTGTGGACTCCACGTGATGCTATCGAGAGGTGGGGCTTTTTGAAGGGATATAAATTCAGATGAATATTTTTCCCCGTCTGAAGTCTGAATGTGGAGCTTGTATTTTCTGTCGTTTGCGAAAAAAGATTTCAGTGAATAAACTCCCGAACTCGATTCGCTCAACGAAAGAAACGAGCCAAGGTCCGTCTCGATGGAGACGACGGCCCCCGATTCCGCAGGCGACCTTTGAACTGAAGAGAGCGGAGTGGCACGCGACAGCTTTACCTGAGCAATGCTGTCAGTACTATTTACAAAACCGTCTACGACTAGAAAATTTTGCGATGCAGTGGAGACAGGAGGAACGAATGGATCTTTGCACTGAACCAGCATGACGACCACGAACGCAAATCGATATAACTTCGCCCGTCTCATCAAAATTTGAAGTTGTAAGTTATGGTTGGTATAGGCCTCGCAAAAATGGACATCTGATATCCGTTGATGTAGGTGCTCTGCGAGGCGAAATAAATCGAGTAAACATTGTGGCGCCCCAACACATTGTAAATAGCAAACGTCCAGGAGCTGTGCGCCAGTTTTTTGATTTTGTGATTGCCTTCTACGTTAACGGATAGATCAAATCTTAGATAGTCGGGAATTCTGAATTGATTGCGATCGGAATAATACACTCGGTCGGCTCCTTCCAGATTGTATACGGCAATAGGTAACGTAATAGGTCTGCCCGTACTATAAATCGCATTCAGAGAAAAATTAAGTCTCCTGCTGAATTTATAGTTCCCGATAAAATTGAAGGCATGAGGTTTGTCGTAATTGCTAGGGTAATAATTGCCGTGATTAATTGTTTCTGCAGCAGTCACCCCAACCGTTCTAAGAAATGAACGTGAGTACGTGTAACTGACCCATCCGTTGATTTTGCCGTTGGGTTTTTTTAACAAAAATTCCACGCCATATGCTTTTCCATCGGCATTGAGAATGTCCGTTTCGATGTGATGGTTCAACAACAACAACGCTCCGCTTTTATAGTCAACGGTATTTTGGATGGTTTTGTAATACCCCTCAATCGAAAGTTCGATCAAATTCTTGTTCAGGTTCCTATAATATCCTATGGAGACCTGATCGCCAACTTGCGGCTTGATGTATGAATCACTCAATTTCCAAATGTCGATCGGTGAGATCACCGTCGTGTTGGAGAGCATTTGGATGTATTGCCTCATGCGATTATAGCTGAACTTGATCGACGAGTTTTCGTTCAACAAGTAGCGAGCCGAAACGCGTGGCTCTAAGCCCCCGTAGTTTGCGATCGTCTTCCCTGGACCGTAGTGAACGGAATTTACAATGGTGCTGGTGTCCCGCGGCTGGCCCTCTTGATATTGAAGGACGTCTTTTGCGCCCAGGTATTGATAAAACGAGTAACGGACGCCGGCATAAAATGAAAGCTTGGATGACACCTCGAAATTGTCGCCGACATAGGCCGCGCTCTCAAGCGCATTTTCCTGCTGCACCTGATTGGGTGTGATCAAAGAATTTCCGCCCAAGGGTGCGAGGTCACCAGGAGACAAACGATAACGAATTGCACTCACCCCCCCTGTGAGCGCGTGCCTGGCATTGTATTGATAATTGAAATCGGCTTTGACGTTAAACTGCCGAATCGAATAATCCATAGCAAAGGCCGTCTTTGGATTTTTATCGCTCGCCACCTCAAAGTTATACCCACTGTAACTTGCAATGAGAGAACTAAACAGCTTCGGGTTAAAAACGTGTCTCCACTTTACGGTAGCACTTTGATTGCTGTATTGATAAGCCGTGTCGCTATTCAACCTAAAATGGTCTTTGCTGATGTAACCTGATAAGGCGATTTGATTGTTAGCGTTTATTTTATGATTGATCGACGCATCGACGTCATAAAAGCTGGCTTGCGTGTTTTTAAGGGACGGGTCATTGATCTGGTGTAAGACCCAATCCGAATAGGTGGTGCGGGCACCAATCATGAAAACGGTTTTGTCCGTGATGGGGCCCTCCAGCGTCAAGCGCGCCGACACCGGACTAATGCCGCCCGAGCCCGCCAATTTTTTGTAATTGCCTTCACGTGCTTGAACCTCCAAAACAGAAGCAAGCCGACCCCCATAGTCGGCTGTCACTCCGCTTTTATACAGTTCGACACTTTTGACCACATCGGGATTGAACGTGGAAAAGAACCCAAAAAAATGTGAGGGGTTATATACAATGGCATCGTTGAACAAAATCAAGTTTTGACTCGCAGTTCCCCCACGAACATTGAGGCCTAGGGTTCCTTCACCGACCGTTTGTACGCCCGGCAACATCGTCACCACTTTCAACACGTCTGTTTCTCCCAACGACAAAGGTATTTGCTTCATCTCCTTGATGTCCATTTTTTGAACACCCATCTGGGTATCCAGCACCGTCGACTCACGGCTAGAGTTGACAACTACTTCTTTCAACGGCGTGATTACTTCCTCCAATTCAATGTTGAGTTTTCCATTTGAGTAAAGGACGACATTGCGGGTGGTCGTCTTCATCCCGATGCTCTTTATCTTCAGCAAATGCCTTCCTTTTGGTAAAACAATTGTGAAGCCTCCTAATGGATCTGTCACCACTCCTTTTCCCGTTTTTTCTTCCACAACAGCGGCGCCAATAATCGCTTGCCCAGATTGAATGTCCCTGACGGAACCTGTAAGCGTAGCTTCCCCAGTCAAATCACGAGTAAAAGTTCCAATCGCATACACCATCTCCTCTGCCCTTCTCGATTTTTCTTTTTGGAGGTAATCCGTGTAATCGAATGGTTGATTGTTTGTCGGCGCATTTCCTTTGTCGAAAAATCCGACCGGAAGCTCTGTGTAGATGGTCCTATTTTTAGAAATGAAAATCGATTTCTCAAAAAATGAAAAATCAAATCCTGTACCCTGCAAAGCCTGACGCAGTACGCTAGCTAGCGGCTTGCTCGCGGCTGTAATTGTTATGGAAAGGCTATCCGTGTGTCTGCGGTCATAATAAAAGTGGAAATTCGTTTGGCGCTCGATGGACTTCACGAACTCCTCAAATGGTGCATTGGTAAGTGCGCATCCCACCGGGTTTTCTTGCGCGACTGCGCTCCCCAGAAGGAATAAGAGACCGCCGAGTGTTATTAATTTCTTATTGGCGTTCACGGGAAGTGTTTATAAAACCGACCAGCTGAACTACACTATTTTCAAAAGCGGCGGGTTTAAAATTCAATTTTTTCTCACGCATAAAACGCTTCACTTCCTTCGCTTGACTTGCAAAAATCTGAAGCAATTGTTCCTTGCTATTCACTTCGACAAATTTTCTGTCTTTATAGAGAAGCACTCGGTCCTTCTCCAGGAAATCACGCTGAGCATCATTGCTGTGAGCCTGATGCGCCAACTTTGATTGAAATTTTATTTTCTCATGCTTGGAATACACACCGATCTTACCTTCCAACAATATTTCATAAAAACCAGGAACACTGATCGAGTCCCTGAGATGGACGAATCGGCGATCTCCTAACGCAAAGAAATTGACGAAAGATTTCACCAGTTGAAAATCACCGCCCGCGGTGGACTTTGTAATGATCTGATCAGAGTTGAGGTCGTAGAGCAAATACACGTTGGCGTACAATTGGCCGTCATAGTCAATCGTGCCCAACTCCCAATTGATGTACAGGTACGGGTGTTCTCTTATGGTTGATTGATACATCACATACTCGCTCCCATTATAGAGCAAGTACGATCTCACTCCCACCGCCTTTAGATATGTCCCTATGGCATTCTTTTGCGCAATCTCAAACGAGGAGGCATTTGAACTCTGACTTTTAGCACCAAAAAAAATCGAGAAAGTCAAGCAACAAGAAACAAGAAACTTTTTGATCATCTTAGGCCCTTCATCATTCAATTAAAATACAATTTGTTTAAGAGTCAATGCAATGAATGTGCGAACGGTATTATTCACCTATACTTCGGTAGGCGCAGCGCGAAAGCCGTACTCCGGATTGAGTAGATGTCCGACTGACTTCACTGGCGCATTGCCTCAAATGACAGAACCAGTTCCCCAAAACAAACCAACTGCGGGGTAGATCGCTCTGCGTTAAAATTCAAATGAAAACCGCCGATGGATCCTTGCACGCTCTATTGCGATGCACTAAAAATCTACCGCTGATTTAAAAACGCCCCGTTTTGGCTACCTTTGCGGCCTAAAATCACAGGATTTAATGAAGGGAATGGACCATATTCGTAATTTTTGCATAATTGCCCACATTGACCACGGCAAAAGTACCCTCGCCGATCGCCTTTTGGAGGCTACGGGCACCCTCAACCAGCGCCAAATGCAGGCGCAGGTGCTTGATAACATGGACTTGGAACGTGAAAAAGGGATCACCATCAAGGCCCACGCGATCCAGATGAATTATAAATTTGAAGGCAATGAATACGTACTCAACCTGATTGATACGCCTGGGCACGTAGATTTTTCGTACGAAGTGAGTCGCTCCATCGCGGCCTGTGAGGGCGCCCTGCTCATCGTCGATGCAGCCCAGGGGATTCAAGCGCAAACCATTTCTAATTTGTACCTCGCGCTAGAGCACAATCTCACCATCATCCCTGTCTTGAATAAAATCGATTTGCCTGCGGCCATGCCCGACGAAGTCACCGATCAGATTGTTGATCTCATCGGTTGCGACCGCAGCGAAGTGATTCGTGCAAGCGCAAAAGAAGGAATCGGTATTGAAGAAATATTGATAGCAGCGGTACAACGAATCCCTGCTCCCAAAGGAGATCCGAAAGCCCCTCTCCAAGCGATGATCTTTGATTCGGTGTTTAACTCCTTCAGGGGAATAGAGGTTTATTTTCGCGTATTCAATGGTACGATCAAGAAAAACGACAAGGTAAAATTTGTCAATACGGGCCAAGAGTATAATGCGGACGAAATTGGAGCTCTGAAACTAGATAAACATCCTCGTGAAGAAGTGGGAACGGGTGATGTCGGCTATCTGATTTCAGGGATTAAAGTAGCGAAAGAAGTAAAAGTGGGTGATACGATCACTCACGCTGCCCGTCCTGGCGAAGCGATCAAAGGTTTCGAAAACGTAAAGCCGATGGTTTTTGCTGGGATTTATCCTGTCGAGACATCTGAATTCGAAGAGCTTCGTGCCTCGATGGAGAAACTTCAACTCAACGACGCCGCGTTGGTGTGGGAGCCCGAAACATCAGCCGCTCTAGGCTTCGGTTTCCGTTGCGGATTTTTAGGAATGCTGCATATGGAAATCGTGCAGGAGCGCTTGGAGCGTGAGTTCGACATGACCGTGATCACTACCGTTCCGTCTGTTGAGTTTCGCGCAACACTCACCAATGGGAAAGTGATTGAAATCAATGCTCCTTCAGAAATGCCCGACCCTACGACAATGGCATACATTGAAGAACCTTATATCGCCGCGCAAATCATCAGCAAATCGGAGTTCATCGGCCCCATCATCAGCTTGTGCATGGACAAGCGTGGCAACATCAAGAACCAGGTGTATTTGACCAGCGATCGCGTTGAACTTAGTTTTGATATGCCCTTATCTGAAATCGTGTTTGATTTCTTTGATAAGCTTAAAACAATTTCCAAAGGATACGCGTCACTCGACTATCACCTGATCGGTTTCCGCGAAAGCGACATGGTAAAGCTCGATGTGATGCTCAATGGTGACAAAGTAGACGCACTCTCTGCAATCGTGCACCGCGCCAAATCGCACGAGTGGGGAAGAAAATTGTGCGAGAAATTAAAAGAATTGATCCCGCGTCAAATGTTTGAGATTGCCATTCAAGCAGCCATCGGGCAAAAAATCGTTTCGCGCGAAACGGTAAGTGCGATCCGCAAAAACGTGTTGGCGAAATGCTACGGCGGTGATATTTCCCGTAAGCGCAAGCTGTTGGAAAAGCAGAAGAAGGGAAAGAAACGCATGCGGCAGATCGGAACCGTGGAAGTTCCACAAGAAGCGTTCATGGCAGTATTGAAGATAAATTAAGACCTAAAAGCTGCAAGCTCTAAGCCTGTAGCTGGGAGCAAAAAGAACTTTATAAAATAGATGACAAGCACGACCACCACCTACACGCTGATCGATGGCCGCAAGATCTCTACCGACATCAAGGCAGAGATCGTTGAGAAAGTCGCGGCTCGAAAAAGTCAAAGCAAAAAAGTGCCGCACTTGGCCATCATACTCGTGGGCGATGACGGGGCCAGTCAAACCTATGTGGATCACAAAGTAAAGGCGTGCAAAGAGGTTGGTTTCCATTACACGATGATGCGTTTTGCCGATACCATCAGTGAGGACAAATTGATGAAACACATTGACCAAGTCAACAAAGACGAAGACGTAGATGGATTCATCGTGCAGTTGCCCTTGCCGGCCCACATCAGTGTGGAACGGATCACTGAAAAAATCAGACCCGACAAAGACGTCGACGGATTTACCAATAGAAATTTTGGAAGCATCGTTTCTAAAAATCCACTGCTGCTACCAGCCACTCCCTACGGCGTAATGGAATTGCTCAAGCGATACAACATACCCACCGAAGGAAAGAATTGCGTGGTCGTAGGCGCCAGTCGGTTGGTTGGCGCACCCCTTAGTATGATGCTGGTGGAAGAAGGTAAAGCTACCGTCACGATCTGTCATAAGTACACTAAAGACCTAAAAATGTACACGCTCACCGCAGACATCCTGGTAGCCGCCGTTGGCAAGCCAGGGCTGATCACGGCTGACATGGTAAAAGATGGAGCTGTCGTGATCGATGTTGGGACCACTCGCGTGGAGGGGCCTCAGTACAAAAATGGTTTCTCACTAAAAGGAGATGTTGAGTTCAAAGAAGTTGCCCCAAAGGCATCTTACATCACGCCGGTGCCAGGCGGCGTTGGCCCGATGACAATCGCCTCGTTGTTGCTAAACACCCTGCGCGCAACAGAGTTGAGAAATCCTTAATCATCATTCATCGTTCAAGGTTAGAATTCAATTTCATTTGAAGTCAATCTTGAGCTTGGACATTGAATTTTTGAATTAACAAAATGTGCCTTAATCCGCCACCTTATAAACCCGTCACTTCATTGCCTGTGATGGAGCATTTCTATACGATACAGGGAGAAGGGTTTTATCAAGGCCACGCGGCTTATTTCATCCGTCTTGGCGGCTGTGACGTGGGCTGTGTCTGGTGTGACGTGAAAGAATCCTGGGACGCGAATGCGCATCCAAAGATCGAAGTGGCGGACCTGGTGAAAAAAGTGGAAGCCTCAGGCACTTTGCTCACCGTGATAACAGGCGGCGAACCAGCCATGCACGATTTAGATTTGCTAACCGATGAGCTGAAGAAAAAAGGGCTGAAAACAAATATTGAAACATCAGGGGCTTATCCACTGACCGGATTCTGGGACTGGGTTTGCTTATCGCCCAAAAAATTCAAAGCTCCTCACCCATCGGTCCACGAAAAAGCAAACGAACTGAAGATCATTGTCTACAATAAAAGCGACTTTGAATGGGCCGAAGAACACGCTGCCAAAGTGAACTCGCGATGCGAATTGTTTTTGCAACCGGAGTGGTCGAAAGAAAAAGAAATGGTCCCTCTTATCATAAATTACGTGAAGAAGAACCCGAAGTGGAAAGTTTCGCTTCAGATTCATAAGTACATGAATATACCTTAGCGTCTTTACGCAAAATGAATCTCTCGGAATTTGAATTGAAACTAAACAAATGGGGACAGGATCGAGTCCCTTTTTTCTTTTTGATCGATTTTGAAATGGAGAGGCCTCAGGCTTGGAAGCAGGGTGAAATTCCGGGAGAAATCCTTTATTCGCTGGGTGAAAAAACAAATGTGGAAAGTCGGCCCAAGACGCCAAACATTGCGCTGAAAAAACATCCAATCCCATTCGACGACTACCAAGCAAAGTTCAATGTTGTCAGGCAGCGCATCTCTTTTGGCGACTCCTACCTGACCAATCTTACGGTCAAAACAAAAATCGACTTAAATCAAAGCCTGGTCGATCTCTTTTCCGCGGTCAACGCCAAATACAAAATTTGCTGGAGCGGGAATTTTTTATGCTTCTCTCCTGAGACGTTCGTGAAAATAACAGATGGAAAAATAAGATCTTTCCCTATGAAAGGGACCATCGACGCCGCCACACCAAATGCCCAGGAAATTATTTTAAACGATGCGAAGGAATTATCAGAACATGTAACGATTGTTGATTTAATCCGTAATGATTTAAGTTCCATTTCGTCAAATGTGGTCGTGAATAAGTTCAGGTACGTCGAGACAATCAACACGCATCAAAAGGCACTGCTGCAGGTCAGTTCCGAAATTCGCGGCGACCTTCCAAAAAATCACCATTCCAACTTGGGTACGATCCTGACTTCTCTCCTTCCTGCCGGCTCGGTGAGCGGAGCTCCGAAAAATAAAACCTTACAGATTATTGCGGACGCCGAAAAAGAAAAGAGAGGCTATTACACGGGGGTTGTCGGGTATTTTGATGGAGAAAATTTGGATAGCGGCGTGATGATTCGTTTCATCGAGCAAGACGGGAATCAATTTTACTACCGAAGTGGAGGCGGGATCACGTCGCAAAGTCAAGTGGAAAGCGAATACCAGGAAATGATCGACAAAATTTATGTACCGATTCATTGAAACCATTCGGTTGGAAGAAGGAAAACTGGGGGACCTCACTTATCATCAAGCCCGCATGGACTCGGCTCGTATGAGTTTTTTCGAAGGAGCACCAAAAATTCGTTTAAAAGAATTTCTGGACTCCTGCCCAATGCCCTCCATCGGTTTGCACAAAGTTCGGTTGGTCTATGACAAAGAAATACAGTCTATTCAAATTAGTCATTACACCACACGTGAAATAAAAAAATTGAAACTGGTCTTCAACGACAGCCTGTCGTACAGTCACAAGTTTGAAAATCGCACCGACCTGGAAAAAATGTATTCACAACGCACAGATTGTGACGACATCATTATTGTCAAGGGCAATACCCTTACCGATGCCTCGTTTGCAAATATCGTGTTCAAAAAAAAAGACCGCTGGTTCACGCCAGCTACTTACCTGTTGAACGGCACGATGCGTCAACAATTGCTCGACCGAAAATTAATATTCGAAGACGAAATTACGATTTCAGATCTATTTCAATATCAGAAAGTAAAGCTCATCAATTCGATGTTGCTTTTTAATTCGCCTGAAATTGACGTCTCGCAAATTGTTGAGTAGTTTTGAATATGGGCAAGTCTCTGTATTTTTTGATCTTAGTGGTGCTACCGGCCGTTTCAGTTTTTTCTCAAAACCTGAGTACGAAAAACAGGAAAGCGATTGAACTCTACTTGCAAGCCGATAATTTTCGCGTACGCGGCCAATATGCCCAAGCCATCAAATTACTCCAACAAGCGATAGAAAAAGACAACCAATTTGAAGAAGCTTATTATCGCCTCGGTGCCATCTATGAGAGAGTCGACCGCAAATTGGCCAGCACGGCCTTCGAACAAGGGCTGAAGCTCGCCGGTTCAACCGCGACACAAAAAGCCTACCGATGGGCAATGGGAGAAAATTACCTGCGCAGTGGCTTTTACGATTTAGCAAAAACATCGCTCGAAAATTACCTAGCGGTTGAAAAAAGTGACAAAGCGAAAATCGACAAGGCCGTTCTCTGGAAATCGCAAGCAGAATTTGCTTTAACGCATGCCCATGCTGACGCAGGGTACATCGTAAAACCACTCAGTGATACGGTGAATAAGTTCCCCATGCAATATTTCCCTGTCGTCACCGCCGACCAGCAGCAATTGTTTTTCACGAGAAGACTTGGCACTGGCACCGATGACGAAGACATTGTAGTGTCGCAAAAAACCAATGGCCGTTGGGGCACGCCTTCTTCTATTTCACAAAAAATCAATTCTAAATCCAACGAAGGTTCGTGTTCCGTCTCCGCAGACGGTCGCTACATGATTTTCGTGGCAGGCGATATCAACGGACATACCGATTTGTATGAGGCTCGAAAGATGGGTGACGACTGGAGTCGGCCTGTGAATTTGGGACAGAATATCAATTCTCCATTCTGGGATTCGCAACCTTCCCTTTCCGCCGATGGAAAAGAACTCTATTTTGTAAGCGCCAGAAAAGGCGGGGTGGGCGGAAGCGACATCTGGTATTCTAGAAGAGATTCCATTGGGAAATGGATGAGGGCCGTGAATTTGGGCAACACCATCAACACCAGATTTGATGAGGAGTCTCCGTTCATCCACGTCAATAACCGGAATCTGTTCTTTGCCTCCAACGGCCTACCGGGCTTTGGTGGATACGATATCTATATGTCGGAGCGAAGCGCTTCAGGTTGGCAGCAACCGGCAAACCTTGGCGCACCGCTCAACGATTTTGAAGACCAATTTTCATTTGTGGTTGCCAGCGATGGTGGGACTGCGTTGTATTCACGCGAAGAGGCGGGCATGAAAAGTAAAATCTATCAAACCAGTGTTCCTAAAGCATTTCAAATCAAAAGCAAAGGGAACGTTGTAAAAGGCACGGTGATTGACGATCAGACCAAGAAGCCCATCGAATCGGAAGTGGAACTGTTTGATTTGCAGACCAACCAAAGGATTTCAGTATACGCGTCAGATTCGATCAATGGAAATTACTTAATCGTCGTTCCAGGAAAGTCCGAATATGCGATTCACGTATCGGAGCCTGGCTACCTGTTTTACAGTTTGCATTTCAACTATGAAGTCAAAGATCAAGATCAGCCCTTAGTCATCAATATCGCGTTGCAACCGATCAAGAAAAATGCAGTAGCCATATTGAACAACATTTTCTTTGAGTCCAACAAACACGATGTCACCGCGAAATCAATTCCAGAACTGGAAGAAGTAGTTAAGTTTCTGACGGCGAATCCAACCACAAAAGTGGAAATCAGTGGACACACCGACAACGTGGGTGATGAAAGCTACAATCAGCTCCTGTCTCAGAAACGAGCGCAATCAGTGGTCGATTATTTTTTGGGGAAAGGGATTGCGCAGGAGCGTCTTACCAAAGTAGGATACGGTTCCAAATCACCCATTCGGCCCAATGACACCGAAGAACATAGGCAGGCCAACAGAAGGATCGAGTTTAAGATACTTTAGGGCCGACTCCGTCTGATCATTATTTTGGCTTTTTAATCAAAACAGGCTTTCTTATTCCCTTGCCAAACGTTTAGGGCTAATTCCTTTCCGCCACACATCAGTTTTTTCAAAAACCTTCGATTTTCAAGTCAATTCGAAGTGTGATGTTTGTCTAGTTTTTAAAAAGCTTCACAGAAAAGCGCCAAATACCGGCATGGACCTTCAAATTCATGCGCTTCAGGCTTTTAATTAATCTTTAGCATTACGGTTAAACTAAACTTCACTTAACCATTATGATAAGAATTGTATGTCTAAAAATCGGCGTCTTGCTATTGCTTTTTACAAGCGTAGCTTGGGCGCAAACACGAACGGTTACAGGTCGTGTTACAGGTGACGATGGCACACCGTTGGCTGGCGTCAATGTTGTCTTCAAGGGTACTTCAAACGGAACAACTACCGATGGAGATGGAAAGTATTCCCTATCCGTTCCGGACACTGGAGGAACCCTCGTATTTTCATTCATTGGCTTGAAAACGGAACAAGTCAATATTGGCGAACAAAGCATTATCGATCTTCAACTCCGGCCAGATGCCACCCAATTGTCTGAAATTGTGGTGACGGGAACGGGAGTGGCAACAGAAAAAAAGAAGCTCGCCATTGCCGTAGAATCAGTCACCGCCGACAAACTACCTCCTGCCCCAACGGCCTCCATCGATCAGGCACTGGTGGGAAAAATCGCCGGTGCTCAAATTTCGTCAGTGGATGGAACCCCCGGCGCAAACATCAATATCCTTCTAAGGGGGGTCAATACCATCAACCGAGGAACCAGCCCAATGATTTTGGTTGATGGCGTTCAAATGGGAGCTACCAATTTGAATTCGATTGACCTCAACACCGTCGAACGCGTGGAGGTTGTGCAAGGCGCCGCCGCTGCAACTATCTACGGCGCACAGGGCGCCAATGGCGTTATTCAGTTATTCACTAAGAAAGGAAAGAACGGGAAACTGAACATCGACATATCATCCGGCATCTCTCAAAACACACTACTCAACATCGGCGACGTTCGTCAAGCGAAGTATCACAACTTTGCCACAAACGCAGCTGGAAATATTGTGGATGGATCAGGCAATCCAATCTCCTTAGATCCAAACACGATGCAATTCACTGGTAACGTAGTTTACAATGCGCTAGATCCAGTGGGCCAGTTTAATAAGCCTTATGTGGGTAGTCTACCTTACATCGATCAATTCAAAAGATATCTGGTCTCCGCCAATACAATGAATAACAGCGTTGTTTTGTCCGGCGGTAAGGAAAATTCGGACTTCAGTATTTCCGTTTCCAACAACCATCAGCAGAGCAATTTTAAAGGCGATGGCTACAACGACAGAACAAATTTTACTACAAACTTGGGGTTTGAAGTCATTAAGGGTTTGCAGTTGAGGTCCATCACGCAGTTGGTATACACCAAAAACACAATTAATTTCTTTAACCAACCCGGTTATGGCGGTGGAAGCGTGATCTATAATCTTTTGAACACGCGTCCTTTCGCTGACTATGATGCTGTAGATGTAGATGGAAACTACGGTTATCGACTTGGAGATGCAGCTGGTGTAAATGGAAGAAATCCAAATTATAGATATCAGTTCAGTAATCGCAAAGACAATAAGGTGGATGTGCTACAGAGTTTTGTTGCCACTTATAAACTAAATCGTTTCATAGATCTAACCGCAAAGTATGGTTTAAATTATCAAACGGATGAAGATCGCAACTTGGTGGGCAACCAATCGCAAGTTCGCGGCGCCATCAGCTCAGGGGCATTCCTGTCACTTTATAATTCAACCAACCAAGGTGAGATCACAACTTTTCAAACCAAGACAGTATTTCAAAATTTTCTCGCTTCTGCAACTGGAACAGTCGACTTTGACAAGGATCTGAAATTAAACATCCCGATCAAATCGACGACATTGGTCACTTTTGACTACCGAAAAAATGATTTTTCTCGGTCGATCGTCTATGGCTTAAACCTGCCCACATTTGCACCGTTCAACGCAAGCCAAGCAAACACCTTCAAAATTGTTTCGGACTTTAGTCAGCCATTTGTCACTTATGGTTATTTAGTCAATCAGCGATTTGACTATGGCGACATTGCTGGCGTTTCTGGCGGATTTCGCAGCGACTATTCCTCGGCATTTGGATCTGGTTCTACTCCATTTACTTTCCCTCGAGGCGACGCATACTTGCGGTTGTCATCTCTAAAATTCTGGGACGCTGCAGGGATCACAAGGTCCATTTTGGAATTTAAATTGCGCGCTGCTTTCGGAAAAGCGGGGATTCAACCCCAGCCATTCGATCGATATCAAACTCTTTCGACCAGAGTTTTTGGAGCTGGCACCTCCCTTTACTACGGCGCCACCCAAAGTAATCCAGCACTCAATGTTGAAGTTTCATCAGAGACGGAATTTGGTACAGACATGAGCGTCGATCTACTAAAAGGAGATTGGCTCAGAACGCTCAACTTGTCATTTACTGTTTGGGATCGGTCAACTGCAAATGCTATTTACGATGTTGACATTGCGCCCTCGGCGGGTGTCGGCACTGTCAAAAACAACGCATTTTCGCTTGCCTCCAACGGTGTGCAGTTTAGCTTAAACACACCTATCCTTACAACTCCAACAGTGGGTTGGAATTTGACAACCAACTTTAGCAAGCAAATTTCCAAAATAACCAGCGTTACAGGCAACGGACAAGTCGTAGTGTTGTCGAACGCGGGAAGCTCGAATTACATTTTAAGAGCCGGTGAAACCATCGGTCAATTATATGGGTACAAATTGTTACGCCACGTTGACCAAACTGATCCTACCGGAAATCCCTACATCGCGCCGGCCAACCAAGCACAATATGAAGTGGCAAGCAAT
>Ga0310811_10005474_pt1 | contig 16057 bp, 19 predicted proteins | sample YCmetagenome_FD_207642 | JGI IMG/M metagenome (GOLD analysis project Ga0310811, IMG submission 207642) | Soil microbial communities from experimental microcosm in Duke University, North Carolina, United States - YC | ecosystem: Engineered > Artificial ecosystem > Soil microcosm > Unclassified ...
AGGATTTGCTTAAGGCCGAGCACTACCTGCACAAGATGATGGAAGCGTACTACCCCAGTGAGTACGCTGATCACTTGCGGGAAATCATGGTCAACGCCGCAGACAAGGAAAGGGCAAAGGGTAAGTAGCGTGGATAAAATCATTGGCGCTGTTACAGGCCGCGTAAGTGGGCCAAGCAATGTTGAAGAAATGGCTAAGGCGGGGCGCAAGCCCCGCAAGACCAAGACCAAGCCTGACCCGCCCAAGTACTACGCCAAGGAGAAGGCCGCGGAACTGGTTAGCTGCATAAAGCACTGCCCCAAGTGCGCCGCGCCGGTTAACGACACCCCGTTTGGCTGGCAGCAGCACCACAGCCGCATGCCCCAGTGCGACCCCAGCAACTTACCAAGGAGGGTACGTGCAACCAGTAAGCCCAGTTATGCCCGGTAGCGAAGCTATAGAAACGGTGTTCGGAGCAAACCAGCCCGAGTACCAACCCCTGCCAGCCGTGTACCTAGACACCCCGGCCCGCAACGTTATAACTCGGTGGCGACTTACCGAAGATGAACGGCTGGCCATTGCTGCCGGGGCAGACATAGTTATGCAGCAGCTTACTTTCTGGCACCCATACCAGCCGAGTAACCTGCAAGTAGTTATGCCTGACGCCAACCCAGAGTTCGTACAGGAACCGTAGCAACAGCAAGGGGCAGCCCCCACCATGAAAGGGCTACCCCTGTGCTGTCCAGCAGGCACATTAAAAATCGCCGCAACCTACCACCGCCGATAGGGGGGCGTGCCTGCAAGCTTTACGCCACCATTGCAAGGTACTGCTGCAATTGCGCCGTGTTAAAGCCATCCGGAGTTACACCCGCGTCGTTGACCTCGTCGGGGGACATAACTGCGTAGGCTTCGGTAAAGTACAAATCAATGAAGGCCGGGCTAACCGGGATGTACTCACCCCAGCTTATGATATAGAACCACTTTGTATCATAAGCCACGATAGGTACCGCGTGGCCGCCCCAGCTACCTGCCGTAGTGTTGCCCCCATGCTGCCACCACTTGGGCGCTTCCCACGTGTCGGCGTCCTGTATGCACAAGGGCATGTCCACCCCTGCGTACACGTTGCCGAAGATGCTGATGGCCTGCTTAAGTTCAGTCAGGTTGGTTGGTGCAATGCTGGCATAGGCCCCGATAACATGGCCGCCGATACCTGTCTTGCGCCAGTAGTTAAGCACGTCCAGCTCAACAGCGCCGGTGTCCGTGCTGGGGTCGCTGGGGTTGTAGCCGGTAATGGCCTCGTAAGCAGCAAGGATATCACTGTCAGGTAGAATAACCTGCTTGCCGTTCTCAGCCGTAAGCGCCTGGATAATGTGCCCGGCACTGGCACAAGTACAGTCACCGATAGTGTCGTTCAGCATTATGCCAAGGTTGCTGATCTTGGCGCGGTCGTCAACCACCGGGGGCGGGGGTGGCAACTGCGGTTCCAGCAGCTTGGCAAGGCAGATAGTGCGAGCATCGTGCCGCTTGGGGGCACGGCCCAGTTTTCGGGCGGGGTGCGCGTGCACCCCAGCCGAAACGAATGGTTGCTTGTGGATCCCTGTGGGCACCAAGGTTACATCCCCGCTGCGTAGGCGTGGCCCAGCACCACACCGTAAGGCTGACCAAAGGCACGCTGGATGGTCTGCTTGTCGTTGCTGCTGTAGTACGCCTGCACAGCCTTCAGCTTTACGGTGCGCTTGGCCATGCGAGCCTTGACCGCACTGGCAGGCTGCGCTTGGTTAAGATAGCCGTCAATAATGTGCAGCAGCGCATCCAGCCCGCTGATTGCAGCAAGGGCCTTCTGCTGGCTATCACTATTGCTGATGTGGGCAACCTGTAACAGCAACTGATCGCCATTGTTTACCATGTCATCAACAACGCTGATAATCTTGGCAAACTCACCGCTGTTGGGGCTGGCAAGGTAGGCGTTGCATTCCTGCTGCAACAGTTGCAGGCTGGCTTGGATGCCGGTGTTGGCCCCGGTAATAAGGGCTGCCATGCTTGGATCAAGTGCGCTGGCCACTTGGGCTGCAATGGCCACGGCAGCTTCCACAGCGGGCAGTGTGGCGTTAACGCTGGCTACGGCCTTCTGCGCGTCTTGGCTGGTGCAACCTGTAACCGTGCCCATTACGAGCAAGCTGCACAGGGCCAGCGCCCCAACCTTGGTTCCACCGCCGAATGGTACTTCGCTCTTCAGTTCGCCCTTGGCTGCCTTGTCCCGTGCCTCATTGGCAACCATTACCTTGCCGGTATCGCTCAGGCCCTGCCAGTACTTGAAGATCGGCACAATGGCCCCCACAAACAGCGCTGCCAGCCATGGGGCGCTATGCCCGATGCTGACGGCAATGCCGTTCACATATGCGTGGAAGGCCGCACTGGTAAAGTACACCCCGGTAAGAAATACCCATGCGGCAGCAATGGCATGGGTAAGGCCGCTGTATTTCGCAAAGAAAGTCTTAAGCGATTGCATTCGTGATCTCCTTGGTTGGCGGTGAAATAGCTGTGTCGCGCAGCATGCCTATCAGCTCCGTTACGCGATTGTTGGCCTGCATGTACCAGTCACTATGAACTAGTTGCCTTGCAGCTTCCGGCCAATTGTGCGCGTGCACAGCGGCCCAGAACAGTTTGAATTTTGCGGCCCGGGGTGCCCCTAGGGCGTACTGCATGTCGGCAAGCACGGCCTGCACCGATCCGGGTAGCGTATTGTAGTCGGGCGCTGCGAGCGTGGCTGCCTGTATGGCCCGCTTGAGCCGTATGTCCAGTAGGGTACCAACCTGCAAATTGGTCAAAGTGGCTTGGCCGGTCCGCAGCAGCATAAGCGGGGGTGCGTTAACGGCAGCCAAGTCCACGGCCACCCCGGCGCTGGCAAGGTTAAGCCCCACGCCTATGGTTGGGTAGCCCAACGAATCAAAGTAGCAGCGGGTGCGCCAGCCCTCATGCTTGATAACTAGGTTGCGGATAAATTGGTAATCCATTATTCCCCGCCACTCTTGCGCCTGCCGCTTACGCTCTGCTGGCCCTTCATAAAGCTTATGTCGTTCTTGTTCTTATCAATGCTATCTTCGCAGTTCTGTATATCCCCAGCCATTTGCTGCACTGTGGCACTTAGGGTGGTCAGTCCTTTATCCAGGCTATGGGTAACCTTGGCTAGTTCTGTAGTAGCTATGGTTAGATCAGCGATGGCCTTGTCATTCATTTTACCGCGCAATGTAGTGCCAAAGAAAAATGCCAGAGCCGCACCTAGGGGAGCACAAATCTTCAAAAGCAAATCAAACCAAGGTGGTGGTACGGCTGTGGCTACAGGTTCAGTCAATAACATTGGCCCCTCTCTAGACGGCTCTACGTGCGTACTCGCGGCTAACTGCTACGGCCTTCTGCTCTGTGGTTTCAGCACGTATAACCATGCCGCTGGTTATGGTGCGTAGGTCAGCAATACTATCTTTGAACTCTCTATCGTGGTGCTCACTTATTGCCAGTGTTTTCTTAATGTCCATACGACTGCTGAACAGGTACCCGGCCAATACCCAGCCGGTGACCATGCACAGGGTAATTAACAGCGTGCTTATTTCATAGTGGCCGGTAAGGAGTGCCCAGCTACTATAAGTGTAGCGAAGGAACCCCATAAAGAAGAACCCGGTACCTATCTTGATCAAAGTACGGTGGCCCACGTTACGATCACGCAGCAACCACCAGCCCACCAACGCCACTACTAAAAAGGCCCCGGCGAACATTACATTGTCAAGCACCCGCATGCGAAACTCTGACTGCGTCAGCGTGCGCGTGTAGTATGCCGATGTTAACAGCAGATACATAAACACTCCCTTGGAGTCAATAAGTTACCCAAAGCGCGAAATTAGAACATGTACCACAAGGCGCTATCGCCCTTAATCTGCATACTGGCGTACTGGGTAGCTAGTGACTGTGTACTAGCCCCGTTTATGTTGTGCCCGTTACCATTCACGGTACAGGCGTTGGCAGATGAGTCAGTCTTAATAATACTGAACCACCCGAGGGGAGTAGCTGGTAACGTAATGGTAACTGCCCCGCTGGTTGCGTTGCATTCCACCGCTTGGTTGCTGCTGGTAAGTGTGGTGTTGGCAGTTACGCTTACGACATTCGTTTCAAGCCCGGTTACATTGGCCGTGCTGGGGGTAGCGCTGCCAATGGCTGTGCCGTCAATTGTGCCCCCATCAATGTTCACGTTGGTATTGTTCTGCTGGGCCATGCTGCCCAGTTGCAGGTTCGTACGGGCTGCGTTGGGGTCGCTAAGATCACCAAGGTTGTTAGCAATCAGCAGCGCCGTACCGGTGGGCTGGCTTACCGCCCCGGTGGTGCTTTGCGTTACTGCACCAAGCAGACCGATGCTGCTAACATCAAAGTCATCAATGTCAACATCCCATGGCGTTACCGGGTTGCCCACTTGGCCTATACGGTACACCGTCATATTCGTGGTTCCGGTATTAGCACCGCTCAAGTTACAATTCGTTAGCGTGCCGTCAAGGTACACTTGGCCCACGCCTGCCGTGGCGCTGCTTATCCAGTGCAGTTCAATACGGTGGTATGACCCGGCTGCAATAGCCGTGGGGCCGCATGCCGTGCTTGTGTTGGTGGCAGTGTCAAACAGCGTTACAAAGTTATTCACGCTGTTTATGTAGATGTTGCCTAGCTGCGTAAGGCTACCCACAACCCCACTGTAAAAGTCAGCGACTTCAACCCCGGCGCTGCCCACGGTATTCACCTTTACGTACATACGCATCCAGTGCTCTTTGGCAGGGGCACTAGCTGTGTAAGTCGCATATGTAAGCGCCGTAGTTGCGTGCAACGCATTCGGCGCTGTGTTTACGTTGGTGTTGTCCAGGCTGGGGCTGTTGGGTGTCGTAAGCGTTGCCCCGCAGAAGCTGTTGATGTCGAAGTTGCAGCTTATCAGGTTGCCCTTGGTGCTGCTGGTCGTAGTGCTGGTGGTGCCGCTGCTGAATGCCGAAGCGTAGAAGCTTACCGTGTCGTTCTGCGTATACACGCCACACGTTACAGGGCTGCCGCTGGTGGCCCCGGTGGGGCTGCAGTCCAACTGTACTTGGCCTCCGGCTGCGCTGGCCCATGTGCTGTTAAGAGTAACGGCAGGCATGGTATAAGTCCAGTTATAGGTATTCGAGGTGCTGGTAGTTACATCCGTGAAGATTAACTTATCCCAGTGGATGCAAGGCGCACCGCTGCATGCCGTGCTGGTGGCAGCGTCACGGTGGTAGTCCAGCGTAACTTCATAAGTATCGGTGTTGTTGAGCACGCATGGCGCTGTAGTGTTCTGCCAGCTACTTGTCTGGTTGGCGTACTGCCACACTCCGGTAACTGTGTTGCACTGCTGCCCGGCTGCGTAGTTATATCCGTCCGGCTTTATGAACAGATAGCTGTCCGCCTCCAGGTTCTTGTTGAAATTAAAGTTCTCCGCGCCCTTGAACCTGAAATGGCGCTCCCAGTACAGCGCGTTATCCGCAGTGCCGATTGTGCTGGGCACCAAGTAGTCAGTGTACTGAGGGCTGTTAAACTGCGTGGCGACCGCGTAGTGGGCCGTGCTGTTGGGTACCGTGGCTTGGTAGCCCAGATCAGGCGTGGCCAGCCCAAAGGCCGCTATGGGCGTACCGCTGGGGGCGTTGGTGCCCACGCCTCCGTTACAGTTAGGATTGCCCACGTAACACTGCTTGCTGCCTGCACTGGTGGCACTAATGCTACGGCTGATAATAGGCGTGATCGTGGTACCGGTGCTGGGGGTGCTGCTCTGCAGGGCCGCTATCTGGCTCTGTACGCTGGCGCTGGTAGTTGGGTCAACAACGTTGTTGCTGGTAATGTGCTGGCCCATTTGCGGCAGCACGAATACATATGCACTCGTGCTTGATACAAAGCTTTTAACCACGCCGATTGTCCACTGGCTTTGCAGCACACTGGTAAGCAGGGTTACGCCACTGTCATGGGCCGCGCCCCCGCTGCCAACAACAGCATAGTCACCTACGACAGGGTTGTTATCAAACGTAACCAGCGTTATGCCTTGCAACACAATGGGCACAGTGCCGCTCACGCTGCCCGCACCCATGGTTACGCCGACTACGTTGCTGCTCGTAGTAGCAGGGACAACAGTTGCCGCGCCAGCCGTTTGCTGCACCGGCATGTACTGGCCCACTGGGGTGCCACCCACTGTGACCGTGGATTGCAGTACCGTGCTGTTCGTTTGTGCGAACACCGGCACAGCTATTGCGAGTGCTGCCAGTAAGCCAAGTATGCGGCGCTTAATCATTGCCCTGCCCCCGAAAGTTAGTTCTGCGCGTGGATGGTGAATGTAACTGGGCTAGTGCCAGTAAAACTCGTAACGTAGGCCCGAAACCATGTAGCTGTTACTGGTTGATTGATTGCACTGGTGCAGGCCCGGGCTGCAATTACGGTAGTCCAGGTTTTCTTGTCGCTGGACTTCTCCATACGATACTGGCAAGTAGACCCCGCGCCAACGTTGGGGGTAACGATGACAATTACATTGCCCGGGCCAAGGCTGGCCTCTGGGCTGGTGGGGCCTACGGCTGTAACTGGGTCAGTGGTAATCCAGCCCCGCTGTGCTGCCAGCGGCAGCACGCAGAGTAGGGATATAACAAGTGCAGTTAATACGCGCATGGTGTACGCTCCTATGAATGCGGGTTGCAGATGTAACTAAAGTGGTCACTGCCATTACCCGCGAAAGTTATGGTGCTGCCGCTTTGCGGGCTGATTTGTACGCTGTTCACACTATCGTTATCGCTAGCCGTGCAGTAGTGTTGCAGACCGTCAGTAAAGATAAGTGTGTAGGTACCGCTGGTGAACTGGTTGGTACCGCTTATAACTGTGCCGCTGCCCCCGCCGCTGCCAAGGCTGCCGCACACGTTAGCCCCGGCAATGGTTCCGCGTGGGTTGTCTATTACGCAAGTGCAGATAGTGCCCGGTGTAGCTGCATCACTGGGCATCCACATCTGGCCTTTGCGGCAGACATCAGACATGTCTGACTTAATTGGTGACAAGCCATTCGTAGCCACGCCCCTGCCGCTGGTGTTGGCTACGCCCCCGCCGCAAGGTAGGGCCGGTATTGTAGTGTCGTTGATAACACTTAGCACGGCAGCGTTGATTCCTACCGGGTTAAGGTTGCTGCCTTCAGCAACGGGGCCGTTGTAGGCGCTACCGGCGCTGCTGTTAATGCGGTACTCAACGGCGAAGTTAGATTGTAGGTAGCTACCTGCCGTAAGGTAGAATGCAAAGTCACCACTTACATTCGTACCATCACTGTAGGCAAACGTCGGTGGGCTGCATACCCAGCTACTACCATGCCGATAAGCCATCACATAACTGCTGCTCCGGCCGCAAGCAGTTTCCGGTGGGAAGCCACCGCAACCACTGTTGATCGGGCTGGCAGTAGTTATGCTGGGCAGCATTATGGAATCAATGTTACCCACCACACCGAACGGCTCCGGCGACCATGGCGTAGGTACGGCCACGCCTTGTCCGTAGCCGTTGATGGCCATGTCCGGCCTGTCGCTGGGGGCACACACTTGGCGTATGGCACCGTCGTTGGCACGCCACATCGTTGGCAGCAGGGTTTGCACGCTGCCTCTGATTGGCTGCCCACTGCATGTTCCGATGGTAGCGCTGGGTGAGATAGTATCGTTGGGGTTCAGGTAAAGGAAGTAAATACCATCCTGCACCAAGCCATCTACCGCGTTCCAGTTGGTGGCCGCCGAGCTAGACAGGTTAAGGCTAGCATAGTTACTAAAGTGGATTGTAGCGTTGCCACCTGTGCCGCTTACCCGCTTGGTGTTGCCCCACAGGCTTCGCCCAGCATCGCTGCCAGCGTTGCCACAGCAAAGGCTACTGCCCACACCGGGGCCTGCAATCAAGTTGCCCGCGCCGGGCTCGTCAATTAGGTTAGGGCCACCACCCAAGGTGTTCGGGTCAACGTATACATCAAAGCTGGGCCAGCTAGGCCACTGCCCGGGCACTTGGTTGTACCTGTTGTGGCTAACCCAAGTTCCACCTACGCCACCATCATGGATGTTAATGGCTGCGCAGCCATTCGGTATAACGCTTTGCCCGGGCACTGGGTTGGTTGCAAAGTTGGCCGGGTTAAGCAAACGTGATGTACAGAAGCCTTCAAACACGTTGTCGTGGATTGTGGCGTTGCCAAACGGGTTAACATAGATACTCTCAAACCAAGCATCGTCAATGCGGTTATCGTGTATGTTGTAGTTACCGCTGCTAGCCGCTGGGGCCACAACACCATGCGGGGCAATTTGCAGGAAGCTATCGCTAAGGTGCACCCCGGGGCCGCCACCCATTAAAACGTTCGTAAGGTAGAATCGGTTATACCAGCCACCGTCCTGCAGCCATCCGTAGATAACAATGTGGTCCCACTGGCCATCTTGTGAGTTAAGTTCCATGCTGCCGTGCCAGTTAGTATCTGTAAAGGCCCCGTTATTGTAACTACCGCCGAACATATACCAGCCAAGGTTCCCTTGACCGAACAGGTGATCACCATGGCTGTTCTGGTCAGGCGTCTGCAAGCCCGGGCCGCCAAAGTTGGTAAAGGCATCATCGTACAGGTAAGTGCTGCCACCTTGCAGAATCAAGCCTGTGTCGTTGGCGCTGCTGCCGGTGCCATTACCGTTAAAGGACATGTGCTCAATAAAGGCAGCACCGAAGCCACCACTTACAGTAACCGGGGTGCCGTTGCAGGTCGCTGTGTAGCTGCCCTGTGCGCGAAACATGGCTTGCGTGCCATCACCGCTCTGCAGCTTGGTTGCCCCACCGTAGTCGCCCGGGCCACGCCCGGCAGCGCCAATAAGGCTCATCAACGGGGGTATGATTGTGCCCTTGCCGCAACCACTAAAGCTGCCCGCTGGGAACTTGATAATGGGGTTCATACCGGGGTGTGCGTTCTGGTAGCACACCGCATCGTTGATAGTGTTCTTAACTGCGTTAAAGCAATCCGAGCTGATTGTAACCGGGGTGCCAGCGCCGTTATCAAACGTACGCGGTCGGCGCGGGTCAAAGTAGCCAGCGTTACGATCCTCAGCCCATGCAACGCTGCAAGTGCCCCCGGAACAGCTTACTCCGGTCTCGGGCAGGCTGGTGGGGTTGCCGCTGGCGTCTGTTGTAACACCTTGCAGCGCTGTAATCAAGCGGCAGGTACCATCGCCCATTATGATGCCGTTGGTGCAAGGCGTGGTGCCGTTGGTCTGCATAAACATGCTGGCCAACTGCTGAGCCGTAGCAGTGCTGGTTACGTGTGTGGTTGGATCACGGTACGGCACCTTGTCCGGCGCAATGTAGCCATTCGGGGGTACGCTGCAATTCCCTTGGTTATCTAACCAGCACAGATCCGCTGTGGGAGTGGTGCCGTACACGCTGCCCAAGTTGGCCGTGGTCATGGTAGTCGTGGTAAAAGTACCGCCCACGTTGGTGGTGAATGGGATGCCCACCGGCAGCGTAGCATTCGCATTAGTGCTGCCCACCCACGCCCACTGGATGCTTGTATGGCTGGGGGTGTTGGCCGCATTGTTATTGATAAGCGAAATGTAATAATCGCCGTTATAAGTTACGCTCTGCCCTTGGCTGTACGTTGTAGAAGGGCTGTACGCGCCCTTGAATAGCTGCTGCAAGCTATTCGTAATAGTGCTGGCCCACGTATTGATCGTGGTAAAGTTCTGGTTAACGGGCACATCATAATGCGGGTATTGATAAGGCGGCAGATTCAAGTTCAGCGGCGCACCTGTCTGGGGAACCGTTTGCGCACTGCACAAGGCCGTGCACGCAATTACCGCAAATAACAGTCCGATAAGCCTCTTAAACATGGTGCGCCCCTTATTACAAGTGTGTGGCCGTGCAAACGGCTGTCATGGTGAAACCTGCTGCTGTGCTGTGTACGTTGGCCAGCGTGTACTTAAAGCCCGTCGTGGTAAGGTTTTGTGTGGCTATGGTGGACTGCGCCAGTGCATCGCCGCTGCCCGAATCGGGCCACACGTAAGAGTCAGCCATCTGTAAAGAGCACTGGGCTACATAGCTGGTGTCCGGCAGGGTTACGCCCCAGTTCTGTTGACTCGGGCTGGTGCATCCCTGATCAGTATCACCGTTGCTGGCAATGGTGCAGGTAGTAAAGCGCACCGCTGCCATAACCACACCATGGCTGCTACACCCCACAGCATTGCCGTTAACATCGATGCCGCTGGCGCTGCCCACGCTACAGTTACTTGGGGCGTTGGCCAGCGTGATGCCGGGCACGTTAAGGGTAGATGTCCCTAAGTGCATTAGTGGCGTACCGGCTGCGATGCTGCTGCCGCTGTACCAGTTAAAGCCCCCGGCCCCGGTACCGCGCAAGGTTATAAAGTCACCTTCGCCGGTGCCGTTAAGGTTCCACTGGTTGTACATGCCCTGCCCGGTGGGGGTAGTGTCGTTGTTGTTGACGCTGGTGTTGGTAAAGCGCCCCACGTTGGGCGTGGTTGTGCCGATGGCAGTGTTGTCAATAAGGCTGTTAAATAGGTGCACGTAATACTGATTCGTGTAGTTAACCGCTGCTGCGTGGATAACACCAAACAGCGCGATAACTGCAACCACCAGCCCACTGTAAAGCAGCCCGAGTCCAATTTTACGTTTCACGATTGCATCACCCCGCTGACTGCATTGGCGTTAGCAGCAGTTTTGTCAACTACGAACATTTGAGTGCTCGTGGCACCAATAATCGGCACTACCGAGCCGAAGTTGTTTAGCCCGGCTGGGGGCGTAAATGTCCAAGGCCCACCAACCTGCTTAATTATGAACGTCACCAGCATGCCAGCCTTGGCGTTGATAAGTGTGGAGCTAGTTACGTTCTGGGCCATGTCAAGCTGAAATACAGCGTGCATAAAGTTATTGGCCTGTGTACAGTCAAAGACCGGTGTGGCGCTGGAAGGCACCACTACCACGGTGGGGAACGCTACTGAACTGGCTACAGTCTGGATGGCTTCCAGTATAAGAGCAACCAAGGCAGTTACATTACCATCGTCCAGCACATTGATATTACCAAGCTGCTGGCTTATAAAGCGGGCCAACGCGGCAGTCATTACGCTGCTCTGCCGCCATATTTTATTCGCCTCGCTGGGCAGTGCAATGCCAGCGGTGAAGCCATTCTGCTGGTAGCTGCTACCCGCAAAGTTAGCCTGTGAATCAACCTCGGCCAAGGTTCCTGTCGCTACCGGTAAATAATCAATCTGTGCCATGGCTCCCCTTTATGTAGTCAGCGGCGCTACCCAAGCACCGTGCCCCCAACCTGCTACCGTTGCGTTCTCAATGCCCCAACCGAATACCGGTGTACCTGGAATGCTGGGCTTAAAGTAGCCGCGCATAAGCACCCCAGCAGGGCGTAGATCAAAATACCCGCCTGTAATAAGGGCCAGCACCAGCGTGCTCAAGGCTGGGTTAATAAACACGAAGAACATGGACATGTCCTGCTGGTCACCAATAAGTATCTGGAATGGTTGCCCGGCGAACACCACAGCCCAGATCGCGTACGCGCCGGGCACCGTGCCATCCCAGTGGTTAAGGGCAATCACAGCCTGGATAAGTAGCCGGAACGTATTATCGTCAAGCTGGCTTACCCCGCCAATGGTCTTCTTAAGCTGCCGCGTGGCACCTACCCATGCCCCTATAAAGTCTAGTTGCTGGCCAGCAGCAGTATCTAGATCAAACAAGGTTGGGAAGCTGTTCACCAGATTGATGTTATCAACAAAGGGCTGTATAAGCGCACTTAGCCAAGCCATGAAGTTCGGCTTCTGGTTGTGCTGGCTAATCACCAGCCCCAAGTACGCGTCTATAGTTACCGGCGCTGCCATTAGCTCACCGTCAGCCCTACGTTAGCGATCACTGTGTTGGCCGCTGCATTGAATGCAATGGCAATATCCCCGCGCCCTGTGGGGCTGGGGGCCGTGCCCACTGTTATATCCGTGATGCGGTATGTAAACTCCAACCCGCTGCCGTACAGCGCTGCCGGGCCGAATAGCCAGTCGTAGTACAGATCTTGGCCAATGGCCAGCCCGTTTATAAAGTCAGTTATTGCCTGCCGCAAGGCCACACCGGTACTGTCTACGTAGCCGGGCAGCGCTTGGATACTTACATTCACATAGACAGTGGTAAGCGCCAGTTCAAAGAAGTTGATCTGGATAGGTACCCCGGCTGGGTCTGTAACTACCACACTGGTGGTTCCATAGGTGCCAGTGCCCGGGGACTTGCGTTGCTCTATAACCTGTGCCACTGCGGTAACGTCACCACCAAGGACTACGGCGCTTATGCTGTGCGCGGGCACGCCATTGGCATCGGTAACGTTGGTGGGGTTCTCATACACCGTGCTACGGCTGACCCCGGTTACCTGCCCCACACCAGCCGCGATTGATTGTAGCGGAGTAAGGCTGGGTAGGGTGGTGCTGGCAGCTTGCCTCCGACGTAGGGCCGCGTCGCTCTCAGTGTTGCTGCCCGGGGCTGCCGCTGCCGGGTTGGTAACTGTCTGCCAGCCCAAGATCTGGGTATACCGCTTGTTGACTGTACCGGGCAGCGCACTAACAGTCCCCTCCTGTTCCGCTACGGCAGTCACTGTGATAACACCTGCCGGGGGTATAACGGTAAAAGGGATGTCCCACAGGTTGCCGTTTGCGTCTTGGGCAATGGCGCTGATAAGTGAGGTACCGGCCACGCCACCTATCACCAGTTCAACGGTGCTGTTGCTGCCTGCCTGCCTGCGCAGCCCATTGTTCTTAACGTTGCTGCTTAGCTGCGCACCCACGGCCCCGGCTGGGCTGTAGCCGTTGTAAGTTGCGATAGTGGCTGCGTTGCTGTCGTTAATGGCAGCGGCGAACACAGATATAATCTGCCCGTCCTGCGTATCCGGTGTAATGTAGATATCTTCACCGAAGATACTTTGTGCACTGGCATTAAGGCTCGCAATGATATCCTGGAAGTTAGGCGCTGTAATGCCTGCTGCTGTTACACTTGCTGCGAGCGTGGCTAGTGGGTAAGTGGGCATAGTTACACTCCGTAATCGTCTCCGTAAGGCCCGGCTCCGTACCCGCCACCGGTAGTTGATACTGCTGCACTGACCACTGCCACGCCATACACTGTGCCGATGCTGGCATCTATGCCAAGCAAGCGGCCCTCGCTATCCACGCTACTGGCATAATTTACTATCCCGTTAACACCTTGAGTAGATTGAATCTGGCTTTGTACAACTTGGTCGTATAGGCTTCCGTTTTGCTTGCCTACCACGCTGCCCAAGTAATCCACTCCTAAGGTGGTATCTGCAAAGTATTCACCTAGAAATAGCTGTAAGCCAGTGAGCACGGCCTGCCCCACAGCAGCAGGGCTATTCACGTAAAAGTTCTGCTCCCTCTGGCCGAAGGTATAATCACCGTTATTGTCTAGCGCTCTATATCTCATACGGGTGGTGGCACGATAAATGCGTCTGCGGTAACTGTACCAGTTACGATTATATTGCCGGTGACCGTTATGCCCCCGGGGCCTACGTTGAATGTTGTACCGCCTACGGTTACGTTTACCCCCAACTGGCCAAGAATGTTAATCAGCCCGGCTGGGGTAATGTCTATCATGGTCTGGCCATCTACAGTACGTATCTGTAGATCAGTGCCGCTTATACTGGCAGGCACGTTGGGCAGGCTACGCGGCCCGGGTATGGCAAACCCGTCGCTGTTGCTATGCAACCTTAGCTCTGCCTGCTGCTGCTGGCCACCGTTAACGCGCCAGTTGTCTATGCAGCGGTCGGCGAACAGCACCAGCACTTCATCGCCCGGGGCCAAGGGCCACGTAACCATAAACGGCCCACCGGCTGGGAACACCACGCACACGTCAGTAAACACGGGTGCGATTAGCTGCTGGCTACCATCTGCGGCCCTTACCTTGATCTGTATGGTGCTCTGGGCTGTGGCCTCCATGCTGGTGGCATCGTAGCTTACGATAGTTGCGGGCATGCAGTGCCACTGCTCCGTCGCAAACCCGTTAAAGGCGGCCCGCAAGGCTTCGGCATGGTCAACTCTTAGTTCACGTTGGTCCATTACCCGCCCCCGTACGCTTTTACGCTCTGGCTGGTGTTGCTGGCAGTTGGGTCAATATCCAGGCAGGTAAGTTCGCTGTACCATGCCACGTCGCGCGTATCACCATGGTGCTCAACAACCATAATCCGGTAGATGCCTAGCCCCTGCTGTACGGTGGCCGCAAAGGTGTCGCTGCTCTTGTAATTCGGGTAGCCCTGCTGTTTGATAATCCACTCGGGTATATCTGCACTGTCAATCTGCACGCGCATGCCCACCTGGAACAGTGGGTTCAGCAGGTTGTTAATGATAATGCCGTTGTCTGTATCATCTGGCGTGCCTATCATGCCTGTCGTGCTGTTAATCACCACCGGGTCACCGGGCAGGTAGCCGGTAAGGGGCACCATAATAACCTTCCCGTTCTGGATGCTCCACCGCGCCCCGGCTGTGTTGGCCAGTTCCCGCATGTAGGCCCGGAACATGCCGAAGGCCGTTTTGCCCCGGGGCAGCGTGCCCCCGGTGGACTGCAGGAAGGCTATGCTGTTCGGGTCCTTGGCCGCGCCCAAGGCGTCACAGTAGGCTGCGTAACGCTGGGCCAAGGTGGTGTCCTTGGTCAGGTTCAGGTTCAGCACGCCGAAGTTATACAGTTCATCACCATCGGCAGCCATAATTTCCAAGTAACTGTTAACGTTGCTTTCTTTGCCGCGCCGGAACTGCTTTATATCACCCTTAAAGATGTTGGCGATGTTGGTGCCGTAGCCCGCGTCCAGCGTCACATTGGTGTACTCGTTAACAATGGTGTTCAGCGTATCTTTCTTAAGGTTGTAGATGCGTATGGTAGCCGTGTTAGGGGACTCGGTATCGCTGGCATACACCTGGAATATGAAGTGTAGCTGGCTTAGATCAATAGCACTCTGTTCGCCGCTTACCAGCAGCTTGGCCACGCGCCCGAACTGCGCCCCCTGTGGCAAGTTATTCATTGCGCCACCACGTAGTACAGATTACCGCTGGTGCCTAGGTTGGTAAACGTAGGCACCGCATCAACATCGTTGGTGGTCTGCACAATAAACTCACCACCAAGCCCAAGGTACTGGAACTGCTCCATGATATCTGCGCCGGTAACTATGGGCACACCCAACACCAGCGGATTGCCCAAGCCATCGTTCAAGTCAAGTACCCAGTAGTTACCGAACACGTTCCACTGCAAGCGCAGCACGTACTCCACACCGTTAAGCACCACAGTCAGTGTCTGTGGCGTAGGCTGCAACGGAATTAAGAAAGCTACCTGTTGCGCCATTAGTTGCCCCCGCTCACACTGGTGGTATTAAAGTTCTGGGCCGGTAGCACGCTCTGCCTGCCCAGTGGCACCGTGGGTGCAGTCTTCTGGGGTACCGCTTGCGTGCTGGCGCTGCTAAGCAAGGTAAGCTGCGTAGTGGCAATGATGATTTCCCGCATGCTTACCCGTAACCGCAAAATGTTCTCAGTCTGCGGGTCACTTACAGTGCCTAGGGAAATGATCAGCATGTTAAAGTACACCCGTTTGCCGGTGTACACCTTAAACAGCGTTGCCTCGGCCTCCAGGTTCAAAAATGTTTGGTATAGCGTCTTAAGGAACACATCGCTGTCGTTGGGGTTCTGGTCGCTGCCTGCGCTCCATATGTATTCCAGATTAAGCAGTGCGGGCATCTTATACGCATGGTCTGTAATAAGGCTGCCCTGCTCCACCGGCTGATCCGTAGTTATCATTTCATCTTCATGCTCTTCCACAACTACGGTATCTGCAATAATGTCGGTGAACTGCGCATTGCCTTCCTGCCCACCTACAACGCTGCTACTGGTGTAGCTAAGCTTACGAATGGGGCGTACGAGTGTAGGTTGCGTGGCCATTAGTTAGTCGCTCCTACGGTATCCAGTGCGCCGCTCATGTTACGCACCATGTCTGAATTTACTTGGTTCTGCTGCTTGGC
>Ga0310811_10005475_pt1 | contig 16057 bp, 14 predicted proteins | sample YCmetagenome_FD_207642 | JGI IMG/M metagenome (GOLD analysis project Ga0310811, IMG submission 207642) | Soil microbial communities from experimental microcosm in Duke University, North Carolina, United States - YC | ecosystem: Engineered > Artificial ecosystem > Soil microcosm > Unclassified ...
ATGAGCTTCACCAGCAGCGCGGAGAGCGTGAGGTTCCGCACGTCCGCCGTGTCCAGCGACCCGAGCATCCGGCTGAGGTCCTGGGTGAGACTGGCGGTCCCGTCCAGGTACGGCCGGGTGAGCGCACCCGCGACGGTGGAGTTCTCGATGAAGCCGTCGACGCTCTTGCCCATCGAGATCGAGCTCATCAGCCGGTCGAAGAAGACGGTGTCGCCGCCGACGATGTCGATGTCGGCCTTCTCCAGCCCCGCCGCCAGCACGACCGCCTGCGACTCGGCGATCTCCCGCTGGACCTCGATGCTCCTGAGCCGGACCTCCTTGTCCGCCTCCAGCCGCAGGCGGTACTCCTCGTGTCCGCGGCTCGCATCGTCGAGCGCGGCCATCGCCGCCGCCTTCTCGGTGAGGCCCTCGGCCTCGGCCTTCAGCTTCTCCCCCACCGCGGCCGCGGCCGCGAACGCCTTCGCCTGCTCGCCTTCGGCCTCCGCCTTGAGCCTCTCGCCGACGGCCAAGGCGGCGGCGAGCCCCTTCTCCCTGTCGACGGCGGCCTCCGCGCGGCCCACCTTCTCGATGGCCTCGGCGTCGCGCTCGCGCACCTGGACCTCGGCGAGCCCGGCCGCCGCCGCCTCCGCCTGCAGCCCCTCCGCGAGGCGGATCTTCGCTCGGCTGTCCAGCTCGGCCGCCTGCTGGCGGGCCTCGGCGAGGACGACCTCTTCACGGGCCTTGTGCTTGGCGGCCTGCTCGGCGGCCTCGGCCGCCTTGATGTCCTTGACGAGGTTCTCCTGCGCCTCGGCCTCGGCCTGGATCACCACCGCCTGGCGCGTGCGCTCGGCCTCCTCGACCACCCGCAGGCGCTTGATGGTCTCCTCCTGCTCGGCGACCGTCTTGTCCACCGCGATCCGCTCGCGCATCACCTCGGCGATGGCCCGCTTCTCGACCTCGAGCTCCTTGTCCTTGGCGATGCGCGACAGCTCGGTCTCGCGCTCCCTGGCGATCACCTCGAGCATGCGGTCCTTCTCGATCCGCTCGGTCTCGATCGCGATGACGCGCTCGCGGTTCTTCTCCGCGACGGCGACCTCCCTGGCCCGGTTCTCGTTCTGGACGCCCAGCTGCTCGTCAGTGCGGATGCTCGCCGTCTGCGCCTTGAGTCGCTCCTCGGCCCGCACCTTGGAGGTCTCCGCCTCCTCGCGCGCCCGCATGGTCTCGATCTCACGCCTCTGCTTCGTCTCCGCGTCGGCCTGCCGCCGCTCCAGCTCGAGGATGGCCTCCCGCGCGTCGACGTTCTGGCGGGTGATCTCCTTCTCCTCGTTGCGCTGGTACTCGTTGGTCCTGACGTGCTCGATCGCGGTCAGCTCGGTGATCTTGCGGATGCCCTGGGCGTCGAGGATGTTGGCCGGGTCGAGCTGGGCCATGGGCGTCTGCTCGAGGTAGTCGATGGCGGCGTCCTCGAGGCTGTAGCCGTTCAGGTCGGTGCCGATCACACGGACGATCTGGTCCCGGAACTCGTCGCGCTTGGTGTAGAGATCGACGAAGTCGAGTTGCTTGCCGACCGTCTTGAGCGCCTCGGAGAACTTGGCGTTGAACAACACCTGCAGCGTCTGCTCGTCACTGGCCCTGGCGGTGCCGATCGCCTGGGCGACCTTGATGACGTCCTCGACGGTCTTGTTGACTCGGACGAAGAACGTGATGCGGATGTCGGCCCGGATGTTGTCGCGGCAGATGAGCCCTTCCTGCCCGGTCCGAGTGATCTCGATGGTCTTCACCGAGATGTCCATTACCTCGGACTTGTGCAGCACGGGCAGGACGACCGCCCCGGTGAACGTGACGTCGACTTTCCGTACCTTGGAGACGATCAGGGCCTTGCCCTGGTCGACCTTGCGGAACAGGCGGCTGATGACGAACACCATGCCGATGACGACGAGAAGGATGACGCCTAAGAGCACGCCCATTCCAGTGGTGATGACATCCATTCGCAAGGTCCCCTGTCAGTGCATTTCATAGGGCATGACCCAGAAGAACTCACCCTCCGGGTCATAGTCGAAGATGAGGGCGGAACTGCCGGCGCGAAGGTCGTCCTCGCCGGTCTGCCGCACCTGGATGACGGCCGACGAGCCGTCCTCGGCGGTCACCTCGGCCTGGCCGAAATCACGCCCGACCCGTCCGGTGCGGATGACGCACATCCGGCCGACGAAGTCGTTCCGCGAGGGCGCGGCGATCGGCGGCACGAACCGCCGGAACGGCAGCGCCAAAAGGCGGGTGAGCAGCCAGGCGGCGAGCAGCGCGACCAGCAGGACGCCGGTCCGGGCGAGCGTCCCGTCGACCAGCGTCACGCCGACGAGGCTGACGAACCAGGCGATCGCCACCATGAGCGAGAGCACGACGCCCGCGGGAAGCCCACGCAGGCCGATGCCGGACAGGAAGTCGTCGGGAAGGTCCAGCCCGAGCCCGCCGAGCAGAACAAGCACCCAATAAGCGATGACGACGACCAACATGAAGCTGAACAGGACGGCCGGAAACCCGAGCGCCGCGCCGACGAAATCCCCCATCGACTCCCACCGTTTTACGTTCGTCCCCCCTGAGACGTATGCATTATTGCCTGATAATCCGGCATTTGTAACTAAGAAATTCCATGCGAATATCGGGCACTTTTCGCCGCGTCAGCCCGTTGTTGTCACAACGGCACTCGACGCGCCCAAGGCATCGGCGTACGGCTGAATGCCGTTTGAAGGAATTGCCCTGGGGGCGCTCAACCGCCGGGCCGTATCAGGCCGCTCTCATAGGCCAGGATGACCAGCTGGACCCTGTCACGCACGTCCAGTTTGGCGATGGCCCTGGTGATGTGGGTCTTGGCGGTGAGCGGGCTGATGACGAGACGGCCGGCGATCTCGTCGTTGGACAGGCCGAGCGCCACGAGCCGGACCACTTCCCGTTCTCGTGCGGTGAGGACGGCCAACCGCTGGCCGGCGCCGGGAGTCAGGTCCTGCCGATGGGCGAACTGCTCGACGACACGGCGGGTGACCCCCGGCGACAGGAGCGCGTCTCCGGCTGCGACGGCGGCGACCGCACGGCGCAACTCAGCCGGCTCGACCTCCTTGGTGAGGAAGCCGCTGGCTCCGGCGCGCAGCGCGGCGAAGACGTGTTCGTCGGTGTCGAAGGTGGTGAGGATGACGACACGGCAGCCCGGAGTGGCCTGGCCGGTGACGATGCGGCGGGTGGCGGTGATGCCGTCGGTGCCGGGCATGCGGATGTCCATGAGGATGACGTCCGGTCGGGTACTCGCGGCCAGCCGTACGGCCTCGTCGCCGTCGGCGGCCTCGCCGACGACCGTGACGTCCCGGGAGCGGGACAGCAGGCTGCGGAAGCCGGCCCGCACGAGTGCCTGGTCGTCGGCGAGAAGCACCTTGATCGTCACAGTGCCGAGCCTGCCACAGGGATCTCGGCCCTCACGGCGAAGCCGCCGGGGACCGTCCCCGCGGTGAGCGCGCCCCCCAGAGCTCTCACCCGTTCGCGCATGCCGGCCAGGCCGTGCCCCTCATGTACGGCGCTGCCGGAGTCTCCCCTGCCGTCATCGACGATCTCGACGGTGACGGAGCGCGGCTGGTATCCGATCGTCACCTCGGCCCTGGACGCCCCCGAATGCTTGAGCGTGTTGGCGAGGGACTCCTGGACGATGCGGTAGACCGCGACGGCGGTGACGGCGGGGACGCCCGAAGGGGTGCCGCGCTCATCGAAGATCACCCCCAGCCCGGCCGCGCGGGCGTCGGCGATGAGCGTGCCGAGGGAGGCGAGGCCGGGCTGAGGTGCGGTGCCGTCGGGACCCTCACGCAGGACGCCGATAAGAGAGGCGAGATCGGCCATCGCCCGGTTCCTGACCTCCTGGGCCATGCGCAGCGCGGCGGCCGCCTCGGCCGGCTCCTCCTGGAGTGTGTCGGCGGCGACGTTGAGGTGGACGCCGACGACAGCCAGGGTGTGGGCGACGATGTCGTGCACCTCACGCGAGACCCGCAGCCGTTCCTCGGCGTCGCGGGCTCGGCTGTCGGTCTCGCGCAACCGCTCGCGCCAACGCTGCGCGGCCGCGTAGGCGACACCTGCCGCGAGGAGGAACGCCAGCAGCAACCCCTCGCCGGCGATGTGGATGACGAAGCGGCCGGTGCTCCTGTCGAGGACCCACCGGAAGTCGACGGCGGAGTAGACGAGTTGGGCGACGCCGATGACGGCTACCCAGCGCACGCGGGGGGAGGCGGCGGCGGTGAAGTAGGCGACCGACGCCGGCCAGATCCAGCCGCCCTCGAAGTCGCTCGTCAGGCGGTAGACGAAAATCCCGGCGATCGACAGCAGCAACACGGTCATCGGCCGGCGGCGCCTGAGAAGCAGGAGGCCGCCGAGGAACAGCGCGAGGGGGATCGTGCCCTGCCAGGGTGAGTGCACCCCGGCTGCGATGGCGCCGATGGTGAAGCCGATCACGGTGAGAGTGGCGAGCACGCCGTCGACCATCCTGGCGGAGTGGCGGACAGAGGCGGGTTCACGCTGCGGAGACGGTCCGGCCGTACGGCCGGAGACGGGTTCGCGCTGCGGAGACGGTTCGGCCATGCGGAGATCCTTCCTCAAGGGGCGAGGCGCAACGCTAGGCCGGGCCGCACGCGAGCCGCGTCGTCCGTCGACCGTCACCCGGGCCTACACCGATCGAGGTACGCCCTACGCCGAGGGGAGCAGAGGCCAGACCGGCCGTCCGCGTCGAGCGCGTCCGGCCGGTCGTAAGGCGGGGGTGTTTCAGAAGACGGTTCCCGGAGTGACCGGAGCCGGGCGCGCCGCTGTCAGGAGCCAGACCCGGCACGTGGGAAGTCACGAGCCTTGATCTTGGCCATCTGGCCCTCCGGGTGGTGCCAGACGATGCCCTCGTACGGACGTGCGTGGAGCCAGTCGCGCAGTCCGTCGAAGTCCCGCGGCGCCGTCTTGACGTCCGTGTCGAGCGTGCCCGGCGCCAAGGCATGGCGCATCAGGGCGTGCCCGGGGAACCCGTCCGGATTTCCATTGATCTTGGGGCCGAGCAGTTCGTAGGTGCCCGGCTCGAACGCCTCGGTCGCCGCCGCCTCGGCTTCCGCGTGCCAGCGGGCGAAGGCGGACTGAACCATGGGCTCCCAGCCGACGGTCTTGCCCGTCTCCTCGTCAGTGGAGAGGGTGACGAATCCCGCGGGGGCCGCCTTGCCCGGCTTGACCTCACGACGCGCCCACCAGTCGGTCCCGTCGAACATCACACAGGTCCCGTCCCATTTCAGCGTGGGGGTCCCCGCACCGGCGAATACCCAGGAGCACTCCGGGTTCTCCTCGCGGGTGACGAACTTGGGGTTGCCGTCCCAGTCGCGGTCGTAGATGGTCGGGATCTTTCTCACGGGGGCGTCCTCTCGCAGGACCATGCTTGTTCGTGCCACGTCTCGCCGGGCCGCGGAAACGCCACGCCGGCGCCGTACGGCCGGTGAGACTGGCGGTGACCACCTGATATTGCCGCTCGGGGCGGCGCGATAGCGAGTTGTTTTATCCACGTTCGGGCTGTCAGCCCCGGTGCGGTTCCAGTTCGCACCAGTGGCTGTAGCAGTTGCCGAGCAGGCCGTCGCCCTCGCCGTTCTTCATCGCCCGCGCGGCGCCGGCCAGAGCGCCTCCGCGCAGGTCGAGTTCGAGCCCGAGGTAGGGGCTGTTCACCAGCGCGTCCACGGTGGGGAGCTGGAGCGGCACCCCGACGCGCAGGTCCCAGTAGTCGGAGGCGGTGACGGTCGGCGCCTCGGTCATCTCTCCGCCGTCCACGCCGACCTCGGCGCGTCCGTCCGCGTGGAGCCGCAGCGCGATGGAGACGTCGGCGGCGCCGTCGACCCGCACCCGCCCTTCCCAGGAACCGGCAGGCACGGCCACGGGCCGCTCACGATCGTCGCCGGGAGGAAGACAGCCCGGCGTGAGGCCGTCGACGAGCTCGGTCAGCACGTGCTCGGCCACCGACGTCCGCGCCTGCCCACCGCTCTGGTTGGTGAGCACGCACACCGACAACCGCAGGTCCGGGACGACGATCAGCAACGCGGCCACCCCGCCCATGCTCCCGCTGTGGCTGAGCACCGTGTGACGGCCGCCGCGCGACACGAACCAGCCGAGGCCGTACCCGAGCCGGTCGTCGATCGGCACCGCCGCACGCATCTCGGCGGCGGTTCCCGGACGGAGAACCCCTCGGCCGCCCGCCTGCGACAGGCCGAAAACGGCCAGGTCGGCCGCCGTCCCCCAGGCGAGGGACGCGCCCCGGTGGGTGCTGTCGTAGACCGGGTAGACCCGCCCGTCGGCGGTGTAACGCAGCGCCTCCTGCGCCGGCCCGTGATAAGCGGGCCCGATGTGGCAGCTCGTCAGCCCGAGAGGGCCGAAGACCTGCTCCTGGACGTAGTCGGCCGGATCCTGCCCGGTGACCGATTCCAGGACCATGTCGAGGATTCCGTAGCCGAGGTTGGAGTATTCGAAGCGGGTGCCCGGCTCCCGGTACAGCGTCCCGTACCGCTCCACGGTCTGCCTGGCCGCGGGCCTGGCCACGGGCGAGTCCGCGTAGAAGAAGTCGTAGTGGGTCCCCAGCCCGCCGCGATGCTGGAGGAGTTCGCGCACGGTCGGCGTGCGGTGCTCACGGAACCGGGGCAGCCGGCAGCCGGACAGGTAGTCCTCGACGGACGCGTCCAGATCCAGCGACCCCGCGTCGGCCGCCACGCACACCGCGGTCGCGGTGATGGGCTTGGTCACCGACGCGACCAGGTAGGCGGTGTCCGTGGTGGCCCGGCGTCCCGTGGCGACGTCGGCCAGGCCGAACGCCTCGGCGTGCACCACGGAGTCCCCCTGGGCGACGGCGACGGAGACCGAGGCGCACCCGCCCGCCGCGACGACCTCGGCACCGTGTGCCGCGAGCCCCTCGAGCATGGTCAACTCCTCTTCTATCGGGAGGATCCGACTGTAATCTCCCTAAACGAGCGTCCAATCTCCCGGAACGGGCCGACCGGCCCCACGCGGGGGCCGGCCGGGCCGTACTCAGATGGACTTCTGGTAGCTCCGGAAGGACAACGTCGACAGCCAGATCATCAACACCGCCAGGCCCAGCAGCCAGCCGCCGTGCACGGCGACGGTCTGCCAGTCCGGGTCGGCGGCCAGCGCGCCGCGCGCGGTGTCCAGCGACCAGTTGAGCGGGTTGAACGCCGCCACGTTCTGGATCCAGGACGGCATGAGGCTCTTGGCCATGAACGCCGAGGACAGGAACGTGAGCGGCAGCAGGAGAAAGACGCTCAACCCGATGATGGTGTCCCGCTGGCGCACCAGCAGGCCCATCGTGCTCGACAGCGCGCTGAAGATCGCCCCGAGCAGGATCGACGCCACGATCAGCACCACCACGCCGAGGACGCCCCCGGGATACGACGCGCCCGCGAGCCGTCCCAGGAGGATGATGATCAGCGACTGGACCGCGGTGCTCACCGCCTGCTCGATGACCCCGGCGTTGAGGATGGCGCTGCGGCTCACCGGTGAGACGAGGAAACGATTCAGCGTGCCCCGCTCGATCTCGTCGATGACGCCCATGCCGGACCACATGTTCGACGACACCGCGCTCATCACGACGACGCCGGGAACCAGATAGTCGACGTAGGACGCGGCGCCGAAGCCCGGCAGTTCCGCGACCTTCCTGAACAGGCCTCCGAACAGGAAGAGCCAGATCGCGGGCTGCACCAGCGTCATGACCACGAGGCCGGGGTTGCGCAGCAACGCCTTGAGGCGGCGGTGGGACATCCACCAGGTGTGCACGAACAGGCCGCTCATCGGGCGCCTCCCGCTCCGGCCGCGACGGGTTCGTCGGTCTGCGCGAACCGGCGGCCCGCGTGACGCAGGTAGACGTCGTCCAGCGATGGCCTGGCCACCGTGACCGCCGCGACAGGCACTCCGGCCTGGTCGAGCGCCGCGATGGCGATCGGCACGGCCGCCGCGCCGTCGTCGGCCCGGGCGCTGAGCCGCCGCCCGTCGAACACGATCTCCCGGACGCCGGGAAGGGCCCCGATGAGGGACCGCACCCGCTGTTCGTCCGGCGCCTCGCGCAACTCGAGATGTACGGCGTCGCCGCGCAACTCGGCCTTGAGCCCCTCGGGGGTGCCCTCCGCGACGACCCGGCCGCCGTCGACGATGGCCAGCCGCCCGGCGAGACGGTCGGCCTCGTCCAGGTAGTGCGTGGTGAGCAGGATCGCCAGCGAGTCGTCACCGGCCAGGCGGGCGATCTCCTCCCACATGGCGGCCCGCGCCTCGGGGTCGAGCCCCGTGGTGGGCTCGTCCAGGAACAGGACGCGCGGCCGGTGCACCAGCCCGAGCGCCACGTCCAGCCTGCGCTGCATGCCACCCGAGTAGGTCCTGACCTGGCGGCCGGCGGCGTCGCCGAGGTCGAACCTGTCGAGCAGTTCCGCGACGCGGCGCGCCAACTCGGCTCCGCGCATGCCGTACAGGCGTGCCTGTAACACCAGGTTGTCGCGCCCGCTCGCCATCGGATCGGCGCCCGAGCGCTGCGACACGACGCCGATGACCCGGCGCACCCGGTCGGGGCGGCTCAGGACTGCGTGGCCCGCGATGGTCGCGGTGCCGGAATCGGGCCGGGCCAGAGTTGTGAGGATCTTGATGGTGGTCGACTTGCCGGCGCCGTTCGGGCCGAGCAGCCCGAACACCTCCCCCGGCCTGACCGTGATCGACAACCCGTCGAGCGCCTTCACGCCGCCGGGATAGGTCTTCACGAGGCTGTCGGCCTCGACGGCGTTCATCGCCGTGGTCTGCATGGATTCCTCCGGTTTCGGATCTTGATCGTCCGAACCGGCCCGTGAAATGAAGCCCAGCTATCCTTGCGGTTGCCACCTCGGGCTGGTTTCCCTTTCAACGGGTTCGGTTCGAGGCCGAGGACGCCGGCGGGGGTGTTGCAGCACCCTCGCCGGTGTCCTTCTCAGGTCTGGTCCTTCGTACTGCTCCTCTCCGCGATGTCGAGCACCTCCTGGGGAATCTGCCCCGTCTCGTGGAACCGCTGCCAGAGCTCGAGCTCCGGCAGCGAACCCGAGGTCAGCTCACCGAGCAGGGAGCGGACCCATGTCGCCTCCGCCTCGCGCATGGCCAGGTCGAACTCCGCCTCGAGGAGGAGCAGCCGGGGGATCTCGCCGGTGACCCTCTCCAGCGACTCCCGCCCTTCGGCGATCTCCGCCTCCAGCAGGCTCAGGCGCCGTCCGAGCAGAGTCGCCACCTCGTCGGGCGGCAGGACCACCAGCACCGAGAGTCCGGCCTCGAACCTGAAGAACTCGCGCTCGGGAGTGGAGATGAGCTCACTCACCCAGTCGACGAGTTCCTCACGGCCGGCGTCGGTGATCCGGTAGACCGTCCGCTCGGGGCGGCCGCCCTGCCGGACGCTCTCCGTCGCCTCCAGCAGGCCGTGCTTCTCCATGTTCCGCACGACGGTGTAGAGGGAGCCCCACTTGATGTCCATGTCGCGGTCCTTGCCCCGCTCTCGGAGCACCGAGGCCATCTCGTAGGGGTGCATCGGCCGTTCCATGACCGCGGAGAGGACGGCGAGCGCCAGCAGGTTGCCGACCTTTCGACGCTTGGCCATGACCTCTCCAGTACTCGTAGACGATTACTCGCATGCGAGTATACGGCCGCGAGTATCCGCCGGCAATGCTCGGGGAACGCCGATCCGTCCGGCGCGCGCGTAGCCTTCGGTTATGGCCGCGGACCGGGAAAGGCTTCGCCGTACGTTCACTGAGGACGCCGAGCTCTATGACAGGGTCCGGCCCGGCTATCCGGCCGAGCTCTTCGACGAGGTCCCGCGAGGAAGCCGGGTGCTCGAGATCGGCTGCGGCACCGGGCAGGCGACCGTCCCGCTCGCCGAGCGCGGGTGCAGGATCGTCGCGATAGAGCTCGGCGAACAGATGGCCCGTATCGCCCGCCGCAAGCTCTCCGGCTTTCCGGGCGTCGAGGTCGTCAACGCCGCCTTCGAAGACTGGCCGCTGCCGCCCGAGCCGTTCGACATCGTCCTGGCGGCCACCAGTTTCCACTGGATCGACCCGGCCGTGCGCGTCGCCAAGGCCGCGGACGCGCTGCGCCCCGGAGGCACCCTCGCCGTCATCTCCACGCACCACATCAAGGGCGGGACGGTCCCCTTCTTCGCGGACTCGCAGCGGTGCTACGAGAAGTTCGACCCGGACACCCCGCCAGGCGAGACGTTGCTGCCGGCCGTCGCGTTGCCGTCCGACAGCGCCGAGATCGACGATTCAGGCCGGTTCGGCGTCTCGCGGTTCCGCCGGTTCGAGTGGGAACAGGGCTACACCACGGCCGAATACCTCGACGTGCTGTCCACCTACTCCGGCCACCGGGCGCTGCCCGCCGACGCCAGAGCCGGGTTGCTCGACTGCGTCGCCGCCCTCATCGACGGCCGGTACGGCGGGCGGATCGTCAAGCGCTACCTCACCCTGCTGCGCCTGTCCGACACCCACCTCTCGAACGGACGCTGACGCGCGGCAGGCCGCAGCCCACCGCGCGTCAGCGCGTGTCCCCTGCTCGTGTCCCCTGCTCGTGTCCCCTGCTCGTGTCCCCTTGTCGTCTTCCCTGGTCGCCGGGCCTAGGACCGCCGCCCGGGCGGCAGGTCGAACTCGTCGTCGCGCATGCGCAGGAGGGCGACGCCCGCTCCGGCCATGCCGACGGCGCCGACGATCAGGCCCGCGGCGCTGCCGATCTGACCGGGGATGAAGGGGTGGGTGGGTCCGGCGATCATGAGCGCGATGCCCATCCAGGCGGGCGCGACGCGGCTGCGCCACAGCGCGGCGCCCACGAGCGCCAGGCCGATGGTGAGCCCCAGGATCCACAGGCCTGAGGCGGCGGACACGACCGGGTTCGCCCACAGGGCCTGGTCGAGCGCGGTCGCCGCGCCTCGGTCGACCCCCTCTCCCAGGGTGACCAGCGCGAGGAGGTGGTCGTTCGGCAGCAGCGCCGACGCGAGGAACCCCAGAAGCGACAACAGGGCTCCGGCCGTCGCGAGCCGGGGAGCGCCGCGCCGGGCGACCCACGCCACCGTGCACGTGGCCGGAATGAGCGTGATGGTGAACACGGCTCCCACCCACTGGAGCGCGCCCACCGTCCCCTGGCCTCCGGCGACCATGTCCAGCGTGCCGGCGAAGTCGCCGTCGGCGGGACCCGGCATCAGGAGCTGGTAGAGGGCCTGGGCGAGCAGCGGCAACGGAGTGATCACCGCGAGTAGGATCCGCCAGAACGTGCGGATGTCACGCAGTGGCCTCCCGGTCGCCGGCGCCGCCGCGCGGTTCGCCGTCTCGGTACGGGACTCGTGTTCCATGGATCCTCCGATGACTGTGATCGTGTTCTCTCGTCGAGAGTGGGCCGCCGGAGGTCCCGTATTCGTGGGCACGCCCCCCCATCCGTTCCCGGGCGGTGCTCCGCGGGGATGGGGGTCCGCTCCTATGGCCCTGGGAGTCGCAGGACCCGATGATGGGTCGCATGTCAGCCAGCCGGGCAGTGCCGATCACCACGTTCACGATCACGGTCACGGTGATCGCGGCCGCGTGGGCGTCGTGGTTCGCCGGTGACTACGGCCTGCGCGACGCGGCGGACACGTACCTGCTGACGAATTCGGCGATGGCCGTGACGTTCACCGCTTTCGGAGCCCTCGTGCTGGCCCACCGGCCACGGCATCGCATCGGGCGGCTGTTCGTCGCGTTCGGCGCCTTCTACACGGCGAGCGTGGCCTGTCTGGGCCTGCTGTCGGGCGTGATCCCGCTGACCTCCGGGTGGGAGCGCCTGATCGACGTGATCGGCATCACCGTGTGGATCCCGGCCCCGGTGGTCTGCCTGCCGCTGATCCTGCAGCTCTTCCCCGACGGAACGGTGTTGTCGCCGCGGTGGCGGCCGCTGGCCGCCGTCACCCTGGCCCTGCTCGTGCTCACCCCCGCCTTGACGCTGCAACCGGGAGGGATCGACCGCGAGCCCATCGCCGACCGCAGCCCCATCCTGCCGGAAGGGGTCGGGCGCGTCGTGGGGGCGATCGTCCCCGTCGCCATCGTCCTCGTGGGAATCGTGTTGCTGGCCAGCGTCGTCGCATTGTGGTTGCGGGTCAGGCGCTCACGCGGAGAGCAACGGCTCCAGCTGATGTGGCCCCTCTGGGCGGTGGCCGTCTTCCTCGTCCTCAACGTCCAGCGCGTCGTGACCACCGACGGGCCGATCCTGTTCCTGCTGACCCTGCCGCTGATCCCGGCCGCCGCGACGATCGCGATCGTCCGTCATCGGCTCTACGACATCCGGCTGGTCGTCAACCGGTCCATCGTCTACGGCGTGCTCACCGTGGGCGTGATCGGCGCCTATCTGGGCATCGTCGCCGGTCTCGGCGCGCTGGCCCGCGAACGTCTGGACAGCCCGTTGGTGGCGACAGGAGTCGTGGCGCTGGCGTTCGCGCCCGCCCGCGCCGCCGTGCAGTCCGCCGTGGACCGGCTCATGTACGGCAGGCGGCACGATCCGGCCGCGGCGGCCGCCAGCGTGGGCCTGCGGCTCGGCGCCGGCCTGGACGGTGTGCTCCGGGCGGTCTGTGAGGCGTTGCGCCTGCCGTACGCCGCGGTCAGCGCCGACGGGCGGCTCGTCGCCACGTTCGGTGCGGCGCCAGACGTGCGGCACACCGTGCGACTGGAGGTGGCGGACGGCACGCCCGCCGACCTGCTGGTGGGGCTGCGCTCGGGCGAGTCCCGGCTGTCGGCGGCCGACAGCCGGGCGCTCGAACTGCTCGCCGCGCCCGTCGGAGTGGCGCTCCAGGCGGTCCTCCTGTCGGAGCAACTGCGCGAGTCGCGTGCCCGAATCGTCGCCGCCAGGGAAGAGGAACGCCGACGGCTGCGCCGTGACCTGCACGACGGTCTCGGCAGCGCACTGACCGCCGTGACCCTCAAGGCGGACGCGGCGCACAATCTCCAGGCCGTCGATCCGGCCCGGTCCGGGCAGTTGCTGCTCGACCTGCGCGCCGACCTGACCGGCGCCATCGCCGACATCCGCCGTCTCGTCTACAACCTGCGGCCGCCCGACCTGGACGAGCTAGGGCTGCTCGGGGCCCTGCGCCAGCACGCGGAGCAGTCCTGGCGCCGCGACGACGGCCGCTTCGTCGTCACCGTGGACTCCCCCGCCGACCTTCCCCCGCTGCCCGCGGCCGTGGAGGTCGCGGCCTACCGCATCGCCACGGAGGCGGTCACCAACGCCCTGCGCCACGGCAGCGCCGGCTCGTGCGTCATCTCGCTGCGGGCCGACCACTCCCTGCATCTGGAGGTGCGCGACGACGGCGGCAACGGCGTCACCGCGTGGCAGCATGGAGTCGGCCTCCGGTCCATGCACGAACGCGCCGCCGAACTCGGGGGCGTCCTCAGCGCGGGACCCACCGATCGTGGTGGCCGCGTCCACGCCCTTCTGCCACTGGAGCCGAATTGAGCACCGAGGCCGCCATCCGCGTGGTCGTGGTCGACGACCATCCGATGATGCGCGAGGGCATGCGCGCCCTCGTCGCCTCCCTGACCGACATCGAGATCGTCGGCGAGGCGGGAGACGGCGAGGCCGCCTGCCGAGAGGCGCAGCTCACCCGACCCGACGTCGTCGTGATGGACCTGCACATGCCCGGGGTCAACGGTGTGGAGGCGACCCGGTCGATCCTGCGCGTCGCGCCCGCCACCCGGGTGCTCGTCCTGACCATGTTCGAAGACGACGAGTCGGTCTTCGCCGCGATGCGGGCGGGCGCCTCCGGCTATCTCGTCAAAGGCGCCCAGCAGGACGAGATCGTCGCGGCCGTTCGCTCCGTCGCCGGCGGTAACGCCGTCTTCGGGCCGACGGTGGCACGTCGGATCATCGACTTCTTCGCCGGTGGCGGCCGGAGCGCGTCGCCCGCCGAGCCGTTCCCCGAGCTGACCGGCAGGGAACGTGAGGTCCTCGACCTCATCGCCGCCGGTCACGCCAACGCGGTGATCGCCCGGCGTCTCGTCATCAGCCCCAAGACCGTCAGCAACCACATCTCCGCGATCTTCGCCAAACTCCAGGTGGCCGACCGCGCCGAGGCGATCGTGCGCGCCCGCCAGGCCGGGCTCGGACACAAGTCCTGACCGGGCCGGGCCGATCCCACGGCGACGGCCTGCTCGTCCATCGCCGACCCTCGGCGCCCGGCCACTACGATGGCCGAAACGGGACGAAAGGGTACGGCGTGAATCTGGTCGAGCGCGGCGCGGACTTCGCCGGGTTCTGGCGGGAGCGGCACCTGTGCACGCTCACCACCGTCCGGCCCGACGGCACGCCCCACGTGGTGCCGGTCGGCGTGACCCTCGACCTCGACTCGGCGACGGCCCGGGTGATCACGTCGGGCGCCTCACACAAGGCCCGCCGCATCGCCGCCGCGGGCCCCGAGGGCACACCGGTCGCGGTCTGTCAGGTCGACGGGCGCCGGTGGTCGACGCTCGAAGGCACGGCGGTCCTGCGTACCGAGCCCGAGCAGATCGCCGACGCCGAGCGCCGGTACGCCGAACGCTACAAGCAGCCGCGTCCCAACCCGGCCCGCGTGGTGCTGGAGATCCGGGTGACCCGTGTGCTGGGAAACGTGTGATCACCGTCGTCGGGATCGGCGCCGACGGATGGGCCGGACTCTCCCCCTCCTCCCGTGCGGCCGTCGAAGCCGCCGAGGTGCTGATCGGCGGGTCCAGACAGCTCGAACTGGTCCCCGGCTTCACCGGTGAGCGGATCACCTGGCCGTCCCCCCTCCTGCCCGCGCTGCCCGGTCTGATCGAGGCCCATGCGGCCCGGGCCGTCTGCGTCCTCGCCAGCGGCGACCCCATGTTCTTCGGCGTCGGCTCGACGCTGGTGCGCCTGCTCGGCCCCGAGAGGGTGCGCGTGCTGCCCCACCTCTCGTCGCTCTCGCTGGCCTGCGCGAGGCTCGGCTGGCCCGTCGAGCAGGTCGAGGTGGTGAGCCTCGTCGGCCGCCCGCTCGCGGCCGTCAACGCCGCCGTCTCACCGGGGCGGCGCCTCATCGTGCTCAGCGCGGACGGCGGGGGCCCCGCCCGGGTCGCCTCCCTGCTGACCGCGCGCGGCTACGGCGCGAGCGGCATGACGGTCCTGTCCGATCTGGGCTCGGACGCCGAGTCGCGGCAGGACGGCCTCGCGGCGCGCTGGCCACATTCCGCTTCCCCGGCGCTCAACGTGATCGGCGTCGAATGCGCGGCGGACCCCGGCACCCGGCCGCTCGCCCTCGTCCCGGGTCTGCCCGACGAGGCGTTCGAGCACGACGGGCAGCTCACCAAGCGCGAGGTGCGGGCGGTCAGCCTCTCCCGGCTCGCCCCCCTCCCCGGCGAACTGCTGTGGGACGTCGGCGCGGGCGCGGGGAGCATCGCGATCGAGTGGATGCGGACGCACCCGTCCTGTACGGCTGTCGCGGTGGAGGGCAGGGCCGACCGCGGCGAGCGGATCCGCCGCAACGCCGAAACGCTGGGAGTGCCGGGGCTGCGCGTGGTGGACGGGACCGCCCCGGCGGCACTGGCCGGGCTGCCTGCGCCCGACGCGGTGTTCGTCGGCGGCGGCGTCACCGTGCCCGGGGTGGTCGAGGCATGCTGGACGGCGCTGCGTCCCGGGGGAAGACTCGTCGCGAACGCGGTCACCCTGGAGTCCGAGGCGGCCATCGGACGGTGGTACGGCAGGCTCGGCGGCGACCTGGTGCGCCTCTCGGTGCAACGGGCCTCCCCGGTCGGCGGCTTCACCGGGTGGCGGGCCATGATGCCGGTGACCGTCTGGTCCGTGGTCAAAGAATCCGGGACCGCCGGCGCGGCGGTCGAAGAGCCGGTGCGCGAAGGATCCGAGGCTGCCTGGCCGGCGGCCGGAGGACCTGTCGTCGGAGCGCCGGCGGGCGAAGGGTCCTCGACTGCCGGGGGACCTGTGTACATGACGTCGGCTGACGATGGAGATCTCTCATGACGGTGCACTTCGTCGGCGCGGGCCCGGGGGCGGCCGACCTCATCACGTTACGTGG
>Ga0310811_10005476_pt1 | contig 16055 bp, 23 predicted proteins | sample YCmetagenome_FD_207642 | JGI IMG/M metagenome (GOLD analysis project Ga0310811, IMG submission 207642) | Soil microbial communities from experimental microcosm in Duke University, North Carolina, United States - YC | ecosystem: Engineered > Artificial ecosystem > Soil microcosm > Unclassified ...
CGTTTGTAGGTTTTCTTTCCCTTTCCATCACATACTCTACGGTAGCATTAGCATAGAATTTGGTTTGACGTACAGTACCCTGACGCGTCGCGCTATACAGAACAATTGACTGTTCCACAGACCACAGTCCCACGCGTCCACATTGTTGTCCACTGACCTTGACCACAACGCTTGGTAAGCTCTCCAATCGGTCATCCCTATATAAGGCTCAACTTTGCGTTTGTAGGTTTTCTTTCCCTTTCCATCACATACTCTACGGTAGCATTAGCATAGAATTTGGCTTGACGTACAGTACTTTGACGCGTCGCGCTATACAGAACAATTGACTGTTCCACAGACCACAGTCTCACGCGTCCACATTATTGTCCGCTGACCTTGACCACAACGCTTGGTAAGCTCTCCAATCGGTCATCCCTATATAAGGCTCAACTTTGCGTTTGTAGGTTTTCTTTCCTTCCCCATTACATACTTTACGATACCATAACAATACGCGTCACACCATACTCTGACGCAAACCCAATAATCTCAAGTCACATAGCCTACCGTAGTAGTACTAGTACCGTGGCAAGTAAAAAAAATAATTTGCCTAAGTTCAAATCAAATGATTAATCGTCTGTCGTAGATTATGTCCAAACGCACCGCACCCAGTGAAGACGAGCGCAGATCTAAACGTGTTAGATTGGAAGGTAGGCAACATTGAAATATGTCGGTATTTTCATTCATACTTTTGGTGTTCCAGTGCCATCGCCTTTGAAGGATCCTGCCGCTTGGGAGATTCTGGAGCGGTATCTCACAACGGATCAAACATATGGTCAGATGGAAGATGACTTCCACGCGTACCTCGGCGATCGTCATCGCCTTGCCGACTGGAATGACGCAAGGTTAGCGCTGTTTTCAGGTGACGGCGATGACCAATTGTCATTGTCAAATCTGCTTGCTCTCAAGCGCAAGCACATCTCGGAGCAGTCAAGTCCGGATCTTAGATTACCCACTCGTCGGCGAGCTCGCGCAGTCAGTAACTACTTATTTACAAGTCATGATTGACGCTAACAAATTATAGGCCAAGAATCCATTTATCGACCTTGAAGCTCAACTAGACGACGACGAAGAGGATGAGGATGATGAAGATATCGAGGTCGTCGATGGCCAGTCAAAACCATCCGAGCCGACGGTTTTGCCAGCACGCAAGCATGACCTAACCACTGCCATTGACAGGATCGAAGAGAATATTCGCAGCGGTAGCAGTAATTCAGGTCGTAGGGTCTCGTCGGTCACACATTGTGATACTCCTGACATCAAACATACAAGGATGTATGCATGCACCGTTAATGGTAGGTCCAAGTCTGGTGCACATGCTATGAAAGCTTAATGCAATACAGTACCCGTGAGACAATTTCTCGCCGAACACTTCGAGAAGCAGGGGTTCGCGGTGGTAGTCTCACCGTGGATCCCGTCCCATCTCTATATCACGTCTGATAGTCCTCGGACGATCCTGGCAGCCCTGCCCGAGGCGTATGCAGCGTCCTTCAAGAAATGGGACCGTATAAATGAGGAGGAAGAGATTGCAGTCAACGCACTGCGTCTGAAATTCCCTTGTCCTTCCTGGCTTCGAATTAAGCGGGGAAAATATAAGGACGCCATCGCTTACGTTTTTGATACCGAGCAGGCCAACAATTTCGTAACCGTGCTCATCCCACCCAGGGAGTTCCCCTACAACATGGAGAAGGGATCGGTCGCTCTATTTGACCCTGCGCGCCTTCCCGCTGGAATCTCTGTGTCCGACGTCATTCATGATGGAAAGGTTGTCGGGTCTAAGTACAAAGGCGAAGAATATTATGGTGGCCTCCTCAAGAAAAATTTCCATCGTTACTGCACTGAGTTAGTGCTGGTACCTCATCCGGATGCCCTCCGACTTCATCTCCAATCCGGATGGGACACGAATTTCGTCAAAAAAACCGAGATAGCCTTCTCCAAACAATTGTTGCGTTCGGGAGACTCCGTTCGCCTTACCACGCCAGATCTAGCTGGTCAGATCTGCACGATACTCACGACAGATCACGCCTTTGGTGGTTCTGTAAAGTTAGAGTTTGAATTAGACGGCCGGCGCAAGGAAATTGAGGCCAGACTCGAAGATGTAGAGCGCGTGTTCCACGTTGGTGATGAAGTTCGCGTTGTAGCTGGAGTATACTCAGGATTGGAAGGATACATCATACAAAGGGATGACGATGTCTTTACCGTCTGTCAGTGCGGAACTCAGCAAGAGGTATGTCATTGACACACTTCACAACATTCATCTTACAATTTACTAGGTCGAAGTCTCCAAGTATTACTTGGATCGTCGCCCTGTGGATCGCGTTCAGCAAGGCTTCGCGTCGGCTCAACAATACCTCGGCCCTCCCGAGGAACCAAAGTCCATTGAAATCGGCGACTACGTTCAAGCCACTGTCGGAGATTTGTTAGGGAAACGTGGCACAGTCCTTTGGACCGCAGGAGACTTCGTTTGGTTCCAGGACGACGGTGACCTGTTGAAAAGTGACGACAACAGTGAGGTACCGCCGCCCTTCATCCGAGTTCAAGCAACAATGGTCGAGCGTACGCGCCTTCCTACAACGATCAAATTCACAAAAGAGCGTGGCTACGACGTAAGACCTGGAGATCGTGTCAGCGTCGCTCGTGGGCCCGAATTTGGTACAAAGGGGGTCGTGTCTAGCGTAGACTTCCCTAATGGTCAATTGACATTAGAGACCGAAACGCAATATTTTGTAAGTCTAGGCCTACGCAGCTAGAATGACCCTAACTATTTCTTTACAGGTCAAAGTTCCCATAAGATTCGTTATGAAGACGTCCAATGCCGACCTCGACGCTTTCAACCGCTTCATCAAGAAAGAAGTCTTCATCATTGGCGGCGAGAAAAAGGGTTTCCGGGCAACCCTGTATGACCTCTCCACTAACGACTGTATCATCGCTGTACACGGTCAACCTCGCATGACCATTAAGCGCTCTGACGTTGCTACCACGTAAGTTTTTCCCCTTGTATTTTCCGTCGCACAAGTTCAAGCTTCATCTATAGCTACGGTTGCCGATTAAATGGCGCGATGCTGGAATGGAACGAATTCGCTTCGTTCTGTGAGATGCGCAGAAAATCACACTTAGCACCACCGCCTCGAAGCGTTACCCCTCCCCCCGAGAAATCAGCACCTCCTGTCCCAAATCCAGGATCTTCCTCAACATGGGCTGATTGGTCCCCTGAAGTTTTGGCCGCGTATTCCCCACAACCCAACGGTCCTGGTTCTTTGACGGATGACCCTTGGGCTGTCGATGCCAGTGATGTCCAGCAGATCGTTGACATTCCGCTGAAACCACGCGGTGAGTAATCATCCACGTTGAAGAACGAAACCCTTACATTTATCGCAGACCCAATCTGCTGGCTCAAGGACTATGAGTACCAGTTTCATGAGTACCACGCCCTATTCAGCGTCTCCGCGAGCTTCCAGGGTGGCAGGTTACTGAAGCGCCTAGTATACAGTGACTGCCCAGACCCATTCTGTGGCCCTAACGGTATTGCTCCCCCAGGTCACATCAGTGCCTGGTGCACTGCCAAGACCGCAGGAGGCCCCGTGGTAAATTACCACATACCTGTTGAGTATCTCACTCCAGCCCAGCCCCGCAAAAAAAATCAAGAGTGCTTCATTATGGATGGTCAGCATCGAGGCGGGATCCGAACTGTTGCCAAGTGCAACACCAAAAACCGCACCGTGGAGCTGAAGCTTTTCCCAACGTCGCAGATTACTGTCACCGTAGGTTTCGACGATGTGTGCCTCGTGGAGCCCTCGAAGAACAAATAGATTACATATTTCACTCTAAGGACTGTAAGGTTAGGATACGCAATTAGTTCAATTATATCTGTACAATACATATACTATGACGACATTTTATGGTCACAAATACATCTAACTCGCGAGTCGAGCTTCCCTATTTCATTGCCTATGCCCTTCATCGTACCAAACTCCATTCATCGGTAACTTTCGCTACTCCCTTGTCACTCCAGCGAGTTTCCCCATTTCATATCACACTAATTCAGTCATTTCTTTATTGTATGTAGTCCTACATTATTAATGTTGTTATGATACTGCGCCGATGGCTCATACACCCAAAGGTCCAGAACCCCTTGGACGGTCCACATACATTGGACTTAGGTGACATGTCACATGACCATATGACCATCTAATCCAACAGTTGGTCCAAAACACAATGGATCGTTTGTGGTTCTGCATTGTTGTAACACGCCTCGGTTTGTGGCCCAATTACTAACCAACCAACTCACCACAGCCGCAAGCACAAACCAAACCAACTCCCAAACCACAAACCAACTCACCACAACCACAAACCAACTTACCACAACCACAACCACAGACCGGCAGTTACAATGGAGTGGCCACAAACTTCAGAGCGGGTAATGCATTGACCATGGCACATGACCCATTGTCTGTGGGTCACTACCTTATTCCAACCTCAATGGATTCTTCGCGGCCACAAATCGCAGTTCCCTATATATACTGCATTTCGATATTGATTGACATCTCTTCCTTCACTTCACTTCAGTCCCACTCCAATCAACTTTGACTCACAATGTCTGACGACTTCGATATCTTTGCCTTCACTACTCCGGCGCTGGAGGACGAGAAGACCATCGCTCTGAGGAACGAGGTCAACGAGCTCCTCGTGGGGATCGCTGACATGGTGAAGTCTGCTCCTGCAGCGGATGAAAACCAAGATTCCCTGGCAAAGGAAGAGTGGTGCCGCAGATGGAACGCTTCGACAGTAAGCATTTTATTTTGTATTTTTTCTTCAGTGACTGACAAGTCATAGGCATCGCTGACTACATGCCTCAAACTCGCGCATGATATGAAGGCAAACATCTGTCTGACCGACGCTGACAAGCAACAAGGTCAGAAAGGAAGGCTGCTTTGCGCAGCGTTCCAACAGCAGATCAGTGCCATGAAAGAGGCCGCGACCATGCAGGCGAATCCTACTGCGACGAAGAAAACTACCAGCGCATCAGAACCTGAGGCGAGCGACCAAAATAAAGTAGATGAAGAGCATCAAGAGAATGGTGCATCGCAGGAGCGTACTCAAGAACGTGATAGCGAGGAAAATAACGATATCGTGGAAGTGCCTCCCACTTCGCAGATGGCGAGTCAACGACAGGTAAGTGTCGCTGGCAAGTATTGTGACAATCACTGACGTTTTGATCTAACTTCTTGCAGGAGCAGACTCCCCAAACAAGCGATCCATGCACTGATCTCAATGATCCCGCTTGTGAGGGATGCATCTCTAGGACAATCCCCTGTCGCCCTTTTCCTGGCGGCTTAGTGTGTGAAAAATGCAAACAACTCCGGACCAAGTGCTCGCTTGTTGGAGGTAAGTTCACCCAACAACATACTTGTGATATTTTCACTTAATTCCCAAATCTAGAAAAAACCAAGGCAAAACAGAAGACAACCGCGCCTCCCAACACTGCTCCTGCTCAAAAGCCACGCATCGTGGTTAAGTCTACCTCGGTTAAAGGCACACCGGTTGAAGCATCCGCCTCTGGGAGGAAGGGTAAAGCTGCAGCGGTCAAGGCTGCAGCTGTCGAAGCACCAGCTGTCAAGGCTGCAGCTGTCGAAGCACCAGCTTCTGGGAGCAAGGGGAAGGACAAGGACACGCCAAACGTTGTACCAGCACCCAAGCGCCCGCCTCCTGGCCCTTTGAACAAGCCTGTACACCGCGCCTATGTGGAGATTCGCACAAGCAGCAAGAGGAAGGCGATCGACATCCAAGAGGAGTCCAGCAAGAGTGAAGAAGATGATGATGATGATGATGAAGATGAGGACGATTACCTAGCCGGTAGGGTCTCCGGACTCAACGCTTTTGTCCGGATGATGGAGACCGCTTGCGCCACCATGCGAAAGGAGATCAATGAGATTGATGGGAGGGTTTCAAAGAGGCGCCGCCGCCACTACTAGATTTTTTTTTTCATTTTTACGCATAGAATATAATACAGGTGAATACCTGTTGTCTGAGAACATTACTTAGCAGTAGATACCCTTTGAATATCACGAATCGAGGTTAGGTCGAAGCCTCAAAAAGACTTTATAGGATGTGGTTGGTTAGTTGCAGTGTAGTGACACTCTCATCCCCTTTCTGCATGTACTCGCGTCAACGGTGTTTTGTTGCCAGCATGACTCATTCGCCAGTGTGAAACATGACAGGTGGGCCACGATGCGTGTTGGCGGCTGTTGCTTGCGCAGCTTTGCCAGAAAGGAGGTTGTGAACCAGAGGCTGTCAGGCCATGAGGACATGCCTCTTGGTGGTGACTCAGAGCATGTGAGTCCTTCTTTGCCGCCAAGAAATATACCTGGAAACAGATTTAGGACTGGTGTTGTCTATTTCCCATTCCCTATCCAGCCATGCGAATTCCGACTCACTGGCATTTTGGAGGCACCCTTGGCCCATCGCAAATGGCAAGCACACTTTATGTTGCCCCGCGGTGGCCGTCATATTCTTAGGGGTGCGCATATTAACTGTAGTAAGAAGAATGTATGGGTGACAAACTCTGGTGGCTTTCCGCCACACAACAGCTAGCAGCCCTGCCGCTTAGTCTCTCAGCACTCCAGCAAGCTCACTGTGTCCGGACACATAGCAGATGGGATAATTTATGGTCCACCTCCCCCAGATACCAGAAAATCCACCAAGTCGACCCACACGTCCTCAACCGATCGTTCATCAAACTCACGGCCACCCTACCCAAACGACTCTCCAGCCTTATCCTCAGTCTTCGTACCCGCCACATCCCGTTGAATCAACATCTCTTTCGCCTCACCAAAGCCGACTCCCCGGATTGCCCGCACTGCACGCAAGTAGAAGAAACGGTCCACCATTACCTGTTCGAATGCCCGCAATATTAGCATGAACGCCATGTACTAGCATGTGCACTGGGAAGAAGATCCAGCTCCCGCTCTTGTCTCCTCGCAGACCCGGACGCCATCCCTCATCTGGCACGCTATGTAAACGCAACACAACGGCTGAAACCCACGTCAGGTGAAATCCGCATGCCCAACTCGTGAACGGGCTGACAATCCCAGTTTAGATCGCACCGATACACAAGCAAGACACACCTATATGAAACCTCATCAATAATATCCAAATCTACTCCCAACACCCACCTAATTCAATTCATTAATATCAGCTCGTCTACACGAGATCACCGGCACTGTCCTGGGGTCTAAGTCAACATCATCAAAGTAATCACTGACGCACATAGTGCACGCCAACCAAGTCACATGGCCCGAAACTGGCTCGTGTTTCCCGGCCCTTACATTACATATTATATCTGTTGCACACCTCACCCGATCTCTGTTTGGTCCGCACCAGCGGCCGAACATGCGTTATCAGACTTCACGATAGATCATTCACCATGCGTTGTATACTTACAGTCATCTCTCCCCTATACGATTGCCCATCTAAAACGGCCGGCGGACTGGTGGGGGCGCGCCCTACGCCAGTGCATTTGGGAATCCAAGGGAGAGCATGGAGCACGGGGCTCCAAGGCTAGATAGTATTGTCCTACATAGAGTATCACTCTCAATGGACATAAAACTGGATTCAAAAAAAAAAAAAACTAGCAGACGCTTTTGCAGGTTATTGGATTTGACAAAAGCTCAACGACATCCTATACTATTAGTGGTGATTGCATGTACTCTAGAGTCTACGTTGTGTAAGATGTGTTAGCTGTCTCCGGCGGGATCTAAACATACCTTACCCTTGTCAACCAAACTTACTGGGCGCTCATTGAATAGCCTCTGAATACCTGAACGGTTGATGTTGCTGTAGAATATGTCAATGTGATGGTGGCAATTTCCCAGAGCATCGAGCATTATGGCATGATGACGATTACTAGGGCTACACACCGTCTCCGTAATAGAAGGTTCGTACGGCAACCGTCGACAGATACGGTTGCCGTACCGGCGGGCCTGCAAATGGAGGCAGACAGGTATGGTGTACGGCCAAATCATACACCCTACAAGCCGTCTTCCATACGGCCTATACGGCCGGAAAGGGTGCTGGTTTATCCGATAGCTTCTTGCCCTAAACCGCCATGCCCTGCACCAACGACAGTGACAGCGACGAGTCTGAGTTGTAGGTATTTATGTATGTGGGGATTCACGCAGTGTCGATACACAATCTTTCACTAGGCACCTATCAAGAGCCAGAAGTGCCGGTCTCGGGTTGACCGTGCACATCGCGGAAGTTTGTAATTATGTATGCTATTCAACAATGATTGGATTTGTAGTCCACAAACAATACAACTGAGGATTCTCTGGCACTCCTTTGTTGTCGTCCGAATCGACTCGGGCAGGCGACATTCCTTTCAGATGAACTCAAGGCTTTGTTCTTCGCGGATATCCCGCAGCCTGGGACGGAATGCAACTCATTGTCTGGATGTGCAACAGGCACAACAAACCCTCACACACCAGCTGGACTCAGAGATCCTTCTCACCCTCTCCACTCCAGATTTCAAAATCTCAAAGATGGTTATTTTCTGCGCTTCGTTTCAGATAGCACTGAGTCCCAGGAGGCGAAAGCGCAGATGTCTTTCCGAGCCGATGCAGAGAAAATGTCTGAGCGAGCTGCGATCAAGGATATTGAATGATCAAACAAACGGAGTCGCCCAATAACGTGCGCGAGAACGGACAGTACATGTTAGATATTAAACGCTCGCTATAGTCCGTCAATGCCGTTCGCTTACCTAAGTACCTAGAAAATTTCCTTTGCTCTTCGCCCGCCTGCTTTCCTCAGTTGACTCCGTCTGTCGCTGAGCTATACTTGCTGTAGGTTATGAGCCCTGCGCTCGTTTACTAAAAATCAAATTAGCACGTAGAACAAATTCAGGAGCATGTCTACCTCAAACGGAAAGCTCGGAGAGGATTTCCTTCGGATCCCGAAGCTGGTCGCCGATGGCGAGAACTGGATGATGTACAAGGAGCGACCTCAGTGGTCCATAGATGCTCGTGGGCTGCTCGGCCATTTGAATGGCACCAAGACAAAGCCAATTGACCTCAGACGCTGTCTGGCAGAGGAGCATTGTGGTCACCATCAACTCCAGATGAAATAAGAGAAGTCAGCACGTACAAAACCGAGCTAAAGGAATGGCGTACAGGAGAAGCCATCGTGAAACAACAGATCGCGGGAACGATTCCTGTACCATCATGCAGATGATCCGCAATAACGCAATCACTGGCATATCCCTAGACCCCTCTGAGACGACCATGGACAGGTGTGACTCTTGCGAATACGCAAAAGCCACGCGCAAACCCATCGGGAAGGTTCAAGACCCTCCACGACGCGAGGACTCTGGGGACGAGGTTCACAGTGACCTGCTACGAGCGAAGGACGAGGCATTCAACGCCTACAAGTACTACGAGGCTTGGGCGAACACACAGTTCGACACCAAGATCAAACGTCTTCGATCGGATTGAGGGGGAGAGTTCACTGGTGATGATTTCACGCATTATCTCAAGACTAAAGGGACTGAACGCAAACTTACCATTCACGACCCACCGGAGCACAACGGTGTAGCCGAACGCCTTAACCGAACCGTCAGTGAGAGGACCCGAGCACTGTTGCACGCTAGCGAACTGCCCAAGTTCCTGTGGGGAGAGGCCATAATGCACACCACCTGGCGGAAGAACCGTACCATCACGCGCACTCTGAATAACAAACCGCCCTATGAAATGTTATTCCAGAAGAAACCCAACCTGGCAAACTTACCTATCTGGGGTTGCCACGTCAAAGTCCACATGGCGCATGGATCAAAGCTTGATATGCGGGCAATGGACGGCAGGTGGGTAGGTTTTGATTCCAATAGCAATGGGCACCGGATATGGTTGCCAGGGGCAAGGCGAGTGGCGGTAGAACGTAGCGTGACGTTTGATACAACAGAGGTGAGGGTACCTCTGAAAGAACCCACAGTACCAGCAAGAAGCACGGTACGAGGCTATGATGTCGGTCCTGCACCTACACCACCAGTTAGCCACACGGCACGAGGCTATGATGTCGGTTCAACACCTACCAAACGAACCTCCAACTCACAACCCCATCCTACTCCTTCTGATCACCTCGGCCCACAGTTCGAAAGCGCAGCACAGCCACGCCGATCTAGTCGAGTGAGAGTTGAGTCAGCGCACATCAAAAGCCTGCGTGACGGCGCAGGAACTACGGATGGACACAGCAATGACTTACCCCGTGGTATGCAGCCTGTCCCTGAAGAATCCCACAATGGCAGCTGAGCTTGGACTGGTGGGGGAGAATGGAGAGATAGACGAGGACCATGAAGATGTCTTTGCCATGATTGCAGGAGTAGCGGCAGTAGAGAGTAGAGATCTCAAAGAAGCCTACAAGAGATCAGATTGGCCTAAGTGGGAGGAAGCTATCAACAAAGAACTCACCTCCCTATAGGATGCGCGAACTTGGTCCATTGTCGAGCGGCCAGAAGGCACAAACATGGCAGGGTGTAAGCGGGTATTCCGGATTAAGCGGAACGCAGATGGGGAAATCGACAAATACAAGGCCCGACTAGTGGCTAAGGGTTATTCCGTTATTCCCAGGTATACGGTGTAGATTATTATGACACCTACGCACCCGTCGCACGCCTCGCATCTCTCCGTACCATCCTCGCCATCGCTGCACGAAACGACTGGAATATTGACGTCTTCGACTTTCACAGCGCCTTCCTGAACGGTAAACTCGACAAGGATGAAGTTATTTATATGGAACTCCCACCCAGGCTAAATATGGATAAGAAGTTCAAACGTCCTGTCGCATTGTTACACGTCACGCTTTATGGATCAAAACAAGGAGCCTTAAAATGGTACCAGGAGTTAGGTCGCCTGTTGAAGAGTTTAGGCATTTCGCGTGCGAAATCTGACTGGGGCGTTTTCTACAAGCATATAGGCGCGGACAGCTTAATTCTCGCATCTCACGTTGATGACTGCGCAGTGACCGGCAGTAACAACAAGCTTATCACAGAATTCAAACAAGATGTAGCTTCACGCTATAGACTAACAGACCTCGGCCCTATCGCCTCATTACTTGGCATGAAAATCACCCGCGATCGTATCGCACGCACCATCTCGTTCTCCCATGAAACCTACATTGAAGCCATCCTTACCAAGTACAATTTCGTTGATATGAAGCCTTGCTCTATCCCTATGGACCCAAACATCACACTCTCGCCACCCAATCTCCAACAATTCCCCACGAGTCCGCACGGATGAAGAACATCCCGTATCGTGAAGCCGTAGGGTCATTGACGCACCTTGCGGTCGGTACACGACCCGATATTGCGTTTGCCGTGTCAACCGTGGCTCAATTTCGCGCTAAACCTGGTATGACCCACTGGGATGCCGTCAAAAAGATCTATAAGTATCTCTTTGGCACGAAAACCCTGGCACTTACCTTCGGTAGCTCAAAACAAGGCCTTGAAGGCTACAGTGATGCTGACAGAGCCTCCCAGGAGCATCGTCATGCAATATCCAGATATGCTTTTCTGCTAGACGGCGGTGCAGTCTCCTGGAGCTCGAAAAAGCAAGAGTTAGTAACTCTTTCCACGACCGAAGCTGAGTACGTCGCAACTACGCACGCTGCAAAAGAAGCGTCGCTTCATAAGCGAAATCTTTCGTCCGTTAACCCAAGCCACTATCCTTCATTGCGATAATCAATCGGCTATCGCGCTTGCCAATTCCGGAGCGTTCCACGCTTGAACGAAGCACATAGACATACGCTATCATTTGATTTGATTTTCTGTTCACAAAGGTTCTATTTCTTTAGTCTATTGCCCTACGGACGATATGATTGCAGATACTCTTACAAAACCTCTTCCTAGCTTGAAAGCTAGACACTTCGCATCCGCCCTTGGACTACGCTCTTTCGGTTTGAGGGGGAGTGTTGGATATTAAACGCTCGCTATAGTCCGTCGGTGCCGTTCGCTTACCTAAGTACCTAGAAAATTTCCTTTGCTCTTCGCCCGCCCGCTTTCCTCAGTTGACTCCGTCTGTCGCTGAGCTATACTTGCTGCAGTACAAGCCATGCATGGAAATATGCCTGAGCTCCAATCTTCTGTAGGAACATGCATTGACTTTGCGAGCTATAGAATTCAATATTTCTTTTAGATCTAAAACTGTCACATCTCTCGATAAGCATCATATTCGCTATTATCTGAAAAACGACCACCCCATCGTCATCTGTGTAAGCACGCAATTTTACACGTCATAATCTCTTTCGTCTGATGTTTTGCACTAGCAGGTTTATGTTTGACTAGCTCTAAAGGCTAGTAGTTTATCTGCCTTATCAAAAATTTCTTTACTTCGTCCTAAGTTCGTGTAGGAGGTTTTCCCTGATGCAGGACATTGATGCTCGTGAAGGCGAGGCTTCGTTTGGGTCGTGTTGTACTAAATGACCTCTTTCATAGTTGATTTACATTCCGTATGTACCATACACCACCGTGACCATATACGTCCATATAATACTCCGTACCGTACCGTCCACTTCGTCCGCCACCAATGTCATGTACGGTGTACGGGTTAGCCGTGTACCTTAGACCATATGTATACGGCCGTCTACCGTATACGGTACGGTGTGCAGCTTTAGTGATTACGTTAACATAACATTGAGGTGGCCGTGTCAGCGCCACCACGACCGGGTCAGCACCACAAACCCTGATTGATATACCCAAAAAAACCGCACCCATCAAGCTCAACCCGATCCCTGGCCCTGGTAATGTCCTACCGAGTATTGGTGGTTTTGGATCCTCAGTCCTCCCATTCCTTGGCGCGAGATTCTTATGGAAGTATCGACTGGGTGACCTACGACTATCCTGCCCCCCTGGCCGCTGACCTCTTGGACAGTCCAACACTTCGTGGCTTTGTCTTTCGTGGAAAGTCCAGTCATCTGATTACAAAGCGACCAGGCTTTGTTCCGGTGAGGCTTCATGAAAAGGTTTGAATGTTGAAAACTGGCGACACTTTTCTAGACTGATCCCCTTAATCAATAAGCTATTATTTTGGCTTAGAATCCGACACAAAGGAATGGCCGTGGATTTCATGAAGTTTGAACAATTTCGAGATATATTGATCTCATCAAACCCTGACTTTAAACGGACATTTCACCGATATCACTCCATCTGGGGTGGTCTAGACCTAATGGTGGATCCAAGGCAAGTGGTCGGTGTCCGATTACCTTATTCAAACGGTTGAAAATCAGAATAAGTGAGCGAGCGGGTGGCTTGGAAAGCCCAATCCGGCTGCGGAAATACCTGTCCCGCCTCCAGATGCTGGAGTCTATTGTGCCGGTATGGCCCCCATCCAAGGAGATAAGACATGCTTCCATGAAATTAAACGTTATCGTCGACCTTGACCAAATTGCGTCCAGGATGGTCAACTCCCCAAGACCCGTGACCACACTCCTTTCTCACACTGATGTCTCACAATCCTTTGACAACTGGATTCTCAAGCGCGAAGGTAGTGATTGCAACCGTCATGTTTTGTTACCAGAACGAGTAGACCCGTTGAATCTGCCGCCGGACCGTGGCCGTTTCAGGTGGTTAAAGCAATCTTACGTGCCGACCCTTCAGAAGCTTGGAGAATGGCGAATTATATTGGTAGATTGTCAGCCGTTGTGGGTTGTGCACACGGCTCCTGGAAATGCGGAGGCAGAGTGGGTCTTCTTGCATCGGGATGCCGGTCTGTCCCTGGCAGAAATGAGGTGGGCTCTTCAATAGACCTTACGCCATGATCTGATTGACCTTAACCCATGGACCGGCCCAGCCTACGCATGAGGAAACCTTATGTCTTTGATGATATTATGGACCCTGTAGGGGGCACACTCTCTGAACGCCGCCAAGCTGATCAAGAACTGGAATCCTTTGCGATAGCCGTATTGAATCAACTCATATGGCTCGAGGAAAAGTCACTGGGTGCACCCAGCTCCATGAGGTTGATGGTCCGACTGGATTTGGGTGTCATGCACGGACCTGATGGACAATTGGGGTATTTTATAAATGAGGTAGAACGTGGCATGGGCATTGGACTGTTCAGCACAGGGAATCCGAGGTGGACCTTGCGGCTGGCTGACGAATTTGGGTGCGTGTTCTCCAAGTGGATGGACGAAACCTGCCGGGCTATGAAGCGCCTAATAGAGCCGGTGACATAGTTTCAGCAGGATCCCCCCGCATTTCTAGTATGTGACACGCACTCCTATTGCTCATCACCATGTACAAACTTTATTATCAGATTTATACACTGCCATCACACCATGTTTCTTTCGCTTGACTCGTCAGTTACTGTATCCGTGATTCATCGCCATCAGATGGTAATTGGAAGCCTGAATCCTGGTACTGCCTGGACCCACCCCTTGTATTGACCTGCTGCATGTGGAACCCTCAGGCTAACTTCAGCTCGGGCCATACCGGTATATGTGAAATATTAGAAGCATACGATACCTCACGCTCAGAGTTCTTAATGATGGCTGCTGGGCGTCTGTTGATGGCATCGTGCCCTTCAAGCGCGGGCACAACGGCCGTGTTAGGGATGTAGTACGCCTGCAAACTTTTTGTTCAGGGATTTGTTGCCTATCGCCAGTAATGTCAGTCAAATATGTACATATTCATGGCCTCGGGAAAATTCCCCATATGTTCTTATGCCTCATTCATAGATAGCGTCATGCATCATTCGTAATATGTTTGAGGTGGAGGTTGCTGTTGTCCAGACTTGGTGCCGCGTGTGAACATTCCAATGTACAAAACAAGAACCAGTGTGGCCACGTTTGTGCGACGTGCTTCTCATTGAATAAGTGATAAGGCCTATCGGCTCGCCATCAAATCCAATCGCGTATCCAGACCCGATTATGGGACAACAATTTAACTGGCAGGGACTATGATTAAAATGATACGCGTGTATGATATGGACCGGTACACGATGTTTAGACCATGATTGACTTGCCTCATGTCAACATTGGATTGACTCATCGGACTCATTTGCCTTATGAAATATTGGGTTTAGTGCAGGCCCCAACCTTCTAACCGTTTGCAAAAGCTCGGGTCGGATTGGCCCAGAGCTGACAATTCCTACGGCATGTGAACTCAGATATGACATGTTTAACCGTTTGCTCAGCCTCACCTCGCACACACATACATAATATAGGCACGATCCAGCCCTCCATGTTATATCGGCGGACCCTGATTCTATTGAATTACACTAATTAATACCGCTGCGTTCTGTTGTTGCTTCTGTTGTCGCTTCTGTTGTCGCTTCTGTTGTCGCTATCACCTCTCAAATGCAACATGACGCACAGTTCTCTTCGGACCTTGAAATTCACTTCCAAGGTTTCGGACCGTTACCACAATCCTTCACACCAGTAATTACCCGGTGACGTCCTTAGCTAATTGAGGTTTCGGGAGGCTTGCCTCAAGTGAAAATATCCCGGTCCAATTGATCGCTATCGTAATGTAAACACCTATTTCATTTTGTAGTCATACATTGAAATTAGTGTGAACACCCACTGGGAATGGCGGGAATGGTGGCCTATATTAATTTGAACATATAGCCGTGGATCCTGAACAGACCGGCCGGTATTAATTTTTTCAAACAATCAATTCAATGATATGAACTAAAATTTACGTGTTAAACATGGCACAACATCAGGCGAACTCATCGCCAAACCCTAGTATGATGCTGAAAACCCAGCCACACCATTTTGGGAATTATGGAACGCCTATATATTTGCTTTGTCGCGCCACCCTTACCTTCCTCCAAAGCACGATGTCATCAGTTCCTTCTGTCAAAATGGTAGAACTCAACCATTATTGGATTAAAGCCGGCGCGATACCCAGAGATTGGCAACCGCAATTCTATCACTGCGGAGCCTACAATCAGACTATGGACAGTTTCCCAGTGTTACGCTCGCACCATCACATCATCTATATTCCTGCTTCCTCCAAACCTCTGTGTCGTTTTTTG